>SCPN01000234.1_pt1 | contig 358644 bp, 301 predicted proteins | sample 6106831 | NCBI WGS metagenome assembly SCPN01 (sample SAMN10720447, study PRJNA508395) | human gut metagenome | isolation source: Participant 1, 0 month
GACTCGCTTTCGCTTCGGCTCCGTTCCTCAAGAACTTAACCTTGCCGGGAAGGTAACTCGTAGGTTCATTATGAAAGGCACGCCGTCACGTCATTACGACGCTCCGACCGCTTGTAGGCAGACGGGTTCAGGGTCTATTTCTCCCCTGCTCAGGGGTTCTTTTCACCTTTCCCTCACGGTACTGGTTCGCTATCGGTCTCTCAGGGTATTTAGCCTTACGGGATGGGCCCCGCTAATTCGCAAGAGATTTCGTGCCCCGCTACTCAGGATGCCACTAGGCTTCAATCGTCAGTCGTGTACGGGGTTTTCACCCTCTATGACCGCCTTTTCCAAGGCGTTCCACTTGACTCTATCTTGCCACGTCGTGGTCCACAACCCGTGTCGCCTAGACGACATGGGTTTGGGCTCTTCCGTGTTCGCTCGCCACTACTTACGGAATCATTGTTTATTTTCTCCTCCTATGGGTGCCAGATGTTTCAGTTCCCCACGTTCGCCTCCCTTTCGGGATGGCAGGCCTTCAGCCTGCCGGGTTGCCCCATTCGGATATCCCGGGATCAAGGCTATTTGCGCCTCCCCGGGCTTTTCGCAGCTTATCACGTCCTTCGTCGCCTCCGAGCCAGGCATCCACCGTCTGCCCTTGCTTACTTCTCTCACCTCGTACTTGACGCACGGGTTGATATATCTTAAGCTCGCTCTACTTGTTTCTTCTTTTTGATGTCCAACATGTCAAGATCCTCTTTCCACCGCGGGATGTGTGGAGAATAACATTCGAACCGTTGACCCTCTGCGTGCAAAGCAGATGCTCTAGCCAGCTGAGCTAATCCCCCCTCATTCGGAGTAGTCCCAGGCAGAGTTGAACTGCCGACCTCTACATTATCAGTGTAGCGCTCTAACCAACTGAGCTATAGGACTGTCAACTTTGCCAAGACTTACGTCCCAGCGTCATCTTTTTCTCTCCGACCGGCCTTCCGGTCATTGATCTATATAATAAACATAATCTCAACAGCAGCACAAGGCGATCGATACCTCGTATGACCTCGGTACGGAATCCTAAAGCTCCAGAAAGGAGGTGTTCCAGCCGCACCTTCCGGTACGGCTACCTTGTTACGACTTAGCCCCAGTCACCAGTTTTACCCTAGGCCGATCCTTTCGGTTACGGACTTCAGGTACCCCCGGCTCCCATGGCTTGACGGGCGGTGTGTACAAGGCCCGGGAACGTATTCACCGCGCCATGGCTGATGCGCGATTACTAGCGAATCCAGCTTCACGGAGTCGGGTTGCAGACTCCGATCCGAACTGAGACGTGGTTTGGGGATTCGCTCCCTGTCGCCAGGTGGCCTCCCTTTGTCCACGCCATTGTAACACGTGTGTCGCCCCGGATGTAAGGGCCGTGCTGATTTGACGTCATCCCCGCCTTCCTCGCAGCTTACGCTGGCAGTCCCACCAGAGTCCTCAGCACCTGTTAGTAACTAGTGGCAAGGGTTGCGCTCGTTATGGCACTTAAGCCGACACCTCACGGAGGCTGACGACAACCATGCAGCACCTCGCAAACGGCTATTGCTAGAAAGGTGTTTCCACCTCGGTCCGAATGCGTTCAAACCCGGGTAAGGTTCCTCCGTATCATCGAATTAAACCACATGTTCCTCCGCTTGTGCGGGCCCCGTCAATTCCTTTGAGTTTCACCGTTGCCGGCGTACTCCCCAGGTGGATCACTTAACGCTTTCGCTGTGCCGCTTACAGTGTATCGCAAACAGCTAGTGATCATCGTTTACTGCGTGGACTACCAGTTATCTAATCCTGTTTGATCCCCGCTTTCGTGCATCAGCGTCAGTCATGGCTTGGCAGGCTGCCTTCGCAATCAGGGTTCTGCGTGATATCTATGCATTTCACCGCTACACCACGCATTCCGCCTGCCTCAAACATACTCAAGCCCCCAGTTTCAACGGCAATTCTATGGTTGAGCCACAGACTTTCACCGCTGACTTAAAGGCCGCCTACGCACCCTTTAAACCAATAAATCCGGATAACGCTCGGATCCTCCGTATTACGCGGCTGCTGGCACGGAGTTAGCCGATCCTTATTCATAAGGTACATACAAAAGGGACACGTCCGCACTTTATTCCCTTATAAAGGGTTTACGATCCATAGAACCTTCATCCCTCACGCGACTTGGCTGGTTCAGCCTCTCGGCCATTGACCAATATTCCTCACTGCTCCCGTAGGAGTTTGGTCCGTGTCTCGAGTACCAATGTGGGGACCTTCTCTCAGAACCCCTATCCATCGTCGGTTTGGTGGGCCGTTACCCCGCCAACTGCCTAATGGAACGCATGCCTATCTATCAGCGATGAATCTTTAGCAAATACCCCCATGCGGGGCCCCTGCTTCATGCGGTATTAGTCCGACTTTCGCCGGGTTATCCCCCTCTGATAGGCAAGTTGCATACGCGTTACTCACCCGTGCGCCGGTCGCCGGCGGTATCGCTACCCCCGCTGCCCCTCGACTTGCATGTGTTAAGCCTGTCGCTAGCGTTCATCCTGAGCCAGGATCAAACTCTTCGTTGTTTAAATTGTTTTATCATATCCTCGCTCCGGAATCCGTTATTGTAGTCCAAAGTCATACTTCTATTGACGGTATCGATCCGGAAAATTTCTTCTCCTATACTTGTACTACTTGTTGAATTATGTAAATCTCTCAAAGAACTCTTTTGTCGCTTTCGTTTTGCGAACGTGGCTGCAAAGATAAAGACTTTTATTTTAAACTTCCAAATTATTCCGGAACTTTTTTTTCTAAAAGTTTGTTTCATCATTTTATACCGGCGTTCTCTCTCGAATGCGGGTGCAAAAGTAGTGCTATAAAACATAACCTCCAAACATTTTCAGCATTATTTTTCAAGTTTTTTTTCAAGACTTAACAAGTTATATAATGTACGTGTGATAAAGCCATACTACTCGATTCTCACCCTATTGGAGACATCCTGTTATAGAGACATAGCGTGCCGCACTTCTACATGGAGGTATATATGATTTATTGAGTGGCGATGTGATAATTTTCCATACAATAAGTGCGTGAATGATACAAAAATATAAATCACTGAACATTAACAGCTTAAAAACACGATTATGTTTTACCGGAAAGTCGTACATGTTCATGAGAAAAGTCGTACGTGTTTTCGAAAAAAGTCGTACGTGTTTTTCGAAGTCACATAATAGAAAATAAGAGTAGATAAAAATACACAATAAGCATAGCCCAATCTCAGGATCAACTTTTCTTTCAATCTTTTTCAGGAAACCGCCAAGACGTAATTATCTATGACAATCAAAACGATTTTAATTCTTATCACGAATCAGAAACGAAGGTAATTTGCTAGAAAGAATTCAGACAATGAAATTATAAAGCAGAAAAAACAAATTTATTCCTTACCTTTAGCACAAATAAAGCAAAAGACCATGATACACGTATTAATAAACACACTCGCAGAGAAAATGAACGAATTTCTTTCCAGCTATTATGAACGGGCAGAAATTATAGTGGAAGCCGGGTATTGATGCGACTCCAAATGAGGATCAATCGGATAAAATCATACTTTCTATCGTGAATATAGAGGCGAGAGACAGCAATGGGAATCTCTGCCCCTATAGGAACACAAAAATAACACATTCCAACAAACATCTCCACCATGGTACTTGAATATATATATTATGGTTGCCGCTGTTTTCATCTAAAAGATACTTAGAATCTATACAAATATTATCGGATTCAATCTCCTTCTTACAACAAAATTCCATTCTTAAATTACCAGACCAAGGTACCATAACGCTCGAGCCCATAACAATTAGTATGCAAGAACTCAGCAATATATGGAGTATATTAGGAGGGCATTATTATCCATCAATCCTATGTAAAGCACGAATCATATCTTTTGACGGAACAGAAATCAAGGATATAAAACAACGAATATCAAGTCAAAAATAAATTAGAAATAATGTTATCAAACATATAGCATTTAATATCATGCCATATTCTTTTTATCTACTTTTGGAATATTATAACGATAAAACAAACCAATGATGAAATTTGACTTTTTAATTAACATTATATTTAGCCATGAATATTATAATGAATGTATTCCTTCTGAAATCTTCGAGATAGAACCCAGGAGAACGAATAGAGTCGTATTAGGGACCTAAATATCCTTTTAGGCAAACGGGGCGAAATCAATATGCACTAATTGAGATCGAGAAGAGCTTCTTGATCACCTTCAATCTCCCGGATGGTCTCAACCTTGAGTTTCAAGCACATTCAAAAGATCCGAATTTTTTACTGTATACACAATCCCTGCTACCGGAAGAGCTAAATGATTCAGATATACAATTAAGTGTTATCGATAACCGACTGAATCGGCTCAATGTGATCATTCATGTTACCAAAGAATTATTAGAAACGAAATGCCCAATACAGAAAGAAATCCATTATCACACAAAAGAAGCCTATTGGGATTTTATCTTGATACCTCGTAATCCAGAAAATGCGTCAATGGATATTTTTATGGAGGATAATGGACCGGAAAATATTAGCTTCAAGAATCCCGAGCAAATCCGTTTCATGGATAAGGACGTTTTTCGTATCAGCACAGAATATCCGATAAAGATTAAGGAAGAGTCTTATTACCAAAGAAGATCTAATATCACGATTTACGAGAAAAGAGAATATGCTAAAAGAATGCTATTAAGGCATGTTCCTGTTCCCTCTTTGGGACGTTTCCTTATAAAGGAATTACAATCTACCGAGAATTCTATTATACAAATTCTTTATATCTAAATCCTTTAAAAAATAACGTATGGCACAAATGAAAACCCCTGGCGTTTATATCATAGAGAAAAACGCTTTTCCTAATTCAGTCGTAGAAGTCGCTACCGCCATCCCTGCCTTTATCGGGCATACCCAATTCGCACGGGACGGTAACAAGGACTTGACCGGTATCCCTTTCCGTATATCTTCTATGGCTGAGTTCCATTCGTTCTTCGGTTTCGCTCCCACCTTGCGATTCGGAATTCGTCCGGAAGATTCCGAGAGTGAGGACACCACCAATGACATAAACGTATTATTCCCCGATGGAAGTTGCCAGCTTACTTTGCCAAAAACGTTCTATGCTTTATATTATAATATGTTGTTGTTCTACGCTAACGGTGGAGGACCGTGCTATATCGTCTCCATAGGAGATTATGAGCATGACTTTAAAAGCATAGACTTTACAAATGCGCTCTTAGCCTTAAAAAAAGAACAGGAGCCCACGTTGGTCGTCGTTCCGGAAGCCGTATATATGGAGGAAGGCGATTGTTACAAAGTTCAAACTGCCGCTTTGATGCACTGTGGTAACGACATGAAAAATCGCTTTGCCATATTAGATGTTTTCAACGGATACAAAGATGAAAACGGTGCGGTTATCAAAAGTTTCCGGGAAAATATAGGTAGCAATTTCCTTGCGTACTGTGCCTCCTATTATCCATGGATAAATACATCTATCGTCACCGAGAAAGATATCACTTTTTATAATATAGAAAAGGATAGTTTAGAGAAATTAGAGGAACTGATCTTGAACGAATTCTCAAAGAAGTCCGGTGTAACGAATGAGGCTGTCAATGAACTTATGGACAAGTTCAAGCTTTTGCTTACCATGAAAGAGGACGAAGCGGAACGTTTCCATACCTTATTATACCAAGTCAGTTCCGTATACCGCTCCATTTTGAGAGAGATTCGCTTGAGGATCAATTTACTTCCGCCTTCAGCTTCGCTGGCCGGTCTTTATACTATGGTAGATAACACCCGGGGAGTATGGAAAGCCCCCGCGAATATTTCCATCAATAACGTAGTCACGCCCGCACTCTCGATCACAAATGCCGAGCAAGAAGATCTGAACGTACCGATGAACGGAAAAGCCGTAAACGCAATCCGTAGCTTCCCCGGTGAAGGAATCAAGGTCTGGGGTGCCCGCACGATGGATGGTAACTCGTTAGACTGGCGTTATATTAACGTAAGGCGTACGATGATCTTCCTAGAGGAATCGATCAAGAACGCCGCCCGTGCCTATGTATTCGAACCGAATGTAGCAAATACATGGGTAAATATGCGTAGTATGATAGATGGATTCTTACGGGGCGTATGGAAACGAGGTGGATTAGCAGGAACTTCCCCGAAGACGCATATAGCATTCATATCGGATTGGGAGACACGATGACTCCAGAGGATATTCTGGAAGGTATCCTCAGGATATCCGTATTCGTGGCTATTACCAGACCTGCGGAATTTATCGAGATCACATTCCAACAACAAATGCAAAAAGCTGATAATTTAAGAATTAAAACCTATTAAAGAAATACGAATATGGCAGGAGAAGCACAAGATAATGTATGGCCGTTACCCAGTTTTATTTTAAGGTAGAATTAGGTAGCCTCGGGAAATCGCTTTAAAGAGGTATCTGGTCTGGATATGGAAGCCCAAGTAATTGAGTACCGACATGGTAATAGCCCGGTTTTCTCAAATATCAAGATGCCGGGACTGAAGAAGACGAGCAATGTCAGTCTAAAGAAAGGGGTTTTCAAAGCGGATAACAAATTATTCGATTGGTTTAACAAGATAAAAATGAACACAATACAGCGAGAAGATGTAACAATCAGCTTACTGGATGAAGCAGGAAGCCCTACGATGGTTTGGAAATTATCGAACGCATGGCCGACTAAGGTTACCGGCGTCAGCTTAAAATCCGATGGAAACGAGGCTGCCATCGAAACCTTAGATTTAGCGCATGAAGGATTGACCATAGAAAACGCTTAATGCTAAGGTTTGATCATATTGTCCCTCCTCCGGTAGCGTTTTATTTCAACGTGACTTTCGAAGGATTGATCGAGACCTCTTTCCAAGAGGTCTCGGGACTACAACTTGAAATGGAGACAGAAACGATTAAAGAAGGGGGAGAAAACAGTTTCAGCTATCAGGTACCTACCCGACGAAAGCACGGTAACCTTGTGTTGAAACGTTCTTTAATGCCTTTGCCTCATGTGCTAGAGACATATGTGGTTAAAGTATTGGAAAATAATGGAAGTGCCCAGATCGTTCCCGTCAATTTAACTATATCATTGCTGGATGCCGGGCATTTTCCCCTAAATAATTGGTCTGTGCTCAATGCTTACCCTGTAAAATGGGACATTAGCGCATTGAATTCCCAAAAGAATGAGTTGGTGATTGAAACATTGGAGATGGCTTATACTAATTTGATCCGTATGTCGATAAGAGATACAGAAGATACGAAAAAAGAACAATTTAAGCAATGGCTATAACTATAAAAGAAATCCAAGTGTCCACAAAAGTGACACAACAGAAAAAGGAACCCGACCTCCCTCTCTCCCGTGATTTGATACAACAAATCAAAGAGGAGATAATTCGTGAGGCCAAGAAAGATTTGTCTAACCTTTTTTCTTGTAGAAAGGAGCGGTAAAACATGAACCAAAAGTTGATCATCGAGGCATATAAATCAATTGAATACAAAGGTGGCGAGAAATTGGGTAGTATCACCGTCCAAATCAATCCGGATAGCTATAAGTTAAGCAAATCTACCTCATATAAGAAAGACGAAAGCATAAAAGAGGATAAGCAACTACCGGAGTATAAACACACCAACCCCTCCACTCTCTCATTTGATATACACTTCGATGGTACCGGTATTATCCCGACGGGGAAAAAAACCGTGACAGAAAGGATCAAGGATTTGGAGAATATCATTTTTCTTCCTAGCGCGGAGATCGATCCACCCAGCCCTTGCTTCCTTAAAGTAATTTGGGGGAGTCTCATTTTCAAGGGGAGATTAACCAGCCTAAATTGGGATTACACCTTATTCTCGCCCAATGGCAATCCTTTACGAGCTAAAGGCTCCTTGTCACTAACAGAGGCGATTAGTAGTAGAGAGACACAAGCAAAAAAGAAAAATCAAAAAGCTGAGGGTAAATTCGTTACTTTTAAACAAGGAGACAGTCTAATCGGGTTATGCGCAAAAGAATATAAAAATTCTGGTTATGCTCCAATGATTGCCTCCATAAATAACCTAATCAGCTTTAGAGATATAAAACCCGGAACTCAATTATGGTTCCTAAAATATAATGAATATGGATAATTCATTTATAATCAAACTATTCCTAAATGGTAAAGATGTAACGGAGCAATACTCCGTAATCAATGCAAAAATATACAGAGCATGTAATAAGATCGATAAAGCAACGATCTCCATCAGCGCTGATATTATCGACAACAGCCAATTTGAAATACCAGACAACAAAATATTCAATCCGGGTACGGAGCTTAAGTTTCAAGCGGGTCCAACAGATAAGGTCAACACCTTATTTGAGGGATGCGTTACAACCCATCAGTTAAAAATCAATAGCGAACAACAAACTCTATTTATTTTAGAATGTAGGGGTTTCGCATATCCTGCAACCTTTGGACGTAAAAATAATGTATATGAAAATAGTAAAGATGATACCGTTATCAAGAAGATTCTGGGACAATACGGGCTTTCCGCCAAAGTAGATAGCACCGGTATAGAAATTCCACAACTGGTACAATATTATTGTACAGATTGGGATTTTGTACTCACACGAGCACAAAATAACGGATTAGTCGTTATCACTGACGGTAAACAAGTCAAGGTATGTAAACCGAATGTATCCGCCTCCCCGGTCTTAACCATCACCTATGGAGATAATTTAATCGCTTTCGATGGTTCTATATCCGCTTCCGAGCAATACACAGATACAAAAGCTTGCGCTTGGGACGTGAGCCGTCAACAAATTATCAAAGCCACCGCCAGCAAACCTCCTCTCAATGTCCAAGGCGATATCGCCGCAAAGGATCTATCCGGTCTGGCAAATGAAGTGATGCTTTATCAAACTAACGCTCCCATCGGCGACGCTTCTTTACATGCTTGGGCCGATGCGCAAGCTTTATGGAGCGGTCTGGCACGTTTTCAAGGCTCCATCACAATTTACGGGAATGCGTCTATTATTCCGGGCTGTATTATCAAATTAGAAGGATTAAGCAAACATTATAGTGGAAACGCATTTGTTCAATCAGTAGAACATACACTACAAGGAGGCGAATGGAAGACACAAGTCTATATGGGTTTCAATCCGGTAGTCATTACCGAAGAGCCCGATGTAGTCGCTCCCGCAGCTAGTGGTTTTTTGCCCGGTATACGAGGATTACAAATAGGGATCGTTAAAAAGATCGGAGATAATAAAGATTTCGAGAATTTTATATTAGTCGATATACCCTTGTTACAATGTGAGAAGACGGAGATATGGGCTCGGCCGGTCAGTCCGTACGCAAGCAATGGGGTCGGCATGTTATTTCTACCGGAAGTCGATGATGAGGTAGTCCTGCAATTCATCAATGAGGCCCCCTGCCACCCTGTGATTGTCGGAAGTTTGTACAGTCGCAAACGAAAACGCCGGTTTCTTTAGATCCAAAAATAATTTAAAGACAATTGTTACAAAACCAGTTGAAAATTACTTTGGACGATGATAAAAAGATTATCACAATAGGGACTCCCGGAGAGAACACGCTCATATTGGATGATGACAAAAAGCAAATTCTGTTATCCGATGCTAATAAGAACAAGGTCTGTATGGATAAAACGGAATTATGGTAGAATCCGGCAAAGATCTCATATTTAAGGCAAGAGGGAATGTCAAGACAGAAGGAATGGGTATCGAATCCAAGTCTAAGCAAGATACCAAGATAAATGGCTTGAATATCGAGGTTTCCGCACAAATGGGAGTTAAAGTAAAGGGTCTGCCACCGCCGAAATATCCGCATCCGGCCAAACCGTTGTAAAAGGAGGCGTTGTAATGATTAATTAAATCGAATGAATTATGCAGAACAAAAATAGTTTTAGGTAAAGGATGGGCATTCCCCCCAGAATTCAGCCATAATGATAATCCCACCCGTATGTCTAATTATGAAGAAGACATCCGGCAAAGCTTGGTCATCCTTCTCTCCACTCGCACAGGGGAGCGAATACATCGTCCGGATTACGGTACGGAACTATCTCGTTATCAGTTTGAACAATTAGATCTTACCATGGAGACCATGATTAAAAGCGCTATTGAGAAGGCTGTTCTCTTATACGAGCCTAGAGTCTCGCTTGATCGCATAGAAATTAATAAGGCTTCGATTCAAGATGGCATTCTGATTATCGAACTTTATTATACGATACGTATGAATAATGTCCAACAAGAATTGACCTATCCTATCTATTTTGATTCTAACCGATGAATAAACAATGGAATAAAGATGGATTGACAAGAAAAAAATTGGAGAATGATTTCCGGATACATGAGCCTTTTCAAGTACTCGAGAAAAATCTCTCCAATTTATTGGCTCGTGCCTTTTCGAAATCATCCTCTTTATATCATTACCAATCCTTAGCCATACTCAATGAGATCAAGCAAACAGATACAATCGGGATCGAACAGAGTTTCATTTTGTGGCAAAATGAGAACTCACCGGAAAGTAACAGAGAAATCACCTATCTAAGAAACGCTCTATACCATAAGTTCTCTGATTGGTATCAAAGATTGAATCATCGGATCTTTAGAGATTCCATGTCCGATTTATTTCTGGATATGGAGAAATATAACCAGAGACTTCAGCTAATAACCCTATCCAATCCTAAAACGGTTCGTAGAAGTCTCTACCTATTATTACGTATCCTCCGCAATTTACAAAACAAACGGGAGATTTACATCCAAGAAATCGCTAAAAGCGGAGAGACCGATCCCTCATTAGCTGTTTTAATCGCTTTCTTGAAAAACTATCAATATCTGGTAGATCAGTTCAATAAACGCTGGGAAGCTTATCCGTTATTTTATGTCAACCAAATATTGAAGGAATCTCCCCAAAAAGCGATTATTCCTTCCGCTTGGTTTATCGCCGTGAAAAATAATACCACACGGCAAGCCCAGTTACCCAAAGGTACAGGTATTATAACACAGGTACCATTTCCTGTGCAAGATATCCAATTTTGTTATCGTACGGATGAAGATTATTCGGTCAATAACATGAAAATAACGAGTATACATTCGTTACTATTGGAAAAAGATCCGAAAAAATATCCAGCGAGCCGATTAGGCTTCGTTACGTCCATCTGGCAAAAACAGTTGAATAACAGGATCGGAAACGTTCCTTCTAAGAAGCCCAATCTGGACTCAGAGCTAATCTTTGAGAACCAATCCTCTATACAAGCCGGACTGATAATCGAATCTCCCATGTTATTACTTCGGGAAGGACATCGGGATATACATATCACATTCGGATTAGAAGAAGACTCTATATCATATTTCAAAGAATTAATCGCTACTACGGAACAATCTTCCCACGAAACCGGGCGTGTATTAAACGACGCTTTCCTATTGGAGTTAAGCACAGAGAAAGGTTGGGACCCGATATACGCCTACACCTTGACATTCATCAACGAAAACTCCTTTTATCTGAAATTCGTCCTTAATGAGAAATTCGACCCTACAACACCTTGCTCTGAAGCTCATGGTTGCCAAACACGTAACCCAGCGCTCCGTATATTGATGAACACGGATGCTTGGTTATTCCCCTACTCTTGGGTACACCGTATTTTTATTACTAGCTTAAAGATAAAGGTACATGTATCCGGCATGTCATCCTTGAAAATCTATAATCCTCTGGGAGAAGTAGACGCAAGCGTACATTTCCCTTTATTCGGGTTAGAAGCTCAAAAAGGCTCATGGTTCGCATTCGGTAATTATGAGATAGCGATCAAGCCTATCCAATCCATGGGTATTACTTTGCAATGAGCGGATCTACCTTATTCGGAAGGAGGTTTCTATGATTTGTATCAAGCATATAAGACACCTATCGATAATACCACCTTCAAAGTTGAATGGGAAAAACTAACAGACCAGAAATGGGTAAAATTACCGGAAAGTACATCTTGTCTCTTCAATACGAAAAACAAGCATACTTCCCCTAAGGGAAAGCTCTCGGAGTACAGCGAGATCGTTTACGACAAACCGTTCAAAAACATTACGGTCTCCACGGAAGAAGAGCAATATCAATACACGAAAGCCCAGCAAGGCTTCTTCAGGATTAGACTCACAGATCCGAACGGCGGATTCGGGCAGACGGAGTACCGGATACTCTTTGCGGATATCATGATAAGAAACAGCCATACCCGTAAACAGACCCCGGTGCCCAAACCTCCTTACAACCCTATGATTGAAAGTATAGATATCGGTTATAGCGCCGAGGAAGAATACTTTTTCAATGGCGATACCCCAAGAGATAGATGCCGTATCTATCATATCCATCCATTGAGGCAAAAGGAATTACATGAAATCGATCTACGTCATCCGTTCCCAATGGTGGGAGTACCCACAGAAGATGGGATTATTCTATTCGGTATTGGTAACTCGATCGGTAACGACCAGATCCGTTTATTCTTCGAGATGGCTGCCTTGAAACGGGAAATCGAAAAAGAATATCTTCCTTGCGTACAATGGTCTTTCTTCAACGGCAAGCAATGGGAGTTTATCAAACCGGGTAATTTGCTTTCCGATACAACCGGGAATCTGTTGAATACAGGTTTGGTAGACATCCTGCTTCCCTCACCTATTAGCGAGGAAATGCTTGACATAAATGGAGATTTCTGGCTTTCGGCAAAAGTATCTTGCCACACGCAAAATTGTTCATCCATACGAAATGTCTATCTAAACCCAGTGAAAGCCCGGTTAGAAATCCCCGAAGAAATGGAAGCCCTGATCAGTGAGGAACTCGAAAGCTTCACGGGACTCGTTTCTTTCGAGAAAAGTATGCCGGGACTTACGGATATTTACCAGATCATACCCGCTAAAGGAGGACGTTTGCCGGAAACGCCAGAGGATATGCGGCTCCAGATCACCCAAGAGATGTCCCATCGGAACCGGGCTGTATTGCCTAGGGATTACGAGCAAATAACATTGGCTCAGTTCCCCGAAGTCGAAAAAGTACTTTGCTTGCCCGGAATAGACAGTAAAGCTCAAAACAGGAGCCCGATCGTAACATTGGTCGTGATGCAAAGGAGAAAGATAAAAGATCTTGCCTTTATGCGAACATAGGCTACTCATGCGAATCGAAGATTATATAGGTGACAAGACAAGTCCGTTCATTACCGTTGACGCTATTACTCCGGTCTACGAGGAAGTAACCGTTTGCTGTAACCTCCGGATAAAGCCCGGATATCCCGTAGGAGATATACTCCGCCAGACAGAGGCACGCATTAATAATTGTATCGCCTTAGCGAGATAAGGAAGAGATCCGGTATTTGGGCTTTCGTTCTCATCGACAGATCTTTATACCTCCATACGAGAGTGTGAAGCCATCGTGGACATTGATATATTAAGCGTAGCGCATGTCGTATATACGGCAAAAGATCAACAAAAGAGCTATTATCTAAACCGCTACCCGGAAGAGGCAAGGCAAAATTTCAACGTTAGCCCTTCCCAACCTTGGTGCATATTAGTTCCTTCTGATAGGCATTTGCTATATATTGACCAAAAAGACGAACTACTGGAACAACTCGAACTCGGATATTTAGGAGTTGGAAGTAATTTTATTATTAACAAATAAAACAAACCGGATATGCCTCGTACAAACAGAAATACACTAAAAGGAATCCAATTCCGGTTTTCCGCTTGGTCGAATACATTCGCAAGGTTCTTTTCAGTCTCGCCGATATATTTGGAGACAATCATGGAAAGATCGATACGATATACATCCATCCCGTTCTTCTTGCCGATCAAGGTCGCGCAAAGCGTCTTACCCGTTCCCGGCGGGCCATAAAACAAAGTGCGGTAACCGGCCTTCAAAAAACGACTCAATCCCCAGTCCGAAAGGATGACCCGATGCCCCGTAATCCAATTATTTATCTCCTCCAACTCCTCACGCACATAATAAGATAATACGACATCTTCCCAATTCAAAGCCGTACTAATCCGTTTGGCCAGAAAACCCATATTATAGTCCGGCTTATATTCTCCCTCAAAAGATAAACGGTACAAGAAATCCTCCGATATACGCAGTTGTCCGCTCAAGAACGGTTCACCATTCCCGGCTCCTTCCAAGCCAACGACGTGATACATATGGAACCTATGCTCTTCACGAAATAGACGAACCACTTCCAGACGGCGTTCCACACGATCGCCCGCCAATAGGAAAACGGCCGTCTCACCCGTTGGCAAGAATCCTCCGTGCGATAGTCCTTTCCAACCGCCAAATTCCGTATAAGGACAGTCAAAATTCTTATTATGCACAAAAAAAATATCCAACATCTGCGGAGAAAGATGAGGCATTAAAGCCAACATCAACACCATCCACTCGTCGAAAGTAGGATCGACCTGTTCCGGCAACAACGCCTTCCAAAGCGGTCCTGCCTTCGGGAGTGGGATATCATAGACAGAAGATAAATCGCACTCCTGCCGGAAATACAAACGAATGGAGACATCCAATACCCGCTGGAACCAATCGATCCACTCGTTCATAAGACAGAAGCAGCTTTAGCACCCATCACATCCGCCTCGTGTTCCAAGGATAAATCATCGTTAACGGCCATTCCACCTACCTCGGTAGTAGGCTGCACACGTCCCTTGGCTTGCTGGATGACGTGTGTCAACTCATGTCCCAATAGCTGCTGTCCGGCAGACGTATCCGGTTTGAATTGTCCCGGGGCGAAATGGATATCCGTACCTTGCGTATATGCCAAAGCCCCAACCTCCGGCGCTTTCGATGAATCCGGGTGTACACGTACCGAGGAGAAATCCGTCCCGAAGGAAGACTCCATGCCTTGGATTACATGATCCGGAATCCCTGTCTGGTTCTTTGTTTGCCGTTGGGCCACAAATTTTCCTTGAAGAAGCTCATCCTCATCTTCCGTATCATAACGGCTTAAAATCTCATCCACGATCCCTTCTAAAGAGGTTCGGTTAAAGGTATCCCAACGACCATATAAATCATGAACGAAAGGTTCCCGATCCGCAACTAAATCTAGTTTTAAGGTACCTATTGTTATCATATGGTTTGCAGGGTATTTCAGTCTTTATTAGATGCATGCAATATCTATATTATTCTTCGATTAAACAAGTATTATCCAGATTCTTTTCCACAAAAACATATAAAAGTTGATTGTCCCAGAATAAAACTTATGCGTACCTATAGGTAAGCCTGATCGGTACCTATTCTATTCTTAAATTATCGCCACTGATTTTACAATCAGCGGCGGCATTTGTATATTCAGCGGCTGTGAATATAAATTCAGCGCCGCCAAATTAAGAAATAGAGCTTATTCGACAAAGAATATATAGGCTCTTGGAGAAGTATTTCCTAGGGAGAGAAACGTTTTTCCTCCAACAGAGAGAGATATCAAAGATATTTACGTAAATTTGCCATTCAGTTACAATTTATCAACCTAAATTCTTTATTTACATGGAATCTGTAATGAAAAAAACAGCCGCCACAAGCTTGTTAGCCTCTTGTGCGGTATCGCTGGCCTTGTTTTCCTCTTGTGCCAGTCAAGAACAAAACACACTTACTCCCGAGGAAATCGCTGACGGATGGGTTCTGCTTTTTGATGGAAAGACATTGGATGGTTGGAAAGATTACAACGGGACTACATTGACACAGCCTTGGCATGTAGTGGATGGTTGTATACAAGCCAAAGGAGATGGCAGCGACGCTAGTGGCTACATCGTAACCGATAAAGAGTATGAGAACTTCGAGCTTTCTTGGGACTGGAAATTGTCCAAGGGTGGCAATAGCGGTATGTTGTACCATGTGGTAGAGCGTCCCCAATTCGCTGTTCCTTACGTAACGGGGCCGGAGTATCAATTGATCGACGAGCCGAACTTCCCGGACCCATTGGAAGAGTGGCAGAAATTAGGTGTGGATTATGCGATGCATTTGCCGGATAAATCCAAGATGAAGGTGAATCCGCAAGGCGAATGGAACAACTCCAAGATCGTATTCGATAACGGACATGTGGAACATTGGTTGAACGGACAAAAGATCCTAGAGTTCGAGGCATGGACAGACGATTGGCACGCTAAGAAAAATAGCGGCAAATGGGCCAACGCGCCGGAATACGGATTGGCGAAAAAAGGTGTGCTTTGCTTGCAAGATCATGGTTATCCCGCATCTTTCCGTAACTTGAAGATCAAGGAACTTCCCCGTAAGGCCGGTAAGGAAGTGAACTTGTTCAACGGCGTGGATTTGACGGGATGGGAACCATACGGTACGGAGAAATGGTACGTAAAAGACGGTTTATTGGTTTGCGAAAGTGGTCCCGACAAGCAATACGGTTATCTCGCTACCCGTGATTATTATGATGATTTTGATCTGACCGTAGAGTTTAAGCAAGAGGCTGACGGAAACTCCGGCGTATTCATCCGCTCTTTCGTAGAGGAAGGCGTGAAAGTAAACGGCTGGCAGGTAGAAGTAGCTCCGAAGGGCCACGATACAGGTGGTATCTATGAGTCGTACGGACGTGGCTGGTTGGTTCAGATTCCGGATGAGAAAGAGAATATCTTGAAAGAAGGCGATTGGAACACGATGCGTATCAAAGTACAAGGCGACAACGTACAGACTTGGCTGAACGGACAGGAAATGGTAAACTTGAATGATGAGAAGATCGGAGCGGGTAAAGGCCGCATCGCCCTTCAGATTCACGACGGTGGAGGCATCAAGGTTCTTTGGCGAAATTTAAAACTTACGACATTATAATAGAACGAAGCTAGATTATAAACCAAATAAGGTGTTTCAAAAGAAGTCTTTTTGAAGCACCTTATTTTTATCATTGATAACACCCTCTTTTATCACTGGATTTTATGAATAAACTTATCTTTACAGCTATCCTTTCGGGATTTGCCGGTCTCTACGCCATGGGCCAGAACGAGATCCGGCTTATGGACATGGACCTAAATAAATCCTACCAAACTTACGGTGGCGCCGTCAAAGGGAAATCAGTTACCAACGAGCCCGCCTCTATACAAGGAAAAACGTATGATGACGTGATCGGGGTACAAGCTAAAAGTCATATCAAGATCGATTTACACAAGAATGCGTCACGCTTTCAAGCGCAGGTCGGGATCGCCGATTCACATATCGATTATACGGATAAAAGCCTCACGGTTATCCCTTTTGTTGACGGAACGAAAATGTATTTCGATACCCGAAAAAACGCCAAGACATTTGTTGGTCTAGAAGGTAAAGACGGAAAAGTACATCCGGGCTCGGCCTTATTTATCTTGAAAGGAGATGACAAGGAGCTTTATAACAGCGGTATCGTCAAACTTGGCGATGCCCCGAAAACAATCGATATCCCCCTGAATGGCATAAAGATATTGGATCTTATCGTAGAGCCTACCGACGATGGACCTAGCGGAGATCATGCCTTATGGATCACGCCCCAAATAGAGTATATGGAGATCATCCCCTCGATCGTCTCCACGAGCTATCAAGGGAAAGGGCCGGAAGTATCATCCGGTACGGAGAAGAAATTACTTGATAAAATCAAGCAATTACCCCAACAAGGGCTTCCTTTGGAAAACACCTCTTTCGACTGGCTTTTACAACCCTCACGATCAAAAGCCGGCATATATGCGACTCCAGATGGCAAAAGCATCTTATTGTCAAACGGAATGGTAGCACGTATGTTCCGTGTCTTACCCAATCTTTCCACTCTCGATATCTTAAACCGGATGACCGGAGAAAGTATGCTTCGTGCCGTAAGTAGCGAAGGTAGTTTGACGATTGACGGGAAACGTTGGGAACTTGGCGGGCTGGCCGGCCAGCCCGAGCGCGGATACTTCCAAATGGAATGGGTCGACCAGATGACTACTCGCCCCGGTTCTTTTCTCATTGAGGATTTCCGCATAGAAGAGCTACAGGAAGATATCAAATGGGCCAGAAGCCGCTGGGCACTGAATAAGAACGTACCCACAGGGAAAAGACTGACTTTCGTATTGAAAGGAGAGAAAGAAACAGAAGGTGTCACCGTAGAACTCCATTACGACTTATACGATCACATCCCAGTTATCCGGAAAAGTATGGAGGTTACCAACAATACCCCGCAGTCCATAGATATCGATGCCTTCCAATTGGAATATCTGGCATTCGCCGAACCGGAGTCGCCCGGCGGTGGAGATCCCTCTAAATTCAGGCTTCCGAACATACATGTAGAAAGCGACTATGCTTGTGGCGGAGAGTTTACCGAGCGGGAAACCGATATCACAGAGAAATGGGTGGCCGATCCGGAATATACCTCCCAACGCAATTATCCTTTGCTCACGCCTTGTATATTAGACGTATCGCCCAAACTAGGTCCCGATTATACCCTAGCGGCGGGCCAGAAATTCAAATCCTTTAGCGTATACGAGATGCCGTTCGACAGCGATGATCGGGAACGGAAGGGTTTGTTTAAACGACGCTTACATTATACGGTAGCTCCATGGGCTACGGAGAATCCGATCTTCATGCACCTTACCTCTTCCGATCCGGATGTTATTCGTACCGCTATCAATCAATGCGCTACCGTTGGATACGAGATGGTTATCATCAGCTTTGGATCCGGATTGAACGCCGAGGATATCTCAGAAGAAAATATCGTCAAATATAAATCTTTGGTGGATTACGCCCGCAACAAAGGTGTAGAGTTAGGGTGTTACTCCCTCTTATCAAGCCGTTGGATCAGCGACGAGGTAGATGTTATCAATCCCAAGACAGGAAAACGAGGGGGGATGCGTTTCGGTAGCGCTCCCTGCCTTTGCAGCGATTGGGGATATGAGTATTTCCATCATATACGAACCTTCTTCGAGCGTACGGGCATGCGTTGCTTCGAGCACGACGGCTCCTATCCCGGCGACGTATGCGCCTCCACCCACCATACCTATCATAAAGGGCTGGAAGATTCCCAATGGAATCAGTTCCATAAGATAACCGATCTCTATCGTTGGATGTGCGAGAATGGCATTTATATCAATGTTCCCGATTTCTATTTCTTGAACGGGTCTACCAAGACAGGCATTGGTTACCGTGAAGCCAACTGGTCGCTTCCCCGGGACCGGCAGATCATCCATGCCCGCCAATTGAATTATGATGGTACATGGGATCGGATGGCTTCGGCATGCTGGAGCTTCGTTCCTCTCGTGGAGTATCAAGGAGGAGGAGAGGCCGCCACCTTGGAGCCCCTCCACGAACACTTGTTCGAATACAAAACACATATGATGCAAAATTACGGAGCTGGTGTCCAAGCTTGCTATCGAGGGCCACGCCTATATGATACCCCGGAAACCCAAGCGGCCGTAACCGAGGTTATTCAATGGTATAAGAAATACCGCGATATACTCAACAGCGATATGATCCACTTACGCCGGCCGGACGCACGAGACTGGGACGGGTTCATACACGTCAATCCTCACAAGAAGGAGAAAGGTCTAGCCATGTTCTTCAATCCGACCCATCAAGAGATCACCCGTACGATCCATATTCCACTCTATTATACCGGCCTGACACAAACAGCCCGCATCCGGGAAAAAGAGCAAAAGCCTGTCACCTACAAACTGAACCGGGACTATACGGTGGAGCTTACGGTTAAAATCCCTGCCAACGGATATACTTGGTATGTGGTTGAAGCAGCCGATTAGAACTAAAATGGCCGGGATAATCGCTACCCCGGCCATTTTATCTATCTATAGACTTCTTTATCTACGTCCGTTACCTAGATGTTTTCTGCCATGTTTATTCCCTTTAGGCTGCTGTTTTTCCAGATATTGTTTGTATTGTTCCTCCGTCAATATTTTTTCATCTGGGCGTTCTTATCCTCACGCATGGCCAACATCTTTTCCGTTGCTTCTCACGCTCAGCCTTCATCGCCTCACGTTCTTTTGAGCCTTTTCCATATACTCTTTTGAAGTTTACGGAACTCCACCGCTTGTTTCTCATCCAGCTTCAAGTCGGCGATCATCTTCTCGCAACGTGCGGACGGATCCATCTTACGCTTGTCCATACGCCTGTTCTCACGAGCGAACACAGAAGTTGAACTCAACAATACAACCAAACACAATCCTATTACCTTTTTCATAAACTACTACTTATTACTTTTATTATAAATTACCTGTTTATGAAGCGCTTCGAAAGAATAGACATCGATAAAAAGGAAAGGTTTAATCGGAAATAACATTTAACATCTTACCACAGGCCATTTACCATCTCGGAATCTCCAAATCATCCTTACTGGGCAATGCCGGGAATTTAGCGTGTGGTTCCACCTGATACCAGAAAGTAGTCGATGAGATATCCGACTTTTGATTATTATACCTACCGTCGTGCCGCCAACCCAAATCTTGAATCGTAACCTTCAGATCCTTTTCAAAACGAACCGGGTCCAAGATATGCCAGCGATACAAGCCGAACGCCGTAACAGCCCGATATAGGCCATCCGGACGGATCACTTGGTGCATTCCCGCATAAGGAGTGGTGAATTCTTGGTATTGATGTGTTTTCTGATTCTCGAAGTTATACGAACCGCAGAAATAATCCTCCGTACCTGTTCCACAGATTGTCGGGTATTCCTTGTCGCCATCCATATAGAACTTGATCTCTCCTTCACCCCACCAACAGTTATCATTGACACGCCAAGCTAAATAAGTTCCGACATATTGTCCCTTTCCCTTGATTCCATCCACCAACGTATGGATAGAGCCTTGTGTCGGGTTGGAACGGCGGAACTGCGCATGGAAATATCCCTCATCCTCCGGCACTTCCGTCAAGGTATAATTAATCTGGTAATACAAACGCATCTCTTCCGCATTATTAATATTCTCCAACGTTATACGTGCTTTCTTACGGAACGGCATCTTCCAGTAGCAATTGAAAGCGCTCCCGGGATTTACACAGACCGCCAACGAGGAAAGTTGGGCATACTCATTAAAAGCACTGGCGAAGAAATCCCCGACCGGACATTCAACCGAAGGCTCTTTCTCGTCGTCCCAATACATACGGAGTATCGAGAATCGCCAGTTGCCAGTGGGAGTCATCCATATCTGCTGGATAGCCCCCGGGCCATCAATCTCCGCGATGGTAACTGTCTCCCCCGGTTTCACGATAATAAAAGGATTTACTTTCCAGCCTTTCCCCAAATCTTTCGCTGGGCCGGCCGCATTCGCCTTATTCCGGACATCCTTATCTCTCACGGGATCAGCCATCGCTCCTTTCCCTTTCTCCCCCGTAAAATTCTCCGGACTGATCGAACGACTCTGCGCATTCGACAAACGAGAAAGGTTTCCCATATTCATATCCAACCCGTTAAAAGGATACTGCTGGGCATTCGCCCAAAAACTTAACAGCAAAAAGGCTAACAGCAAAACATTGATCTTCTTCATAATGACTTTTATTATTTAAAATTTATACATCGTCTACCTATCATCCGCCTCCAAAATTAAGATCCAATCATTTCCCCTCTCTCCCGCTTCTCCGGGCGCATTGAATGTACGAATTCCCTTATTCTCGACCGGTCCGATCAAGGTTCTCGCCCCATTCCTCGGATTGAACCAATAAGCTTTACCTAAAGATCGCAATTTACTCATTTGTATTCTTACATCCTGCCCTTGACTCAAATAAACTAAAATAAAAGTCTTATCTTTTGCTAAAACGGGAGTGATATAGCTTGCGTCATTGTAATTAATTCCGAACAGGACGGATAGATCCGGACGGAAACGATCTAACGGATACATCGTAAACAAAGACTTTACATAGCGCATACATTCGGCTCCCGGCCTATCCAACGCACCATCCCAAAACGTAAGGCATGGTACATGATATTTACCACCCGGCTTATACATTTGCCAAATAGCGTTATTCCCATATGTATATCCGGCAGCTCCAGAGAAATAAGTCCAATAAGCCTGCATACGAATATCATAGTCATCGTAAATTCCATCCGTAAAATAAGTCGTATCCTTAATCAATCCGTTATCACCTATTATGTCCTCCTTTTTCTTCCCGAACTTAGCATAATCAAAATATTCCCAGAAACGAACCGGTATGTCCTCGTATGAAGGTTCCGCGTTTACAAACGGTTTAATCGGGTTCAATTGAGCATACATACCCGAAAAACGATATACCGGATCCATCCGGCGGTAATGCCCGCTTTGGAGAATATTGAATGATAGCCAAGACTCATTGTGGAACCAATAATGCGAGGAAATCTCTCCCGTCGGATGATAGGACATTAGTTGTGTTCCTCCATTTCCCTCCTGAATTCCTTTCGCTATAGATTGCCAGATCTCGAACTCCTTATCCGTAACCACATTTCTATCACCACCAAGAATCCATATTACAGCTTCATTTTTATATCGGGTTCCCAGTATTTTCCCGTATGTATACGCATTATCTGGATTAAACAATGCTGGATTTCCGTCTTTCTCTACCACATTGTTTGCCCAAGTAGGTAGAAGCCCTATATACATTCCTCGTTTGCCGGCCTCTCGAATCACAAAATCCACCAACTCAAAGTACCCTTCCGTGATTTGGGTAGGGTCTTTATCAACCAAGGGCAAATATCCATACGCATTCGGTTTATCCAAACCATCCAGTTCAGATAAGATAACAGCCTGTATTACCGTAAAGCCCTTTTCTTGCCGGTTATCCAGATAATGAACGATCTCCTCCTTATCCAATACATGAAATAACTCCCAAGCCGTATCCCCCAGCCATAAAAAGGCACCGCCCTCTTTCTTATAAATAATAGGATCGTTCGGACGGACAATCAAATCTTGAGCCAAACAACCCAATACACAAAAAGCTAGACAAAACAAAAGATATTTTCGCATACTAATTCTTTTTAAGATTAAAAACTTACATTATAAATCTCCACGGACCCCACATTATCGAAACAAGAGGCTGGGCCAACTTTCCCATTCTCACAATCTAACCGAACATTCCGTAAAATCACTCGATCTAAATTATGAAGGTAAAGCCCCCAGCAAGGGAGCGCACGATAATCGGTCAATGGCTTCGAGGGAGTACGTCCTACTATTTCTTGATCTTTGTTTCCAACATACGATAAGGAAACATCCGAAAGCCGGACATCTTTCAAACTACTATCTCCCCAACTCTCTACCGAGGCGGCCGCTTTCATTAAACGTGTACCTCTTATATGCTCCAGACAGATCCGCTCTCCCCGGTTCCCCTCATTCAATGTGACTAGAAACGGATTATCCAATTGATCAAAAGAACAGCTAGATATCAATATATCCTTTACTTCCCCAAACGCAGGGAACCATGCACCCGGTTGGAGCAATATCCCAGAAAGCATATTCCTACGTTTTTGTTCACCGGAAGTCCGATGTGGATATTTTCCCGGACCTCTAAATTCACAATCAACGATCTTTAAACCAGTAGCCGGCATTATCAACCTTATCCCATTGCACGATGAGTTCATATAGCAATTCTCTATTACCATATTCTTCCATAGCCCACCCGCAACAGCATCATCACCCGTATAAAAACGGCAATTTCGGATACGGATATCTTTTCCGCCACGAATATGAATCCCATCCCATCCTTCCTCCACTAAAAGATTATCGAAAGAAGCCCTTTCAATATCATAACTCATAAAAGCATAGTTCGATGCTCTTCGTAGTTTAACTCCCGATATCTTAATCCCTTTCGATCTCGACAAAAAGAGAATATGAGGGCCTCTCATCCCTTCTTCACCTTTTTTATCTTGAATATGGGCACCATCGATTACCCCCTCTCCTGTAATTGACACACCTTCAACTTGATCTCCTAAAAGCAATGCCTTGTTCCAATTCCGGGGTTTTACTTTATAATAAGCCTCATCTTGATTAAGATCGGATATAGAACGGTACTTTTCCAGATTATTTATGCCTTTCACTACGGCATTACTTTCTAAGAATAAGTTTACTTTACTTTTCAGCAGAATACTTCCTGTCAAAAACGTTCCCTCCGGAATGATAACCGTTCCTCCCCCTCTCAAGGAACAAGCTTCTATTGTCCTGTTGATGAACTGGGTATTGTCTGTTATTCCATCTCCTTTAGCTCCAAAATCCACGATATTATAGGTGCTATCATCATTTGAGGCCCAACCTATCCGCATAAAGAGCATAAGCAATACAAAGAGACTCCCCCGAAAGACTCTTACTTTCGATACATCTATCATCTTCATTATTCAATAAGATTTAATATGATCATAAAGGAATAAAAAAAGAATAGGATTAGCGATCCCAAGAGAACTATCCTATTCCTTTTCTTTGATGAACTTTTCAACAAGTTATATCTACTCGTTCTCGTAACCTATGCTTTGTGTCATATTCGGATTATTCTCCATTTCAACCTTGGGTATCGGGAAATACAAATCTTTCGCATCATAATGCGGATTACCAACACGTGTCTTTCCATACCAACGGCTAATCTCCTCATCCAAGACCTTCCAGCGGCAAACATCTTGCCAATGTTGTACGCCCTCACCGCAGAACTCCATGAAACGTTCCTCCCGAATCGCATCTCTCAAAGCTTCTCCACTAGCCGTTATATCATGGGAACTATCTCCATTATAAGCTCTTCTTCTTACCAGATTCATATAGTTCCGGGCATTTACCTCATCTCCCGTAGCCTGACAAGCTTCCGCATACATCAAATATACATCCGCCAAACGCATCAAATACATATTAATACCAACCCCTAAATTCAACTCATTCACCGTACTTTTCAACGGATTGTATTTTCGCATGCTCCAACCTTGAATGTCAGCCTCCGTATCCTTATATTTCAGAACCTGCGTCTGCTGTCCATTCATAATAACAGGAGTTCCCGGACGCAAAGCGGCGATATCCAGACGAGGATCTCCATTAAAACGTTTAATATTCGCATCATGAAAGAAAATATTACCCCAACCGGCCGCCTCAACATCTCCACTTGCGTTCTGGAAACATAAGGCAGCGATCAATCCATATTGAGAACCTTCTCCATACCAAAATATCCGGAAGTATCCCCATTACGGAAATTAATCTCTAAGATCGATTCTCTATTAAATTTCTCCTGATCCTCATTAAACATCTTCGCATATTCATTGAAAGGGAGCAATTCTTTTCCGGAAGAATCAATAACCTCTTTCAACGCTTTGCCGCATCATAATTACCCATATACAAATTCGCTTGCCCGATGTAACTAGCAACGGCAACAGAGGTTGGACGTGGATAGTCCGCCCGCTCTTCCCATACGGCAGGTAGCAAAAGTTTGGCTGCCTCATAATCTTTCAAGATCTGATCGTAAACCTCGGCCACCGTGCTACGTTCTATATTTAGCATATCCGAGTCGATGCTACCTGTAAACGAACAGGTACACCTTTTTATCGCCATCCCCGTTGCAAGGATATCCCTCCCCAAAACGCTACTAACTGTTGGTGTGCCCAACCTCTCCAAAACAAAGCTTCTCCCTTCATCTGCGAAAGTCTTGCTAAATCCGCATCCGTAAACTTCTCCTTGTCGATTCTTTCCAATTGCTCCAATACGGTATTCGCACAAGAAATCATTTTATAATAACCAATCCATAACGTCCCAATGTAAGCATTATCAGAAGTCACTTGATTGGTCGCCAACTGGTTCCAGTTGGCGTCACCAGTCCAAGCCATATCTACCGTATGATCCACACAGAATGTCCCTTTCGCCATAACCCTTTTTCCATACAAAGGCACAGCGACCATATTCGCATAAACTGAAGTTACGATAGTCTCCATATCCGCCATAGATTTAGGGTAGACACTTGGAGATAACGCACTGGGATTTGATAAATCCAGAAAACTATCCGAACAACTATTAAAAGTTAACGCAGCAGCTAATAATATAACTAATTTCTTCATCTTCCTATTAATTTAGAGGGTTAAACTTAAACCGCCCATAATGGTGCGGGTGGAGGGAGCCCGTTTCACAGAATACATATTTCGTTCCAAATATCCACCACCCAATTCAGGATCTCCTTGGAACTTTGTGATAATAAATAAATTATCGCAGTTAATATAAAACTTCAAACCTTCTATCTTCAAATGAGAAAGTATTGATTTCGGTAAATTATAGCCGAAATGTAAATTCTTCAATTTAAAGAAAGAACCATCCTCCACAAAATAAGAGGAGACATTCTTGAAGTTTCCATTCGGATCCTCTTTCGTTACTCGAGGATGTGAAGTAGCCCGGTTCGTCGGACTCCACGCCTCATATACCTTATAAGTCGTATTATAGTCGCCATAGAAACTTCTTTCATAAAGCTTAGCGCTATTAAAGACATCAACACCTGCGTTTCCTAACCAGCCCATACTTAAATCAAAGCCTTTCCATGACAAATTTATATTCAATCCATACATCAAATCCGGCCAAGGATTACCGATATATGTCTTATCCTCATTCGTCACCTTTCCGTCTCCATTTAAATCCTTATATTTCAAATCACCCGGAGCCGTACCTGCTTGTTGGTACAATCCATCCGGAGATTGAGCGTTTAAGGCATCGATTTCCGCTTGGTCTTGAATAATGCCATCCACTACATACCCATACATCTGTCCCATCGGTTGCCCATTTTCCGTACGATAAATAGAACTATTCAAAGCCGCATCGCTTCCAGCCCAAATGATCGGATTCACTTGGTCACTTAACTTTACCACTTTGTTCTTGTTGGTAGACAACGTAAAAGCCACGTCATACCTGAAATCTTTATAGGAATCCCTCCATTGAACCATCCATTCGAAACCTCTATTGCTTATCTTTCCGATATTAGCCCGATAAGAAGAGGTCTCGCTAAATGGTTCCGAAGAAGGCCCGGCAGAAGGTGGCACACCTACTGAATACAGCATATCGGAAGTTTTCTTATCATAATACTCGATTGTCGTATTCAAGCGATTATCCAGAAAACTTGCGTCAACACCTATATTCCATTGGGCCACGTCTTCCCATTTAATCGTAGCATTCGCAACATTTGAATACCAGAATCCTCTCTGCGTATTTTGCCCATCATATGAATAATATAGATAATTATTCGTAAAAGAAGGTTCATACAAGAATTGAGGAATTGTATTGTTACCAATTTTACCATAACTTCCTCTCAGTTTTAATTGAGACATCCATGTTATATTATCCTTTACAAAGCTCTCTTTTCCCACATTCCAACCAACAGAAGCCGAAGGAAACACACCAAACCGATTCTCTGGACCAAAGTTATCATAACCATCCCGACGAATACTAGCCTCTAGCAAATACCTGTCATCATAAGCATAGTTTACACGAGCGAACTGGGATAAACTACGACCTTCCGTTTTCGTTCCGGATACATCTTTATCTCCCGTACCTAAACTAATATCATCCGAAGGCTGAACCAAGAAGCCGTTTTTCCAACCACCTGCCGAAGAAGCCGTCGCCCGATAAGCCTCGTAGCCAACCATACCTTTTACATAGTGTTTCTCCCCAAAAGTATGATCATAAGTCAATGTATATAACATACGTAAATCATAACCGGAGCCATAATCTTTCGAGTAATAATCCTGTTGAGACAAAGATCCCAAATTCCATGATTCTAAGAACAAATTATTCGCATGGGAGTCAAAATTGGCAGAGAAATTCGCTTGGAATTTTAAATCATTGATAATCTCCCAATCCAAAATCGCATTTGCCCGGGCCCAAAACCTACGTTCATTCGCATGATGCGACATTAGTGTAGCCACATGATTAGGTCCCTCGTAGTAACCACCTGCCGGATGTTTCCCCCAACCTCCACCAGCTTCGTTGGTATTATCATAAGGCACCATCGTAGGAACTTGGCGGTAATAAACATAATCATTATTCGTCTGCCCATACAAATGGGGATCCGTATTATTAAAACCAACAGTCAGGATCTCAGAAAATTTCACACGTTTACTTATATTTGTCTGGCTAGCCACACGAAAATTACCCGCATCCTCAAATGAATAACGTTCGATAAACTGATTCTTGTAGAACTCCGCAGACATATTAAATGTAGTTTTCTCATTACCACCTGTCATCTGTAAAAAATAGTTTTGCCTAAAAGCATTACGCCAAACCAGATCTTCCCAGTCTGTATCTGGTAGCGAAGCGGGATTATCCCAGCCGGAATTGGGATTATTAGGGAAGCCTGCCGCCAGTTTCCGGTCAATAAAGTCTGCGGTATGCAGCATATCCGGCAAATCGATCGGAGTCTGTATTCCAAAGTTTACTCTCGCATTAATAGAAAGTTTCCCTATCTTTCCTTTTTTAGTGGTAACAAGGATCACACCACCTGCTCCCCGGGCACCATAAATAGCAGTAGAAGCCGCATCCTTCAAGATCTCGATAGATTCTATATCATTAAAATTAGGAGCGCTACCCGGCACTCCATCCACGATCCACAACGGATCCGCGCCATTGATAGAAGCCGCTCCACGAATGATAATGTTCCCATTGGAAACATTGACACCAGCCACACGTCCTTGAATAACATGCGACACATCCATATTTAAATCATTAAAATCATCCGTCTTAATAGAAGCCACAGATCCCGTTACATTCGACTTCTTCTGCACGCCATAACCAACAACGACTACCTCATCCAGTTTTTGAGTATCTTCCTTCAAGTTTATCATTAAACTTGATTTTCCGTTCACTGCTACATCTTGAGTATTAAACCCAATATACGAGATCTGTAAAATACCGGTATCATCTATATTTAATGAGAAATTTCCCGAGATATCCGTTACCGTTCCATTCGTAGTCCCTTTCTCAACAACATTCGCTCCGATAATCGGTTCGCCGTTACTATCCACCACAGTACCAGATACCTGCTTTACTTTACCTGCAGTCTTTAAAGTTACGACAATTGAATGGCCTGTCATCGTATATTGCAAGTCCCTTTGATGCAATACATCATCCAACAAACGCTGAATCGGCTGATTCGTCACGTTTAAAGTTACCTCCTTCTTTCCTTCCACTATAGCATCCCGATAAGAGAATATATATGTGGTTTGCTTCTCTACAGCCTCAAAAAATTGCTTTAATGTAGCATTCTTCATGGAAAGAGTGACACTTCCTGTCTGAGCTAATACCAAAATAGGATTAAAAAACAGAAATAGAGCCAAAAAAATTATATAGCTACATTGATTTTTTCTACTTTTGAACATATATTATTTTTTTAAATTGATACAATCCGTTTTATGGCCTAATCGCCATTCTCGTAAATGGAGTATTAATTGGGGAACCGGAAAATCTCGACCATTTTTCGGTTCCGTTTTTATTATGAAGAATCTTGTCGCATAAGAACTGATTTAAGGTTGTACATTTTTATTTTCACTCGCTCAAGGATGTATAAAGATATCATCTCCTCGTACATCATATGTAAAGTCATAATGCCTCTCTAAAAGGTCCATTACCTCTACGATATATTCACTATCAAAATTTCCGGTAAATAAGTCATTCGCTAAAGAAGAATCATTCAAATGGATATTCACGCCATATCTACGCTCTAGTTTAGCCAAGACATCACTTAATGTCGTTGATCGGAAAACGAGATCTCCTCTTAACCATGCCGTTTCAAATCGATTATCTGTTTTCTCCACGGTTATAATACCCGATTCTTTATTGAACAATGCTTTTTCATTCGGTTTTAGATAAACGACACGAGAAGGCTCTGAACAAGTCTGTATCTTGATCCGTCCCGATATCAAGGCCATTTCCATGACATTCTCCCGTTCATACGAATACACATTAAAACTTGTGCCCAACACTTCTATATCCAGATATTTTGTATGTACCACGAAAGGTTTATCCTCATTCCGAGTCACCTCAAAATAGGCCTCTCCCTCTAAATTAACCTGTCGAAGCTCTCGACCGAAATCGTGAGTGTAACTTAAGCTCGATTCCGCATTTAGTTTTACTTGTGTTCCATCCGGTAAAGTCACCCCCGATCTTTCCCCTCTATCGGCATGAACCACTAAATTACCAATACCCTCCTCCTGATTGACTGGATTGAAATATAAATAACCAGACAATACACTTAATAAAGGTATTAATAGTATTGCGGCGATACGAGCCAGTTTCCTAAACACCATAACGAATCGTTCTTTTCTCGTTCGATTTTGAATCCCGCTGAACATATCTCGTATGATTCTCTCATCAACCTCTTCAAAGGGTCGCCCATTTTCCCATAAATGAGACAATGACAACGATAATTCATCATCATCAGACAAATTAACCAAAAGCCGTAGTGTTTTCAACTCTTCCGTAGAGATCGTATGATCCATGTACTTTGAGAGCAAATAATATGTATGTGATTCCTGCATAATACCCTTTTATAAGGTATACACATGAGCCGTTAATTTATAACATGTCTTTTAGATGTTATAAAACATAAGAATATTATTTTTCAATTTTATTTATCCGATAAAGAAAAGAGAGAACAAAGCATACTTACCGAGCTCCTTTCTTAAAACATGTAAGGCTTGCGATAACTGGTTACGCACAGATTGTTCTGAAATAAAGGCTTTAGCCGCTATTTCTGTTATAGTTATACCTTGTTCCTTATTTAACTCAAACAGTTCTCGTTGGCGAGGTGTCAACTTTTGTTTCGCTATTTCCAGTCTATGGTTAAATTCCTCAAAAGATAATTTACGTTCAATCGCTGTTTCTCTCCATCTCCAGACTCATTCAGTACAACATCTTCCAAAAAGTGGACTATTTGCCTGCCTACGAAACTCATTCAATAATTGGTTCTTGGCCATCGTAAATAGGAAAGCACTGAAAGACATATCTAAATCAATCTGTTCTCTCCCCACACTTTGATAAAAGTCTCTTGTACAATATCTTTTGCAAGGCATCAGAATGAGTCAAGTGCAATGCGAACGCATATAAGCGTGAAGCGTATGATTCATACAGTTTCGTAAAGTCTCTGTATGAACCGCTTCGTAATCGTTCTAGGTATATCCGTTCTACATCCATCTCCTCTAGCATATTGACCGAACAAATATAAAATAAAATAAGAAGAGGTTATTTCCTCTTGAAGAAATAACCTCTATCTATTACGGATACTCTTTAACTAAATGACATCCAACAGTAGTTCACGACCTTTCTATGTTCTCAGAATGGCATACTAGGTAAACTAAAACCATTATTATAGAAAGTATGCAATCCACTCATTCGCAACATCAAGGCATTAAAGTCCGCAAAACGACGATCAAAACGAGGATCACCATCAACAACTTTAAAATCATCAACTGTTACAATCTTAATTGTGTCAGTAGGAGATATATTGGTAAATTTCATATTCTCTCCATCCCATAACAATTCTCTATGTAGTCCATGAAGACCAGAAGACGTACCGCAAGAACTCCCATTACTACCATTTCATTAAAGGTCCGGAGTTGGAATTTGAAGATGATTCTACTCGGTTTTCTGGAGATTCTTTACAAGCACGAATCCAATCTTGCTCATGGGCATTCGTAGCCCAAATATTGCCATTACCACCTTTAACTCTTGGTATTGAAGGCTTAGGTTGATTAAAATGTTCCATATCAGATACGGGCAATAAAGTTGGATTCATTCCATAACAGCCAGTCATGATTTTCCCTTTTGTCCCAATAAAAATAATACCACCATTTTCATCTCCCATCATTTGTCCATCTTTTAATTCCTCTGGACGAGGAGGCATTAAACCTCCATCATACCAATATACCTTAACCTCGGGCATTTTTGTGTTTCCTTTTGGGGGACGAGCTGGAAACGTATAAGTTACAACTTGTGCATGAGGTGGCGAATATAAATTGCTCAAGGTTGAACTACCTATCACACTTATCGGATACTTCAAATCAAGTGCCCAATAAAGTGGGTCCATAATATGGCAAGCCATATCTCCTAAAGCACCCGTTCCAAAATCCCACCATCCTCGCCAATTCCAAGGCGTATAAACTGGATTATATGGTCTTTTTTGCGCTGGCCCAATAAACAAATCCCAATCAAGAGTCTTCGGGCATTTCAGATTATCGCTAGGTTGCATCAATCCTTGAGGCCAAATTGGACGATCTGTCCAACAATGAACTTCATATACTTCCCCAATAACACCGGATTGAATCCACTCTGTTATTTGACGACACCAATCAAAAGAATTTCCTTGATTACCCATTTGTGTCGCTACTTTATATTTTTTAGCGAGTTTTGCTAGTAAACGAGATTCATAGACAGAATGGGTTAAAGGTTTTTGAGTATAACAATGCTTCCCTAATGTAATAGCATGAGCAGTAACTCCCGCATGTGTATGGTCTGGAGTAGCAACCAATATCGCATCAATTGATTTTCCGAACTCATCGAACATAACACGCCAATCTTTAAATTTTTTTGCTTTTGGATAATCATTGAAAGTCTTCTCTGCATATCTCCAATCTACATCACATAAAGCCACAATATTCTCTGTACTCATATTCCGTAAATTACCACGGCCCATTCCCCCGACACCAACTCCAGCAATATTCAATTTATCACTTGGTGAAGTAAACCCATGCGTTTTACCTAAAACAGAATTTGGTACGATCGTTAAACCTGCTGCTAAAGCTCCTGTCTTCAAAAAATCTCTTCTTGATATATGTCTCATAATAATGATGATTTTAAAGTTGTTTCAGTTGAATATTCCTAAACCAAATATTAGATTCTCCATGTTTCCCTTGCAAACCAATATAACCTTTTGTTGGCATATTCGCATACGGGATTGGTAGCCATTCCGGAATCTCTGTTCCATCTGGATTTGTTGTTCCAGAAGTCCAATCTGCTAAATTAGCCGAAACAATATGTTTCCCATTCAATTCGATATCTATCTGCTGACCTTTAGCAGTGACAATCATGCGGTTCCATTCTCCCGGTTTCTTCACGACCAATTGTTCATTTGCTCCTTTATGTCCATAAATAGAACCACAACGCCAATATTCTGGATATGATTGCCATTCAGGATGATGATCATCCGCTATTTGAATCTCAATGGAAGATGGGATCCAATTACCCTTATCCGTACAATAAATCACAACCCCACTATTTGTATTCACATCTGTCTTGAATTCTAAATCCAAGATAAAATTTTCATACTGCACCTTCGTCCAAATAGATTGATCGGCAGTGGCAGTAAGTATGCCATTTTTAAAGGTCCAAACCGAACTATCATAATCAGCATTTGATAAATCTTTGTCAAATAATGGTCTATAATCAGTTTCGACCCTACACGATATTAATAACAAAAGTATAATCAATACGGTAAATACTCTTTTTACATTTATAAACTGTTTCATATATCGATTCTATTTATTAAAAGCCAGCTGTTGTTTGTTTTAACAAAGGATTCGCATTCAAAGCACGATAAGGGATCGGAAATACGTCTTGATTCGTCGCATCCGGAGTTTTATCCCACCACGCACCTTCACTAAAACGATTCCATCGTATTAAATCAATACGACGATGACGCTCTCCTATGAACTCACGACCTAATTCATCGACAAATTCATCATCAGTTAATTTCGAGATATTAGATTCGTAACTAAATTTAGACCAATCTTCCGCTTTATAATAACGTTTCCTAACCGCATCCAGCAACCGAGCAGCCCCTATCTTATCCCCTGATCTATATTTACATTCAGCTAACGAATAATAAATCTCTGCCAATCTGATCTCTGGAATAGAGTTCATTTGGAACAAATCTTTCGATTGAGGTAACCAAGGGAATTTTATCAAACGATATCCCGTATTCTCTTCTCCGTAAATTACATGAGAGCCTTTGGCTAAACCAGTCTCTCCCTCCGAAAAGCGTCCAACTTGATCCACATAAACTAGAGGTTTACCATTATATTCTTCCGTACCAGTTATTACTTCATCTGTAAATCCATACCCTTTTTCATAATCAAATTTATATTGAGTTCCCATCAAGAAAAAGCCCTCATAATCTCCATCATTTGAAATAACTCTAAAAGCTTTCTTTCGGATATCTTCATCCGGGAATTTTTCAAACGGCATACCTAATTTATCTTGGTACAAATTTCCATATAAGTCCCGAGACGGTGCTAAATTACCTCCATTCCAACCTTGCCAGTCATTATCCAAGGAATAACGATCTTGATAGTGCATCCACATATTATATAGCCAAGATGCCTCAAAATAATTTTTCTTAATCGCAAATTCCATAATATTCTCTTTAGATCTATAACCGTTTATCCCCGAGCGGAACGGGCCTCTATAATCAGGGTCAATACTATATTCTCCATATTTTCCATCTAATATAGCCTGAGCCATTTGCTCACATTCATCATATTTTGAGATACCTATCCATTTTTCCGCATTCAAGTATAAACGGACAAGTATAGAAGCTACTCCTGCTTGATCAAACCTAGATACCCCCCTATTTTTAGGTAAGTCCGGTAATATAGCTAAAAGCTCTGACTCCATAAAGTTAAATACTTCTAGGGGTGTAGATTGGGCCTTCACTTCTTCTATATCTGTAACAATTGGTACATGCCTAAAGAAATCTATTAAAAACATATAATTCCAAACCCGAAGAGCTCTTAATTCGGCTATATATTCATTTTTCGTTTCTTCCGTCAATTTAAACGTAGAGAAATCTAGATTTTCAAAATCAGACAATGTATTATTACATAATGCTATACCTTGAAAAGGAGCAGCCCAACCATTATATACGAAATTCTCCTCCACAGTCCATTTATGCTCATGCAAACGAACATACTCCCCACCATTATAACCATGTTTTCCTCTTGTCGGAATCATTAACTGGTCGGCAGTAACTTCCTGTAAAAAGTATCGAGCATCAGACCAACCCGTACTAAAAGCCTTAGCATAGTTATTCACCAACGCCGCATAAATATTATTACTATTTTGATAATAGTTATCCGTTGTAATCTCACTAAAAATCTCTTCATCTAAATCTGTACAAGAAAATGAGATTAATCCCATCACGAAAAGAACTATTATATATTTAAACTTCTTCATAATAAATGAAATTAAGATTAATATGAAATTTGAATTCCAAATGTGAATGATCTGGCAATAGGATACACATTTAGACCGCTAATACCTGGTTCTAGACCATTTATATCCACAGATGTCGGATCCATTACTGAATATTTCGTAATAGTAAACGCATTTTTAACTGTCGCATATACCCGTAAATTGCTAATCCACTTTGTATCTAATTTTGGAGTCCATCCTAAAGTTATGTTATCCAACCTAAAATAATCTCCATCCTCCAAAAAATAATCACACATCACTTTTCCAGACTTAATATGCCCATTCTTTCCATAAGCATCTTCCAATAAATTCATACCCGGTTCAGCAACTAATCCATAATACATTTGATACATATTCAATATTTGATAGTCAAAGCGCCCTTGGAAATATAGACTTAAATCAAATCCTTTATATCGAAATGTATTCCCCCAAGACAAAGAATATCTAGGTGTTCCATGGCCAATATAATCTTTGTCTGTATCACTAGCTTCACCATTAGCGAGTATTTTTTCTCCTCCAATTTTAGCGTCTTTCCAAACCAACATATTGCCATTATCATCAACTCCCGCATATCTTAAGCCATAAAAAGAACCAATTTCCACTCCGTCTTGTAAGCGTTGGGCATAGCCGGGATTTCCGGGAGCTGGCAGTAAATATCGATCCATATATCCTTTCTGATATGTACCATTCGAGAATTTATCCAGTTTAGATTTCGTAAAAGAAGCAACTAGATTAGTCGAATAACTAAAATCTTTCATGTTTACAACATCCCAATTTAAAGTCAGTTCCAAACCTTTTGAACTAGTAGAAGCTACATTTGTAAATATCTGATCAAACATAAAAGGGGGTAGTGGAGCGTCATAATTAGAAATTACTTCTTTACCTTGTTTTACATAGGCATCCAAACTACCTGATAACTTATTCTTTAAAAGAGAAAAATCCACACCCAAGTTATAAGATATCTGCTTTTCCCAATGTAAATCAGGATTAGGATTATTCGTAGGTCCCCACGCTTGGGTCCATTGTCCATTATCGTCTAGCCAATACCCACCTTGCTCATAACGAGCCAACGCTGAATACTTTGGGAAACCAGAGCGTCCTGTAACTCCATATGAAAAACGGAGTTTTAAATCATTGATGGCCTCAATATTTTTAATAGCAGGCAAACTTGACATTCGCCATGCTGCAGAGGCTGCAGGGAACCATCCCCATTTATGATTTGCCCCAAATTTACTATTTCCTTCATATCTAACAGAAGCCGTCAAATAGTAAGTATCATCATAGTTATAAATCAATCGCGCAGGAAAACCTATTGTCTTTTCTTTTTCTTTCAACGAAGATACCCCTAAACGACCTGCTGCCATATTCCAATCTCCAGCTTCCAGATTGTTATAGGACATCGCATCCGAAGGAAAATTTGCATTCTCTGAAGAAAAACTACGATGATTAAACTCTTGATACGAATATCCAGCCATTAATTTAATTGTATGCTTGTCAATTGTCGTAAAATAATTACCGATCCATTCCAATGTATAATCCGTATAATTTTCTTCCTGCAGAGTTCCTCGTCCGGAACGCATATTATCTATAGATTCCTTATGATTTGAATTAACATATATACGCTTAAAATACTCTTGCCCCTGTCTAGCTAGAGATAATTCAGTATTTAGCGTCGGTAAAATATTTAGTTTCATTTTAAAATCAGCAAGGGAAAACTGTCTATCACCTCCATCCTCCTTGTCTTTCAACCATCCTACAGGATTATAGGTATCAAACCCATACAGAGTACTATATTTAGAAGGATCTTTTTCATCCATCAATGGATGAGTCGGATTCAATTTTACCGCTTGCTGAAATACGCCATAATCCACATATTCCTCATTGATAACTCGCGTGGACAAGTTTCCTTGAATCTCTAACAGACCTTCTAATGTCTTTGCGGTGAATCCCATTCTAACTCCATACTCTTTTCTAGAAGACGCTATATCCAAGCCATCTTTCTTCTTATAATTGGCAGAAGCTCTAAAGGTCAAATTTTCACTTCCTCCTGAAACAGCTAAATAATGACTTTGACCCAGATTACTCTTATTCAACAATTTGTCATACCAATCCACCCGATGACCAAAATCTACATCTCTTTCATGCGCAAGAAACTCATCTACAGAAAGTACTTTTGGTTGATTAGCTACCATATCATGATCGATATAGCCATCATAAGATATAGAAACTTTTCCAGCCTTTCCCTTTTTTGTTTGCACCAAAATAACTCCATTCGCCGCACGTGAACCATAAATCGCTGCAGCCGAACCATCTTTCAATATTGTAATTGATTCAATATCTTGGTTAGCGACACTTCTTAAATCTGCACCCGGCATTCCGTCTATAATAACCAATGGCGAATTCCCTGCCTCTATGGAAGAAGCACCTCGCATCTGGATATTAGGAGAAGAGTTAGGATCTGCCGCTGCCGCATTCGAGACATTAACGCCTGATACTTTTCCATCGATCATTGACAACGGACTTGTAAATGCTCCTTGTAAAAGTCTTTACTAGAAACAGCGGTTACAGCAGAAGTCAACTCTTTTTGTCAACTGAGCCATAACCAACAACAACAACCTCATCTAATTTTTGTGTATCCTCTTCATAATGACCTGAAGTACATTTTTATTTTCACGGCTTCTTCATGAAGAGAAAATCCAATATAAAAATCTGGAGCACCGCATCGGAAGACACTACAATAGAGAAATGACCATTCAAATCAGACATAGTTCCATTTGCTTTTACCCTTCTCTACAATATTTGCACCAATAATAGGCTCCCCCGCCTCATCAACAACAGTACCTGTTACTGTCTTTTCATCTTGATCAGACTTACTGCCTTTTACTGATAGAATCACATCTTTTCCTACTATTTTATATCGTATATTCGAATTCTTAAATATATGATCTAATGTAGTGAACACGTCTTTATCCTTTATATCAACAGATATTACTTGATTGATATCAACTAATTTACTATTATAAAAGAAGTGAAAATCGGTTTGACTTTCAATCAGTTCCAAAACTTCTTTTATAGATTGATCTGTCGCTTTAAAAGAAAGTGAGGTGCTTTGAGCATTTGTTGTCATAGCAAATGACATACTAATTGATAAACATACAAGAAATAAGGTCAACTTCATAATTCTTGATATTTTAGATACCAACCTGACAAACGCTGATTTATCTCCATCAAGTTGGAAATATAAATTATTCATCATATTTTTGTAATTGATTTAAGATTAAAAAATAAATTTCTTAGTCGGTTTAAAGACCTCTATCAAATTGTTTCATATGGGAAGATGCTGGTAACATTTTCCCGTATGTTTTTTAGATAGATCAAGTCTACATTCTTGTTCTTTTATTCCATAGGCCATATTATTTAATTATTATACATTTTTCTTTATTTTCCTTTCCAAAGTATAACCCGAGTAACGGTTAGTACCTTTGCTATCATCTGTCTTCATATCTTCTATACGATAATCAATATTTGAAGATATTCTCAAATAGTCTAGTGTCTGAGATAGCAGCCTATTATCTAAAATACCGGTTAAACAATAGCTTTTAATCTCCGCATCCTGAATCACAAATTCAACATTATAGTAATATGACAATTTTTTCAAAGCCTCAGGTAAAGGCGTATCCTTGAACATCAGTTTGCCATCCATCCATGCGGTTTCATAGATCGTATTTATTTTCATCACAGAAATTTCTTCTTTATCCAAGTTGCAAATCGCTTTTTCGGATGGTAGTAACGTCCTATGACTCACATTCCCTGATTTATTCTTCACCTCGAGATTTACGGAGCCCGTCACTAAAGTAGTCGAAATTATATTCTCATCCCCATAAGCTTGTATATTAAACTCCGTGCCTAAAACTCTAACCCTATGCTGATCTCCTGAAGTACTGACAATAAAAGGTTGTTTTTCGTTGTGAGTGACTTTAAAATAGGCTTCTCCTGATAAACATACTTTTCTTTCTTTTTGGTCATAAGACATCGGATAGGATAAAACACTACCCGAATTTAGATAAACAACAGTACCATCCGGTAAATTAAAGCGTGTACGGACTCCCGCATTTGCCTGAAGTGTTATAATTTGAGGATCTCCAAATTCAGAATCAACCTTTCTATGGGAAAATAAGGTTGATAGCCCAATGATAGCAATTATACAAGCCGCAGCAGCAGAGAACCTCTTCAGCCAATATAAACGGGTCCGTTTTGCTAATCGTTGTTCCAGCTTTTCGTAGGCAATCAATGGATTTCGGCTAGCGATCCGTTCCATCGCATTGTTCGCATAATATATACGGGCGGTCTGTAATAAGATCCTCTTATTATTTTCATCCGCTTCCAGCCAAGCTTCAATATAAGATTTTTCCTCATTGGAAGCTGTGTCCTTTATATACCGTAAAAGCATCATACCTTCCGGCTCTTGGATATTAATATGTCTATTTTCAGTTTTCATTCTTATCTGTTTCTATAACTAAGACAATCCTGAACGAACACACCCTTAACTAAAAAGCATTTTTTTACGGAAGACTTTAGACTTACCTACTTTTCCATAGGATATATACTTCATCAGTAAAGTAAGTAGTACTTCATCGGTAAAGTAAGTATATCTTGTGATAAGGATGTCCTAAAAGTGATATTTCGATGTGGTTACCCTAATTTTAACCTTGAATATCCAAGATAAAATATATCTTTGCTTACAGAAAAGAAAGGATGAAGAAGGTGCTATGGATGATTCTACTTTAATTGAACAAATACAATTAGGAAGTAAAGACGCTTTTAAACAGATGTTTATCAAATTTTATTCGCCACTATGCGAATATGCTTCCCAATATGTTTCTGATGAGGATGCCGAAGAACTTATTCAGGAGCTAATGTTATTTATATGGGAAAACCGAAATTCCTTATTTGTAGAGATATCCTTGAAATCCTATCTTTTTATGGCTGTTAAGCATCGTTGCCTCAATGCGATCAAAAGGCAATTGTATCATGAGCGAGTACATAGCCTGATTTATGATAAGATTAAAGATCAATTTGAGAATCCTGATACCTATTTCGTAAACGAGCTTACAGAGAATATCACGAAAGCAATCGAAGAATTGCCTGAGAATTACCGGGAGACATTTAAACTTAGCCGATTCGGAGAACAATCTAATCTCCAAATCGCAGAGGCCTTAGGGGTTTCTATAAAAACCGTGGAATACCGGATTACACAATCCTTGAAAATATTGCGAGTTAAGTTGAAGGACTATTTACCTTTTATAATGTTCTTGTTCTAAGAATACTCTCCATAAATCCAAAGGCCTGCACGATTGTTAATAATATCAAATCCATAAAAGTTATATTAAACTATTTTGAATGAACCATGTCTATCTTTTCGTAATTGTAAACAATGTAATCCATATAGTTATGAAATCGGGAAAGTGCCTTTTGATGTTGTTGATGATCCTTTTTTCACCGATGGCTTTCGCACAGCAAAGCGGTGTTAATGTTACCGGATCTGTCGTTGAGCAAGGTAGTGATACCCCCATCGAGCAAGCAACGGTACGATTGCTGAACGTAAAAGACAGTGCCATGGTACGAGGTGTGGTGAGCGCCCGTAATGGTAGTTTTACCTTGAAAAACGTAAAGAAAGGAAGTTATTTACTACACATCACATTCATCGGATACGATCCATTGTACCAACCCTTGCAAATCACCGGAAAGAAAAACCCCGTAAACGTAGGTAAACTTGAATTAAGCGACGGAGCGATCGAGTTGGGAGAAGCCGTAGTTATAGGTAAGGCACCCGAGGTTACCGTTCGCAACGACACTGTGGAATACAATGCGGATTCTTATAAAGTAACCGAAGGCTCCGTTTTGGAGGATTTATTGAAAAAGATGCCCGGTGTGGAGGTAGATAGCGAAGGCAAGATCACCGTCAATGGAAAAGAGGTGAAAAAGGTAATGGTGGACGGAAAGGAGTTCTTCTCCGATGACCCGAAAGTGGCCTCCAAGAATCTTCCAGCCAAGATGATCGATAAATTACAGGTACTTGATAAGAAAAGCGATATGGCCCAAATGACCGGCTTCGACGATGGAGAGGAAGAGACCGTCATCAACCTAACCGTGAAACCCGGCATGAAGCAAGGTTGGTTTGGCAACGCATATGGTGGATACGGAAGTAAAGATCGGTATGAAGGCAACGCCATGGTCAATCGTTTCGTGAATAATGACCAGATCACGTTCATGGGGGGAGCGAATAACACGAATAATATGGGCTTTTCCGATCTAGCCTCAACAATGTTCTCCGGTATGGGAGGCGGTGGAGGCCGACGAGGAGGTTTCGGAGCGGGTAGCGGTATCACCTCTTCCGGAAACGCAGGTTTGAACTTCAGCAAGGAATTCAAGCCGGATAAACTAACTCTTGGGGGAAATACTCGTTATTCCCATTCCGACAATGATGCTCGCAGCAAGAGTGATCGGCAGAATATCCTTCCCGGAGATAGTTCCTCCTATGATAATAGCGAGGCGATGAGCCGTACGAAGAGCGATAACTTTGGCGTAGACTTTCGCTTGGAATGGAAACCGGATACGATGACTCAACTTATCTTCCGCCCGAGTTTCAGCTTCAGCCACAGCATGAACGACAATTTCAGTGATGCTACCACCTTGGATAACGAACGGGATACGGTCAATACCAACAAATCCAGTAATTACTCGGAAAGTAACGGGTACAACCTAAATGCCAGCATCGATTTCAGCCGTAAGCTGAATAACAAAGGACGTGTGTTCAGCGCCACCCTTTCTGGAGGCAATAGCGATTCGTACAGTGACGGCATGAACCGTTCCGACATCGTTTATTTCAACCAGACTGATGCCTTGAAGAATAGCATTATCGACCAGCGCTCACGTTACGACAACAAAGGTTTCAATTACCGGGCCTACGTATCGTGGGTAGAACCGATCGGGCATAATAATTTCATCCAAGCCACTTATAGCATCAGCCAACGGAAACAAGAAGCCTTGAAGAATGTTTACAACCAAGACGCTGATGGTATATATAATGTATTAGATTCCGCCTACAGCCAAAGCTATCGCAATAACTTTATCAGCCAGCGGGCCAGCTTGAGCTTCAAGTCTCAACGGGCAAAGTTCAACTACACGATCGGCTTGAATCTGGACCCATCCTATTCCAGCAGCGAGAATTTCGTTGGCGACACGACCTTATCCAAGATAACCCGTAAGGTGGTCAACCTCTCCCCGATGGCTCAATTCAACTATATGTTCGATAAGCGTACGAATCTTCGTATCATGTATAATGGCCGTACCAGCCAACCGAGCATGACTCAATTACAACCGGTAGCGGATATCTCGGACCCGACGAATATCACGATCGGTAACCCGGATTTGAATCCCCGCTATACGAACAACGTATTTATTCGTTTCCAACAGTTCACACCGGAGAAACAACGGGCCTTTATGATCATGGCAAACGGTAGTTATATCATCAACGATATCGTAAGTTATACCTCTTATAACCAAGAGACAGGTGTAAAGACCACCACTTACAAAAACGTAAATGGCAACTATAGTGGCAACGTCCGTATGATGTTGAATACCCCCTTGAAGAATAAGAAATTCTCCATCAACTCCATGACAATGGCCTCGTTCGCTAATAGCAACGGATATATCAACGAGGAGAAGAATACGAACCGGAATCTCATATTGTCCGAACGTGGTGGTATCGACTTCCGCTCCTCTTATCTGGATCTGGGCGTAAACGGGAATATTCGTTACAATGCCACCAGCAACTCCCTGCAAAAGGAAAATAACCAAAACACCTTCAATTACGGAGCCGGCGGTTACACGACAATCTATCTGCCCCTCAATTTCAAGATAGAGAGTGACGTGAACTGGTCTACCAACTCTGGCTACGGGGACGGATTCAAACAGAACGAAGTCCTATGGAATGCCTCAGCCTCCAAGTCTTTCTTAAAGAATAACCAAGGGACGCTCCGTTTCAAGATCTACGATATCCTGCAACAACGAAGCAATATCTCCCGTTCCATTACCGCTAGCTATATACAAGACTCAGAATATAACACGCTAGGCAGTTATTTCATGGTACACTTCATCTATCGGTTCAGCATCTTCAAAGGCGGAGCCAGTGCCAGCGACGTGAAAACGCCGGGTAGAAGCGGACGGGGAAGAGGTCCGATGGGTCCTCCTCCGGGACATCGATTTTAATCCCCTAAGTGGAGACTTTATAAAGTCCGTACGCAACAAAACGCACCGGACTTGTTTTACTTAGGATAATATATAAAAAACTTAGGATAAAATAACGCTAACTAGCGCATTAACAGCGGAGTTTCAATGCTTAGCTAACATATATCCTCTATGCCCACAAAGTATTATTAACATTTTAAACGGATTATTTTTACCTTTTTTGTGTAAATATTAAACTAAAACATACGTTATTTGTTGCAATATTAAGAGAAAGATATTGATATGAGGAAGTCGACAATTTGGTTGCTTGCGGTAGTTATGGCTTTTGCCTTCGCCGGGTTATTATACCTACAGGTAAACTATGTGAGCATTATACTTAAGACACGCAGCGAACAGTTCAATGAGACTGTCAAAAGAAGCCTGCGCCAAGTATCTAAGAATCTGGAATTGGATGAGACCCGTAAATACCTCGAGGATGATATCAACCGGGATGAGACAAATTTCATGTATCAAAATGCCCCGGATGCCCAAAGCCTAGGACAAGTGATCAACCATGAGAAATACCAATTACAGATCAAGGATTCTAATGGAACCGTTCAACAAATAGAGATGCAAAGTTTTAGCGCCCATAAGTTCGAGCCGCTCTCTTCCTTGTCAAAACGGCAGTCTGCCAACAGCATCGTAAACACATCTAAAGATTTACAGAAGACACTAAAAAGACGTTACCAGTACCAAGGTGGACTGATAGAGGAGGTGATTTACAACATCTTATACACTGCGAATCTAAAGCCGATCGAGGAACGTATAGATTTTAAAAAGCTGAACAATTACTTAAAAACAGAATTTATTAACAACGGTTTGAACTTGCCGTTTGTGTTTTCTGTTATTAACAAAGATGGAAATGTAGTATACCAGAGCGGAGAATTCCAAAAGCAACCGATCGCCTCTGACGTGATCACCCAAGTGCTTTTCCCGAACGATCCCCCATCGAAACTAAACTACCTGAGAGTTTATTTTCCGACGAAAGGGGATTATATCTCAAGCTCTATTACTTTCATCGTTCCATCGGTTATATTCTCATTGATCCTGTTGATAACCTTCGTCTTCACGATTTACATCGTATTCCGTCAGAAGAAGTTATCCGAGATGAAAAACGACTTTATCAACAACATGACGCACGAGTTGAAGACACCGGTATCCACGATCTCGCTCGCCGCCCAGATGTTGAAGGATTCGGATATAACGAAGAGTCCGGACGTATTCAAGCATATATCCGGCGTAATCAACGACGAGACGAAGCGATTGAGCTTCTTGGTCGAGAAAGTGCTACAGATGTCTTTGTTCGAACGACAGAAAGCAGCGCTTAAATTGAAAGAAATTGACGCGAATGATTTGGTAGCGAACGTGGCTAACACCTTCGTTTTAAAGGTTGAGAAGTACGGCGGTACAATGGATATAGACCTGCAAGCTACAGAATCGGATATATATGTGGATGAAATGCATATCACCAATGTATTGTTCAACTTGATGGATAATGCGGTTAAATACCGCCGCCCGGAAGTTCCGCTTACATTGATGGCACGCACTTGGAACGAGAACGGAAAGCTGTTGATCTCCGTGGAAGATAATGGTATCGGTATCAAGAAAGAATATCTGAAAAAGGTATTCGACCGTTTCTTCCGCGTACCGACAGGCAACGTACATGACGTGAAAGGGTTCGGTCTCGGACTCGCTTACGTACGCAAAATTATTGAGGACCACAAAGGTACGATCCGTGCCGAAAGTGGTGCGGGAAACATTGGAACAAAATTTATTATTACTTTACCTCTTATAAAAAGTTAGTTATGGAAGAAAAACTAAAGATCTTCTTTTGTGAAGACGATGAGAATTTAGGAATGCTTTTAAGAGAATACTTACAAGCTAAAGGGTATGTAACGGACCTATTCTCTGACGGAGAAGCCGGATACAAAGGTTTTACCAAAGGTAAATACGATCTTTGTGTGTTGGATGTCATGATGCCAAAGAAAGATGGTTTCACCTTGGCACAAGAAATTCGCTCTATCAATCCTGATATCCCTATTATCTTCCTTACAGCCAAGACTATGAAGGAAGACATCTTGGAAGGATTCAAGATCGGCGCAGATGACTACTTGACAAAACCGTTTAGCATGGAAGAGCTATTGCTTCGTATCGAGGCTATCCTTCGCCGTGTGAAAGGTAAGAAGATGAAAGATATTCCTTTCTACAAGTTAGGAAACTTCTTGTTCGATACCCAAAAACAAACGTTGGCTATCGGCGACAAGGTTACAAAACTTACCACGAAGGAATGCGAATTATTAAGCTTGTTGTGCGCCCACGCAAATGAGATCCTTGAGCGTAACTACGCCTTGAAGACAATCTGGGTAGACGATAACTATTTCAACGCTCGTAGCATGGACGTTTATATCACGAAATTACGTAAATTGTTGAAAGACGATCCGGGTATCGAGATCATCAACATCCACGGCAAGGGGTATAAATTAATCACTCCTTCCGGGGAGGAACAAGCCCGTGAGGAAGGCATACAAGTGCTTTAATTCACTTGAACAATAACGACAGAAAAGGCTGGCTTACATTTAGCCAGCCTTTTTTATACTTTCCTTCTTTTCCAGACTAAGAAGATCCCGAAAACGATCAATGTAACTAGTAGCCCCAAAAGTTGAGAAAAACCGGAGGAAAGACCAAACCCTTCCGGAGCTACAAAAATATAGGTAGAACATACCGCCGTCATGAATAAGGCGGGAATCAAGGTTATCACATATAATTTTTTTGCTTGTACCAAATATACGGTTAAGGCCCATAGGGTAAATACCGCTAACGTCTGGTTACTCCATGCGAAATAACGCCAGATCATATCGAAGCCGTCCTTATCTTTTTGACTATATAATAAGATTCCTATCGCAACGATAAACATGGGAATACAGATCATCAGACGTTTGGCCACCGTTTTTTGCTCCATATGCAGGAAGTCTGCGACAATCAGACGAGCCGAGCGGAAAGCCGTATCGCCAGAAGTAATCGGAGCTGCTATCACACCCAGTATCGCTAATACACCTCCGACAGCGCCCAGCCACTCTTTCGTGATACTGTCTACTACGACAGCGGCATTGTTCTCCTCCATTCCGTTATTATGGAAGAAATACGTAGCGGCGGCGGCCCAAATCAAGGCTACGATACCTTCGGTAATCATCGCTCCGTAAAATACGGGACGGGCGTATTTCTCACTTTTCATGCAACGGGCCATCAATGGACTTTGGGTAGCATGAAAGCCAGAGATAGCGCCACAAGCGATACTAACAAACATGATCGGAAAAATAGGCAAGCCTCCCGGATGCGTATTACCAAGTCCATCCGTAATCTCAGGTAACGGCGGCTGGTTAATAAATAACATAACCAAGATACCTACGGCCATAAATAGCAAAGCGATGGCAAATAATGGATAGATCTTTCCGATAATCTTATCAACAGGTAATAGAGTAGCCAGTATATAATAAATGAACACGACGATAATCCAGAACGTAGCATCTAGATATTCCGGAGTCAGTTTAGCCAGCAACCCTGCAGGCCCAGCTACGAAAACAGCACCCACCAAGATCATCAAGATAACCGTAAAGCCCCGCATAAATTGCTTAAAGTTGTTCCCCAGATACCGTCCGATCAATTCAGGAAGACTTTCTCCATCATGCCGCAACGAAAGCATTCCCGATAGGAAATCATGGGTAGCGCCCGCAAATATACTTCCCAATACGATCCAAAGGAAAGAAGCTACCCCAAATTTAGCCCCCATGATAGCGCCGAAAATAGGTCCCAGACCCGCTATATTCAAAAATTGGATCATGAAAATCTTCCAAGTAGGCAAGGGTATATAATCGACACCATCTTGTTTCGTGAAAGCAGGAGTAACCCGGGAGGGATCTACGCCAAACACCCGCTCGACAAATTTACCATACGTAAAATATCCAACGATAAGGGCTATCAGACAACATGTAAAAGTAATCATGGTTTTCTAAAGAATTAAATTGTCAAAGGAAAAGGTATATACGAGAAAACCGTACCAAGGGCATTCTAACGAGTAATTGTCAGAATGCCCTTAGTACGGTCTTTGTATGAATCAATTAATTAAGTAAACGCTTAACCGTCTCGGAAATCATCCGTCCTTCGGCTCTTCCTGCCAATGCTTTTGAGGCTACACCCATTACCTTACCCATATCTTTCGGGCCAGCGGCACCAACTTGAGCGATAATAGCTTTCAATTCTTTCTCCAATTCCTCGGCAGACATTTGTTGAGGCAAATATTTCTCAATCACTTTTACTTGCTCCAACTCAACATCCGCTAGGTCTTGACGGCCCTGTTGCACATAAATCGTAGCGGAATCTTTCCCTTGTTTCACCAACTTCTGCATGATCTTCAAGGCATCCGCATCCGTCAGCGTATCATTGGCTCCCGGAGCAGTTTTCGCTTCCAAGAAAAATTTCTTTACATTTCTCAATGTCTCCAAGGCGACTTTATCTTTCGCCTTCATCGCGTTTTTAATGTCTTCACTGACTTGTTCAAATAAATCCATATCCTTATTATATTATTAACTATCGGAAACTGATCACTTGTTTACCCCCCCGCTGAGAATCTTGGCGAGGTTGGTTAGTCGGTTGCTTCGCCGTTGTCGGAACCGATACTTGAATATCCTCTCCCGCTACTTTGGAACGGGCACGGGCTACGATCTTCGGATCCCGGTTATAAGTCGGATTATCCTCTATCAAAGCGATCAAGGCATCATCGTCCAACTCTTCCTGAGTCAAAACTACCGCTTTCGCACGAGAGGTAAAACGACCCGCCTTTTGTGCGGAAGCACCATAATATTTACCAATCAAATCACGCTCCTTACGCTCTTTCTCGATTCGCTCTTCTTCTAAACGCAATTCTTCCTCTGTCATCTGAGCGGCTTCAGTCCTGCGTTTATCAGCGATCAATGGAATATCATCCATCGTAAATCCAGTAGCGAGGATCGTCATTTTCACTTTATTACCTAATGTATTATCCACGGCAGTACCCCAAATAACCTCTATATCGCGGTTGAACTCGGACATAAAGTTATGCACGTCGTTCATCTCCTCCATGCGCAACTCGGCTTCCTCGCTGAAATATACGTTGAACAGGATTTTCTTGGCGTTCTTTACGTCGTTGTTACTTAATAGCGGAGAATTCAGAGCGTCTTCCACCGCTTGGCGAACACGTCCTTCTCCTTCACCAAAACCATTACTCATCAAAGCGACACCACCATCTTTCATCGTGGTGTTAACATCGGCGAAGTCGAGGTTGATAATACCCGGAAGCGTAATGATCTCCGCGATACTCTTGGCGGCGATCGTCAAGGTATCATCGGCCTTGCCGAAAGCGTTCATCACGGAAAGGTCCGAATAAATCTCACGCAAACGCTCGTTATTGATCACCAATAAGGCATCCACGTTTTTCGCGATCTCCTCCACACCATTCAAGGCCTGTATAATCTTACGCTCACCCTCGAACAAGAAAGGAATGGTTACGATACCTACCGTCAATATTCCCATATCCTTCGCGATACGAGCGATAACCGGAGCGGCACCCGTACCGGTACCACCACCCATACCAGCGGTAATAAATACCATCTTCGTACCGTCGTTCAACATACCTCGAAGATCGTCCAGACTCTCCTCGGCCGCCATCATCGCACGTTCCGGCTTATTTCCTGCGCCCAATCCCTGCGTGATCTCACGTCCCAGCAATAACTTGATAGGAACATCCGAACGGTTCAAGGCTTGATTATCCGTATTACATAACACGAATGTAACATCGTGTATGCCCTCCTTATACATATGAGTAACAGCGTTTCCGCCACCGCCTCCAACACCAATCACCTTAATGATTTTGGGAGTATCCGTAGGATAATTAAAATTTAATATTGTATCGTCCATTGTCTTCCGGTTTTATTACATTCGTAGATCACGTTATTTACTCTCGTTATCATCGTCATCGAAGAGGGTTTTACCAAAGGTATCGATTCCTTTTGTCAACCGCCCGAACAAGCCGGGACCTTTTTTCTTCTCTTTCTTCGGCTTCTCCTTGACGGGTTCCGGAGTCGGTTCCACTGTCGGTTCAGGCTCAACCACCGGCTCAATCTTAGGCTCCGGTTTAGGAGGAATATATAACGCGCAATTCTTAGTTCCTTTCGCCAAGAGGCCGACGGCTACCGCATATTCGGGATTGCTGGCAACCACTAAATCACCACTAGCGACAATCCCCTTGCGAACCGCTGAATAGCGAACCTCCATCTTCAAGCGTTCGCTCATAACAGCCGGTAAATTCTTCAAAGCGGCGCCTCCACCCGTAATCACGATGCCAGCACCGAGAACGCTCATCAAGCCTGTAGCCTCCAGACGAGCATATACATTCTCTAAGATCTCATCCATACGGGCCTCGATCACACCGTTCAACTCGGCCAGCTTAATCTCACGCAAGCCCATTCCATCCGCTAAACTCACTTGGATGGTCATATCATTATCCCGGTCCGCTTTCGCGCTACCATAAGTGATCTTCAAGCGTTCCGCCTCAGACTCTACAACCCTGAGATTGGTTATATCTTTTGTTATCAAATTACCTCCAAAGGGAACAACGGAAAGGCTGGCCAACTTACCACCCTTATAGACAGTTATCGTCGTCACGCCGGCACCGAAGCCGATCAAGGCGCAACCCAAGTCCTTCTCATTGTCGCTCAAGACCACATCACCCAACGCTAGGGGCGACACGAGAATACCCGCGATCTCGATCTTCGCTTGTTCCGAGATGCTATTGATAATATTTAATTTCAAGGAAGGACGTCCAACAATCAACTTGTAACGAGCCTCGATACGGCTACAAGGCACGCCCACCGGGTTGGACTCTGGTTTATCATCTAAAAAATAGGAAGGAGAAACCACATCAAGAACGGTCAACATATCCGGACGATAATCCTTACACTCTTGATAAAGAGAGTCTATGATCTCCTCCGTGACCACTCCTTCCGTTCCCAACACCTTGCAAACCGTATGCTCGATAGAACGGAGTGACTGGCCACCCAGTCCCACATATACCTGCCCGATCTTGGCCCCCCCCAGTTTATTCTCCAACTTGAGGATCAAGCGTCTTATCTTACTCGCCGTCTCCTTCACGTTATATACACATCCTCTTCGTATGCAGGTGCCGGAGTTCTCAACTTCGTAGGCGATGATTGAAAGAGCGCCCGTCGCATTCTTAGTCCCCACCATTCCTACCATATGGGAGGTACCTAGGTCAATAGCTGCTATAAAGTCTGTGTATGCCATATCATCTATTTTTTAGTACAAACAATCTGATTCTTATATTTTAAATTAATCATACTGTACTTTTCCCAACCCACTTTAGGGATCGCTTGTTCATAGAAAAGCTTTAAATTCGCAAGCTTTTCTTCGAATTCATCAAAGTACCCACACATGATCCGGTGGTTACCCACTCTTGGAATAAGTTCTATATCATTATCCGGATAGACATAGATTTGTTCAATCTGGTCATTCCAGAACTCATTCTCTTGCAAAATAATGCAAATTTGTATAAGTCGGTCACCGCAAGCTCTTTTTCCACATATCCACTCACAATTGGCACATGCGCAGCATACCGACGACTGATCGGCATGGTGGTTCCCAGATTATCCACGTAATAACTACCTCTTACGCCCATAATCCGGAGGATAGGCATCTTTTGCATGACCTCTAGTTTGATAATCCCCGAAGGAGTCTTATACGCCTCCACTTGGGCGATCATCTCATTCTTAAGCAATTCCGTCTCTATCCGATCCGTATTCACGTCGGCCATTGGCCGCTTGATCGGATCTAGCCCGCTTTCTTCAGTATAGACACAAGGTCCTCTCGCTCACGAAGTGTTTATCCAGACTGTCTTTCACCACGACTTGCAGATCTTGGCAAATGAGAGTCTTGACGTATTTCCCGAAAGAAACGACACAAACACGATGTAACAGAACAACAACGTGGCTACTACTATGGAAATTATTCGGATCACGGTTTCCTTATTTGTTTACATAAAATCTCTTTTACAGGCTCCACCAACGGTCGATATTGCCGGCGCCTACCATTAATACTACCTCATATTTCCCGGCGGCAACCACGTCCAAAGCTCTTCCTTCTTACACAGCGTCTTGGAAGGGATCGTCACCTTATCAAAATGATCCGAGAGCTCACCCCGGAATCGGTTCCTCACGAGCCGGATAGATATCCAGCAAGATCAACTCATCCAATAAAGAGACTTCGCGGCGAAATCTCCAGCGAAATCCGGGTACGGGTATATAGATGCGGCTGGAAAATACCTGTCACCTTACGACCCGCATATAATTCCTTCACCGACAAGATACTCTGTCGCAATTCGGCCGGATGATGGGCATAATCATCGATCAATACCACTTGATCAGTCTTCAAATGGAAATCGAAACGGCGGCGAGGTCCGGCAAATGTAGCCATACCCTTTTCAAATCCTCAGGTTTCACTCCGTTCAACCAAGCGATCGCCATAGCCGCTACCCGTTCTCTATATTAACCTTTACGGGAACACCTAATTCCACATCAGGAATACGGATTTCCGGACCAACGAAGTCAAAGGTAATATTTCCGTCGCAAATACGAATATTTTCAGCGTAAAAGTCCGCTATTTCCGTAACGGAATAGGTATATTTCTTGACACCCTCCTGTAAACGGGGCGTTACGTTGATTCCTTTCTTGATCAGTAGACAACCATCGGGACGAATTAAGGAGGTAAATTTCTCAAAACTCTCCCGGTAAGCCTCCGCCGTACCGTAAATATCCAGATGATCCGGATCCGCGGAAGTAATCACTGCCATATAAGGAGTAAGCCAATGAAAAGAACGATCGAACTCATCCGCCTCGATCACGGTAAAGTCGCTCGTATCAGACAACATCAAATTACTCTCGTAGTTCTTTAGGATTCCTCCGAGGAAAGCATTGCAATCCACTGGCGATTGTTTCAGCAAATGAGCCAGCATAGAAGAGGTCGTTGTCTTGCCGTGCGTTCCCGCCACGCATAAACCCCGGCTGCTTTTCGTAATCTCTCCCAAGACACGTGCCCGCTTCATCACCTCAAAACCGTGCGCCCGGAAATAGGTCAATTCCGTATGCGACTCCAGGACCGCCGGCGTATAAACCACCAGCGTATCATCGGGCGACTTGAACGCCTCCCCGATCAAAGCTACATTATCCTCATAGTGAATATCGGCTCCCTCCTTTTTCAACTCCTCGGTTAAATCGGAAGGGGTCTTATCGTATCCGCCCACTCGTTTTCCCTTAGCGAGGAAATAACGGATCAAGGCACTCATTCCAATGCCCCCGGCACCTACGAAATACACCGCTGTCACTTTATTTATATCCATATTCCTTATTTCTTATCTATAATCTTAACAATCTCATCCACGATACGGTCTGCGCTATGGCGTTGCGCCAAGGTCTCGATATTACGGCTCAACGTACGCAAACGTTCATCGTCATGAACTATCTTCAAGGCAGTAGACACCAAATCCTTTTCCGCATCTTTATCGGCGATCATAACGGCGGCATCCTTATGGACCAAGGCCAAGGCATTCTTGGTCTGATGATCTTCCGCCACATTCGGCGAAGGCACCAAGACCACCGGTTTTCCTAATAAGCAAAGCTCCGAGATAGAACTAGCCCCCGCACGGGATATCACCAAATCGGCCGCTGAATAAGCATAATCCATACGGGTAATAAAGTCTGAGCACCAAACCGGCATTCCCCGGTACGCCTTCAAATGCTTGGAAGCGTCGCTGTAATAATACCTACCGGTTTGCCAAATAACCTGTACATCCGAGGCGAAGAACTTATCCAGATCCCCTTGAATACTCCGATTAATCGTCCGTGCGCCAAGGCTACCACCTACCACAAGGATCGTTTTTCTCCGGAAAGCCCGAAGAACGCCAACGCCTCCTCTTTCTTACTCAGCGCCTCTTCCAAATCCTGTCGCACCGGATTTCCCGTAATCACGATCTTATCCGCCGGAAAGAACTTCTCCATGCCCTCGTAAGCGACACAAATCTTGCTCGCTTTCTTCGCCAACAACTTATTGGTCACACCGGCATATGAGTTTTGCTCCTGTATCAACGCAGGAACACCTTGCGAAGCCGCCATCCATAAAGTCGGTCCACTGGCATAACCGCCCACGCCGACCGCTATATCCGGCTTGAACTCACGGATCGTCTTCCTCGCCAAGCGCAAGCTTTTCGCTAAACGAGCCATGACCTTCACGTTGTTCATCAAAGTGGGCACGATCAAACCCACTCACTGGTAAACCTACGATTTTATAACCAGCTGCCGGAACCTTATCCATTTCCATGCGGTCTTCCGCCCCCACAAATAAGATTTCCGCATCCGGAAAACGTTTCTTGAAAGTATTAGCGATAGATATGGCCGGGAAGATATGGCCTCCCGTACCACCACCACTTATTATGATCCGGTACTTTCTCATACTTTTGACTCTACAGTTATCGTTTCGACAGCCGATAGCGGATTATCTTCTTTCTCTCCCTCGACCGCCTGATTTATTGTCTCTCCGGATGGCTCGTCGGAAGGATTCTCTGGATTCTCCGTATCCTCCTCTTCCTCTTCCTCATCCTCATTTCCGATATTGGCTCCAAAACGACTTACGCTCAATATGATCCCGAAATAGATACAAGATATAAGCGTAGACGTACCCCCCCGGCTCACCAACGGCATCGGTTGCCCGGTAACGGGCACTAAATTCACGGCTACCGCCATATTCGCCAAAGCTTGGACTACCACCAGCAACCCACATCCCAACACTAGGAATTTCGGGAATGATTTATCACATTTCCGGGCGATCATCCCGACCCGCACTAGCAACATTATATAAAGCAACAGTACAAAGATCCCCCCAACGATACCCAGTTCCTCTATGATAATCGCATAGATAAAATCTGAATACGCCTGTGGCAGGAAGTCACGCTGTTGGCCATGTCCGGGCATCTGTCCTAATACGCCTCCCCTAGCAATAGCTATCTTCGCATGAGTTACCTGATAATTATCATCGGTTATCTTATACGTACCACTCTCATCCAAATTATCCTTATGCCCGTCGAAGAAACGCTCCAAACGCCCCTGCCAAGTAACGAATCGATCCGGCAAATACTGAGTAATAGCGGCTGGCGTAAACTTAAGCAACACCAAGAACAACACCAACGCCAACATCAAGATGCCCGCCAGCTTCGCCAACTTACCAAATGGCAACTGACCGATAAACATCATCAGGAAACAAACCCCGAATAGCATAAACGCCGTAGAGAAGTTCTCTGGCAGAATCAAGACACAGGTCAGTCCTACTCCAATCAGTATATACTTAAAGATCTGGTTCTCCGTTAATTTCCCCCGCTTGCTGAGCAAGAAAGCGACAAACACGACACAAGCCAGCTTCCCGAACTCCGAAGGCTGGAACTGTATTCCCATGATTTCCAGCCATCGATGCGCGTCATTAGCGTCCACGCCGATAAAGGGCGTCACGATCAACATCAACATCGAGACCGGCAATAATATAATAAACGCAGAGAAGAAGCGACACGGTATATTATGTAACAGCAATACCATGACGAAACCTCCCAATAAAAAGGTGGCGTGCCGTACGATAGGCGCCCAGTGATTCGCGTTCTTATAAGCGATCGTACTGGTCGCGCTGAACACCTCCACCACCGATATAAGACACAGGAACATGAAGATGATCCATATCACCCGGTCGCCCTTAAACAGTTTACTCGCCAGATCCATTTTATCCTTTATTACAAATTACGTACGCAAGCCTTGAACTGATCGCCCCGATCCTCATAGCTCTTGAACAGGTCGAAGCTGGCGCAACAAGGAGAAAGCAATACCGTATCTCCCTTATGAGCCATCTTATAAGCTTTCGCCACAGCCTCCTCCATCGAGCGGGCGTCTTCAATATTCGCCACTTTCCCGTCGAAGAACGCATGCAGTTTCGTATTATCCACACCCATGAAAATCAATGAATGTACCTTCTTATTCACTAATTCCTCGATCTCCGAGTAATCATTCCCTTTATCCGTGCCCCCTAAGATCAAAACGACCGGAGTCGTCATGCTCTGCAAGGCATACCAACAAGAGTTTACGTTCGTAGCTTTCGAGTCATTGATATAATCAACACCACGCACGAAGCACCTTTTCAAACGGTGCTCAACACCCGTGAAATCACTGGTGAGGCACGTATTTTCTCATCATGAATGTCCACGATCTTGGACGCTATCCCCGAAGCCAAAGAGTTATACAGGTTATGCGTACCAGTCAATGCCAATAGGTCTTGTTCCATCGTAAATGTTCCGTTTGCCGTTTCAATAACTACTTGATTATTTTCCGTATATCCCTTCACGCCGTTCTCATGTGTCTCGGCGAATGGGTAAAGAGTAGCCTCAGGATGCCGTTTGGCGATCTCACGGGCTATGATCGGGTCATCGTTCCAGAAAATGAAGGCGTCGTCCTTCGTCTGATTTTGCAAGATGCGGAACTTAGCGTCTACATAATTCTGCATCTCATAGTTATAACGGTCCAGATGATCCGGTGTTATATTCAATATAATAGCGATATCCGCTTTAAAGTCGTACATATTATCTAGTTGGAAACTGCTCAACTCGATCACGTAGACCGCATGTGGATCTTCCGCAACCTGAAGCGCCAAGCTGTTTCCGACATTTCCGGCCAAGCCCACGTCCACGCCCGCTTCTTTCAAGATATGATACGTAAGCATCGTCGTTGTCGTCTTGCCGTTGCTACCCGTGATGCAAATCATCTTCGAGTCCGTATACCTTCCGGCAAACTCGATCTCGGAGATGATCGGCGTACCTTGCTTCTTCAATAACTGTATGATAGGAGCCTTGTCGGGAATACCCGGGCTCTTGACAATTTCGTCGGCATTCAAGATGTCGGCTTCGGTATGCTGTCCCTCTTCCCAACGAATCCCGTGGTTGTCCAGCATCTCCTTATACTTAGGTTTGATAGACGATTTATCGGACACGAACACGTCGAATCCTTTCGCCTTCGCCAAGACAGCGGCTCCCGCACCACTCTCCCCGGCCCCTAATATAACCATTCTCTTACTCATCTTTTATCTCATCTTTAACGTAACTATCGTCATAACAGCCAAAATAATACCGATCAACCAGAAACGGACCACGATCTTCGATTCAGGCACGACATTGAACGGCTTTTGGATCAACGCCTGTATACCCGCATTTCCCGGCTTCTGGAAATGATGGTGTAAAGGAGCCATCTTGAAGATACGGCGACCTTCCCCATACTTCTTCTTCGTATATTTAAAGTAGGCCACTTGCAACATGACCGATATATTCTCCACCAAGAAAATACCGCAAAGGATCGGAATCAACAACTCCTTACGGATGATGATCGCGAAAACAGCGATAATACCTCCCAAGGTCAAGCTCCCCGTATCTCCCATAAATACTTGGGCCGGATATGAGTTGTACCATAAGAAACCGACCGTGGCACCGATAAAGGCAGCGGCATAAACCACCAACTCCTCCGCACCGGGTATAAACATGATATTCAAGAACGAGGCGAACTCAAAGTGGGATGACATATAGGCCAAAATACCGAGAGCCACCCCAATGATCGCCGATGTTCCGGCAGCCAAGCCGTCCAGTCCATCCGTCATATTGGCTCCGTTCGACACGGCTGTCACCACAAAGATCACCATCAGCACGAACACCAGCCATGCGGCCTCCTCCTTATAATCGCCCGCCCAGTTCACCAAATTGGCGTAATCGAAATTATTGTTTTTCAAGAACGGGATGGTCGTCTTTGTCGATTTGGTCTCCACCGTATGATAACGCACCTCCTCGATCACGTTATCATGGCGCACCTCCATATTCTCCTTGATCACCACATCCGGGCTCATGAACAATACCAAGCCAACGATCAAGCCCAGTCCTACCTGCCCGACGATCTTGAAACGTCCGTGCATACCTTCCTTATTCTTCTTGAATACCTTGATATAATCATCCGCGAATCCCAAGGCACCCAGCCAGACCGTAGTCACCAACATCAATATCACATAGATATTATTCAGCTTGGCACACAGTAAAGTCGGGATCAATATAGCGATAATAATGATAATACCTCCCATCGTCGGCGTTCCCTTCTTGCTCATCTGGCCCTCCAGCCCAAGATTTCTCACCGTCTCGCCGATCTGCAACATTTGCAACTTATCGATGATACGCCGGCCGATCGCCGTAGAGATAAACAAGGACAAGATCAAGGCCAACCCCGAGCGGAAGATACGTACTTAAACATACCCGCTCCCGGAAATCCAACTGATCAAATAATTAAAAGATAATAAAGCATGTCGTCTTAAATATTATGATTGTTGTGTCGAAAAATCTCGCGTAACTTCTCACGGTCGTCAAAGTGCTGTTTCACCCCTTGATCTCCTGATAGTCTTCGTGGCCTTTTCCGGCAACAAGGATCACATCCCTTTCTTCGCCAACATCGTAGCGGTCTTGATCGCTTGCGTACGGTCCGTGATACATAAGGTACGTTCCATATCCATTTTCGTCAATCCGGCTACCATATCGTTAATAATATCATCCGGTTCCTCAAAGCGCGGGTTATCGGAAGTCAGAATTACCTGATCGCTCAGCTTGACAGCCTCTTTCGCCATCAGCGGGCGTTTCCCTTGTCCCGGTTTCCCCGGCACCCACGACGGTAATGATACGTCCTTTCCCATCCAATACCTCATGAATGCCATTCAGTACATTCGTCAAGGCATCCGGCGTGTGAGCGTAATCCACGATCGCCGTATAACCGAGCGGAGACTGGATCGTCTCGAAGCGACCGGATACGGAGCGAAGCGTGCTCAGCACGATCAACACCTCCTCGGGATCTTTCCCTAAAGAAACCGCGGCACCATACACGGCCAGCAAGTTATAAGCGTTGAAACGTCCCACGAAATGCACCATAACCTCCCGACCGTTAATGATCAAGTCTGTACCCTCGAAATGAGATTCCAATATCTTTCCCTTGAAATCGGCCAAGGTACGCAAGGAATAGGTCAGCTTCTTCGCCTTCGTATTCTGCAACATCACCAAGCCGGATTTATCATCGGCATTCGTCAAGGCAAAAGTCCCGGCAGGCAGGTCATCGAAGAATTTCTTCTTCGCTTTCAAGTAATTCTCCACGGTCTTATGGTAATCCAAATGATCGCGGGTCAGGTTCGTGAAAATCCCCCCGTCGAAAGACAAGCCGCTGATGCGCCGCTGATCGATCGAATGAGAGCTAACCTCCATAAAAGCATACTCGCATCCGGCCTCTACCATCCGGGCCATCAAGGAATGAAGCGTAAGCGGGTCCGGTGTCGTATGATCCGTCGGTACCGCCTCGCCATCTATATAATTACATACCGTGGAAAGCAATCCCACCTTATGTCCCATCTTCCGGAACATCTCATATAATAAGGTAGCGATCGTAGTCTTCCCGTTCGTACCCGTCACGCCTACCAACACCAATTTCCGGGAAGGATCACCATACCAGCGGGAAACCAAAAGACCCAACGCCTCCGCCGAATCCTTCACCACGATAAACGAGCATCTCCCCTCCAAATAGGACGGAGCCTCCTCGCATACGATAGCGACAGCTCCCTTCTCTATGGCGCTGTCCATATAGGCATGGCCATCCACGGCCGTACCTCTCACAGCGACAAACAAAGACCCTTTCGTCACCCGACGAGAGTCTGATTGAATATTCGTGATATCCACATTATCCGCCCCCATCAACATAGGAGCTTCCAACGCACCGATTAAATCCCTTAGTTCCATACCTATTTCAATGTTAATAATACGGTCTGCCCCTTAGACACTCGCTGTCCGGGTTGAATACTCTGCGAAACGACCCGTCCGACACCCGACAAAGAGACACGCAGACCGGCTTGCTCCAACAAGAAAACCGCATCTTTAGCACCCATGCCGACTACCCGGGGTACCAATCCTTCCCGAATCGTCAGATCGCTCAATTTCACTTTATTCTCTTCTTGCTCGGCAGAAGCTACGACCCACTTTGTCTCCAAACTGTCCGTATCCGCCTTAATATCCAATTCATCTAATACGTCCTCTACCGCCCTCAGATCGCCGCCTTTCACACGAGGTACCATCACGGCCGTCGAATCCCGTTCCATATCCCGGACATCGAACGACATATGGCTGGCGTATATCTTCTCGGCGATCGCACGCACCACGCCTCCCGACATCGTACCACCCGAAGGATAACCGATACGAGGACGGCGGATCACCACGATACAAGAATACTTCGGATGATCGGCCGGGAAATAGCCACAGAAAGAGACTTGGTGCCCGCTCGTACGGTAGACACCGCCCGTAGCGATCTGCGCCGTACCGGTCTTTCCGGCGATCCGGACAATATCCGAATGAACCGCCTTACCGGTCCCTTTCTCCACGACTCCCAGCAACATATCTTTTATCAACGCCAGCGTATGATCCGAGCAGATCGAAGAGTTGATCACCTCCGTGGAAAAACTCTGCACGGTCTTGCCGTTATGTAAGATCTCTTTCGTAAACATCGGGCGAACCATCTTTCCGTTGTTCGCGATCGCGTTAAAGAACGCCAGCGTATTGATCGGCGGTACCTGCGTCTCGTAACCGAACGACATCCAAGGCAAAGTGGTCTTGGACCAATAACGGGTCGTATCATCCGGGCGACGTATCTTGGCACGTCCCCCCCGGTATCTCCAAACGAAGATCCGCGTTCATACCGATACGGTACAGTCCCTCCACAAACTTCGTCGGGTTATCCGAATAACCTTTCAGGATCGTCTTGGCCACACCGATATTGGAGGAATACCAAATCGCCTGCTCCACCGAGATCCGACCGTATCCGCCTTTATTCATATTATGGTCCGTCATGCGGGCACCCTTATACATATATATACCATTGCCTACATCGACCGTATCTCCCGGATTGCATAAACCATCCTCCAAGGCCACCATGATAGAGGCCACCTTGAAAGTAGAGCCCGGCTCGATCTCGTCCGCCACGGCATGGTTCTTCGTCTCGCCATATACGCCTTCACGGATACGCCCCATATTCGTGATCGCCTTGATCTCTCCGGTCTCGACCTCCATCACGACAGCCGTACCGGACTCGGCATCGATCGCCTTCAATTTATCGACCAACGATTTCTCGGTTATATCCTGTATATTGATATCGATCGTGGTACGGATATCCATGCCATCCACCGGGTCCACCTCGATCACGTTCGTCCAGCCTCCACCGACACGGCGAACGGAGCTCAACCCGGCCTGCCCCCGCAGGAGCGAATCGTATTGCAACTCCAATCCATTCTTCCCCTTCGTAGTACCACCCTCCTCGATCTCTCCGTAGATATCACCGATCGTACGAGACGCCAAGGTCCCGAAAGGTTTCTGGCGCTGCACCATCTCCTTCGTATAAAACCGCTCTTATAACGTCCCAGACGAAGGAACGGGAACTTACGGATCTCCTTCAAGTCCGAATACGAAACCTTCCCGCGTAAATCGGGAACTGGCGGCTTTACCGCTCAGCCCTTTCAGCAGATAAGCCTTATAGCCCGCCGGCGTACGATCCTTCAATTTACGGGAAAGATAAAACGCCAACGAGTCCACCCCGTCCTTCTTGGACGTCTTGAACGTATCCAGCCAATTATACTTGGCATCCTTAGCCGGAGTATACGCATCCGCCTTAAAGTCGATATACATATAATAACGAGGCACGCTGGTAGCCATCAACTTACCGTCCGACGAATAGATATTGCCACGTCCGGGCAACACCAAACGGTTCGGTCGTTTCTGGCTCTCGGCCACCTTCATCCATTTATCCCTCTCCACGAAGGCCGTATCAAAGGCACGGAACAGGATTCCTACGGCCACAAGCCCCAGCAACAGCACGACCACGAAGTAACAGAATAAAATCCGGCTACCTTTAGGCTCTATTTCTTTCGGTTCGTTTTCTTCAGACATACCTATTTACACCTTATCTCACTTATATAACTCATAAGGAGGGGTTTTCGCACCCTCCAGATCAATACCTTGCTCCTCGATCAGCAACTCGATTTGCGATTGGCGGCTATTGCCGGTCAACTCGGATGAGATCGACAACGCCTCGAAACGCACATCCCTCAATTGCTGTTGCAACCGGTCGATCTCACGCAACTTTTGCATACAAGTATACCGGTTACCGATAAAGAAAAACGCCAACACGACAAGTAACACGATCATGCGCGTATGCCTCAAGATAAAATCCTCTTTTAGCACGCCGCCACCGAGTATATACCAGAACGAAAGACGCTTCTCCTTCTTCCTCGTTTTCTTATGTTGTCCGTTTTCTTCCATATCTATTTCTCCTTATACCTTCTCAGCGATTCTCAACTTGGCACTCCGGGAACGGGGATTCCGCTCCACCTCCTCGTCGGTCGGGACGATTACCTTATTATTGACCAAGCGGAAAGGCGATCGTACGTTCCCGAAGAAATCCTGCTCGCATTTCCCCTCGAAGTTTCCGGTCTTCAAAAAGTTCTTTACCAGACGGTCTTCCAAGGAGTGATACGTGATAACCACCAATCGTCCTCCCGGTCTCAACACCCGCAAGGTACTCCGCAGCATCTCTTTCAGCGCCCTCATCTCATCGTTCACCTCGATACGAAGCGCCTGAAAGACTTGCGCCAAGAATTTCTTCTCTTTGTCCTTTCCCGTAAACGGCTTGATCACCTCCAAGAAGTCTCCGATCGTCTCTATCTTCTTTGTCTCACGAGCTTTCACCAGCACAAAGGCTAATTTCCGAGACACCTTCAGCTCGCCATATAGATAAAACACATCGGCCAACGCCTCCGCCGTATAATTATTCACGATATCGGCGGCGGTCTGCCCCGCACGCATATTCATCCGCATATCCAACGTCCCGTCGAAACGGAAAGAGAAACCGCGATCCTTATCGTCGAAATGATGGGAAGAGACACCTAAATCCGCCAACAGGCCGTCCACCTCCCCACTTTCTCCGTAGTAACGCATAAAATTATACAAATAACGGAAATTACTGCGCACGAAAGTGAATCGTGGGTCTGCCGGGACATTATGCTCGGCGTCCGCATCTTGGTCAAAGCCGTAAAGTTCGCCCTCGCTACCCAACCGTTTCAAGATCCGCGGAATGTCCTCCACCGCCAAACGTAACATCCACGTAAATCCCGTCGGGACGGATATCCAATCCTCCAGACTTTCCCGCAGCATTACCGGTACATGATAGCAACTATCTTTTTCTTCCATTCGTCGTTCTTACGTTAAACTTCCTCTTAAAATCAAGCGCCGTACTCCTTTGATACGCACGCACATGCCTTATCGGTGGGTAAAAGTACACATTTCCAAAATTACCCGCCAACATTTATATAAGAAAAGTAGGAAAAAGTTATCAACAGGTCGTTAACCCTTCGTCTTTTCGTCCTTATCTCTTACGCTTTTCATCGGTATCCGTTAACCAATTCTTCCTTTCACCTTCATCTTCTAACGGCTGTTGGACGATCATGCAACAGTTGGTAGATGATCTTCTAACAGATGGTGCATGATCGTCCAACAGCCGTTAGATAACCGATAGTCAAGCTCCCGGGGACTAACCTCCCTAATGGTAGCGGCTAAAAGATCAAGGGGAAAAGGCTAAGATAGCTGGCGAAAAAGCAAAAACTTCACTCAAACCTCTCTCGTTTTAATTATTAACTTTATCTTTGCCCCTTGACAAGCTTATATAGATGACAAAACAAGGTGTGACAAAGATAGATATTAAGCAAGTATTGGCACAAAAGGCGCCCAAGGCGTCACGCAAGATTCCGGGATTTATCGTGGACTACTTGATTCGCACGGTTCATCAAGAGGAACTGAATGATATATTAACCCGTTACCACGATAAGGAAGGGGTAGATTTCATGCGTGAGCTTATCGGCTATTTTGACCTTACCCTCAATCTGGTACATGAGGAAAACATCCCGACCGAAGGGCGCTATATCTTCGCCTCCAACCATCCGCTCGGAGGATTGGACGGTATCTGTCTCTCCGCCGTTATCGGTTCCCGGTTCGAAGGGCGCATCAAGTATCCGGTCAATGATTTATTACTTTATCTCTCCAATCTAAAATCCATCTTTGTACCGATCAACAAACACGGCACCCAAGGAAAGGACAACGCACGGATGCTGGAGGAGGCTTTTGCCTCGGACGACCAGATCATCACTTTCCCCGCCGGATTATGCTCTCGCAAGATTGGTGGCAAGATACAAGACTTGGAGTGGAAGAAATCGTTCATCCAGAAGGCGGTGCAATACAAGCGGGATATCGTACCGGTCTATTTCGACGGGAAGAATTCCAATTTCTTCTATAACCTCGCCCGGATACGCAAGGCGTTGGGTATAAAGATGAATTATGAGATGATTTATTTACCGGACGAGATGTTCCGGAGCAAACATAAGACCTTCCGGATTTATTTCGGGAAGCCTATCCCTTGGCAGACATTCGACAATAGCAAGAAACCCGCCGAATGGGCTGAGTGGATAAAAAACAAGGTTTACAAACTCAAGGATTAACAGACGAAACATATGCAAGACATTATCAATCCCATAGACAGGGCACTACTGAAGGCTGAATTGACCAAAGAGAAGAGGTTGAGAAGTACCAATAAATCGAAGAATGAGATTTATATCGTCACGGCGCACGACTCACCCAATGTCATGCAAGAGATAGGGCGTCTGCGGGAGGTCGCTTTCCGTTATTACGGGGTGGCACGGGATTTCCGGTGGATATCGATGAGTATGACACGATGGAAGACGCTTACCGCCAGCTGATTGTCTGGAGCCCGGAAGATGAGCAGATCTTGGGGGGATACCGTTTCCTTTGCGGTTCAGACGTTAAGTTCGACGAGAATGGTAAACCGATCCTGGCGACCTCGCACTTGTTTAATTTCTCAGAGAAATTTATCAAGGAGATCCTTCCTTATACGGTAGAGTTGGGACGCTCGTTCGTGGCTCTGGAGTATCAATCCACCCGTTCCGGGGCGAAAGGCTTGTTCGTGTTGGATAACCTGTGGGATGGATTGGGAGCTTTATCCGTGGTTGATCCGAGCTTGCGGTATTATTTCGGGAAGGTGACTATGTACAATACGTACAACCAAGAGGCCCGTAATATGATCTTATACTTCCTCGGATTGCATTTCCCGGACGCAGACCAACTGATCACTCCGGTATATCCTTTGGAGACTAATATGGATGTAGAGAAGATGAAATCTCTTTTCCCTCACGATAATTTCAAGGATAACTACAAGGTATTGAACCAAGAGGTTCGTAAATTTGGCATCAACGTGCCTCCTTTGGTAAATGCTTACATGAGCTTGTCGCCTAAGATGCGTGTATTCGGCACAGCGATCAACCATGAGTTTGGAGAGGTGGAAGAAACGGGTATCTTAATAGCTATTAACGAGATATTAGAGGATAAGAAGAAACGGCATATTGAGACGTATCTGGAAGAGGAGTACAAGTCCGCCGAGTTGATACGCAAGAATTTCATCGGGGAATAAAGCCGTAGATATGGCTAGCGCGACAGCGTAACAAGATATAAAAAGGTTCAGCCTAACCGTTCGCCTCCAAGCGGATTAAAACGGACAAAAGCTGAACCTCTTTTTATTTTAAATAAATCTTATAGCACAGTCCACCGGAGAAATATTTCATTCGCTGCAATTCAAATTGAAAATGTATATGATTGAATAGTAGGTAAGTGGCTCCCATAGCGAAGTCTTTCGAATCGTATTCGGCTATGACGTTCAAATGCGGGGCGAATGAAGGATTGTAGGTGATACCTCCCGCTACACCGTTCAAGGGATAATCCTCACGGCGGTTATACAGATAGGATAAATGAACGCCTAAGGTTTCCCTTCCCAGCTGAAAATGTTTGGTAGCGGCCAAATAATAACGGCAGAAATAGCCGTTCCCTATGGCTGAAGCGAATTTATGCCCGGATGACGTAAAAGGGTCCGAAGTCCCCAGCACGACAGCGGGGATGTATTTGCTTTCTTTCAACACACGTAAGCGGGCGGAGAAATAACGATCTTGGTTCGTGAATCCGGAATAGCCATGCTTATCCAATCCAAGGCTCTCGGCCGTAAACAGCGTACAAGTATACGCTACTTCCAGAAACGGGAAGATCGTCACGTTCAAATAATAATTCCACGTATTAAAATTAAACTTGGGAGGCGTAAGCTCTTGATGCAAGAAGTTTCCGCCAAGCATCACGGTCTTGTCCTTTTGCATATCGGCGGACGGGGCATGCAATAGCCCTGTCGTGCCATAAGATAATTGAGCCGGAAGTAAGGTCCAGCAACTTAAGAATATGATTAATAAGAGTAATTTCTTCATTTTTCTTTGTTTACTTATAAACTTCCGGCTCAACATTATTTAATCAAGCTTCAAATATCAAGCATTAATCCGGGATGATGATACCGCCACCGGCGTTATTGCCATCACCATGTCCGTGACCGTGGGATTGCTTGTAGACAGGAGTACCTTCTATCTTGATAAGTTTTTTAGCTACAACCTGAATCTCTTCCACCTTCTTACCCTTTGTCATAAACTTAAATACATACGTATTTGTAGTATATGTCTTCTTCAAGCTCATAGAAGCGACCGTACGATCAGCTTCCGTAGGAACGGATGTAGTCAATGATGTTTGGGTACCAATCTGATAACCATCAGCTTGCAAACGATTAGAGATTCGGTTATAAACCGCATTCTTAGCGACTTGACCATCTACGTTAGACTTTCCGACTAGATCCTGCAAGTTTTCTCCAACATAAGCATTTGTAGTTGTAACAACTACAGGAATGTTTCCTGCCTTACCATCAGAACAGTAGTCAACAACCTTTTCTACGATTGTAGTATCAGTACTGATATCTTCAGTTTCCGCTAATGCCAACTCAAAACCTGCGGCAAACTTAGAGAAGTGAGCGACAGACATTTCCGCACCAGTACCATTGATATAAACAGGGTCCGCCGTAGGATCAATCTTCATGATCTCCTTATTATCTATGCCTGTGGTCGCATATAACAATGCCATAGGCTGTGTAGAAGAAACCAAATCCTTCGGAGCGTCGAACGAGATCTTCAAAGCCGGAGAGAATACCGTACCGCTAGGCTCGCCTTTATATACACGGCTTACACTGGCTACCGCACCAGCATCAGAAGTCACATTATTGGATTGCAGAGCTTCCGCAGACATATCACGTTCGATCACCAATGTTTGATTACTACTTGCCGGCATAACGATAACGACAGGCTTACCACTTTCCGCACCAAACTTACCTCATCTTTCTCTTTTATACCATCAGCGGTCGTACTTTCAATCACTCCTATCGATTCTGTCAATTTCTCAGCATCACTTTGATTCAAGACCTTAATAACTGGAGCTTGAACCTCATTATCCGCACCTTTATAGTTATCTAAGACATTAGCAGGAATGACAACGTCTACTTTTTGCTCAACATTATTCTCATCCACATAAGTGACACCAGACACCTTAACCTCTTCGGTTCCGCCTGCGTTAATCGCATTCTTAATCTCATCCGCTACTTTTTCCGCTTCTTTTCCGGAACCTGAACACCATATTTAGAAAATCAATCTCCGTATTTCCACCTGTACCTACAGGGTTCAATGTGATAGGAAATACATAGTTCATACTCTGACCAACCTTAAAGATGATCGTACGAGAGTAGCTCGTATAACCTGCGGCTTTAACACTCAAGATAAATTGAGCATCCTCCGTAACCTTTGATGATGCGATATTGAAAGAGAACTCACTCTCATTCTTAGAAATAAATAACTCTTCACTTCCTAACATCAATGTGACTTCCGCTGTTTTGATGTCTGCGCCCGTAGATAGGTCTGTTATTATACCAGATACGATATAAGTCGCTTTTGACGGATCTGTCGGTTTGGAAGGATCATCCGGGTCTACTGGAATAGAAGGAGCGACATTCATCACGATAATAGCTGGATACTCAACGTCGAATGTATCACCTTCGCCCTCTTTCTTTTCTTGATCCGGAACGGCTGAAACGACAACCTTAGCCACGGCTTTAGTATATCCGGAAGCTGTAGCTACTACGTCGTAGATACCGGGAGTCACATCAGAGACCTTAAAATTAGGTTTATTCTCTTTAGCGATCTCTTTATCCCCGTATTTTACGACAACAGAAAGGCTGGAAGTAGAGATAGCTTTTCCCACAACATCCTCGATCGATACGGAAAGATTGTACTTCGCCTTCTTATACTCTTTCGGAGTATCGGGAGTCGTGCCCTTTACCATGACGGCGTTTACTACATACTGTCCAACACCCGATTCGATCTTCTTCACATCCACATCATAGCTTCTGTCTGCATAGCCTTCCGACTTAAAGGCGATTTTGTAAGAGCCTGGTGTGCTTTTCAAGTCGAAAGAGTACGTTCCATCAGAACCCGTCGTAGCACTAAGAGATTGAGCTCCAGAAAGAGCTACGCTAACGCCAGCCATCGGGTTGTTGCTGGCATCCATGACCGTACCACTAATCGCATAGGTGGCAACAGTGCCACCACCATCCGGAGTAGGCACATCATCATCGTCATCCTTACAGCCCATGAAACATACCATGGCTGTCGTAAGGAACAAGACCAATAAGGTCTGTAACTTTGTAATTGTTCTCATAATAAAACTATTTAAAAATTGAGTAATTCCGACTTTATAAAGTACGGGTTGAATTGATTCTGTTGCATGATGTTATCATTCGGCGAGGCTTTATACCCCTTATAATAATAGCGTTCATTACCGGCGTTGTAAGACATACCCCAGTTGTCAGAAGGAAGCACCCGCACATTCTTACGTTTATATTTATAAGGAGGAAGAGCCACTTGAAACCGGAAACCGCCGTTTTTCAAAGCACCTTGCGCCTTCATCGCATAAAATCCTATCGAACAATAGCGAAAATGGCGGATCAAGTCAATCCGTCCTCCGATCTCACCCAGTAAGTATTGCTCGGCTTTCAAGGAGACTTGCGTATTGTATTTTGGCCAGTAGAAACTACCTCCCAGCGACCATGTCACCCGTTGGTGAGTTCCATAATGATATTCAAACTTCTGCCAAGATCCCGTACCCGTACAACCAATACGTCCTTCCAAAGAAAAACGTTCATCCTTCAAATGATGGGTTACCGCTAAATCCACGCCATAACGATCCGCATTGAACAAACCGATACTGGCTCTGGCGAACGTACGATAAGGTAAACGAAAAGATTGGGAAAGGGTAACCATGCCCGGGTGAATCTTACCCGCCCAAGGACCATATCCATCATTATATATAGGAAATACCATCTGCGCCGTCAGCTTCATCCCATTCCAGAAAGAGACCTCGATCGCAGGCGAGAGGTTGAATAATACTTGGTATATTTGCGTGATAATGAGGTTCTTCAGATACAACTCTGGATAAACCACCACGTCTACTTTAAATAAGGAGCTATTCATACGGTACTCTTTTTTCACCTTATCCCAGCTATCGCCCAGATCGTAAGTAGCATCCCAGGCGGAACGGGCCGCATAGGAGCCGGGAGCCGCCTTCAAGCTGTCCGGATTTGCCGTATAGATCAATGAGATCTGCGGTATATTATTATCCAATACGACGATACGGCAGGATTTGCCCTTCTCCGGCAAGCCTGTTTTCTGGATGCGGTCTATGGCATGGGCCAGTCCCACACCCTGCAAACGCCAAGGGGTATTCTCCAAGACATATACTCTCTCCTTCTCGTCTTCCGACCAGATAACATTCTCAAAACCCATATCGACCAGCATATTCGCGGTGATATCCGCATATACCTTATTATATTGCGCCTTTGTAAACATAGGCAATAGTAGCAAAAAGAATAAAAGGCATTCCTTACGGAGTAAAATGGCTCGTATAGAAGACTTTCTATTCATATCTCTAGAGTTTGATTCCAAGTTATCATTGGTTTACTGTTTTTCTTATTCTTACCCTTCCACATAAAAAACGACTAGTGAAAACGATCGTTTAGATCTTGCATTTTTTTAGAAAGCAAAAAGATGATGCTCTTTTGTCATATTCGTGACACTTTGATTAATATATCCTGTTGAGAAAAAGATATATAGCAGGACAAAATTTAATCGGAAAAGGTTGCCAGTCTCGGAGAAATGCCTACCTTTGCAAACGAATAATTGAAACGATCGTTTTTTACAGTCGTTTTCAATCTAAATATTTTTATTGTTATCATAGATACTTCTCATAATAGCCTGCGCCAAAATCAACAAATGACACTTTATATTTAGAGAACAACCTCATTATTTTAAAATGTACATAACCCCGCTTCCAAAGTCAGCTAGCTTCGTTGGCAAAGTAAGTTAACTTACTTGGGCATTTAAGTTAGCTTACTTTGCCATTTAAGTTAGCTTACTTTTTGGCCCTTCTATACAGCCCAAAAAAAATACGGAAATTTGCTATTCTCGGAAAGCATTCTTATCTTAGCAAATTATAGCAGATTATAGCAAAGAGAGAGTTTCATGTTAGCAGCCATTCATATACAGTTAATCGTTGGTACGATATTTATCATATTGTATAGCGTCACTATATTAGGACTGGTATTAGTTATCATTACAGAGAATAGGAATCCGTTAAAGACAATTCCTTGGGTAATCGTCTTATTATTAGCACCCGGTATCGGACTGCTTTTCTATTTCTTCTTTGGACAAGATAACCGGAAACAACGGATCATATCGAGGCGTACCTATAAACGCATCATGAAAAGGCCGCAAGAGGGTAAATTACCTCAAGACGCCTGCGTAGTTCCGGACCCCTATAAACCTTTATCGACCTTGTTGACTAACACCAACCAATCCTCCCTCCTATACGGAACACAAATCACGATTTATACGAATGGTACCGATAAGTTCAAAGACTTGCTGGAAGAGATCCAGAAAGCGACTCACCATATCCATATACAATATTATATATTCTGTGATGACGAGATAGGAAAACAGGTGCAACAACTCCTTATCAAGAGAAGTAAAAGAAGGCGTGAAGGTACGTGTACTTTATGATGATGTGGGTTGCTGGAATGTAAAGACGGCTTCTTTAAGGAAATGAAGGAGCGGGTATCGAGGTATATGCGTTCTTGAGGGTAGCGTTCCCCGTTTTCACCAGTAAGGTGAATTACCGGAACCACCGCAAGATTATCGTGATAGACGGTAAAGTCGGGTTTATGGGAGGCATGAATATAGCCGACCGATACGATAAAGGGAACCTCTTGGGGCACATGGAGGGATACGCATTTCAAATTCGTAGGGAAAGGAGTACACGGGCTTCAATCCGTATTCCTCATCGATTGGTACGTGGTTAGTAAAAAACTCTTGAACGATCGGATTTACTATCCGGCTGCCGAAATCTATAGCGATAATATTATGCAAATCGCCACTAGCGGTCCGGTAGGTCAATGGAGAACTTTGTTGCAAGCGACCATTTTCATGATCGCCAACGCCAAGAAGTATATCTTTATACAAACCCCTTATTTCCTGCCTACCGAAGGATTAAACCAAGCGTTGCAAACCGCCGCCTTAGGGGGAGTGGATGTTCGTTTGATGCTGCCTAAGCGTTCCGATACACGTTCAGCGAATATGGCCAGTCATTCCTTTATCGACGAGATGGTAAAGGCCGGCGTAAAAGTATACCTCTACAAACCGGGCTTCTTGCATTCCAAGCTAATCGTGTCCGACGACGCATTGACAAGCATCGGGTCCGCCAATATGGACTTCCGTAGCTTTGAGCATAACTTCGAGATTAACGCTTTCGTATATCAAAAGGAATTCGCCCTGCAAATGAAACGCATCTTTACACACGACATGCATCACTGTGAGCGTTTGATCCCTTCCCGCTGGTTAAAGCGCCCCCTCAAGCAACGCATGGCGGAATCATTTATGCGTCTGTTTTCTCCCCTTCTTTAAGGAAGATGCTAAAGTTCACGGAGCCATACACCCGGTGCTGATAAAAATAAGGCAAAGATGAGAAGTCATTGGTCTTAGGATGTTCCATGATGAATATCCCTCCATTCTTTAGTAAATCACGCTCGAAAACCAAGGCGGGTATTTCCGGCAACTCCGGCAAGGCATATGGGGGATCGGCAAAGATGAAATCGAAACTTTGCTTAGGGGCTGAATTCAAATAACGGAAAACATCCCCACGAATCAGAGCCAACGCATCCGTCTTCAGCTCTTTCGCTACCTTGGCTATAAAAGAGGCATGAGCGTTATTTTTCTCTATGGCGGTTACATTCCGGCATCCTCGTGAGATCAACTCAAAAGAGATACTTCCGGTTCCGGCAAAAAGATCCAACGCATCCATACCTTCCAGATCCACCAAATTATTTACTACGTTAAAAATATTCTCTTTCGCAAAATCCGTCGTAGGACGTGCGCTAAACGAAGAGGGCACGTCAAAACGCCGACGACCGTATATACCGCTTATTATTCGCATATTAATAAAGATATTAAATCCATAGGGGCTTTCGTTACATCCGTTCCCAGCAAATAGGCTTCCGAAGGGATCTCCACCGGCTTAACATGGCGTAAATAGGCTCGCAATCGCTCCAGAACCCGCATTTGCGAGGAAGATTCCCCCGCTAAAAGCAACTGGTCCTTTTCTTGGTCCAATCCCGCCTGTTTCCATACATATAATATATAGTATACTATATCGTCCGATTGGTCGATCGGGTAAGAGTTCACAAATAAGAGTTTCCCTTGAGCATAGCACGCCACATCCATCCGCTTTCGTTCTATCACGACATACATTTGCCGGGGTAAGCTAGCACTACTTTCTTTTGTCCATAGCGTTAGCGGAGAAGTCATGTAGTGGGAGAAAAAAGGATGCAAAAGAGAACGGGAGCAAAATTCGTAAACCTCCTCGTCCACACCAAACACCAACTTAGCCTGTTGTTCCTTTAAAATATCGGTTAAGCAATGCAATTCCAGTGTAGAAAAGCAGAAATCCAATAAATGCCCTTCCTTACCGTCCCCCCAATAATTATCAGGGACCAAGCTATATTCCGGAGATACACAGATCACGTTAATCCGTTTATAAGTCCACGTAAGAAACTCATGAGCGAAGAAAAACTCCTTAAGGGAAGAAATGAAAGAGACCGCCCGATCGAATTCCGTTTCCCGATAAAAGAAACTTCCTCCAGCCGAGGGATCATACCCGGAAAGAAAGTCCACCCGACCGAAGCCGGATGGACACTATATACTTTTCCGAATTATCAGTAGTTAACGTATCAGGAATGCTGATAGTCATATGAGCCGCTGATTATTCCCAGTTACCTGCGTTGTTATTAATTTCTTCCAAAGAACCTACGCGCAATCCCGGGAACTTACCTTGTTTCTCTGCCTTGTCGATCAAGTTATAAGTCAACTGAGCATCCATGTCACGCAAATATTCTTTGTAAGGAACCTCACAAGCGAATACTTTGATCTCATAACCAGAACCAGATTTCAACGTAGCCGTATCCATCTTGAAAGTAATCTTTTCACCCGGAACGGCCGGAACATAACGCATAGCCGCTACATCATAGTTCTTACCCAGCAAAGTATCTTTCGCCAATACCCACATGGTATCACGTCTGATTAAACCTTTCTTAACAGCCTCTGCTTCTGTCATACCTTTCTCCAACTGCTCATCCGTCAATACACCTTCCTTGATCAAGAACGGCAACTTATCCGTATTCAAGAATTTCTCCAAATCGTCGAAACTTCCGGCATGAGTCTTATACATGTTCTTGTATTCGATCTGAGCCTTACGGATTTCAATCAAACGGGCGATGATCGCATTGTCACGAATAGTCTTCTGATCATCATACTCAATCGGACCAGTGACGCTCTTGTAGCACATGTAAACTAGCAGTACAACTGCGGCAGCTAATAAAATCTTTAATGTAACTTTCATGGTTTGTATTGTTTTTTGAATTTATTTCGTTCGGCAAATTTAAAAAAGAATATTTAATACACTACCTTTATCGCGAAAATTATTGCGATCAAAATGATAAATAGTTACATAAGCCAGCAAATCGAACGAAATTTCCCCTATAAACCGACGGATGATCAGTTTTTAGCGCTTCATACGCTTACCGAATTTCTCTTGTCTGAGGAACCGGACAGCCTTCTACTGATGAAAGGCTACGCAGGAACCGGAAAAACCTCTCTGGTCGGGGCTTTGGTGAAAACGCTTAACGAACTAAAGCAAAAAACGTTTTTGTTGGCTCCAACCGGACGAGCAGCTAAAGTTTTCTCGGGCTACGCTGGCCAAAAAGCGTATACAATTCATAAAAAAATATATCGTCAACGGGCGTTTTCCAATGAGCCGACGGGCTTCATGCCGGCAGATAATTTACATAAAGATACACTTTTTATCGTCGACGAGGCTTCTATGATCGCCAACGAGGGATTGGATTCATTTGTTTTTGGCTCCGGACGCCTGTTGGACGATTTAATCCAGTATGTCTATTCCGGGGAAAACTGCCGTCTTATCCTAATGGGAGATGTCGCACAGCTTCCTCCGGTGATGCAAACGGAGAGTCCCGCCTTGAATCCCGAGATATTACGGGGTTACAACCTACAGGTTTGGGAGATAGCGTTAACTCAAGTCGTACGCCAAAGCGAGGACTCGGGAATCCTGTTCAACGCAACCCGGCTACGAGACGCACTACGAAACCACACGGTCGAGATCTTTCCGAAATTACAATTAAAAGGCTTCTCCGATTTCACGAAAGTCAATGGAGATGAGCTAATTGAGGAAATATCTTCCGCCTATAGCCGCGACGGTATGGAAGAGACAATGATTATCTCCCGCTCGAATAAACGAGCAACGATTTATAATAACGGCATACGTAACCGTATCCTATACAGGGAAGAAGAGCTATCGTCCGGCGATCATTTAATGGTAGCGAAGAACAATTATTATTGGACAGCGAATTGCAAGGAGATGGACTTTATAGCGAACGGAGAGATCATTCAAGTCATGCGAGTACGCCGTGTCACGGAGATGTATGGCTTCCGCTTTGCCGACATCACGGCTCGTTTTCAAGATTATGATCTGGAAATCGATTTGAAAATCCTATTAGATACTTTACAGACCGACTCCCCCGCCCTCCCTAAGGAGCTAAACGACAAGCTCTTTTACACCATATTGGAAGATTACGAGGACATTCCTACCAAGGCGGGAAAAATGAAAAAGATGAAGGTAGATCCTCATTACAACGTCGTCCAAGTAAAATACGCTTATGCGGTAACCTGCCATAAAGCCCAAGGCGGCCAATGGATGAACGTCTTTCTCGATATCGGTTACATCACGGAGGAAATGCTTGGTGAGGATTTCTATCGGTGGCTCTACACGGCTTTTACCCGGGCGACCCATCACCTATATCTGGTGAATTTACCGGACGAGTTCGTCGAATGATTTACAATATTTTAAGATCGAAACTGGCAACATTGACAAGAAATACTTATTTTTGTTGCAAAACATACGTATGTCCGGATGATTTATAGCATCTGAAAAACATATAGAAATGGCAAACAAGGAAAAAATAGATTATCTATTGATCGATATCAGGGAGCTGGAGAAGTTGGTAGCCGGAATGAGGGACGCGGAAATTTATCCCGCCTCTTTCTTCAACCAGACCTTCCAGTTGACCCACAAGGTATTGAAGGAGCTTCATACGCTGGAGGAGTTTCAGTTAGAGGCTTTGCGTAAACAAATGGAGGAACATCAACGACTTATCGATTCTATTCCCGTAAGTAAACCTTTACAGATGCCGGAGGTGCAACCGGCTCCGGAAGTATCCCCTACGATCGAGGTCGTACAGGTACAAGAACCGGTCGTTGAGGAACCTATCGTAGTAGAACCAATTGTCGAAAAGTTGAAGATTGAGAAAAGAATCTTATCCCCAATTTCCATGGGCATTCAGTTTAAATGATCGTTTCCGCTTCAGAAGGGAATTATTCGGAGGAAATGAGGAGAAAATGAATAAGGCGATCTCAGACCTGAACGATCTTAGCTCGTACGAGGAATCGGTCACTTATCTGAACAAGGTGTTGAACTGGAATATAGAAGACGCTTCCGTAGCCGATTTCATCAAGCTATTGGAAAAACGCTTCTCATAAATATACGATATGGCAAAATTGACTGTAGTCCCAACCCCTGTTGGTAACTTGGAAGATATGACATTCCGGGCGATCCGTGTGCTAAAAGAAGCTGATCTTATTTTAGCGGAGGATACCCGTACGACCGGCATCTTGCTGAAACATTTCGAGATACAAAACAAGATGCAGTCCCACCACAAGTTCAATGAACATAAGACGGTGGAGCAAATCGCGGCCCGTATCAAGGGAGGCGAGAATATCGCCCTTGTTTCCGATGCCGGTACGCCGGCCATCTCCGATCCGGGATTCATGTTGGTGAGGGAATGTGTTCGCCAAGGGGTAGACGTAGAGTGCCTGCCCGGAGCTACAGCTTTCGTGCCCGCCTTGGTAGCGTCCGGATTACCCAATGAGAAGTTCTGTTTCGAGGGGTTTCTCCCTCAAAAGAAAGGAAGGCAGACCCGGCTAAAAGAATTGGCTTTGGAATACCGGACTATTATTTTTTATGAATCACCTTTCCGTCTGCTCAAGACCTTGACACAATTCGCCGAGTTTTTCGGTACGGACCGCCAAGTATCAGTATCCCGGGAAATATCCAAATTACACGAGGAAACCGTACGAGGCTCCTTAGAAGAAGTAATTCAGCATTTTACCGTGAACGAACCAAGGGGTGAGATTGTTATTGTATTAGCAGGCTTAAAAGATAAAAAGGACAAAGAGACAGAAAAAGATGTTTAACTTAACAAGCAAAAAGAACATGAAGAAAGTATTATGTGTGCATATGCATGGTACTGGCCTCATTCAGCGGATTACAAGAAACTAAAGGCTGAGAACGATTCTCTACGTATCGAGAATACGAAGAACACGGATGAGCTTAATGATATGCTCTCCACCCTAAATGATATTGAATCTGATTTTCAATCTATACGTGATGCCGAGAATTATTTGACAATCCAACAACAAACCGGCGGTGAGCTAAATCAGTCACGCAGAGATCAAATCAAGCAGAACATGCAATTGATCAGCGAGACCTTGAAGAAGAACAAGGAGCAAATCAGCCAGTTGGAGGAGAAATTGAAGAAAAGCGGTATTCAATCTTCCGCATTACGAAAGACGATCGATCGTCTTTCCTCCGAGCTGGATCAAAAGGCAACGATGATTGTCGCTTTGCAAGAGGATTTGGCAAAGAAGAACGTACGTATCCAAGAATTGGACGAGATGGTAAGTTCCTTGAATGAGGATGTGGAAAGTCTGGCTACTACCGCAGCCGCTCAATCCGAGAAATTGAACGCTCAAGATAAAGCCCTTCACACGGCTTACTACTGTTTCGGTACTTCCAAGGAATTGAAGGAACAGAAGATCTTATCCGGTGGTGGCCTGTTCTCTAAATCTAAAGTATTGCAGAGTGGTTTCAACAAGGATTATTTCATCTCTATCGATATCCGTGAGGTAAAAGAAATTCCTTTGTTCGCAAGCAAGGCTAAACTAAAATCCAATCATCCGGAAGGATCTTATGAGTTCGTAGAGGATGAAGACGGAAACTTGACCTTGAAAATAAATGACGAGAAGGCTTTCTGGAGCCTAGGCAAGTATTTAGTGATCGAAGTTGGATAATGATTTATAAAAGTATATTTATCGATTTGGACGATACCCTTTGGGATACGTACCATAACAATAAAGAATGCCTTGAAGAGCTATATACCGATTACCACTTTAATCGGTATTATGCCTCCTTCGAGGCTTTCTTTGATATTTATATGCCTCATAATCTAGACTTATGGGCCAAGTATCGTTCAGGGGAAATAGACCGGCAAACCTTAATCTTGGATCGATTTCTCTATGTACTTCGTCCGTTAGGAATAGAAGATAAGAAAACCGTCTTATCGGTAAATAATGATTTCTTGCAACGCACGACCACCAAAACCCGATTAGTGCCCGGAGCCATTGAATTACTGGAATATCTTCGCCCTTCCTATCGGTTATTTATTTTATCCAATGGATTCCGTGAGGTACAATTCAAGAAACTTAGCAACGCAGGCTTGGCTCCTTATTTCGAACGGATGATCCTGTCCGAGGACGCTAATATACAAAAACCCCATAAAGGTATTTTCGACTTCGCCTTAAAGAACACGAACTCACGCCGGTCCGAGAGCTTAATGATCGGGGATAGCTGGGAAGCTGATATCATTGGGGCTTACCAATCCAAGATCGACCAGATATGGTTGAATCCTGAAGGATTACCTGCCGTAGGCTTCATCCCAACCTATACAGTCCGCTCCTTGGATGAGATCCGGTCCATCTTATAAGATATCCTTTCTTACAATGCCCATTATAGAGTGCTTACGATGGGCATTATATGATCCTTAGAATGGGCATCATAAAGACCTTACAATGCCTATTCTAAGAACTACATCTTAATACATTATAAATTAACTGATTACTTATCGGCAGTCACCATGTATCGGCGAAATCCCTCAGAGTATTCCGGATGATACCCGTCTCCTATCGAATCGGAACAAATAATAAAATAGTCAAGGCCGGGCACTTTAGCGCATAAGGATTTAGCCTCCTCCGAACCTAAGACCATAAATGCGGTAGCATACGCATCAGCGGTCATGGCATCCGGGGAGACAATCGTAGCGCTAAGGATATCCCGCTGTACAGGGCAACCTTCACGGGGATCGATCGTATGGGCGTATTTACGTCCATCCTTTATATAAAAATTACGATAATTGCCTGATGTAGCCATTCCTAACGGTTTCGGGAAGCTAACGATCTGCTCGAGTTCTTGATTCATGCCAGCAGCGTCATCCGTAGGCTTCGTGATCCCTAAGCGCCAATCCATGCCCGAGGGATTCACGCCTTTCACACGCATCTCGCCACCAAACTCCACCAAATAATTACGGACCCCTTTCTTCTCCAGCATCTGAGCTATCATATCGCAAGCCGTTCCATCCGCCAAAGAAGAAAAGTTCATCATTAAGCGAGGATCGTCCTTCACGATGCGATCCCCTTCTAAACGAACTTTCTGAAAACCGATAAACTGACGGACACTGTCGATATGGGCAGGGGTTACGCTATCCTTCCGGCTGAAGCCAAACCCCCAAAGGTTGATCAACGGGGCGCACGTCACGTCGTAGGCCCCATTTGTCTCGGCAGATACTTCCAGTGCCTTCTTAAAGACTTTTTGGAAGAGCGTATCTACCCGTATGTCACGGTTCTGGTTTACCTGACTGATTACCGAAGTAGAATCAAAAGCATTAAACAGGTGGTAGAAATATTTCAACTGCTCGTCAATCTCCTTATCCAATGGTTTAGTATGCTCAAACTTAATATGATAAGGTGTATGAAGCCTTCCGGATACCTCATAGTATTGGGGAGCCTGTTCACAACTTATCAACAAGATATTAACAAGTAAGCAAAGGATGGAGAATCGACTTTTCATATTAGAACTCTGATGTAAAATGGAACTTAATATCCGGAAAATCCTGTTGGGCCATCATCAATACATAGCCGGAATCCGCTAAATAAACATCACGGCCTTCCTTATCCAACGCCATATATTGCGCCTTACGTTTCTTGAAATTCTCCAATGCCTGTTGGTTATCACTCTCGATCCAGCAAGCCTTATATAGGCTGATCGGCTCCCATTTACATTGAGCGGCATACTCATGCAACAGGCGGTATTGAATAACCTCAAACTGCAATTGTCCCACCGTACCGATAATCTTCCGGCCATTGAATTGATTGGTAAACAACTGGGCGACACCCTCGTCCATCAATTGCTCGATGCCCTTGTTCAATTGCTTTGCCTTCATCGGATCGGCGTTCTCTATATATTTGAACATCTCGGGCGAGAAGCTCGGCAACCCCTTGAAATGCAATTCCTCTCCGGAAGTCAACGTATCCCCTATCTTAAAGTTCCCGGTATCCGGCAAACCGATAATATCACCCGCGAACGCCTCATCCACCACTTCTTTCTTCTGAGCCATGAAAGCCGTCGGGCTACTGAAACGCATCATCTTACCGAAACGTACATGCTTATAGTTCGCATTACGCTCAAAACGACCGGAACAAATCTTCACAAAAGCGATACAACTGCGATGGTTCGGGTCCATATTCGCATGGATCTTGAAAATAAAGCCGGTGAAATTATCCTCATTCCGGGTCTACCACACGCTCTACCGCATGGATCGGACGTGGCGAGGGAGCGATACGGATAAAGCAATCAATAGCTCTCACACCGAAGTTATTCAGAGCGGAGCCAAAGAATACCGGAGCGATATCCCCATCAAATACGTATTCACATCAAATTCGGGATAAACCCTCTATCAACTCTATATCCTCACGAAGCTTTGCGGCTTGCGTAGGATCAATATAAGTCTCGGATCGGACTCGTGATATCCTTGAATTCCACATTCTCCGTCACATATTGCTTACTCGGGTATATAGGTTCAGTTTCTGCTCGAAAATATTGTATACGCCCGGAAACGTTGTCCCATATCGATCGGCCAACTCAATGGGCGTACCTTTATCTGTAATTCTTCTTCTATCTCATCCAGCAAATCAAAGGATCTTTACCATCACGGTCCATCTTGTTGACAAAACGATCACCGGAGTCTTACGCATACGGCAAACCTCCATCAACTTACGAGTCTGCGCCTCTACTCCTTAGCGATATCGATCACGATAATAACGCTATCCACCGCCGTCAAGGTACGGAACGTATCCTCGGCGAAATCTTGGTGGCCCGTGTATCCAAGATATTAATCTTATGATCGGAATAATCAAAGCCATTACGGAGGTAGCTACGGAGATACCGCGTTGCTTCTCAATCTCCATCCAGTCGGACGTGGCAGTCTTCTTGATTTTATTAGACTTCACCGCTCCCGCTACATGGATAGCGCCACCAAATAACAATAATTTCTCGGTAAGCGTAGTCTTACCGGCATCCGGGTGGCTGATTATGGCAAACGTTCTTCTTCTTTCAATCTCTTCTGAATACTGGCTCATTCTATTTTATATGTATATATTGTTATCAGTTACACTTTGTTATTCATGCAGTAGGCCAAGCTAGTCTCCCAATGGGGAATCGTCAGTCCGTACGTGCTTTTTATCTTACCTTTATTCAATACGCTATAATGCGGCCGGCTGGCCGGTGTCGGATAATCCTTGGTCTCTATGGGTATCACCCGGTTATTCATACCTGCTATTTGCAAGATCTTTACCGTAAAATCATACCAGCTACACACCCCCTCGTCCGAGAAATGATAGATACCCGGTATAAATTTACCCGCCTCGGCACGTTCCAGCACGGCAAGCATAGCGACCGCTAAATCTCCGGCATAAGTAGGCGTACCCACTTGGTCGAATATGAAACGCAACTCATCCCGCTCCTTTCCCAAACGCAATACCGTCTTCATAAAATTGTTTCCATACTCGGAATACAACCAAGCCGTACGGATAATCACGGAATCCGGACACACCTCCATCAAGGCCTGCTCTCCCGCCAGTTTCGTACGTCCATATACGGAAACAGGACAAGTCGCATCGCTTTCCAGATAAGGACGGCAACTCGTTCCATCGAACACATAATCGGTAGATACATGAATCACCTTCGCACCCACGGCATGAGCGGCCTCACCTAAGTTCCGTACCGCATCCCGGTTGATGCGCATACACAGATCCTCATGCTCCTCCGCTTTATCCACCGCCGTATAAGCGGCGCAATTCATGACATATTGAACATCATTTTCCAAGACATATTTCCGGACGGCCTCCTTGTCGCAAATATCCAACGTATCTATATCCGTAAAAAGAAAATTATAGCCGGGATACTGGCTGATACGAGCGTGGATAGAATTTCCCAATTGACCGTTCGCTCCGGTTACCAAAACTGTCTTCATGTCTATATCTATTATTAATCCTCTAGTTTAAGTTCCCCTTTCATATCTTCCCGATATTTCTCGGCGAGCAACGCCAAGAAGGAACTGATTTGTTTAATACCCTCTAACGTCTCCGCACTCACCTCTTTCCCTTGCATACGCAAAAGCAGATAGCCATATACGGCGGCGAAACAAGTTTCTAGCTCCGGCAGATCCTCTCCACCCGATTTAGCCCGGGCTGTACGATATAAGGAAGCGTCTTATAATAAGCTGCGCTATAAACCATCTCTTTCGGAGATTTCAAAGACGAAGATGCAAATCGGTCAAAGTAATAATCACATTCTTGTTCAATTGGATATGACCTTTCTCCATCACCCCTTCGCTACGCATCATCTCGATCAATTCCTCGTACCATTGAGCGATTTCCTTCTTCACCTCCTCGGGCTGGTCGTAATGGGCGATCACCGTGCGGTTGATCGAATCCATATCGAACTTATTCGCCCGGATCAAGTCCTCAACCTGCCACATATAAAGCAGATATTCAGCGATATTCTCTTTTCTTTTTGTCTAGCTATTATCATATCGGCAAAGATAAACTATATTCCGATAACGCTTGATAAAATCCGCGTCTTTAACGCCTAACTGCCGGCAAGCCAAACGTGCCGCATTCAGATTGATCAAGAAATAGCGATTGGGAATCCGCACCGGATAGTCTCCGTAGCGAGTATGCAGAAAAGTCTGCCCGTCTTTCTCCACGACCGGATGTTCCTCAAAGGGATAGCGGTGATATCGCTCCGGACGTCCCCTGCCAACTGACTGACAGTATCATCACCTCCAAAATAAATCAATTTCCCTTCCCGCTCAATAGAAACGGAGAAAGATTGATAAGTGGATAAATAGGCCTCCGGAGTCGCATGATCCGTCTCGGTAGACCAAGATAAATTCGTCAGGATGGCGATATGCGGACGATAGAATTCCAATTGGAAACGCTTGTCCAAGGCAGAGGTGATATGCTCATCTCCTTCGATCAAAGCGATACGTGCCTCATAACTCAAATGTATCCGGTTCGGAAGCGAGTCCACCTTGCTAGTCAACGCATAGTCGAACGCCAACTTTTGCCGGCGCAACGCACAGACCATCATGGAAATAATTGTCTTCTTTCCACGACTACCCGCCACAACAACCCGAGTTTTCGACCGAGTCCGTTGAAATATAAATTCCGGAATGGATTGGATTAACATCCCCAATTCCTTCGCACGCAATAATTCCGGGTTATCTTGCTTTACTTTAGCACCCAAAACCACCGAGTGAATATCTTTTATTAATTTCTCCGGAAACCACCCATCCCCATAACAGGTACAGCCTGCGTTATGAAGTCTTCCTATCATCTCTTCAGTCAGACCACAACCGGAAGCGCTTACCTCATATCCTTTTTCTCGAAGTGCTAGGGCTAGATCTAAAACCAAAGGTTCGGTTACGGAGATCAAATGAACTTTTCGCATCGTTTTGATTTTAGCGCAAAAGTACGACTTTTATAAATACCTTCGGCACAAAGAAGCGAAAAATTAGATGCCCTCGATACGTTTAATGGTCGTGACCTCTTCTTTTCCCGAGGCCTCGACCAGCCTTTCCTTCGAGATTAGAACCGGAGTCCGTATAAATTCCGGGACATTAAAAGAGAACAGGGAACGCTCATAATAATCCGGAGACGCTTGCGGTAACAAGAAGGGCTTGCCGCACTGCCCCCGCTCATCCACATGCACCAAATACGGACGTGTGAAAAGCCCATCGCCCCGCCGGCTGGAAAAGACAAACCAACGACTATTGCCGCTCCAAGAATGATAGCTCTCTACATCCGGGCTATTCACTTCCGGCAAAGAATCGATTGCCCCGGTAGACAGATCCAGCATATGCAAATCCGCATCCTTATGCCAAATAGAGAAATTGCCATAATCGGACACCGTATAAAGTAGCCGCTTCCCATCCGGGGAGACTCTCGGGAACTTAACACTCCGGCCCGCTTCTCTCGCATTATATAAGGTATCCACTTGGGTTCCAATCGAACCGTCTTTCGGATCAAAAGCGACTCGTAACAGGTTATACCGGACATCCCGATAATTTTCTGGCATACAGACAGAATCCGCCGAACAGAACAGCAGATAGTTGCCATCCGGAGTAAAAGTGGGAAAAGTCTCATAACACGCCATAGAAGCCAATAATGGCGAACTGAATACCCTCTCCTTCTCCGTGTCATAGATCAGCACGTCCGATTCCACGTCATATACCTCAATCCGATTCTCATCGGAAAGATGGAAGTCCTGGTGGGTCTCATTGGTAGAAAAAGCAACATACCGGCCGGATGGATGCCAATACGGATAAACGAACGAAGCCGGCTTACCGTCCCGTTCCAACGCAATCTTCTTTACCTGCCGATGATCAATCAAGTAAGTCCCATTATGAGAACCCCGCTGATGAAAAAGCATTTGTTCCCCTTGTCGCTCACAAAAGGCATGGCAGTTCATACAACTATTATTTGTCGATTGGTTATCAAGAATAGACTTTTCAACATAGTTTTCAACACATCGTTGATAAATCCCCATCTCGTTCCACATCCGATATCCGGGAAAAATACGGCGATACACCAAATAAGCGTCAACGGAATCTCTTGACACATAGATAGGGAAACTCATTTGTTTCCAATCACTTTGAGGTTCTCGAAAATAAACCGTCACATCTATTTGTTTTCCTTGTGCGTCCTGCGATAAGACCTTCCAATCCGTTTCCGGCAGGTTGAAAACACCATGATCGGCTGCGATTATCAACTCCCCATTCATAGTTTTCAACCGAATTATCCCCTGTAGCTGTTGATCAACCAACTTGAAATTGGGAGGGGCCATATTGACCGGTACAGTAACTTCCCTGTAATCCGGAAACACGTCAGTTTCTCCTTGTTCCGCTTGCGTAGGAACTTCCGGCCTACAAGCTACAAGTTCCAAAAGACAACCTATAATCCAACAGATAGATAATCGCTTCATTGTTCTTCTCCTTTAAAGATCTTGAAATAGAAATAATACCAATAGGTATCTCCAAATTGTCGATATATCGAGGACACATCCACTTGGTTGGCAGATCGTCCCAAAACCTGCTTGAATTCCCGGTATCGGTCTACGATCTCCGGCTGTATGGAATAGGAGGAAAGCGATATACTGTCTTTGTCCGCCAACAACAATCCGGCTTCTTGGAAATGCCGGGGTATCGGTTCCCCCTTCATGAAAGGTGTTTCTTCCAAGAATCGGCCAAATGCATCCAGCTTCTTACCCAACAAATAATAACATCCCCGGTATTCCCAACCGATCCGATGATCCGGAAGATTGTATCCACTCCATAAGGAATCGACAGGTACGGACAAACTCAGTCGATCCCTTTTCTCAACAGGCATATATTTGTCACTCAACTCCGGATCTTTATCCATTAATTCCGGATGTACCAGATAGGTAGCATAACGGCAAGCCCAATCTTTATAGAATGGCATAGCGGCAAGCAAGTCCAAATATTTCTTGGCCAGCGCCACCTCACCCCTAATCAGACAAACTTGCACGAAACGTTGCATCATGCGGGCACTCCCTTTACGTTTGGCTTGCGTAAATCCGTCCATCGCAAGACTTTCAGACAAAGAGACATCGCCAATAAGAAAATGAACATCGCTCAATAAACGATCCATGTAAAAGGTCTGATTCCAATCGGCACATAAGCTTTTCGTTCCTTTCTGATCGAAAGTAAACATCCGGTCGGCCAATTCTCCCTTATGGGCCAACGACATATTCAAATAGTTTAAGCTAGCATAATTATAGATCTGCTTTCCCCGGTACTTATCAATAATAGCGTCCCATTGCCTCTCCCGGGCTAAGAAAGAGAGCTCGTCAAGCATCATGCGTTGCGCATGCCAAGGTTCCGGCAGGCAAAACCGTATGGATACCAGCGCCGTGATCAGACAAACAACAAGGGCTACCCGATCCATCCATTTACTCTTCTCGCCAATCACCGGAACAAAGCGAGCGAATAAAGCAACACCGACAATCGAAAGGGTAAAGAAAGTCCATACACGATACATATAATAATGAGGTAATCGCTGTATCTCCAGATAGGCTTCCGGCATCCATCCATCAGACAAAGGTACAGGAATCCCTAACCATCCGCTAAACAAATATATAAAAAGTGCTGGGATCAAGCAGGCAGCGGCGGCCAATCTTTGCCGCGACGTTTTGTAGCGGAGTAAAGCTAACAGCGTATATAAGAAAGCGTAACAAACCGAAAGAAGCCCAGTCAGCCCACATAAAAAAAGTGTAGAGGCAATTCCGTATCCGGCAATAGAACCCGCCCGCCGCACCTTTAGCGAGACCGACAAAGCTAAAAGCATCAAAACCACGCCAACCGTCCCGTCCACCAAATACTCCCCATGAATACTCATCTTAACCAGATACAGGACCGGCAATAAAGAAAGGAACAGCAGGTAGGTCTTGTCAGAAAAACAACGCAAGATCCTATAGACCATAAACCCGCAACCAACGAGTAAAACCGTATGGAGAACCACCGCCGACATAGGCTGCCGGTAGTATTGAATGATCCATTGCCCGGCGACAGCGCAAAATCCTCCCGGCTGAAAAAGGAACTCCCGGATATACCACCACTCAGGTATAAACAATTGCATCTCCTCCTGACCGACAAACACAAACACGCCAAAAAGCAGGAAATAATAAAAAATAGCAACTGTCGAAAAAGACCAGAAAAGCGTTTGTTTCCAGTTCATATACTTAATAGATTATTATTCCACCAACCATCGCTCGATGTTACGGGTCACAGAGGAGAAGTTCACGCCGATCTTAAAAACTTGCCGCGGATCACTCGCAAAGGGAAGCGCATACTGTCTCTCCTCAATCTGGCGCAACGCCTCCTCGGCGGTGCCGTTCAGCTTGAATTCCATCACGTAGATATAGCGATCGGTCTTTAAAACGAGATCAATACGCCCTTGTGAGGTATGATATTCCACCTGCGTATAAAGTCCAACCAACTTAAATACGATAAAAAGCACGTTCCGGTAATGCAACTCCGTATCACGCTCCGGCTTCTGACCGGCGATCACCTCATAGGGTGTATCAGCGAAGAAGCTTTGCAAGCGGCGGAAGAACGCATCGTAATCACCGGAGCGTATCTCTCGTACGAATTGCCCGATCTCGAAAGGGGTCTTGGGCGCACTAACACTCGTGTAAAATGGAAGGAGATATTTCACGAAACCCTCTTCCACTTCCCGGTTCGGGAAACCTAGCCGGTAGATACCAAATTCAGGATCGTAATCCTTGATCGTCAAGTAGCCACTCTGGTAGATCACGGGGACGGGATTTATCGAGGCAGAGTCAATACTGTTCAACACATCCACATCGGTCTCCGTGTTCGCCATCTCATAAAGGTCGTAATGGGTATGCTTGAGTAATTCAACAAGGTAAGAGGGCCTACCGGTCTCGAACCAATAATCGCCGAATTTCCGGCGAGCGAACGTATTCAGCAGGCTGAAAGGATTATACATACCGATGGAATTCTCCACGAAATGGTATCCATCATAGCATTCTTTGAGTCTCAGGCAGGTCTCCTCGTAGGTCATATCTTGCGCTCCGGCCAGTTCCCTCACCTCATCTTCCAGACAAGTATGTATCTCTTTCTCCGTGATGCCACATATCTCCACGTAACGATCGTCCATCGATATGTCCATGAGGTTATTCAAATCGCTAAACACGCTTACCTTTCCAAACTTCGTCACCCCAGTCAGCAAGGCGAAACGGATGGCTCCATCCATCGTCTTCAACACGCCGTAAAAAGGCTTCAACATGTTCTGCAACTGATCCTGCATATCCTCATCGTGCAGGTTCTGCAATAAGGGCTTGTCATACTCGTCAATCAATATCACCACGCGATGCCCGGTCTGGCGATAAGCCTGTTCTATCACATAACTGAAACGTTCCTCCAAGGCACGATCCTGTTTCTCCGTTCCATATAAAGCCTCCCATTTCTCCAAGAACTCATTCAAGATACTAGTCAGAGCGGCAGTATCTTTATAATGACGAGCATTCAAGTCCAAATGCAAGATCGGATATACCTCCCAGTCTTTCTCCAACCGTTCCATCGCCAACCCCTCGAACAGCTCCCTCTTTCCTTGGAAATAGGCCTCCAACGTAGATAGCAAGAGACTCTTGCCGAAACGCCGCGGACGACTCAAGAAATAGTAACTTCCGGTCTTAACCAACTGATAAATCAAAGCTGTCTTATCAATATAGAGATAACCGTCTTTACGGATCTTCTCGAAGTTCTGTATGCCGATAGGATAAATTGTCTGGTTCATAGCGATGATCGTTTAGATATACTTACCATGAACAAAGATAGACATTCCTTTTTATCGGAACAAGATAAGAACATATGATCTCAAAAACTTTCCTTGACAATACGCTTGACTGGCAGGAAAAAACGCTTGATCAAACGCAATTCCTCCCATTTTGAATAAGAACTAATAGCAGATCACATCGTTGAAGATAATACAGAGATCGGTCATATTCTCCCATACAAGTTATATATCCTCTAAGACCGTAACTTAAAGAATACAATCCAATCATTCGTATTATCATCTATTTGGGATACATCCACACCCTTCAAAACGGATAGGTATCTTGATAATTCGGGGCCGCTTTGGCGATTTCCTACGACCTCTTTCAGCTCTACGGCATTGACCAGTTGGTAAAACTCCCGGCTCTTCTCATCATATCCGTCCGGTGCCCTGTAGCCTCCGAAGAACAAATCGTAAGGTTGCCCCCAGTTCTTATTCAGAAGATAAGTATCCGACTTACGGTTATAATAAACCACACATGGATCCCAGATCAAAGAAGGCGCAAACACAACCCAGTCGTCCGTAACGGTCAAGCGATCGAATGAGAGAATGGCCTTATCTCCCTCGCGGTATTCACGGAACCGGTTGGCGATCTCCTCATCCGTACCACTAAACATATCGGAGGGGATATTCATGCCTTTGAAGTCAAGCGTGGCGAAGGCAGACACGGTATCTTCCAGCTGATAGATGGATGGATCAAAATAATTTGTCAACAAGATCCGATCGCCATATCTCTTCAACGAATGATAGGTGGACTGAGAGATTTGCTGTTTCAATAAGTTCTTATCGCTAGGTAAATATTCGGAGATCGTACCATCCGGACGATATAGGGTTAGCTGATAAGGCTGGATATAATTGGAAGCGACAGCTATCGTGCCATCTTTAGCGACAGCTACCTGACGACCATCATTTTTCAGGGGAACAGTTTTGAGATAATTACCCTCATAGTCATACAGCTGGATCTTCGTATTATCCAAAGCATAAACCTTATTGTCAAACAAAGCCATATTGAATAGCACGTTATATTCCTCCGGGCCTTGCCCGTTCCGAAAGATATTGTTCTTGAACTTACCATCCCTGCCGAAACGGAAAATCACACGCTGAGAAGCATCTAAAAGGAATATATCATCATCTGCCAAATGGATGGTAGAGGCGGAGCCTTTAAACAGGATACTGTCTCCCGACTCCAAAGGTAACAACCGGATCTCCATACCGGCCAGAAATCGATCAATACTTTCTTTGGGTGATTCCGACTTCAAATCTACTTGATAGACAGATAGAGTCTTCTCTAGTTGTGCCTCATTTTTCTTTTCGGTACAACCTTGCAATAATAATACACCGCAAAAAAACAAGCTAATTAATTGTTGTTTCATCACGTTATAAATCAATCAAAATTATATGCCGGAAAACGCAGTAGTACTTACTTCGTCTACGAATATATACTTATTTGCCCGATGAAGTACATATTCTCCAGTCAAGTAAGTACTACTGCGTTTTCCACGCCATATCAGAAAAAGGAGGTATGCCTCTGCAACATACCTCCTTTTTTATATTAAGTCTAACTTATTAATATCCCGGGTTCTGTTCCAACAACGGGTTCGCACCCAATGACAATTGATGCAATGGATAACGATTGTATTTCTCATCGTTCGTAGCCTTATGATCCCACCAATCCTCTGTCACATATGCGTCCCAACGGATCAAGTCCGTACGACGACGGGCCTCGCGCAAGAACTCTTGCATCCATTCCTTCAGCATACGGTATTTATCCAAATTGGCAGCGGTAACAGGATCCGGGTCGTTTCCACCCTCGAAGTTACGCTTACGGATGGAGTTGATGATATCGGCCGCACCATTCTTATCGCCCAAACGCATCTTACATTCCGCCAAAGTATAATAGATCTCTGTCAGACGAATTACAGGACAATCTGGGTTGAAACGTTCCTTGAACTCATCTTGATTAGGCAGAGGACTAAATTTAAGAACACGCACGCCTGAGTTCTCCTCTGCATCGGCAATCGTAGAAGTCAGATCCTGGGCCCAGCTGCGATCGGTCTAACATTCATATTAAATCGGTATTATGCGACCACCCTCATATACATACTGCTGCTTACGGATATCCTTGTCGTTGAATGTCTCGTATGGATTACCTACGTTAAACTTATACAAGTTACCCTCCGGATCGCGACTAGGGCATAGGCAAAGCCCATTATTACCACTAGCATCCTGCAAGCCCCCTAAGAAATCCTTGAAATTATAGGGAAGAGTGAAGGCAGTCAAACCACCATCCGTCTCACCTTTGGCATTCTCGGAAGGTACTGTCCAGATAATCTCCGGGCAAGTCTCATTACCCCAACCAAATATCTCGGTGAAATGGTTGGCCAATTTATACTGACCATACTTTCCATCGATAATATCCTGACAAATCTTAGCGGCCTCCTCATACATCGGTTTATTGATATACGATTCAGCGTTGAAATACAAACGAACCTTCAAAGCCGCAGCCACAGCACGATGGATAACGTTCGTCTCGGGTGCTCCCAAGGTCTCCTTCAACGGAAGATTCGGCATAGATACATCCAACAAGGAGTCGATAAAATGGAAAGTCTCCACATCTGTAGCACGAGCCTTCACATCCTCCTTCGTAGATGTGTAAAGAGGCATACCACCAAACATGTCCAAACCATCCAAATAAAAAGAGGCAGCCAATACGTTCAACTGATTAATCATTGATACACGATCCTCCTCAGTCAAACCCACCGATACGAAATCAATATTCTCCAAATCCTCCAAGGCACTCCACGACTGAGCCACACCCATCGTCGTCAAGTCCCATCCATCCTTCATCGGGCTCATATCATCCATAAAATGATGATGATGCATGTTCTGATAAACGGCGCCATCAAACCAGTCATTACCACGAGTAGGCACACACATAGCATCAGTTCCCACTTCCATCAAGCGCACACGAGCGTCGTTATGAGCTACCCACCAACGCCAATGCGTAAAAGGACGATTAAAACGCGACCAAACCGCGTCTGCATTCGTATAATACGTGTCGGGAACAACCTGCGAATAGAACGTAGGATCCACGTCACAAGAGGTACCCAGCAGCAAGCAAGCAGCTCCGGCTACCAACCAATTTGTTATCTTGCTAATTTTCATTTTCTTCTTACCTTTTTAGAATGTTACTTGAATACCTAACGTATAGGTGCGAACTATCGGATCACAGTTCCAAACCTTATCGACACCGCCTTCCCAACCGGTAATATTCACTTCCGGATTATGTCCGCTATATCCTGTAATAGTCGCTACATTGCCGACAGTTCCATATACACGCAGGCGCTCTGCCCATTTTGTATACTTACTCAACGCCAATGTATAACCTAACGTAATCGCATCAATTTTCAAGAACGAGCCATCCTCCAAGAAGTAGTCACAAAGCTGCTTCACGCCGCGAATGTCCTTATACTTCGGATCGTCAAGCGCCGGTTTCCAAAGATTCCACTGGCCGGCACCACTCTGTCCCTGGATACCCAAGTACATCGGATAAGTATTCAAGACATCGAAACCTATCCAACTACGCATATTAATACCCAAGTCAAAATTCTTATAGGTAAAGGTATTGTTCCATCCCATCATCACCTTAGGTAGATAATTACCGATATATTGTTTGTCGTCTACACTCTTTTGGGAAGCAGGTATAACCTCACCATCCTTATTGTACAAAAGGAAGTCTCCTTTATCGTCGAATCCAGCGAATTTCCACATATGGAACGCACCGATCTCTGCCCCCTCTTCAATACGAGAGGCATCGCCCGGCCATCCCGGTTCATCCATAGCGTTACCATCCATACGTGAATTGTTACCATACATCGTAAGGATCTTACCTGAGTTATGGCTCATATTCAAGCTGGAAGTCCAAGTGAAGTCCTTATTCTGGATGATGTCACCACCAACCTCGAACTCCCATCCTTTACTCTCCATCTCGCCAATGTTCTGCCATTGTTTGCCATTTGGATACGGTGGCTGTGGAACATTCACCTCGTAGATCATGCCATCGATCTTACGACGATAGTAATCGAACTTACCATACATACGGTTGCCAAAGAATGAGTAATCCACACCGATATTCCACTCTTTCTTCTCTTCCCATCCCAAATAAGGGTTCACGTTAGAGCTCGGTCCATAAACAAACGCCCAGCTACCACTCGGAAGCATCCAATATTGGTCGCGACTTAACGTATTAGCCATATAGGAAGCATCGAAGTCGTTATTACCGGTCACACCATAACCGAAACGGATCTTCAAGTCATTTACCCAATCAAACTCTTTCATGAATTCCTCACCAGATACACGCCAACCTCCAGACAACGCCCAGAAATTACCCCAACGGTTCTCTGCGGCAAACTTCGAGGAACCCTCATGGCGGATCGTAGCCGTTACCATATATTTATCATTATATGAATAATTGGCACGGGCATAAAGAGCGAACAAACGTTCCGTAATATCTTTTTTAGATCCCATCTTTGCCTTACCGTCGGTCAAATAAGATCCGGATTCCAAGTCCCAATACTTCAGGCCTTCTACACCGAAATCATAGTTCTCCGCATTGAAATTCTCTCCATTCTTCTCGAAATAAGAGTAACCGGCAACGGCATTTAAGCTATGACCTCCCTTAAATTCTTTCAGGTAAGTGAAGTAACCCTCAGAAGTAAGATGTTCGGTCTTCGAGAATTCCAATTTCGCCCAACCACCGCGGTTGTTTGTCACCTCCTCTCGGTGATAGCGAGAACGGAACTGGTGCAACTCCCACTGACGGTTCTCGTAACCCAATGTCTGAGAATAGCTCAAACCTTCAATCGGCTTGATGTTCAATTTCATCGTCACCTCAGGCTTAAACCATTTATCCAAGCCCTCGTAGTCGGAAAGCATACGATCCGCTACGATATTGTAGTCAAAGTTTCTCCGGTCCATACGTTATATCCGCTCGGGCTTTCCGGGTCAAATGGGGAACGAGTCGGGTTATTATACAACGCCTGCTTGAAGTTTGCCTTCTTATCCTCATCCGATCCATCGGAAGTACGAGCAGTCTGACGATAATCCACGATCGGACGGATCTCTAACCAACCATCGAACAGCTTAAAGTTTGCATTCAAGCGTCCACCATAGTCCTTACGGTTATCCTTAATCGTGATGCCTTCGTTGGTCTCATAGAAGAAGAGGTGTACACTTGTGCGTTCTCGGTACCTAGCTCAAAGAGAGGTGATGTTTTGCGAGAAGTTATCCTTCTGCAAAAGAGCGTCCCACCAATCAGCGTTCTGCCCGTAATCAATGATATTCACGTCCGTACGATTACGATACTCATCGGCGGTCATCATATCTGGACGGCCATAGTTTTGTTTCTTCGAAAGCTCAGTACTATAATTCAATTTTACTTTACCATTCGTGTTAGAACCACTCTTCGTTGTGATCAAGATCACACCCGAAGCAGCACGTGTACCATAGATCGCACCAGCGGAAGCATCTTTCAGCACATCGATAGATTTGATATCGTCTTGGTTCAAGGCACGAATATCACCTCCCGGGAAACCATCGACAACGATCAATGGAGCCTTACCAGAGTTGATAGAGGTCAAACCACGCAACTGGATCGTGGTCGTACCATTGGCACTACCATTATTTTGCAAGATCAAACCGCTGATCTTACCTTGCAAAGAGCTGGTGATATCGGCACCACCCACACCCTTCATCATATCGCCGGCAGACAATGAGGTAACGGAGCTGGTCACTTGCTTCTTCTCCATCGTACCGTAACCTACGACCACGACCTCTTCAAGAGCCTGGGAATCTTCCGACAACGTAACATTTATAACACTTTGACTGCCAACCGGGACTTCCTTGGTCGTGTAACCGATATAAGAGATTTCCAAAACAGCGTTTGCGGGCACATCTTGCAACGTAACCGAGCCGTTCATGTCGGTTACGTTACCGATAGTAGTTCCCTTGACCAACACGTTCGCGCCGATCAACTCACCCATTGAATCTGAAACCTTAACCGTAACAGTCTTACCATTTTGCATGACCGATTCAACATTCGGTCCGTAGTTGTGCGAGGGTTCCACAGCCGCCAATCCTTGAAAGGAGGCCATACATAGGAATCCCGTGGTAAGCATCATAACACTTGGTTTGAACAAGCTTAAACACAATTGCTTGCTCTTCTTACTACATTTTTCCATCTTTATTATTAAATGGTTATAATTAATTGAGATTAACAATATTCAAACACCAAAAACCTACTTTCTGCTATCTCTGAGCGCAGTCCCTAATAAAAATGACTAGCTAAAACGTTGGTTTAGACTAGTCATTTTGATGGATGGGATAGTGCATTTGACACAATTTTAATATTGGATGTAATGTATTGATTATAAGTCTTATTACTAATAGAATCGAAAAATGATTTAAATGAATGTTGCTTAATTTAAATTAATGGTTAACTTCGCGGACGACTAGTCTAAACGAACGTTTAAACCAGTCATTTTTACATTTATTATACTATTGAGTATGATAAAAACCATACCTTTACTCCCCCAAAGAAAGAATGCAGAAACCATGAAACTACAAATCATCGATACCGGCTACTTCTACGCCGACGGAGGCGCCATGTTCGGGGCCATTCCTAAAAGCGCTTGGAGCCGTCGCTATCCGAGCGACGAGACAAATGGTTGCGTGCTAGCCATGCGTAGCCTTGTCATAAAAACAGATGACGGACGCATCGTCCTAGTAGATAACGGAGCGGGAAATAAACACTTAAAACAACTAAGTTATTACCGCTTCTTCAACTTGGTAGACCTCGGCACGGAACTACGAAACCGGGGAATTCAACCGGAGGAAATCACGGATGTTGTCCTCACCCATCTCCATTTCGATCATTGCGGTTATACCACGCAAAAGGATGAATCTACCGGACATTTATTTCTCTCATTCCCAAATGCGAACCACTGGGTTAGCCGCAAGCAATGGGAGAATTTCCTTCATCCGAACGCCTTGGAGAAAGATTCCTATTTTATCGAGAATATGCAAGCCGTCGCGGATGCTAATTCCTTACGGCTGCTAGATGCCGACACTTCGATTTGCCCCACGATAGAGCTACGCTTGTATGATGGGCACACTCCGGGCAAATTGTTCCCTATATCCATACGGAAGATCGGACTTTGTCTTTGCCGGAGATGTTATCCCCCTTGTAGCCAGCGTATCCCCGGAATGGATCTCCGCTTACGACACGTATCCGGTCACGTCATACAACGAGAAACTGCGCATGCTTGCCGAAGCCGCCGAAAAAAGGCAAGCGCTCATCTACTGCCATGACGCTTACATCCGCTGCACAACCGTAAAACGTGTGAATACATATTATAAGAAGGACAAGGAAATACCTCTCAAGAAGACGTTTCTTTTCCCTTAGTCCCTGGCCCTTTTCCCTTTAGAGCTTAGGTGTTTCTTCCATATTCCTTAGACATTTCTTATAGAAGTATTCATCATCCAACAGCCGTTGCATGATCGTCCACCAACTGTTGGATGATCATGCAACAACTGGTGGACGATCATGCACCAGTTGATAAATAGTCTCTATATATAGACAAAGTCCCTAAGGTTATCGCATCAAAAGTGTAAAAGCATTAGATAAAACGGCTAATTCTTTTTATCTTTGGGCGGTGATACTGAATCAATTATTGTTTTACGTTCTAAACTCTAAACACATGAACAGCCTAAGCAAACTAGCGCTCGTCCTGACATTTTGCACGGGAATGATCGCTTGCTCCGGTGGTAAGGCCGTAAAAGGAGATTACGGAGTAGTGCCTTTGCTACAAGAAGTAACATTGACGAACGGAAATCCTTTCGTCCTAAGTCCATCCACGAAGATATTTTATCCGGAGGGCAATGATAAGATGAAGAAGAACGCCGAGTTCCTCGCTTCTTATATCAAGGAAATCACGGGCTATGAATTAGCAACCGCTACCGGCCAGCCCGGTAAGGGGATCAGCCTCGTTATCGACCAAAGCATCCAGAATCCGGAAGGATATCAACTGACCGTTAGCGATAACGGGATACGGATCGCCGGAAGCACGGATGCCGGCGTATTTTATGGTATCCAGACATTACGTAAATCGATCCCGGCCACGGCCCAAGGGATGAACGTAGAATTACCGGCAGCTACCATCAACGACTATCCCCGTTTTGCCTATAGAGGCATGATGCTGGATGTCAGCCGCCATTTCTTCCCGGTGGATTCGGTAAAAACGTATCTCGATATCCTTGCCTTGCACAACCAAAATACGTTCCACTGGCATCTGTCCGATGACCAAGGTTGGCGTATCGAGATCAAGAAATATCCGGAATTGACACAGATCGGATCTAAACGTAAGGAAACCGTGATCGGCCATAACTCCGGAACATATGACGGAAAAGAATACGGGGGCTTCTATACACAAGACCAGATTCGCGATGTCATCAACTATGCCGCTGAACGCCATATCACGATCATCCCGGAAATCGATATGCCGGGACATCAATTGGCAGCCTTGGCTACTTACCCGGAACTGGGATGCACCGGGGGCCCTTATGACGTATGGGGTCAATGGGGAGTAGCCGACGACGTGATCTGCGCCGGAAACGAGAAATCCATGCAATTCCTAGAAGACGTATTGAGCGAGGTCATCGATCTTTTCCCGTCCGAATATATCCATGTAGGTGGTGATGAGTGCCCGAAGGTACGTTGGGAGAAATGCCCAAAATGCCAAGCTCGCATCAAGGCGGAAGGTATCAAGGGAGATAAGAAGCATTCCGCCGAGGAGTATTTGCAAAGCTACGTGATCTCCCGCATGGAGAAATTCGTGGAGAGCAAAGGACGCCATATCATCGGCTGGGACGAGATCCTAGAAGGAGGCTTGGCCCCGAATGCCACGGTAATGAGCTGGAGAGGCATGGATGGAGGTATCGAGGCCGCCAAGCAAAAGCATAACGTGGTCATGACACCGAATACATATGTATATCTGGATTACTATCAATCAGCGGATACGGATCTTGAGCCCGAAGCTATCGGTGGTTACTTGCCGTTAGAGAAAGTATATTCTTTTGAGCCGACAGCCGGTATCTCTCCTGAAGACCAGAAGTACGTGATCGGGGCGCAAGCCAACCTCTGGACGGAATATATCCCGACCTTCTCACAGGTAGAATACATGATCATGCCCCGTATCGATGCCGTAGCCGATATCCAGTGGAGCGATCCGTCCAAGAAAGATTATCAGACGTTCCTGCCCCGTGTGGCCCGCATGACACAACTTTACGATCGCTTGGGATATAATTACGGAAAGCATATCTTCGATATTAACGCCTCCCTGACCACCAATACGGAGAACGGAACACTCGACATAGCCTTGACGAAGTTGGGTGAAGGAGATATCTATTATACGGTAGACGGTAGCGATCCTACGATCGCCAGCATCAAGTATGAAGGCCCGGTACAGATCAACCAAGATTGCGAATTCAAGGCGATCGTTGTCCGTCCGAACGGTACGAGCCGCATCTTCTCAGAAGATATCTTCTTCAATAAAGCGACGATGAAGCCCATCACCTTGAAAGAGCAACCCAGCAAAGGATACGTTTTCAACGGGGCACAGGTATTGGTAGACGGCTTACGTGGAGGTAGTAATTACAAGACCGGCCATTGGCTGGGTTTCCAAGGAAAAGACCTTGACGCCACGATCGATCTAAAGGAACCAACCGAAATCAAAGGTATCTTTCAACACAAACGTGGTGAAGGCGATTGGATCATGGAGCCTCCGCCGTAACCGTAAAGGTATCCGACGATGGCAAAATTTCAAGGAAGTAGCTTCCAAAAATCCGGAGCTAACCCAAAACGACAAGGACGGATTATATCCCCAAGAGATATCCTTCGCCCCGGTAAAGGCCCGCTATGTCGAGGTTATCATCAACAGCAGCAAACTACCAAAATGGCACGGTGGCGCCGGAGTCCCGCATTCTTGTTCGTAGATGAGATAGAAATCTTATAAGATAATGATACAGCGAGATGGCTGAGAGATACCTGCCATCTCGCTTTCTTATCTTATACTAAATAACAAATATCATGATAAACAAAACATCTTAATTCTTTCAGCCCTATGCTCCTGTTGCTCACTATGGGCGGATGAGGTTGTCGTGCGACATTATAATTACGCCGGCCCTTACGAGGTGAAGAAACCCTTCTTGGCAGATAGCCTGGATGTAAACAGTAAGAGATTCTCAGACAAGGAACTATTGAACACGACCGTTCCTTTCTGCAACCTTTCCCAAAGCGGACAAACCCTTGACGCGGCGTCTTCCGGAGAGCTGACCTTGCCAACCTCGGCCTCTTCCTACGCGCTACATTTGGTTTCCTTCTACCTGAATAGTGACCGCTATACAAAAGGCACCTTAAGGATCAATGGCCCTGAGATTTCAGAAGTCTACGTGGATGGACAACTCACAAAACTAACCCAAGGAGAAGCCTCGTTGACCTTGGAGCCGCGACGCTATGAAATCGTAATTAAATATTTATCTGAGAGCCACAAAGAGAATGCCTTAAAAGCCTCATTCAACCCGGAAAAAGACGCGGTGGTAACGCGACCGTCAATCCGAGAAACGTTATACATTAAGTGATGTATTTGATGGTAAACGCATCCAATCCGCCAGCCTGTCCCCGAATGGAAAATTCATTATCGTCTCCTATCAAGAAACCTATCCCGGCGGAAAGCAGTCCTCATTTACCCAGATACTAGACAAGGCTACCGGTTCCGTATTAGTTGAGAACGGACAGAGCTTACGCTGGATGCCTAAAAGCAATCTGGCCTATTACACCCGGAAAGGGATGAAAGGCACGGAATTGGTGACCTTAGACCCTACCAGTAAAAAGGAGAACATCCTTTCCAGCCAATTGCCTGAAGGTTCTTTCAGCTTCGGGCCTACCGAAGACTATCTATTATTCTCCATACGGGAGAAAGGACCGCAAGAACGAAAAGAGATCCAAGAGATACTGGTGCCGGATGATCGCCAACCGGGATGGAGAAACCGTATGTTTATCCATAAATATGACCTGCGAACCGGATTGTTCCAACGGCTCACCTATGGACATACTTCTACTTACATCAACGATGTATCTCAAGACGGCCACTATCTGCTATTCAGTCGCAGGGAACCGAATTTAACGGAGCGCCCTTTCTCACGTACATATATATATAAGATGGATCTACGAACCATGCATGTGGATACCCTTATAAAAGGTGAGAAATTCGTAAGCCGTGCCGTTTTCTCCCCGGATGCCACCCAATTACTCGTTGACGCGTCTGGAGAGGCTTTCGATGGTATCGGATTAAAGATCAAAGAAGGACAGACATCGAATACGAGTGACGGGCAATTATTCCTATACAATATAGCAGATAAAAGTATAAAGCCGCTTACGAAAGATTTTGACCCCTCTGTCGATTCCTACGAGTGGAACGCCCTCGATAAACAAATCTATATCACGGCGAAAGATAAGGACCGTGTTCGCATGTATAGTCTAAACCCGTCCAACGGAAAGATTAAGCAACTTCAAGCCAAGGAAGATGTCATCTCCGATTACTCCATCGCCAATCAAGCTTTCGAAATGGTTTATTTCGGATTAAGCGCTTCCAATTCCCAAAGGCTTTATACCTATAACCTGAAAAACGACGCCTCTTCCTGCTTGATCGATCTCTCCAAAGAGATCTTGAGAGACGTCACTTTAGGAGAAGTGCAAGATTGGAATTTCGTTTCCGCCCAAGGGGATACGATTTACGGCCGCTTCTATCTCCCTCCTCATTTTGACGCAACTAAGAAATATCCGATGATCGTGAATTATTACGGAGGAACAACTCCTACGGCCCGGGTGATGGAAAGCCGTTATCCTTCGCATGTATACGCCGGCTTAGGGTACATCGTCTACATCATACAGCCCAGTGGAGCGACTGGATTCGGCCAAGAGTTCTCCGCACGCCATGTCAACGCATGGGGTAAACTTACCGCTGACGAGATCATCGAAGGCACGAAAAAGTTCTGTGAGGAGCATCCTTTTGTCAACACGAAGAAAATCGGTTGCATGGGGGCTTCATACGGAGGTTTCATGACTCAATACCTACAAACAAAAACAGATATATTCGCGGCGGCCATGTCTCATGCGGGAATCAGCGACATCACCAGCTATTGGGGAGAAGGTTACTGGGGATATTCATACAGCTCGTTGGCTAGCGCTAACAGTTATCCATGGAATGCCCGGGATATGTACACTTTACAAAGTCCGCTGTTTAACGCAGACAAGATCAATACCCCGATCTTGTTCTTACATGGAACCGCAGACACGAATGTTCCGATTGGAGAGAGCATCCAGATGTTTACCGCATTAAAATTATTGGGTAAGCCTACAGCGTTTGTCCAGGTAGAAGGAGAGAACCACCATATACTGGATTATGAGAAACGTATCTTGTGGAATAACACAATTTACGCATGGTTCGCTAAGTGGTTGAAAGATCAACCGGAGTGGTGGGACGCATTATATCCTCCGAAAAGCCTATAAAAATCAAAATAGGTCACTCTATTCACATATATCTAAAGAGTATCTTTATTAGATACTCTTTTTTTATTTAAATACATTAGATAGTATTTATGAAACACCTTAGTCTCCGAAGAACTAAATCACTTTTCCGTTCAATATTTATTAATTATTATAAATATCTTAATAAATTATAGAACATGCAACCTATGTAAACATCTGTTATGTCTAATTGTACTATTTACAGCAAGCATTTTATTTTAATGGCTGTACGGCAAATATAAAGATATATTTGCAATAAACAAACATATTGACAATAAAAATAAACTTACACGGAACTTTGTCAATACGGATTATTTTAAGTTATATGTTAATTTAATACATTCTAGTATTAATATATAGTATTAATATGCAAATTATTTTTAACTCAATCCCGCATCAATGCTAGGAAGTAACACCAAAGTACCTTACCCTCATGAAGTTCTTCGGAAACTAAGTCAATCGACTAAGTGGCAACAATTGATTACAACGATCTATTTATTAACAAATTAAACAAAAAGTATGTGTCTATGAAAAGGTTAACTTATCTATTACTATGCTTGTTCGCAAGTATAGCGTTCGCAACGGCTCAGACCACGAAGGTGACCGGTACGGTTATCTCGGCGGAAGACGATGGACCTATCATTGGAGCCTCTATCGTAGTAGCTGGTACTACTACCGGTACTGTAACGGATTACAACGGAGCGTTCACCTTGGATGTTCCTTCTAACGCGAAAAAGCTAATCGTTTCCTACATCGGTATGAAATCTGTGGAAGTGGCAGTAAAACCAATCATTAAAGTCACGATGGAGTCCGACTCTCAGAACTTGGATGAAGTCGTGGTTGTCGGTTACGGAACTCAAAGAAAAAAGGATGTGACGAGTGCCATATCTAAAGTAGGAGGTGAAGACTTAAGCAACTTGGCAACAGCGTCTTTCGACTCTCAATTAGCTGGACGTGCCGCTGGTGTACAGGTTACGACTCCTAGTGGCGTATTGGGAAGCGGTCCTCAATTCAAGATCCGTGGTATGAGTACGATCAGTTCTAACTCTCAGCCGTTATTCATCGTAGATGGCATGCCGATCGCCACCGGTGATAACGCCGATGGAAAAACCGGCTTAGGAATGGCTTACGCTTCTTACAATGCGATGTCTGATATTAACCCGAATGACATCGAATCCATTGAAATATTGAAAGACGGTGCGGCTACAGCTATCTATGGCTCCCGTGCGGCAAATGGAGTTGTATTGATCACAACTAAAAAAGGCTCCAAGGGACGTACTCAAGTAACTTACGATGGCTATGTAAGCGCAGCCAGCGCAGCTAAATTGCATGATCTTCTGGGAGCGAAAGATTTCGTGACTATCGCTAACGAGAAATACGAGAACTGGGGAATGAAAGGACAGGCTGTTTACGATCCGAACGGACCGGACACAAACTGGAATGATTATATTTTCCGTACAGGTTTCCAGCACAATCATAGCTTATCCGCCAGTGGTGGTACGGATAAAAGCCAATATTATGTATCATTAGGTTTCACGGAACAAGAAGGTATCATTCGCTCCAATGACTTAAACCGTTTGAGCTTAAAGGCAGATTTGACACAACAAGCGACAAAATGGTTACGCATCGGATTAAATGGCCAGATGACCCGTACCCGGGTTAATGGTGTCATGAATGACGAGAATTCATTGGGTGGCGTAGGTTTCGCCGGCACTCGTATGCTTCCAAACGTATCTGTATTCAATCCGGATGATCCTACTGGTTACAATATCGACGCTGAAAACCGTAAGACATTAGGTCGCGGAAGCAACCTTTCCTATATTGATAATGGTATCCAGAATATCGTCTGGGCATTAGACAATAACGTAAACCGTACGACCAATACCCGTGTATTAGGTGGTGGATGGGCTGAAATCACATTCATGGACGGATTGACTTTAAAGACACAAGCTGGCTTAGACATCTCGAATGTTAAAGATTTCATGGTATGGAACCCGGAATCAGGAGACGGATACGGCTATGGCGGCTTATTGGAAGAAATCAATACCACATACACGAACTGGAACTGGCAAAACGTAATCAACTTTAACCGTACATTCAATGATGTACATAATCTGACGGCGACAGCGGTACAAGAGTACACCCATCAAGAATATGAATATACGGACGCAACCGTGCAACAAATATCCGATGCTTTCTTCACCGACCATATCATTTCCAACACATTTGGTGAGAGATTCGTATCTGGAGGTAAAACGTTTATGGGATTAGCCTCCTATATGTTCCGTGCGAATTACAACTATGATAGTAAATATTATATCGGAGCCTCCGTCCGCACAGACGGCTTATCCAGCCTTCCGAAAGACACCCGCTGGGGTACATTCTGGGGAGGATCAGCCGCTTGGCGTATCTCTCGCGAAAAATTCTGGAGCGAATCAACTATTAATGATTGGTTTAACGACTTACGTATCCGTGCCAGCTACGCTACAATCGGAAACTCTGACCTAGGGAATTATTTCCCTTATCTGGGAACTTACGGGGCGAAGAAAGCAGGATCGAATACAGCTATCGCTTGGAACCGTATGGGTAACAGCCAGCTTAAATGGGAAACAACCGAGACTTTCGATATCGGATTGGATGGCTCTTTCTTTAATAACCGCCTGACATTCGAGCTAGCTTATTGGCAAAAGAACTCCAAAGACTTGGTGTTGGAAGTTCCTACAGCACCTACCGCTGGTATTCCTTACAACTCATATTTTGATAATATCGGTAAGATCAAGAACTCCGGTATGGAATTGACAGTTAACGCTACAATCATCGCTACCAAAGATTGGAACTGGCAAACTAATTTCAACTTCTCCACAGCTAAGAACACGGTGAAGAGCTTATACGGCGGAACAGACATCGTAGACAATTACACAATCATTCGTGAAGGAGAGTCATATAGATCTTTATATGGATATGATTATTACGGCGTAAACGCCGCAAACGGTAATCCGATCTGGAGTAAGGCGGACGGTTCATTAGTGCAATTCGACACATTCGGCTCTTACGACTATGCGGAATATGATCCTTCCAACCCTTCGGATGTCTCCAAGGCTTCTTCCTTGGACGCTAGCGACCGTAAGGTATTAGGTTCATCTATGCCTACTTGGTACGGAGGTTGGAATAATACAGTTTCTTACAAGAATTTCGATTTAAATGTATTCTTCCGCTTCTCCGGAGGTAATAAGATCATGAACGCTTCTCGTCAAAGCGCATTGTTCAATATGGATTTCTCCAACAATGGAACAGAAATCTTAGGCCGCTGGATTTCTCCAGAGCAACCGGGTGACGGCATGACTCCAAAAATCGGTTATGGAGACGCCTCTTCCTTATTCAATGATGGATATACGGATTCACACTTCGTTGAGAGCGGCAATTACCTAAAACTATCGACGTTAGCTTTAGGCTATACACTACCGAAGGCGGTCGTATCCAAACTGAACATGACAAAGATTCGTTTCTATGTTCAAGGACAGAACTTACTCACTATCACAGGTTATTCCGGATTGGATCCTGAGACAAACTCTCGTTTAGGTGTAGATTGGAACGGTATGCCACAGCAACGTTCATTCACTTTTGGAGCGAACATTACATTCTAATTTCACAAACTAAGAAAAGTTACAATTATGTTATACAAAAAATTATATAAAAACATTTCAGTAGTAGCGTTAGGGACAGCCCTGTTCTCGCTACCCGTGTTCACCGCCTGCGAAAGCGACGTCGTAGACCTTGAACCTGTTGACAAATTCTCCGAGCTTACGGCATACGGGACAGAAGAACGTTGCGAGTTAGCCGTAGTCGGAGCTTACGATGCCGCACAATGTGGTATGTACGTAGATCCGAATGACTTTGGGTGGGCACGCGGTTATCCTTTTGGAGCGGCCAGTATATTGCAAGGCGAACCGCTAATAACGCGATGTGAAGATATGAACGCTATACCGCCTGTTCTTACGTGCGTTAACCTATCACAACTTGATGATCCATTATGCCCTGCCCTACAACGTAGAAGGTAACAATAACTACGGTATGCCTATTTACACGAAAGCCGTAAACGACCCCAGCCAACTCGCTGAGCAACAAAGCATAGGCCGTTCTACCGTTAAGGAGACTTACGATCAGATATTAAGCGACCTGAATAATGCGGAAAGCATGCTTCCGGACATTATTGATGCTGATAAGATCGGACGTGCGAGCAAAGGTGCCGCCATCGCATTGAAAACGCGCGTATATTTACATATGCGTGATTGGAACAATGTAGTTACTGAAGCTAAGAAACTGGAAGGCGGACGTTTCATTCTGGAAACCAATCCTGCCACTCCTTTCGTTTCTTACAAAGACAATCAGGAATCTATATTCTCCATTCCGAATGACTCTCAAGATAACGCATCTGTAAATGGAGCTATGTCCGCTATGATGTCTGCCCGTGAAGGTGGCCGTGCGATGTGCCCGACATCCCCTACCCTTTACAACTCCAAATTCTGGAAAGGGGATGACAAGCGTCGTAACCTCGTCCTTTATCGTGCGTCTGACGATTATTACTTCTGTGATAAATACCAGAATCCCCAAACACGTGAAGAGTACGCCCCGATCCTGCGCTATGCCGAGGTATTGCTAAACGAGGCCGAGGCTGCCGCACGTGCGGGAGACAAGACTCTCGCATTGGAGAAATTGAATCAAGTAAGAGACCGTTCTTTGGCCGACCCCGCTACACAGACGTATAAGGCAAGCGATTTCGCCAACACGAAAGCACTGGTGGAAGCTATCCTTTGGGAGCGTCGCATTGAGTTCCAAGGTGAAGGTCGCCGTTGGGAAGACATTCATCGTTTAGCGGCTGACGACTTGCTGCCGTCCGGTGGTATTCCCGCTAAAATCGAATATAACAATGTGAAGAACCAAGGCGCATTCGTTGTTGGTGGAAAGTGAAAGCTGAATGGTTCGGCAACAGCAAACAGTTCATCCCGTACACGGATAAACGCTTTATTTGGCCGATTCCATTGAATGATATATTAAGAAACCCCGCTAGCCGCACAACAGAACGCAGGCTGGTAGAATATAGACACACTCTTATTTTTACTATGCAGGGGACATGAGAGGGCGAGACCGGGAGGTTCCGCCCTCTTTTCTTTTAAAACGTATTGACATAATAATTCACGGGAAATCATTATCTTTGCACTCTCTAAAAGAGGCTTATTCGTTATTTCGTGATAAATACTAATAAATCAACGATATGATTCTATTCTTTCAATCTTCAACAAAGACGGTGCTGGCTGTAGAGGCCGCGCACGCTTTCTCTCCTGAAGACACTCAAAACTGGTTTGGTTGTTTAGCGAGGCGACTCCTGTTCAATCAGAAACATTGGAAGGCTGGTACGTAGGGCCACGCCGGAAATGATTACCCCGTGGAGTACGAACGCCGTTGAAATTACCCAGAACATGGGCCTGACCGGTATTTCCCGTATTGAGGAATATTTTCCTGTTTCTTCTGGCGATGCGGATCACGATCCGATGTTGCAACGTATCTACAATGGCTTGAATCAGGAGATCTTCACGATCAGTAAAACCGGATCCTATTGTCTACATTGAGGATTTGGAAGTGTACAACCAACAAGAGGGCTTGGCTCTAAGCCAAGAGGAGATCGCTTACTTGAACGAGGTAAGCCAGAAGTTGGGACGTAAGTTGACCGATAGCGAGGTGTTCGGTTTCTCCCAAGTAAACTCGGAACACTGCCGACATAAAATATTCGGAGGTGTATTCATCATCGACGGCGAGGAAAAAGAAAGTTCCTTGTTCAACTTGATCAAGAAAACTTCCGCCGAGAACCCTAATAAATTGGTTTCCGCTTATAAAGATAACGTAGCGTTCAATGAAGGACCGACGGTAGAGCAATTCGCTCCCCTATCCGGTGACAAACCCGATTTCTTCGCCGTAAAAGATATCAAGACGGTTATCTCCTTGAAAGCCGAGACGCATAACTTCCCGACAACCGTTGAGCCGTTCAACGGTGCCGCTACCGGAACAGGTGGTGAGATTCGTGACCGTCTGGGCGGTGGTAAGGCATCCTTGCCGATAGCGGGAACAGCGGTCTATATGACCTCTTACCCTCGTACGGAAGGCGCTCGCGAATGGGAGAAAGTCCTAGACCCTCGTCCTTGGTTATACCAGACTCCGGAGCAGATCTTGATCAAGGCTTCCAATGGCGCTTCCGATTTCGGTAATAAATTTGGCCAGCCGCTTATCTGTGGTTCTTTATTGACTTTCGAGCACACGGAGAACGATAAGAAATACGCTTACGACAAAGTAATCATGCTTGCCGGCGGTGTAGGTTTCGCAAATATGCGTGATGCCTTGAAGGGCGATCCGGAACCGGGCGAGAAAGTGGTTGTGATCGGTGGCGATAACTACCGTATCGGTATGGGTGGTGGAGCCGTCTCTTCCGTAAACACGGGGCAATATACAAGCGGTATCGAGTTGAACGCCGTACAGCGTGCCAACCCGGAAATGCAGAAACGTGCGGCTAACGTGATCCGTGCGATCGCCGAGTCTGACGAGAACCCGATCGTCTCTATCCATGACCATGGTGCGGGTGGACACCTCAACTGCTTGTCTGAGTTGGTGGAGGCTACCGGCGGACACATCGATATGAGCAAATTGCCGATTGGTGACCCGACTCTCTCAGCGAAGGAGATCGTAGGAAACGAGAGCCAAGAGCGCATGGGCTTATTGATGAAAGAAGAAGATGTAGCCCGTGTAAAACGTATCGCGGATCGTGAACGTGCCCCGATGTATGTGGTAGGCGAGACTACTAACGACATGAAGTTTGTCTTCGAACAAGCGGACGGCGTAAAACCTATCGATATCAAGCTGGAATATATGTTCGGTAAACCGCCTAGAACGGTTATGACAGACCATACGGTCACTGAATCTTATCAACCGGTTGTTTACAAAGAATCCGAACTTCACCATTATTTGGAGAACGTACTTCAATTGGAGGCCGTAGCCTGCAAGGATTGGTTAACAAACAAAGTAGACCGTTCCGTAACCGGTAAGATCGCCCGCCAGCAATGTCAAGGTGAATTACAATTGCCGTTGAGCGACTTAGGTGCCGTAGCGTTGGATTACCGCGGGAAAGCTGGTATCGCAACTTCTATCGGTCACGCTCCCCAGGTAGCCATGGTTGATCCGGCCGCCGGTTCCGTTATGGCAATCGCCGAGTCATTGACCAATATCGTATTCGCTCCGCTGACAGATAAGTTGGAGAGCGTATCCTTAAGTGCCAACTGGATGTGGCCGTGCCGTAACGAAGGTGAGGATGCCCGTCTGTACACAGCCGTACAAGCCGCTTCCGACTTCGCTTGCAGCTTAGGTATTAATATCCCGACCGGTAAGGACTCCTTATCCATGACGCAGAAATATGGCGACGATAAGGTGATCGCCCCGGGTACGGTGATTATCTCCGCAGGTGCAGAGGTTAGCGATATCAAGAAAATCGTCTCCCCGGTAGTAGCTCAAGACAAGAATACATACATTTATTATATAGACTTCTCTTTCGATACCTTGAAGTTGGGTGGTTCCGCTTTCGCTCAAGCTTTGAACAAGCTGGGTAATGAGGTTCCGACCGTGAAAGATCCGGAATACTTCCGTGACGCTTTCAACGCCGTACAAGATGCGATCGAGAAGAGACTCATCCTTGCCGGACACGATATCTCAGCGGGAGGTATGATCACCGCCCTGTTAGAGATGTGCTTCGCCAACGTAGAGGGTGGTTTGGATGTCAACTTGGATAAGATCTCCGAGAGCGATATCGTGAAGATCCTGTTTGCCGAGAATCCGGGTATCTTGGTTCAGGTAAAGGACAAGAAGGCATTCGAAAAGTTGATGGAAGAAGCTGGCGTAGGTTTCGCCATCATCGCCAAACCGACCGACGAGCGCCATGTATTGGTATCGAAAGACGGCATCCAATATCACTTCGGCATCGACTATATGCGTGACGTATGGTACGAATCTTCTTATAAACTGGATGTAAAGCAGAGCGGAAGCGTTTGTGCCGGAAACCGTTTCGAGAACTATAAGATGCAGCCCGTACAGTACAAGTTCCACAAGGACTTTACCGGAAAGCTTTCTTCTTACGGACTCTCAGCCGAACGCCGCGCTCCGAACGGCATCAAGGCTGCGGTAATCCGTGAGAAGGGTACGCAATGCGAGCGTGAGACAGCTTACGCCTTGTATCTGGCTGGTTTCGACGTGAAGGATGTCCATATGACGGACTTGGCTAGCGGACGTGAGACTTTGGAGGATGTAAACTTCATCGTATTCTGCGGTGGTTTCTCCAACTCCGACGTATTAGGTTCCGCCAAGGGCTGGGCCGCGGTTTCTTGTATAACGAGAAAGCCAAGAAAGCGATCGACAACTATTACGCACGTAAAGATACGTTGAGCATGGGTATCTGTAACGGTTGCCAGTTGATGGCCGAGTTAGGCTTGGTTTATCCGAGCACGAGAAAAAGCATAAGATGGTTCACAATGATTCCCATAAGTTCGAGTCTAACTTCGTTAGCTTGGAGATCAAAAACAACTCCGTAATGTTCGGCTCCTTGAGCGGCACGAAGTTGGGTGTATGGGTAGCTCATGGTGAAGGTAAGTTCGAGTTCCCTACGAGGAGAAGGAGTACAACATCATCGCTAAATACAACTACGATGGCTATCCCGCCAACCCGAACGGTTCTCCTTGGTCCGTTGCCGGTGTTTGCTCAAAGGACGGCCGCCATTTAGCCATGATGCCTCACCCGAACGTGCGATCTTCCCTTGGCAGTGCGGTTATTACCCCGCCGACCGTAAGGAGAACGACGAGGTCACTCCATGGATCGAGGCGTTCGTGAACGCTCGCAAGTGGATCGAGAATAATAAGTAAAATAACAGGGGTTGTTTTAGCGTTCTTTGAACCTTAAAAACAACCCTTGTTTCTATATCTCCTTAAAGTTTCTTGGTAACCGCCTTTTGATTGAACTCATCCACACGGTAGAATAGACTTTACAACGAATCCACGATTTTAATATCCAAGCCGGTACAGGGGGGATTATCGGTAACTATTACTTTATACAACCGTAATATCCCTGCAACACCCCGCTAATATCTTTGCCTCCGAAATTAATAGACACAGAATTTAATAGAAGAATCATGGAAAGGTTATTTAAAATCAGAATCTTTACGGTTATGTTCTTTTTAGCCGTAGCTTCTATAGCAGCGAACGCTAAAGAAAGTAAGAAGGAAGGTGACAATTATCATGCAAAGCAAATTCTCATCGTAGGTTTGCACGATAACGTGAAATCAAACTATTTCTACAATGGGATGATCGCCGAAGAGACCGGTATGAAAGCGGATAGTATCGACCAAACGTATAATACGATCATCGCCGAGAATATCGCCGCATCCGTAAAGAACGGAGATTGCAAGTTTATTCCGGCAAACGCTACACAAGTGACCGGACAGGTACTGAATGAGATCAAGGTTAACGGGGAGAGCGAGGATTGCTATTCCGATCTTTCAGCCGTGCCGACCGAAGAGTTACAAAAGGTATTGGATAATGCTGACGCTGATTATCTGCTAGTATTAAACCAGCATTATCTTAAATGGCAAGACCAACCCTTGCGCACGCTTTTCCATATCGTCAGCTATACCTTATTCGACAAAGATAAAAATGAGGTATATAGGGGGAATAACTTCTTTACCTGCATGAATCTTGAGAACCCGGATAAACTCAGAAAGAGCAGCCGCAAGAGTTCATCCAAGATAGCATCTACCATTATCAAGACTTTGGACGAGGACTAACCTTCTTTTTTATAGACACATTTATAATTTTCTCGTTGAGCCTAATGGATATCCTTCATTAGGCTTTTTTCTTTATTTAAACCTACACACGGATGTAATCTCTTTGCAAAACCGGACACTTACTTTTGCGCCGTAAAAGATATTTAGGTTTAATTTTAAAAAGATTATTATGAGGATGTTTAACAAACTTACATGCAGGCTGCTTGCCTGTTTGTTATTTTTTAATTGCTTGCCGGCTCTCTTGTCTGCGCAAGGAACGCAAGCGATTATCACCGGTACGGTCGTGGATAATAAAGGGGAATCAGTGATCGGAGCCACGATCCAAGTCAAGAATGAATCTACCGGATTCTTCACGGGCTCTATCACGAACGATAAAGGAGAATACACCATCAAGCAGCTTCCGCTAGGTTCTCCTTATACCGTTACAGCTTCTTATATCGGTTATGGGGAACAGAAAAAGACAGGATACGCATTGAACCAAGGGGATATGCTTCGAGTGGATTTCAAGCTAGCGGAGGAATCGGTGGAGATCCAAGCTGTCGAGGTAGTCGCTAATTCCTTGAAGAACATGGTTCCGAAGATCGGCGCGGCAACATCTATCTCCGCTCAAAATATCACGAAGCTTCCGGTAAACGGCCGTAACTTCACCTCCCTGATGGATCTCTCGCCATTGAGTAGCGGAGGAAATATCGCCGGGCAATTATCATCCTCAACGAATTACACCATCGACGGTATGACGGCTAAAGGAACCGTAGCGAGCGGAACGACTTCCGGCGCTTATACGATATCCATGGAAGCCGTCCGCGAGTTTGAGGTGGTAACCAATCAATATGACGTGACCAACGGACGTTCCGGGGGCGGCACCGTGAGCGCTGTCACGAAATCAGGAACCAATACTTTCACCGGAAGTGTATTCGGATTCGGTCGTGCCGATTGGTTATCCAGTTCCTATGATATACGGGAAATAAATCGACTTCCGACTTCTCTACCTATCAATATGGTTTCTCTTTGGGAGGCCGATCGTGAAAGACCGTGCGCACTTCTATGTCGTATGGGATCACCAACAGGATTCCCGTCCGATTTATATAGCGGATATCAAGACGGCGGCGGACGAGTCTCGCTATAATGTCACTCAATCTACGCTAGACCGTTATCTGGATATCGCCCGTACTAAATACGGAGTCTCAAATGACCCTCAATTCGGGGAGTTCGGTAAGAAGAAGCAGACGAACGCGGTCTTCGCCCGTATCGACTGGCAGTTGAACGCAACCAACTTGTTAACCATTCGCAATAATTTCATCAACGAGGATAATAAACAGAGCGAGAGCGATAACTCCAGTATCAATCTTTACGAGGTTTGGATCGACCGCAAATCGCATAACAACAGCTTACTCGCTACCTTACGCTCGGTATTAAGCCCAAAGCTGACCAACGAGTTGAAGCTTCAACATTTCTTGGTTTACGAGGCCACGACCCCGAACAAGCAATTGCCAAGCTCTAATATCCCAAGAGCAATCGTAGAGAACGTGGAATCTATATCTGGTGACAAAGCATGTACACTTCCATCCAACTTGGAGGTCAACGCTACGCTCCCGAACATTTCAAGGATAATGTACTTCAATTGGTAGACAATATGTATTATAATACGGACCGCATCAACTATACATTCGGAGCGGACTTCATGTACACCAATATGAAATCACTCTACGGCAGTGAGATGAACGGACGGTTTTATTTCACGGGACTGGATAATTTCGAGAATATGACTCCTTACCGCTATGCCCGGGAAATCGCCTTGGTAGATGATCCTACCGTAAAGATGAATACCTTGAACTCCGCTATCTACGGACAATTACAAACGAAGCTTTTCACCGGATTCGAGGTCATGGCCGGTATCCGTGCGGATTATACCCGTTATTTCAACCACGCGAACTTTAACCAGACTGTTTATGACGAACTAGGCTTACGTACGGACAACGTAATCTCCACCTTCCAGTTGCAACCCCGCGTTCAATTCACGTGGGACGTGAATGATAAACATCAAGATATTATCCGCCTTGGCGCCGGTATCTTCGGTTCGGATTTAAACAACTATTCCATGATCAACAATATGCTGTTCGACGGTACGAAGGTAGCGTCCGTGGATATACAAGGCAATTTGGTTCCGACACCGAATTTCCCGGCATACCGCAAAGATCCTTCTACCGCTCCGGGCGTTGATTTATTCAACAACCCGAATATCCAAAAGATCAGCACGATCAATATGAATAGTAAGGATGCCCGTGTACCGGTAGTATATAAGTTGAACGCCAGCTACACGCATTTCTTCTCCGATCGCTTGCGGGTAGGTATCAGTGCTTACGCCAACTGGGCACGCCATAATTATATGTACGTAGACCGTAATATGGTGGATGAGCCTTACTTCCGTATCGCCGCCGAGGGGAATCGTGGCGTGTTCGTCCCCGCCGAGAGTATCAATACCAAGAACGGAGCTACCGACTGGATGCAAGGACGTAAAAGTGATAAGGTAGGCCGTGTGCTGGAATTAATCAGCGATGGAAAAATCAACCAATATGCGTTCGTGGTAGATGGAACTTGGCGTTATTTCAAGGATGGCGAGCTTTCTTTCAGCTATACGTGGAACGATTCCAAGGATAACACCTCTTACAACGGTAACGTAGCGAATACAGCGACTCTAGCCTTGATGGTAAAAGATGATCCTCGTGATTTGAGTACCATGACTTACTCGGACAACCAATTCCGCCATAAGGTCGTATTCTACGGTACGGCTCCTTCTTTCTGGGGAATCAGCGTAGGCTTGCGTTTCTCCGGGATCGGTGGAACCCGCTACTCTTTAGCGGTTAGTGGTAATATGAACGGTGATTTCGTATCATCCAACGACTTGGCTTATATCTATGACCCGAACGATAGTAATACGCCTCAATATCTTCGTGAGGGTATCCAAGCGATCTTGGACAACCCGGAAGCGGAGAAGAGCGTAAAGATTATATCCGTAAAAACTATGGGAAGGTTGCCGAGCGTAACGGTGGCGTAAATGGCTTCTACGGTACTTTCGATTTGCGCTTGAACAAGAACTTCAAGATCTATAAGACTCATTCCATCGAGGCCTCGATAGACTTTTTCAATTTCCTGAATATGCTGAACAAGGACTGGGGTGCCGGACATAATCTAGGCAAGCAGAATATCTACTCCATCAAGAGTTTTGACGCGGAGAAGAAGCAATACGTATATAACGTAAACAAAAACACGGGTGTATCCAATATGAACGGAAACCCTTGGCAGATTCAAATCGGCGTACGTTATAAATTCTAACTAACATATTCTATATTCAAATCATAAAAAAAATTACGATGAAGAAACAATTCTTATCATTCACGCTTTTACTTGCGTTATCCACTTGGATAGCGCAAGCCGCTACCGTAAGAGGCACTGTATCCGATACGGCAGGCAAACCGCTACAAGGCGTAGTCGTTACGGATGGTTATAATTTCACGCAAACAAATGAGCGGGGAGAATATAGCCTAGATTCGAATCTGGACAAAAGCCGCTTTGTCTACCTCTCCGTACCGGGTGACTATGAGATCGAGCAAACAAAAGGTATACCGGATCTTTTCTATCAGCAACTTGATAAAAGTAAGGAGATCAATGAATATGATTTTACGCTCACCCCTAGGAAACAGCCAATCGACGGGTTTGTCTACTTGGCAATCTCCGATCCTCAGACCATCGACGAACGGCAGATGAAACGTTTCCGTGAAGAGACCATCCCCGACTTGAAGCAGACTATAGAGCGCTACCAAGGAAAAGAGGTCTACGGTATGGCGCTGGGAGACATTACTTGGGATCGCATGGATTTATTCACTCCTTATAAGGAAGCGGTCTCGGTCTTAGGCATCCCGATGTTCTCCGTGATCGGCAATCACGACCACGACTTACGTTACCCGGCCTTATCCAATCAAAAGGTAACCGAGGAGAGCTATGCGGAGCGTATCTACGAGGATCATTTCGGCCCTTACAATTATTCGTTCAATGTCGGGGATGCACATATCATCACCTTAAAAGATATTGATTATTATAAAGACAAGAAATATGACGAACGCTTCGGAAAGGAACAACTGGAATGGCTGAAAAACGACCTGAGTTACGTTAAACCCGGAACACTTGTATTTATCAACGTACATGCCCCGGTATTCAACCAGACGGATAAAGGGGGAGGAAACGCCGAGGACGCTGAGAGCCTGAAAGAGATCGTCAGCCCTTATAATGTCCATATCTTCGCCGGGCATACGCATTTCTTCGAGAACAACCAAGTCACACCGAATCTGTACGAGCATAATATCGGAGCCGCTTGCGGAGCTTGGTGGGCCGGCCATGTAAATCGGTGCGGCGCCCCGAACGGTTATCTGGTCGTTGAGGTGAAAGGGAATGCCGCTACTTGGTATTATAAGGCAACCGGCCATGATTCGGATTATCAATTCAGGGTTTATAGGCCGAATGAGTTCAAATCGCAAGCGGATTACCTAGTGGTGAACGTATGGGATTGGGACCCGACCTACCAAGTTACATGGAGCGAAAACGGCATAGAGAAAGGTTGCATGGAGCAATTCGATGATGAAGACCAAGACTATATCGACATGCACGGAAAACCTTCCGGATATCATACATCGCACTTATTCCGTTGCCACCCTTCAGCCGGAGTCAAAGACGTACAGATCAAGGTTATCAACCGATTTGGCGAGACCTTTACTAAAAATGTAACACTCCCGTAATCAAATCGTAACAAGTGGCATTTACTTTTGTATCGATAAAATGTAGAAAACTCTCATTACATATTAATGTTAGAATCATTACAAAGGAACAAACCAAACCTTATTCCTAACTTTGAACGGCAACTCGGCTTTCGGCGGAAGGCGGTTGCCGTTATTTTTTAAGGGTATATCCCATTCTTAACGGGAAAAGTTTCGAGTTCATTCGAAACTTTTGTACTTTTACGCAAAAGTTTCGAGTATGGACGATAGATTTAAGACATTAGAGAAGTATAACCTATGGGGTGGAAACGATTTTCCAACAGGCTATAAACGGCAAGATTATTTAGATAGGATATTATCCTACACCGGAAACAGATTAATCAAAGTCTTGGTAGGACAGCGACGTGTAGGGAAAAGCTATCTCCTTCGTCAGTTAGCTAGCCATCTCGCCAATAGTGGAGTAAATCCCCGAAATATATTCTTCATTAACTGTGAGCTATCCGCCTTCTATTTTTTGAAAACCAATGAAGATCTTGATTCCCTGTTTAATCTCTACTTAAAACAAATAAATCCTCAAGGTCGTATCTATCTGTTCATTGACGAAATCCAAAATGTAGAGGGATGGGAACGCTTCGCCAACTCATACTCACAGGACTATACCGCCGAATATGAGTTATTCATTAGTGGCTCCAACTCTAAAATGCTATCTGGAGAACTCGCCACGTTATTAGCCGGACGTTATGTGGAATTTGCCATCTATCCTTTTTCATACACAGAGTTTCTTGGAATCACCCAAAAAGAAAACAACAAGGTACACTACCTAGAATATATGCAAAGTAGTGGTATGCCTGAATTATACCATCTATCTCAACCAGAAGTACAAAGAAATTATATATCCGCATTAAAAGACACCGTATTACTACGTGATATCATACAAAGACAAAACATAAAAGACGCTAAGTTGCTTGAGGACATTTTTGTCTATCTGGTAAATAACGCATCTAATTTAATATCAATTCGGAATATCACCAATTATTTCAAGAGCTCGGGAAGGAAGACCAGCTATGATACGATCGCCTCCTACATTAGTTACATAGAGGACACTTTTTTGGTACATAAAGTCGAGAAATACCAAATCAAGGGAAAGGAGACCATCGCCGGGAATTGTAAGTATTACATCAATGACCTAGGTTTCAACAATTATTTATATCAAGGCTTTGGCTACGGCATTGGGTATAAACTAGAAAACCTCATTTATCTAGATTTATTAAGGGCCGGCTATCAAATATACGTAGGCAGCATAAAGAACAAAGAGGTGGATTTCGTCGCTATCAAAGGAGAGAGGGTTATCTATCTCCAATCCACTTATTTACTAATCGACAAAGAAACCATCGAACGGGAATATGCCTCGTTAGAGGCCATTGAGGATAATTACGAGAAGATCGTTGTCTCGCTCGATGATCTGCCGCTTCCTTCCAAAGAAGGAATAAAGCACGTACAAGCATGGAATTTATCCCATGCCATTCTCTAAAATCAAGGTTTATTTTCGGATCTAGCCCTTCCTATAAGCTCACAAAAAAAGCACCTTGGCATTTTGTCAATTTGTAAACTCAACTGCCGAGAATCACTTTTCGGGCAAACGTACAGCTTATCCCCAAATACGAGAAAAATATTAGCAATCATTTGTCTTATACGGCATTAGTTAAAAACAGCCTTTTATCCTAGCGAATTTAATTCATCCTAATTCATATCCTATAGCTTATCCGGGCTATCTCATTGAGTTACGACAGGGATATAACAGGGTTACGATGCCCATTCATGAGTACTAACAACCCTATTCATGACTGTTTACGATGCCCAACGGCACTACTGTCGTTGCCAAACACGACTAGTCGCACTGCCTTTTACCACCTATCGTGTGTAAAAAGTGGTCCTTTGCATGAAAAGGCTATTTATACCCTCCGATCTCCCCTACTTCATACCTCTCAAAAGGGTATGTCACGATATCCCCTTATATCAATCAAAAGATCGAATACCGTCCATTTCACCAACAAAGCCCTTATCTACCCTTATCAACAAATAAGGGGAAACAGCGCAATACTGTCTCCCCTTGCCTTTGATCCGTTTCCATCCTCACGGAAGTACTTACGGATGAACTTTAATTTATTACTTTAGTATTAATATTAATCCATTCCCGCTTGTTCGCCCTCTCGGGGTACTTGGTTTCCCGCACGGGAATGATTTTCGATTTATCTTTTCATTATTCCTTTACATGTCTTATTTAACGACAACCTTTACGGTCTCGTCGCCAACCGTTACAAGAACGATTCCGGCAGGAACAGCGATCGTAGCGTTATCGGAAGTGACAACTGTCTCTGCCAACGGCATACCCAATAAGTTGCGAACATAAGCCGTCTCGCCTTGAGCGCCTTGGATCGTTACGGAACCGGCGTTGCCTGTTACTACGATAGAAGAAGCGGCGTTGTCGATAGACTCGTTAGAAGTCGGAACCTCAGTACCTAACGTGAAGACCATAGCCTCTTCCTTTCCACCCAAACCTAACTTACCGTTCTTAGCGTATACATACTTGTTATCTGCCTTTGAGTAGATAACATACTCGCCATCCACAGCATCGTCAGCCAAGCAGATACCGAACTTGAAGTTATCCAAGCCAGCCAATACTTCTTCTGCCTTGTTTTCCTTAGCAGCAACAACAGCAGCCTTACCCTCTACAACCGTATTGATCGTGTCAACACCTGCGATAGTAGCCGGACGGAAGATTACCTTAGCGATCTTATCCTCTTTAGTTGTACCTTCCAGCATATACTTCTCGTTGAAAGAAGCCTGAGCAGAGTTCTCATCGAAGATAGACATAGAGTCTGTAGCGTTATACATGAACATTCTCTCGGCCGGTTTCTCTTCGCCTTCAGCAACCTCAATACCCTTAGAGATATAGAAGTACGGAGTTGTAGCCTTGCTATCCGCTGTATCCAACCAGAAGATCATGCTCTCAGCGGAAAGGATACCCTCAGTGATACCATTCTTATTCAACTGATAGTTGATAGAACCCAGCGCATTGTCGAATGAAGCGTGACGAGACTCAGCAGGCAATGTAGTCTTGTCTGAATTATCTTGTACCTTAACAGCTACGCTAGCGAAGCTGCCTTCTGACAGGTTATATAATAATACCTCCTCTGTTGAGAATTTTGTACCTGTAGTAGGATCTACGCTTACAACGTTTGTACCGGCAGTGATATCCTCATCAAACGAAACATTTGCGTCAGTTCCCATCATAGCGTAAGAACCGTCAGCGTTTGCGCGGAATACGAATTCAGCAGGTTTTTCAGTGCCGCTTACCGTTGCAAATTCCAAGTCTTCACCTAAGTAAGTAACGATATCATCTTTACCCTCTTGCGGAGTCGTATAATAGATATTGTAAGTCGGAACAAACAATGTATCTTTCAACTCTACAATCTTACCATCTTTCAAACAAGATAATACAAGAGGTTGGATCGTGTAATTTACGACAGCATCTTTATCCTCATCATTGATCTTACCTTTAGCCTTATTGATAGCCAGCGTGAATGCATCGGAAGCCTTCATGCTAGGAGCCAACATTTCAGTTGTTGTTTCGTCTTCTGTTTTCTTGTCTTTCTTAGCAAAGAAAGTCTTCTCACCAATTAACGCAGTCTTACCCGTAAATTCCAACTTGATACCAGCTTCCATCTCATCCTTGATAAATCCAAGAAACCAGCGACTTTCTCAACCGGGATGAACTTAACTGTTGTACTATTAACAGGTTTAGCCTCATCAGCACCCTCTTCACCCGGAGCAGCTTTCTTCAAGGAATTGAAAGAAACATCGGCGCTATTAGACTTAGCGTTAACCACCTTATACTCGCCCTTCACGTCAGACTCTTGCAAGCCTAAAGTAATCTCTTGAGTTGTTTCACGGTTCACCAACGTAAATGTATATTTACCGTCGAAGCCCTTCACGGCCCATTGAGATAACGCAGAGTTGAAGTTTACGTCTTTAGCAGCCTTAGCGTCGAACGCAAACTTATAAGTAGCAGCTCTATTAGTCTCCTCCTTAACAGTTACCGGAACCAAATATTTGTGATACTCAGTCTGGAAGTTATCTTTTTGGCTTTCCTTGTTACTAGTAAAGTAAACATTCACGTAGTTAGCCACGCCTTCCTTCAATAAAACGGAAGCATCCAAATAAGTGCTAGCGCCTAAAGTAGCGGAGATCAATAAAGATTTCTCATTTTCCTTAACCGTTGTCACATAAGTCTTCGTATCTGTAGCAGTAAAGCGCATAGCACCTACGTACACATATTCAGTTCCCTCTACAGTCTTATCTTGTTTAGGATCTTCTATTTTCAGCTCATACTCACCTTCATTCGCCAACTTATCGAACTCCTTAACAGAGAAAGCTGCCTTATTCCCAGTGATCTTATCACCGTTGATAACCTGTAGAATGTAAGCCGGAGATTTAGCGCCCCTTACGTCATATTTTTTATCTATATTCAAAGCAAGAAGTTGGATATCCTCCGTAGCCAAGGCCTCCTCTACTCCTTCTTTATCTTTCACTGCTTTTTTCAATGCCTTAACAGCATCATCCTTACCGCCTACAACGAAATAAGTACCGGCATCTAAAGTAGTAGCATCGTCCCCGATCTCTACCGCATACATCGGTTTAGCGAAAGCGTTACCTTCCAAGTCTGTCTTAGTGTTGAAGCCGAAAGTGAAACCTTCCGTGTTGTAGTCGTTCAACATATCAGCCGTCATCACCTCTTCTTGTGTAGCCAAAACCACGTTGATAGCCGTAGCGTTCATCAAAGAAGCGGAGAATTTTTTCAATTCGCTTAATTTGTTCTTGTCTGTGATTAAAGTAGTCACAGTTTTAGAAGCCTCTGTAGTAGTAGCAGCGTCTGATTTAATTACACCGTCTTTCGTCAAAGAAATCTTATTGCCGTCAACAGACAAGGAGAAGGTGTACTGTCCACCAACCTTAGTGTAATTGCCAACCTCGAAAACAGAAGCCTCGTCAGGGTTTAAAGTCTCTTCTAAAGACCAAACCGTAGCCTTGTCCTTAATTGTTAACTTTTTAACTTTGTAATACTTCGTATCAGTTTGAGTGGAGGTAGCCTCATCGCTGCCTACCTGCAAATAGAACTTCACACCGTTCGCCAAAACCTTGTTCGTGTTCACGGCTTGATAAGTCGCAAACGTCGCTTCAGCGAAAGCAGGTGTTACAACTGATCCAGAGGCCAATAAAGCCGCTGTCATCAAAGTAAAAATCCCTTTGTTCATAATCTCTAATTTAAATATTAATAATAGTGTTAATTAAATATCTCCCAACTCTTTAATTATCCTTCGCCATACCAAAACGACTAGTCTAGACCATCATTTAGATCTTGCGTTTTTGAAGAGGGAAAACGGGAGGTTTGTTTACGGAATCGGTTGTTTCGTAAAGGATAGGCTATCCTATTGATAAGAAAGCGAATAAGGGATGAAAAAATAGCTCGGAAGGGTTGCAGGTATCAAAGAAACGCGTACCTTTGCAAATGACGAATTAAAACGATCGTTTATACTAGCCGTTTTATTAGATAAATCAGTCCTTGATATTATTGGTATGTATTACTAAAGCCTATTCATATACATCATATTCTTTAATGTACGTGTACATATATAATATAATTTCCAAAAATCCTCCTCTAGGTTAACGCATACTTGATTTCGCAGGCCGTAGAAGGCTTTCCAAGTGATCAGTTATTCACTTCCCGAGCCGTTAGTTAGCGGCTATATATAGCCGCTAGTTATTCATTCGACAAGCCGTTAGTTATTCACTTCAGCAGCCAATGGCACTCTATCAAACAGCTAGGCCTCCCTACTCCGATAAACAATCGTGCCCCAAAAGACTTTGAACTCACAGAGCATGCACCGATAAGTCGGCACTAAGCAACCATTAACAGAAATAATGGCTAAAATAGGCTGGAATGACCGCACTAAATTCAAACGGAAATATATCAATTTTAATCTATTGTCATGATTTAAGGCTATCCCCCATGAATATCGGATGAGTCGGAATTTCTACTGCCTCATTGTTTTAGGAAAGTGATAGAGAGCAAAAAAAGGAGTTAAGCCATAGACTTAACTCCTTTTCTCTCAGCTTTAGTCGGGATGACTGGATTCGAACCAGCGACCACACGCCCCCCAGACGCGTACTCTAACCGGGCTGAGCTACATCCCGCTTTTATTTTACGGGTGCAAAGGTAGTTTTTTTCCGTTAAATGCCAAAACTTTCACGATAAAAATCAAGAGACTCCAAGATTTTTTCCTTGGTGACCGATTGGTTGATACGGACATCCCCTACATTTTTCAGTAAAGTGAAGTTGATGATACCGCCTTCATTCTTTTTATCATGTGTCATTAACTCATATAAGGTATCGTAGTCCGTGCAGTCAAAGAAGAGCGCCGGATAATACTCTTTTATATAATAAACGACTTGACTCAATTTCTCCATCGGGAAGCCACACAGCTTATGCGAGAGGTAAAGCTCGCTCACGATACCCGCCGCTACCGCATGACCATGCAAGATCGGACGCATTTTCAGGAAAGACAAGCTCTCGAAAGCGTGGCCGATCGTATGACCGAAATTCAATGCCTTACGAATACCTTGTTCCTTGGGATCTTCCTCTACGATCCGCTCTTTCACGGCGACCGACTGGCCTACCAAACTATTCAAATACGAATAATTCATGGTGTCGATATCAAAAAGCATGACAGACGCATAATTCTCCATCGAACTAATCAACCCGTGCTTGATCATCTCCGCATAACCGGAAAGGATATTATCGCGATCCAACGTGCGCAAAAAATCGCAATCGATGAATACACACAAGGGGGGATAAAAAGAACCGACCTCGTTCTTCAACCCATTGAAGTTTATACCCGTCTTACCGCCAACCGCAGCATCGACGGACGCCATCAAGGTCGTAGGGATATTGATCGTACGGATGCCCCGCTTGAAAGTAGCGCCGGCAAAACCACCCATATCCGTAATCATACCGCCGCCCAAATTCACCAGCAAGGAGTTACGGGAAGCCCCCTCATTCGACAAAGCTGTCCATATCTGGGCTAATGAGACAAAACCCTTATTCATATCACCCGCTTCCATCACGAGAATCGGCGCCTTTTGAAAGGCCGGTATATCCTCTACCAAGGGAAAACATTTCTCTTTGGTATTCGTATCCATAAGGATGAACAACTTATCGTATTTTAGAGAGGAGAGAAAATCTTGCAGTTCCGATTTCAGGTCCTTGCAAATAACCACTTTTTGCTCTGACATATCTTTTTTATTTAAAACCTTAGACCACAAAGGTAAAACATGTATTCCGATTATCAAAACGACATAAAAAAATTCCTTCGGATGGAATTCTTATTCGATCCGAAGGAATCTATCATTAAGTCCGAAAGAAAAGTCAATTTCTTCCGAACCGATTTTACTGTACTCCAACAGCCTCTTTCACAGCGCCAACCGCAATGGAAAGGCCCTCCATGTTCTTACCGCCGGCCGTAGCGAAATGGGGTTGTCCACCACCACCGCCTTGGATATGCTTAGCGGCCTCTTTTACGATCTTACCGGCATGCAAGCCCTCTTTCACCAAATCATCGCTTAACATAAGCATGAGCGTGCATTTGTTATCGTCTATGATACCGGCAACAAAGACAAAGCTATCGGTTGTCTCCGCCTTGATCTGGAAAGCCACGTTCTTCATAGCGTCCGCATTTGCCTTACCAACGAACTGCATAACCTTGATACCATTGCTCTCCGAAGCTTTCGCCACGATCTCCTCTTTCAAACGCATAGACTTCTCACGGATATAATCCTCGATCTGTTTCTTCATCTCGGCGTTCTCCTCGATAGACTTTTTCATCGCTTGCGCCAAATTCGGCATATGGTTCATCAACGCACGCAACTCACGGATCAGATCTTGCTGGGCATATACGAATTGCTCTGCGCCCTCGGCCGTAACCGCCTCTATACGACGGACTCCTGCGGCGATAGAGCTCTCCTATCACGCGCAAAGAACCGATCATACCGGTTGCCGGGATATGCGTACCACCACATAGCTCCACGGAGCTTCCGTATTTCACGACACGTACCTCATCGCCATATTTCTCACCGAACAAAGCCATAGCCCCTAGCGCCTTTGCTTCGGCGATCGGCATATTGCGATGCTCTTCCAACGGGAAGTTCGCACGGATCTTCTCTCCAACCAATATTTCCACCTTACGGATTTCCTCGTCCGTCACTTTCTGGAAATGAGAGAAGTCGAAACGTAAAGAATCAGGCGAAACATACGAACCTTTCTGCTCTACGTGCGTACCTAATACCTCACGCAACGCCTCATGCAAAAGGTGCGTGGCAGAGTGGTTACACTCACACTGGATACGCTTTTTCACGTTGATCTTCGCGGTAAATGTAGCCGTTACGTCCTTCGGTAGTTTAGTAACCAAATGAACCGGCAAATTATTCTCTCGTTTCGTATCGATCACGTCGATCTTCTCGTCGTCGGCGATCAACCAACCCGTATCACCGACCTGTCCACCCATTTCCGCATAGAACGGGGTTTGATCCAGAACGATCTGGTATAATACTTTATTCTTTTGTTTGATCTGGCGATAACGCAAGATCTCTGCCTCGCATTCGAACAAATCATAACCCACGAACTTACATTCACCGTCTTTCAGCGTGATCCAGTCGCCTGTCTCGATAGCGGCGGCGTTACGGGCACGCTCTTTCTGCTTCTGCATAGCCTTATTGAACTCCTCGATATCGGCTTCCATGCCGTTCTCACGAAGAATCAATTCCGTCAAGTCCAACGGGAATCCGTAGGTATCATATAATGTAAAGGCATCTACGCCATTCAAGACCGTCTTGCCCGCAGCCTTCGTCTCCTCCATTTTCTTATCCAGCAAACGGATACCGGTTTCCAAGGTACGAAGGAAAGATTCTTCCTCCTCCTTGATAACCTTCTCAATCAAGGTTTTCTGAGCGATCAATTCCGGATAAGCGTCGCCCATCGTCTCGATCAATACGGGCAAAAGCTTATACATAAACGCTTCCTTGCGATCCAAGAACGTATAACCGTAACGAACAGCACGCCGCAAGATACGACGGATTACATAACCGGCCTTAGCGTTGGAAGGCAACTGTCCGTCCGTGATAGCGAAAGCGATCGTACGGATGTGGTCGGCGATCACACGCATGGCGATGTCTTGCTGTTTATCCGTACCGTAAGTCGTACCCGCCATTCCCGCAATTACCTTGATAATCGGTTGGAATACGTCCGTATCATAATTTGAGGTCTTACCCTGCAATGCCATACACAGACGCTCGAATCCCATACCGGTATCGATCACCTTAGCCGGCAGCGGTTCCAAAGAACCATCGGCCTTGCGGTTGAATTGCATGAACACAAGGTTCCAGATCTCGATTACCTGCGGATGATCCTTATTTACCATATCGGCGCCGCTAACCGCCGCACGCCCTCGTCCGAACGAAGGTCGATATGGATCTCGGAACAGGGACCGCAAGGACCCGTATCCCCCATTTCCCAGAAGTTATCATGTTTGTTACCGTTCAGAATATGATCTTTCGGTAAATATTGCTCCCAATAACCAGCAGCTTCGTTATCACGATCTAAGCCTTCAGCGGGGCTTCCCTCGAATACGGTGGCATATAAACGCTCCGGATTCAGCTTCAATACCTCTACCAAGTATTCCCAAGCCCAGTTGATCGCCTCTTTCTTAAAATAATCTCCGAACGACCAGTTTCCGAGCATCTCAAACATCGTATGATGATAGGTATCATGTCCTACCTCCTCTAAATCGTTATGCTTACCGCTAACACGAAGACATTTCTGAGAGTCCGCGACACGAGGATACTTACGGGGCACGTTGCCCAAGATAATATCTTTAAACTGATTCATTCCCGCGTTCGTAAACATCAACGTGGGGTCACCCTTCACCACCATTGGAGCGGAAGGCACGATCTGGTGTTCCTTAGAAGCGAAGAATTGCTTGAAGGATTCACGGATTTCTTTTGCTGTCAACATAATCTATTTATATAGTTCTCGTTAATATTCTGAAAACAATTTGCAAAAGTACTGCAAATTATTATTTTGCGTGCATTCAGATAACAAAAAATGTAGATGAAACTCTTTAAAAGTCGCAAAACATACTATTTATACAATCCGAACACTCTCAATTATGAGCGTGTATACCCATCTAGCAAAGACCGGCTGTTCACCGTTCTCCGCCATTTAAGCACCGGAATAGCGTTCGGCGTAGCCACTTTTTTCGTCATGATGCATTTGGTGGACTCTCCGATGGAATCTCAGTTACGTAAGGAGAACCGCCTATTGCAAACTCAATACGAGGTGCTTTCCCTTCGCTTAAATAACGCGTTAGACGTATTGGATGATATCCAACAGCGTGACGAGAATCTGTACCGGGCGATCTTCCAAGCCGAGTCCATCCCCGAGTCCGTTCGGAAAGCCGGGTTTGGAGGGACAAACCGTTACGAGCATTTGATGAGCCTGTCCAATCCGGAGCTTGTTGTCTCCACGACCCAAAAGATGGATATGCTACGTAAGCAATTATATATCCAATCCAATTCCTTGGAAGAACTGATCTCTAGGAAAGAACCAAGAAGAGAGAAGTAAATGTATCCCGGCGATCCAGCCGATTTCCAATAAGGATCTGCGTCGTACCGCTTCCGGCTATGGCGTACGTATCGACCCGATTTACCGTACACCTCGTTTCCATTCCGGAATGGATTTCTCGGCTAAAGTGGGAACGGAGATCTATGCGACAGGTAATGGCGTTGTCACTTTCGCCGCTTGGAAACAGGGATACGGAAATTGTTTGATTATCGATCATGGCTACGGCTATCAGACTTTATACGGTCATATGAGTAAGTTCAAGAAACGTGTCGGACAAAAGGTTACTCGTGGAGAGGTGATTGGCGAGGTTGGAAATACCGGGAAATCTACCGGCCCTCACTTGCATTATGAGGTAATCGTACGAGGGAAGTATGATAACCCATCTAAATACTATTACATGGATCTCTCACCTGAGGAATACGACCGTATGATCCAGATTGCCGAGAATCATGGTCAGGTTATGGATTAAACTTCATTAGCAGTATGAGTCTAAAAAAGAATAAAGATCTCAAACTCTATTTTTCCATCAGCGAGGTGGCGCAGATGTTCGACGTGAACGAGTCCACCCTTCGCTTTTGGGAGAAGGAGTTCGATATCATCAATCCAAGGAAGACGAGCAAAGGTACCCGTTTTTACAAGCAGGAGGATATCGACGCGGTACGCCTCATCTACCATCTGGTTAAAGAGAGAGGGATGACCTTGGCCGGCGCACGGCAAAACTGAAGGACAATAAAGAGACGACGATCCGGCAAGAAGAGATCGTAAACCGCCTGAAACAGATCAAAGAAGAGCTGTTAGCTATGAAAGACGCATTCGATGCTTTTGCCCCGAAAGTGTGATTATTCTGTTGATAAAACCAGAACAAAACCGTACCTTCGTCCCCAATTAAATAAAACATAAGCAAATAAAATACAAGACATGGAAATTACAGGAAAAATTATTCAAGTCCTACCGGAAGTAGGCGGTGTCAGCAAAGCCGGAAACGAATGGAAAAACAAGAGTACGTATTAGAGACACACGATCAATATCCCAAGAAAGTATGCTTCCAGATATTCGGAGCGGATAAGATCGCTCAAGCGGCCATTCAGCCGGGCGAGGAATTGACAGTCTCTTTCGACATTGACAGCCGTGAGTACCAAGGCCGCTGGTTCACCAGTATCAACGCATGGAAAGTAGACCGTCCGATGGCGGCAGCTCCTCAAGCCGCTCCGATGGGAGTAACTCCGGATAATTTCGCTCCGGCTTCCGCTCCTACGGCTCCAGCCTCATCCGCTCCTGATTTCGGGCCGGCCAATCCAATCGATGATTTGCCATTCTAAAGACTAATGGATATCGTATTACTAATTGGCGGTTTACTACTAATTTTAGTCGGGGCTAACGCCTTGACGGATGGTGCCGCCTCGGTAGCCAAACGCTTCAATATTTCCAGCTTAGTAATCGGGCTAACTATTGTGGCGTTTGGGACTTCCGCACCGGAATTAACGGTCAGTGTCGTATCCGCCTTGAAAGGAAGCTCGGATATCGCTATTGGTAATGTAGTAGGAAGCAATATATTTAACGCCTTGATGATTGTCGGCTGTACGGCCGCTATCGTGCCGATCAGCGTCACGAAAGGTACGTTGAGCAAAGAGATCCCTCTTTGCGTGCTTGCCTCAATCGTATTATTCATTTGCGCGAATGACGTTTTGATCAACGGCGCATCGCACAATAGTATCAGTAGTAGCGATGGAATGTTACTATTATGCTTCTTCGCCATTTTCCTTGGCTATACATTCGCGATCGCGCATAATGGAGAGGAAAATGGAGAGAGCACGATTAAAATAATGCCCATTTGGAAAGCGAGTTTATTCATCATTGGTGGATTGGCCGGTTTGATTTACGGAGGACAATTTTTCGTGGATGGAGCTTCTGGTATCGCCCGTGGGCTGGGGGTCAGCGAATCTATTATCGGTTTGACTTTAGTGGCCGGAGGAACCTCTCTTCCTGAGTTAGCGACTTCCGTCGTGGCCGCATTAAAGAAGAACCCGGAGATGGCGATCGGAAATGTTATCGGTTCCAACCTCTTCAATATATTCTTCGTATTAGGTTGTAGCGCGACAATCACGCCGATGAACATACAAGGCATTACCAATCTGGATTTGGGCGTCATGATCGGTTCATGCGTATTGCTTTATATTTTTGGCCTTTTCTTCAAGAAACGGACCATCACTAGGCCGGAGGGAATCCTATTGATCGCTTGTTATATAGCTTATATAACTTATTTGATTGTCGGCTGATAAAGCTTTTATAAAACAAAAGTGTAGCGAAGCACTTCGCTACACTTAATCCGCTACACGTCCGACAGATTTAATATTCTGTATCTTCGACAAAGTCACGCACATTTTCTGGATATCTTCTACGTCATGAACTTTCATCTTTATCTTACCTTCAAACACGCCGTCTTTCGCCTCGATCAGCAAGCGCATGATGTTCACGTTGAAATCCTCGGAAATCGTTTTCGTGATCGTATTCAGTACGCCTATCGAGTCTATACCTTTCACCTCTAGCGTGGCCTCAAAAGAAGCGTTCATATGGCTGCTCCAAACCGTATTCAAGATACGTTCGCCAAAGCTACTTTTCAAGCGCATGGCGATCGGGCAGGAACGTTTATGAACTACTACATTTCCATCGTCATTGATAAAACCTAAAGAGTCATCTCCCGGAATCGGCTTACAACATTCGGCAATTACATAATTACGCTCAAAAGCCTCCTCTTTCAATAAATAAGGCTTTTTCTTATCATATTTAGGCTTCTCTTTCTTGGCTTCCTCCTCTTCGGGTTGTTTCACCTTCTTGGAAGCGACACCCAACGCCTGTTTCACATACTTAAACAAGACATTATCCGTCTTCTCCTTCAACAGCTTCTTTAAATTCTCGGGCAAAACCACATCCCCCTTCTCTACCGCATAAAAGAATTCCTCGCGTTTCGAGAATCCAAAGTACATGCCTAATTTATCCAGATTGGATGTACTCGCCTCAAGCTCCGAACGCTTGAAGGCATCAAGAACTTTTATCTCTCCATACTTAGCGACCTCTTTACGGACACGCTTTAATACGGCATCGATCTTCGCACGAGCCTTAGCGGTAGTCACGAAGTTCAACCACTCCGGTTGCGGCTCCTGAGAGCGGGAAGTCAAGACCTCCACCTGATCTCCACTGGACAGCGGATGACTCAATGGCACCAAACGATGGTTTACCTTAGCGCCAATACATTTATTACCGATATCGGAGTGAAGCGCATAAGCGAAATCCAAGGCGGTAGCCCCGGGGCAATGTCTTTATATCTCCTTTCGGAGTGAAAACAAATATCTCGGAAGTAAATAAGTTCAGTTTGATCGTATCCAAGAAATCCAGCGCATTCGGGTCCGGACTCTCCAAGATCTCGGTAATGGTTTGTATCCATTTATCCAATTCCGTATCCTCCTCCACGTTGGATTCCTTGTATTTCCAATGGGCAGCGAAGCCTTTCTCTGCGATATCATCCATACGGCGGCTACGGATCTGGATCTCTACCCATTGTCCATCCGGTCCCATAACGGTCAGATGAAGCGCTTGATAACCGTTCGCTTTCGGACGGCTCACAATCACGGATACGGTCGGGACGAATCCGGTAAATATCCGTAATAGCCGAGTAGATATCCCAACATTGGTTTTCTCGTCCACACCGGGAAGCGGGTCAAAAATAATGCGGACCGCATAAATATCATAAATATCCTCGAAAGCGACACCCTTGCTTTCCATCTTATTCCAAATGGAATAGACCGATTTCACACGGGCACGCATCTCATACTGAAGTCCCATCGATTTCAGCTTCTCGTCCACAGGGGCGGCGAAACGCTCGAATAATTTATTACGGCTCTCTTCTGTCGCTTTCAACTTAGCGCTGATGAAGTCATATTCTTGCGGATGCTCATATTTAAAACTCAAATCCTCCAGTTCCGTCTTGATCGAGAAGAGACCCAGACGATGCGCCAGAGGAGCATACAGATAAAGAGTCTCACCCGCGATCTTAAATTGCTTGGCGGGAAGCATGGAACCCAAAGTCCTCATATTATGAAGACGGTCTGCGATCTTGATTAGAATCACCCGTATATCGTCACTCATAGTCAGCAGCAACTTACGGAAGTTCTCGGCTTGAGCCGAGGCCTGTTCCCCAAAAATGCCACCGGATATCTTCGTCAAGCCATCCACGATCTGGGCGATCTTGTCTCCGAACATATCCGGATATCCTCCACCGTATACTCGGTATCTTCCACGACATCATGCAATAACGCAGAGCAAATAGAGGTAGAGCCCAAACCCATCTCCCGGCATACGATACGAGCCACGGCGATAGGATGCATTATATAAGGTTCGCCGGAACGCCGTTTCACTCCGGCGTGCGCTTGATTGGCGAAATTAAAAGCTTTCGTGATTCGTTCGACCTTACGGCGGTGGTTTGACTTCAAATAATCGTTCAACAACGCATTGAACCCATCTTGTATCATCTGTTCGTCCGCAGAGAACGGACGCAGCCTCGCCCGTTTCTTTTATATCTTTTGTGTCCTTTGTATCGTCCATGGTTTTACACCTCCCATTTTTATACTGTATAGCCACAAATATATACAAATATTTGGAAGGAAACCCTAACAAAAGACAAAAATAGAATATCTACTGCTTAAATATGGATCCCATAGTCGTGTTTAACCTCGTCCATGACAAAAGTACTTCTCAACGAGCCCAAACTATCGATCGTTCCTAACACATTTAAAATAAACTCTTGATAATATTTCATATTGGGAGCGTGTATCTTCAATAAGTAATCATAATCGCCTGAAATATTATAGCACTCCGTTACCTCGGGGATTTCTTGAATAATCCGGGTAAACTCAAAAGCTATATCCTTATTCAGCCGAACCAATTTCACGCTACAAAAGACAACAAAGCCTTGATTCAGCTTCTCCGCATCTAGTACCGCTATATACTTCTTTATATATCCACTATTCTCAAGACGTTTTAAACGCTCGAACACCGGGGTTGACGAGAGACTGACCCTTGCCGCCAACTCTTTCGTAGTCAACCGGGCATTATCTTGTAACGTTCGGAGGATTTGCAGATCCACCTTGTCTAACTTATCTGAAACATTCATAAGAAAAAAATTCTATCGGATTGATTCCCCAGCGTCCTTCGCCGAAGATGTATTCTATTTATAGCCCTAAAAATAGTATTATTTTCTATATTCTCAACGAATCTTGTCCAAAAAGCACACACATCATACATTTGCCAACAGAATAAGAACTAAATAAACAAGATGACTATGGCAACAAAGAAGTTACATTTCGAGACATTACAACTTCATGTAGGACAAGAACAACCGGATCCCGCAACCGACGCACGTGCAGTACCCATTTATCAAACAACTTCCTATGTATTCCATAACGCACAACATGCGGCAGACCGTTTCGGCCTACGTGACGCAGGGAATATTTACGGACGTTTGACAAACTCCACGCAAGGCGTTTTCGAGGCACGTGTAGCTGCCTTAGAAGGAGGTGTGGCAGGTTTGGCCGTGGCTTCAGGAGCAGCGGCTGTCACCTATGCGTTACAGAACATAGTGAGGGCAGGAGATCATATTATCGCGGCCGATAATTTGTATGGCGGTTCCTTCAACCTGATCACCCATACACTGGCCTCCCAAGGCATTACTAATACGATTATCAATGTAAATGACCTAAACGCATTAGAAGCAGCCATCCGGGAAAACACGAAAGCCATTTATGTAGAGACATTCGGGAATCCTAACTCTGACGTAACGAATCTGGATGCGGTAGCGGAAGTCGCTCACCGATACCATGTTCCATTAATCGTAGACAATACGTTCGGAACCCCCTACTTGATTCGTCCGATCGAACATGGAGCTGACATTGTCATCCATTCCGCCACAAAGTTCATAGGGGGACACGGCAGTAGCCTAGGAGGTGTAATTGTAGATGGAGGTACTTTCGACTGGAAGGCGAATGCCGATAAGTTTCCTACATTAGCCAAACCAGACCCAAGTTATCATGGAGCCATATTTGCGGACGTAGCAGGTTCCGCCGCCTTTGTCACCCGTATCCGTGCGGTCATTCTTCGCGATACCGGGGCAACGATCTCTCCTTTCAATGCTTTTATATTGTTGCAAGGATTAGAGACCTTATCCCTACGCGTGGAGCGCCATGTAGCAAACGCATTGAAAGTCGTGGATTATTTATCAAAACATCCGAAAGTAGAAAAAGTGAATCATCCATCACTTCCTACCCATCCGGACCATGAACTTTACAATAAATATTTCCCGAATGGTGCCGGCAGTATCTTCACCTTCGAGATCAAAGGCGGGCAGGAAGCCGCTTGGAAATTCATCGACTCACTGGAGATATTTTCCCTACTAGCGAATGTCGCCGATGTAAAGAGCCTTGTCATTCATCCATACACGACCACTCATTCCCAGATGAGCCCGGAAGAACTTGCCCAACAGCACATAACACCATCCACCGTACGCTTGAGCATCGGAACCGAATATATAGATGATATTATAGATGATCTGGATCAAGCTTTCGCTAAAATCTGATAGCGCACTTCCAAAAGGAAAAGGACAGAAGCAAAGAAGGCGATCCCTGTTCGAACACAAGGATCGCCTTTCTAATCAACATCACATCGAGCCAAGGTTACACTCATTTATTCTCAGCCAAATAGATATCCGTAAATGTCACAGCTCCGGTTAATCGGTTATTGTTGTTAGTTACATTTAACAATATGACATACTTGCGATACTGATCGGCTGTCAACGCCTCTTTCATCAGCTTCAAATTGCCGTACACGGCTTTTTGCAATCGTTCATCCTGACGCTTCAGGTCTTTGCTCAAACTCTTTCTTTGTTCTTGTACAAAATAATCATTAATGTTAAGTACCTCCTCCATTTGGTAAGGAGCCAATCCTAGATAAGAACTCAATCGGCTAAACTCTACCGCAAACGGTTCTTTATTCCCATATTCATTCACACATTGCGCTTTCGCAAAATTCATTGTAGCACTCATTCCCAAAACCGCTACCGCCATAATTAACTTTCTCATAATACCTACAATTTACCTATTACAAAACCATTTACAAAACAAACACTCATTTTAGAGAAGATAGCCTAAACATTCTTTTGTTTCGGACTAATCCTTTTTTACAAACCTATTAACCTATCTAATGTGTATGATAAAACTCGGATTAACATCAAAATTTCAACTTACATCTTATTGATGTATCTCCTTGTTTGTATTGCAAAGATGAAGAATTATCGGATAGGAAGTTTCCGATTGTTGACGAAAAGGAAAAAATGGGGATTGAACACGAAAAGGGCAAAAAAATACCGGCTTTAAGAGAACCGGCATTTCTATTTAATTATTATTCCAGACTTACTATCCAAGACTTAAACTCGGATGCTTTATTTTTACTAATATATATACGCTCAGGCACTTCTACATCCAAAGTAACGAGCAAACGGCTATCAAACCAAATTGTTATGTCCTTCACGCTATCACGAGAAATGATGAATTGTTTATTCGCACGAATAAAATCAGCAGGACTTAAAGAAGAAATTATCTGTTCCAATGTTTTAGCATATGGATACGAATTACCACTCTTTAAATAAACATATGTATTCTTATCAGCCGTATAGAAACAAGACACATCTTTCAAGCTAATAGGCAACAATTTATCCTTAATAGGAATCAGTAGTTTATCCTTGTATTTAGGAGTAGTAGACAACTGTGTTAATTGGGATAAATAATGGATGATATCTTGATGATTCCATCGGCTAAACTTATCTAAGGCCCTTTTCAATTCTTCCGACTTAATCGGCTTCAAGATATAGTCTATGCTGTTTACTTTGAAAGCGTCGATCGCATATTGATCGTACGCCGTAGTAAAGATAATCGGTGCCTCCACCTCTATCTGGTCAAAAATAGCGAAAGCGGAACCATCCGATAAATGAATATCCATAAAAATCAAATCCGGCCTCGGATTGGCTTGCAGCCAACGTACCGTTTGCTGGACACTCTCCGTATTTCCCATGATCTCAAGCGTGGGATCTATTGTAACCAACATATCCGCTAAGTTCTCATAGGCGGCGGTCTCGTCCTCTACGATCAGTATTCTCATATAGCATCATTTTAGGGGTAGGTATACCTGAAACTCATCCTCATCAGATTCTACCCGTATTTGTTTATTCATTAATAGCAAGAAACGATTCTCCAGATTCTTAAGCCCGGTTCCATTCGTATCCGGTAAGGTCAATTTCGGATAGATTGGATTAGAAACAACCAGTTCCATTCGCTCGTTCAGCCGGATCAAGATATCCATCCGGTGCTCGCTGTCTATAATATTATGTACCGTCACGTTCTCTACCAACGGAAGCAAAGATAATACGGGAATTCGCAAGTTCCGCTTATCTTCGGGAACTTCGATCGTAAAAGTAAGCTTATTGGCGAAACGGACTACCATTACATGCTGAAAAGCCTCTATAAACGCAAGCTCCTCCGACAGTGGTACCAAATTCTTTTTATCACTCTGAAGGATATAACGGAATATATCGGACAATTTCGTAACATACAACAAGGTATTCTCATCGTTTTTCTTCCGTATCAAGGAGGAGATTCCATTCAATGAATTGAAAAAGAAATGCGGATTGATCTGGTTCACCAATGCATCGCAGCGGCTCTGCAAATTCTCGACACGCAGATTCTCGATCAATTGATCCTTTTCCCGTTGATTGTGATATAGCATTTGTATATAGCCGATCAAGGTACATAACAACGCCAACACGATAAACTGGAAGATAATGATACTCAAAAAACGATCATAACTAATAGTCAGGAAGGAGATCAATTTATAGACAACAAAGCCTCCGGAAACGTACAGGGCATTCCAGAGCAACCGCTCGAAGAAGGAGGTACAATCCTCATGCCTCAAGTTACTTTTCAGCAAAAACCAAATAAGTCCCCAGAAGTAAAGAAAACGGAACCCAAAGAAGAGTAAAAATCCTTGATGATCGTTCGGAGCCAGATAGCTCATGTCACAAAAGATCCATGCCAAATTCGGGTAGGCGATAAACACCGCGCAAACCAAACTGACCAACCAAGGTTTAGCCTTGACCACTGATATCTTTTCATCCAATGAACCCATACGATTGTATCTTTTTTCGTATACAAAGGAATAAAAAATCATTCACATCCTTCTCCAGTGCAGGAAGAAAGCGAAAAAAAAGAGTTAAAGACGAATTATCCCCGAATGATCATCCTACCGGTATCTTCAGTACTTGACCCGGACGGATATCCGGACTTGACAGCCCATTCACCTTTTGTAAGGAAGAGGCGGTAACCCCAGGGTATTTCTTGGAAATCGAATAAAGCGAATCTCCCGATTTAACCTTATAAGAGACAAAATCTTTATTAGCGGAAGCGATCTGTTTTGTAGCGACGGAAGCCGACTTTTTCGTTGTTGTCGCAGTCGATTTCGCAGTCACGGTAGTTGATTTCACCGGAGTCTTGGTAGCCGAGGCAAAAGCGACACCCCCATTATCTACATATAATCTTAACCGTTTTCCTTTCGCTACCCGGTTGGAGCCTAGCCCGTTCCATTTACGGATATCTTTCGCTGTCACGCCATAGCGATTAGCGATCGTATAAAGATTCTCACCACTCAATACCACGTGGGTGATTTTTTCCCGGGTCGCACCACTTGGTAAAGAGCCATTAGAGTTATTCGCAGAAATGCAATTCGCCAACAGTTCCTCGATCCGATGCGTATAGACCGTATCTTCTTTATCGATAAAAGCATAGGTTTCCGCCGCAGGTAGTTTCAAAACCGAAGGGCGGGTATTACCCGGAACGATGTCTCTTTTATATTGTGGATTTAACGCACGCAACGTCTCAATATCTACTTGCAATAGATCCGATACCTGCTGCAAATGTAGGGCATTATTCACCATGACCGTATCCGTGGCTAGCGGCAAGCTGGTTTGCATCGGACAGATGTTATGCTCGCAATAATAATTCATGACGTAATTGGCGGCGATAAATAAGGGGACGTATAAACGAGTCTCTTTCGGTAAATAAGGGAAGATATCCCAGAAGTCCGTCTTGCCCCCCGAACGACGGATCGCTTTATTCACGTTGCCCGGCCCGCAGTTATAAGATGCCAACACTAAATTCCAATCCCCATAGATAGCGTACATATCCTTGAAATACTTACAAGCGGCCTCGGTCGCTTTCAAGGTCCCGGCGCTCGTCCACCAAGCTATTAATCTCAAGCCATAGCTCTTACCCGTAGGAGCATGAATTGCCATAAACCACAAGCGCCCGACGAGAGGGCTACCGGATTCAAGGCACTTTCCACGACGGCGAGATATTTCAATTCAATAGGCAGGTCATGCTCATCCAACACCTGCTCGATTATCGGAAAATAAAGTCCGCCATCCCCAGCATATAACGCACTAAATTTCGTTTACGCTCCGCATATAAGTCAATACAATCACGCACTATATTATTATAGGGCAAAGCGATCACGCTGGGAAGCCTAGACAGGCGGTCGATATAGACCGAATCCGGAAATAGACATTCTCGTCGTCATCATGGCAAAGTCCTCTCTTTTTGAAATATTGCACATGCCAAGTACGGAGCAAACTATCCACGTTCGCATCCAAGCTTTCCGGAATCAATCCGACCTCAGACTCCAGCGAGCTTAAGGTATCTTTTTCCTCAATTCGGGTCTCTTCCTGCGCATAGACCAATGAGACCAAACAATTTAAACAAATGAGTGCTAGCAGGTATCTTTTCATGTATATCAGAATTTTAGACTGCAATTCAATCCGTAAGTACGAGGCGTGACACTCGTCTTCGGACTAACAACCGGCTCCAAATGCAAGGATAAATCCGGTGATATATCAAAATCGAATAACTGGGCATCCACGTAGGCATCCACGATACTCAACGCATACACCCCGACCGTAATAATTATACTCAAGTCTCTATATCGACGAAAATAATCCTTCTGTCTTTTCAATTGATCCTTGAAATTTGAATTATTAATCGCATCCTCAGGAGCCATGGAAGTCAAGTCTTGCCAACTTTTACTCCAAGCATCCGGATTTTCCAGATTCTTAGCGGCATCATACATGATATCCTTATAAGCCGTCGAATAATCCTTATAGTTCTTGTTGTTCCAAGTCACGGCATACATACATCCCATCAAGCCACCGTAAACGATCGGTAATTTCCAATATTTCCGGTTATAGATCTGTCCCAGACCCGGTACCAAGGCGAACAAGACCGCTTTTGTCGGATTCGGCTTAAAAGCCAGCTTCATCTTCACTTCCGGTACACCCACCGAATCGGCCGCCATCAAGACGGCTTGCACGGTAGAATCCGGGGCAGCTACCTCCACGGAATCGGAAACTATAGCAGGAACGGCTTTCTCCGTCTTATCCTCCTGTGCGTTACCCATCCCGGCATAGCACATGAATCCGATCAAAGAGTATGATTCGATTTCTCATTTCAATTTATCCAGTAACCCGATCAATTGCTCCAACTCTTCTTCCGTGGCGAAAGGAATCGTAATTTTACCTTTTCCCTTCTCATTGCAAGTCAACTGGACTTTCGTATTGAAGTAACGGGACAAATGATCTTTCAGCAATTTAAACTCTTCCGGAAGTATCGGCTTACGATCCGATTTTTTCTTTTCCGGCAATTCCGGTTGTATTCCCTCGGCTATATTACGCACCATCTCCTCCACGTTACGAACGGAGAGTCCTTGAGCCAATATCTGCTCATATAAAGCTAATTGAACCTCCGGATCATCCACCGGGATCAATGCCCGGGCATGTCCCATATCGATCTTCTTGTCCTTCAATCCTACTTGGATCTCGGCGGGAAGTTTCAATAAACGAAGGTAATTAGCGATCGTAGCACGTTTCTTTCCAACCCTTTCGCTCAGCCCCTCTTGGGTCAAGCCGTAATTATCGATTAATTTTTGATAAGCTAACGCGATTTCGATAGAGTTCAAGTCCTCTCGTTGGATATTCTCTATCAAAGCCATCTCCACCACGTTTTCGTCGGCCGCCGTCTTAATATAAGCGGGAATACGCTCCAAACCTGCTTTTAGCGACGCACGATAACGGCGTTCGCCAGAGATGATCATATATTGCTCGGGGCCGATTTCCTTCAACGTAATCGGCTGTATCACGCCTAACGAGCGGATAGAGGTAGCCAACTCCTCCAAGGTCTCTTCCTCAAAGATGGATCGAGGTTGCTCCGGATTAGGCTGGATCTTGCTTAACTCGATCTCACTAATAGACGATGAACCACCTGTCTTCAGGTCATCCATCGTAATTAACGCGTCTAATCCACGGCCTAACGCCGATCTTTTTAATGCTGCCATAATCCTTTATTTTTTTCAACAATCTCCTGTGCCAACTGCATATGGTTGATAGATCCTTTCGAATCCGCGTCATACAATAAGACAGGTTTACCGTAACTGGAAGCCTCGCTCAACTTCACGTTTCGTTGGATCACGGTAGTAAATACCAAATCACGGAACGGACGTTTCACTTCCTCATAAATCTGGTTCGCCAAACGCAGGCGGGAATCATACATAGTCAAGAGGAATCCCTCTATCTCCAGTGCCGGGTTCAGCTTTGATTTGATAATCTTGATCGTGTTCAACAGCTTACTGATACCTTCCAAGGCGAAATACTCGCATTGTACCGGGATGATCACCGAATCGGCGGCTGTCAAGGCATTCACGGTTATCAATCCCAAAGAAGGAGAGCAGTCGATCAGGATAAAATCGTACTTCTCTTTCAGCGGTGTCAATATCTGCTTCAAGATCCGTTCACGATTCTCCAAGTTTAGCATCTCGATCTCCGCTCCCACCAAATCGATATGAGAGGGGATGATATCCAGTCCTTCCACTTCAGTCTGTGTGATAGCGCCGCTCGCATCCTCACCGTTCACCAGACATTCATAGATAGAAAGTTCTACATTACGTATGTCCACACCCAGACCGGATGAGGCATTCGCCTGCGGATCAGCGTCTACGACCAGCACCTTTTTCTCAAGAGCGGCCAATGACGCAGCCAGATTAATCGTGGTGGTTGTCTTCCCGACTCCACCTTTCTGATTTGCTAAAGCGATAATCTTTCCCATACTATACCTAATTAATTCGAGGGCAAAACTAAACATTAAAAACTGAACCAAACAGGGTTCAATCAAAACAATGCTTGTTTTGTTGATAAATCGCCCTAACTGTTGATAACTCGCAAATATAAGCAGAATAAATCAAATAGGGGGTTATAAGGCTGGTATATAGGTGTTTTTTTGGAAATGATAACGAAGTTTTAAACAAGCCAAGCTTCCCCTTTTGAGGATCTCCGCAATTACCATTTTGACAATTTGTAATATCAACTCCCGGAGAATCGATTTTTCCGGACTTATGGACAACTCACTCTCTAATACGAGAAAAAATTTCAGCAATCATTTACGTGACAGACTCTTATCGAAAAACAGCCTTTCATTCTAGCGAAATTTATCCATTGTAATTCATATTTAAGGGGTTGATTAAGGGACTTTATGGGATTAGAACTGGGTCATAACAGGGGTATGATGCCCATTCACAAGTATCAACAACCCTATTCTTGACTGCTCACGATGCCCAACGGCATTGCCGGAGTTGCCCAATGCGACCTATCGCATAAGCTTTCACCATCTATCGCATACAAAAAGGGGGCTTTTCTAATAAAAAATACCGTTTACAGTCATCCAGCCTCTGCTATTTTATACTCTCCACCAGAAAGGAATGTCATACATATAGACATATATCAATCAAAAAGAAAGAATAACGTTTGTTTCATCGACAGAAATACTCGTAACACAACACACAAAAGCCCCGCCGAAATACATCGACGGGGCTCTACCTTATGAACTGTGTCTTTCCTTACGGAAATTCGATCAGTTTTCTACTTATTTAACGATCGTCTTAACAGCCTCTTCACCCTCAACAGCTACAGCTACGATACCAGCGGGTACAGCGATAGTTGCGTTGTCTGAAGTAAGAACTGTCTCAGCAACAACCTTACCTAAGATGTTAGTGATAACTACAGACTTACCAGCAGCGCCTTGAACAGTTACAGTACCGTTACCTGCTACTACGGATACGCCTTCAGTAGCGATTTCGTCATTAGAAGTTACCATATCTTCTTCTTCAGTCTTCTGGAATGCGTTGAATACCAATGCACCGTCGCCACCAGTCTTAGCGTTGTCGAATGTAGCATTCACATCTGTCAATACCAAGCAACCATTGTGCATCTTCAACCAAGCGGCAGCAGCCTTCGGAGCGATAGCCTGAGTTGCATCACCATTTACAGTTTGGTATTGAGTATCATGAGCTTTATCATATACATTAGACTCAATCAAGAATGAGTTATTCTCGCCTTCTTTTCCATCTACATAAGAGATAGCAGCTAAATCAGGATTTACATAACGGAATGACCAAGTTACATTCTTATGTTTGTCACCTCTCAAATCATTGATGAATGAAGGATATTCTTTCTTATAAGTAGCGATCATAGATTCGATACCCTCGTTCTTCAATTGCTCTTTCGTCATGTTTGCATACTTGCCAGTCAAGACTAACAATGTATCACCATATTGAACAGCAGGAACAAAACCTACGCGAGTATAGCTACTGTTAGAAACAGCTTTCGTATTGAAGATAAACGGATTTACGTCAGCTTTGCAAGCAACTGCAGAATCAGAGAAGTTAACTAAGTACTTACCATAAACGAATGCCGGAGTCTTAACATGAACAGCGTGTACACATTCGTAAGGATTCTCTGTCGGAGTTCCATCAGGTTTGATGTGCTTACCATCCTCTGTACAAGGAATGATCTTCTCACCTGCGATTACATCTTGGAATGCAGAAATCAAGTATTGAGGTTTGATCTCGCCTGCGCCACGTTTCAACCATGCAGTATCAACACGGAATGCCAATTTACCATTAGCTTTATCCTTGTTCCAAATACCAGCGTAGTCCACTGTAGAATGTTGCAGGTTCGTGTTGTTCTCATCCATTAAGTACTCCTTACGGATAGACTCTACGAAATACAAGCTATCAGCAGCATCATTAGCATTCTCTCCAACAAGGTATTGTTGAAACGACGATACAACGGAGTGTTATCAGGAGCGATATAGAACGCAGATGTTCTTGTTTCTTTCAAAGTCTGAGCCTTCAAAGAAGCAGATGCGTCATAGTCAGATACACCAGCTTTATAGTTACGGATAACGCCATCCACGTCAGCCTCTACAATTGCATAGTAATGAGCAACAGTAGCACCTTCTTCACGAGCGATACAGTTGTTTTCTTTGAAGTAAACAGAGTCTGTAGTTTGATGCAATTTACTTACTGTATACTTATTCTCTTTAGCCTCTGCGTAGCTACCAAAGATAGCACCATCGTAAGAAACTTGATACATAGTTCTTACCAATTGAGCTAATCCCGGGATTCTACCCTTTTCGCCATTTACTAAAGAAGCGTCATAACCATACTTATGCTCTTTACCTGTAGTCTTGATAGTAAACGGAGTCTTGCCATCTTTTACAGTCATCGTAGAATCTTTCATAACTGCGATATATTTATCAGCAGCATACGGATGCCAATAGTTGAACGTATACTTATTAACCATCAACTCATCCTTAGTCAAATTCTTATAACCAAGATACTTATCAGAATAGAACTTCTTATCTACTGCGATCAACTCTAGAGAATCACCAGCAAGCACTGTTCCTGCGTTAGTAGTAATATAGAAATACTTACCACCTACATTCTTGTTCAACTGAACAGAACTCAATGTTACTGTATTATACTCACGGTTCCAAGCATCGATCGGAGAAATATTATTTTTATCAACAGCATTCTTTTTCAAAACAACCCATTGATAAGCAGGCATATGATTAGCATCTTGTAAGTCCAAAGACGCCCATTCTGCTGTGTTTGCTTTCTCTACGTTGTTGACCCAAGTTGTATCGTTATGCAAAGGTATTGCCAAATACTTACCAGTCTTAGCGCTCTTAATTAAATAAACGCCATCAGCAACAGAAGTCTTTGTAGAAGCAACCGGATTACAATCCATATTGCCGAAAGAGATATGTGTATTTTGCTCCTTAGCATCAACCGTCAAGATTCGAGTTTGGTTCTTGATCAAGTCTTGCAAAGAAACACGCCAGTTATCACCTGTCGCCTCTGGTTTTTTTACAAGTGTCTCCCAATTAGCTTTTGTCTCATTCCAAGTGATTGAATGCACATAGATATATAAGCTATCATAAGCCGGAGAATAAAGGAAAGCAAATTTATGTTGATCTTGAATTTTACTGCCTCTCACTGCATCTATAGCTTCGCCTGTTTTACCTTTCTTCGTCCAATTGTAAGCCAAGAACTTTGTACCGCTTTCATTTGTATAAGCTGTATCAACTCTTAAATAAGCTTCTTTCTTCAAATCAGAAATATACAAATATTTAGTATCACCAGATTCTTCTGCTAAGAATTTGTTAGCGTTAAACGGATTCGTCAAAGTTGTACCAAGCACATCCTTATTAAATGTCAATTTAACACCAGCATCCTCCTTTTGCACACCGAAGATTGTATTCAACTCCTCGGCACTCAAATAAATCTGACCCGGAGCTTGTAATGTAAACTTCGCAAAGCCAGCTGTCTCAGCTTTCTTAGCTCCCTCTTTCTGCACATAAACTTTGTCATCGTTAGTTTTCACTGAAAAACCAACAATAGAATCGGCAGAGAAATGAGAGAACAGAGGTCTCTCCGGTTCCAACTTATTGATTTCTCTAGAGAAAGCCCAACCAGAAATTTCACCTCCAGTTGTAGGGATAACGGGTGTACTTTCTTCAGCACCTACGATATCAGACATAGTTATATCCAACATCATACCTGTTCCCTTATTCATGAAATCATACTTGTGAGTCTGACCTTGATTCTCTGAAGTAACAGTTACACACCATAAAGTGTTAGCCAACTGTGAAGAGGTAGTAACGTTTACCAAAGTCAACTTACCATCCTTATCCATTGATAAGACTTTGTCAGAATCCTTAATTTTCAATTGGAATAAACCAGTGTTTGTTCCTTCTGCTAACTTAACGATAGGATAAGCACTAGCCTCTGTTGGCAAACTGTTATCCTGCACCCCCTGTGCATAAACAGAATTAACTGATACAGCACTCAAAAATGCAGCACCAGCCAAAAGCGTAGAAAACTTTTTGTTCATAATTAAATAATTTAATATTAATACTAAAGTGTAATAAGCTCTTCTATTGGATTGCCTGCCTTTTAAACGGACTTAGGGCAATCGGTTTTATTCATCATTGCAAAGGTACGCGTTTCTTTGATTCGTGCAAATCTTCCCTATTATTTTTTTGTTACCATATACGCTTTCTTATCAATCAAATAGGCTATTCATTACGAAACCGCCAATTATAAAGACAAACCATCTCTTATCCAATACCACAATACTTATCTTCGGTTCATTCCTCCAACAGATATACACTATTACACACATTTTATAATGTACGTGTACATTATAAAAATACGTAGTAAAAAATCACTCCGATCAAAAAGTCATTTGCAATAAGAGACTTCCTTAAAAGCATAACGGCGAATGCTTCCATCCCGTAATGCTAGCAAAAGATGCCCGGTTGATTCTATATCATGGATACAGGCCTCGAACTCGCCGGACTCATCCTTATAACCATGATACCCCTCTCTTCTATACAAAGCGGATTGATAACGAGCTCGAATATCCTCGTGTTCCTCTTGGAGAAGAGATAAATAATAGCGATAGAATATTGAGAGGAAACGGTGCAAAACCTCTTCCCGATCTACTTCCTTACCGATTATTTGAAACAAAGATACAGGATTCGGAGCATCTCCTCGAAATACCGTTTGATTCAAGTTTATGCCGATCCCGATGATGGAGCAATACAGATTATGCCCCGACAGGTCGTTCTCAATCAACATTCCGCAAATCTTCTTGTCTTTCCAGTAAATATCGTTCGGCCACTTCACGGTGATATGATCCGCATATAAGTCCAACGCCTCCTTCACGCTTAGAGCTGCTATTTGAGAAATCAAGAACTGACGGTTCGCAGGGATGCACGTAGGGTACAGGACTAAGCTAAACATCAAGTTCTTTCCCGCCTCAGACTCCCAAGTATTCCCGATCTGACCACGTCCGGCTGTCTGGAAATCGGCAACGACCACACTTCCTTCCGCAAGAGATTCCTTGATGACCAACTCACGAAGCAAGCTATTCGTAGAAGCGGTTTCCGCCACACGCAAGATGCGGGGAGATTCATTATCAGTGCTCATCATTATAAATTTCCCTTATATTTTTTGGTAGTTTAGCGATCACTTCCCGGTAAGAATGGAAGATCCAGCGTTTAATCTCCTCGTCTTCCATATCCCGGTCCAGATAAATGCTATTCCAGTATTTCTTATTAAAATGGTAAGCTGGCTCAACCGCCGTATAATGTTCCCGTAACTCTTCCACATAATCCGTACTACATTTCAAGGAGACATGAGGCTCCTCCGCATCCAAAGGAAGCAGCAGGAACATCTTATTCTCTACCTTAAAGACCAACGATACCTCATCGAACGGGAAACACTCGATGGTATTCTTCAAGGAAAGGCAGTATTCACGTACTTCTTCTATATTCATAACGTTTATCTTTTAACAGCAAGGAGCATAGAAAGCATCTTCGATATGGTCGATCAGGAACCCCGTCTCTTTCTTGATCAATGTCACGATATCAAAACGGACCGGTAAGTCTATATTAAAATAACGGACATAGGCATCCGCTGCGGCGACAATCCTCCGAATCTTCTTGGTGTCTACCGCATCTTCCGGTGAAAGCAAAAAATCCTCAGAGCGTGTCTTTACCTCCACCACGATTAACTCATCTTCCTTGACAGCGATAATATCCAGTTCATAATGATGCCAATGCCAATTGGTATGCAACACGTTATATCCATGTTTTACCAGATAGGCACGAGCCTCAGACTCACCTTCCCGACCCATATCGTTCTGTCTTGCCATCGCATTAATTTGCACAAATATAGCCATTTTCTTTGTTATTCGGCTATTCACTCGTACATTTGCAAATGTATGAAAGAAGAACGTAAATATTCATCGGCTCACCCCAATCATCCGAGGGTACACAAAGTGACCTTTATGCTGAATGACGAAGAGCATAAAGCGGTAAAACGTTACCTTTCACGCTACAAGATCGAGAATAAGTCCCGTTGGTACCGAGAGACGATCCTTTCTCACATCCTCAAGACCTTGGAGGAGGATTATCCGACTCTTTTCAACGAAAATGAGATGAGAAGATGAATCCTTTCAATGACGAATATTTCATGAAGCAAGCGTTGGTGGAAGCTCGTGCGGCAGCGTCCGAGGGTGAGGTTCCCGTAGGAGCTGTTATCGTCTGCAACAACCAGATCATAGCGAGGGCGCATAATCAAACCGAATGCTTGAACGACGTGACCGCACATGCCGAGATGTTGGCGATTACGGCCGCCGCCGGAGTCTTAGGAGCGAAATACCTGACAAATTGTAGTCTATACGTAACCGTGGAACCCTGCATAATGTGTGCCGGCGCGATCGGATGGGCACAATTAAGCACGATCGTATACGGGGCATCCGATGATAAAAGAGGTTTCTCCAAATTCGCCCCTCAAGCCTTCCATCCGAAGCGATTATCAAAAGGTATCCTTGAAAGAGTGCGCGGAAGAAATGCAGCGTTTCTTTAAGCAAAGACGCTAAGCTCTATTTAACTTCCTCGTAATCCACATACTCCCCTTCATCCTTGGCGAATATCTTCTTACGGTGCACATAAGGTGTACGATCATCATCATCGTCCCGGGCGGTAGTAGTCGTAGAACGATGTCCGGAAGTATTGCTATTTGTTTGACGACGTTGTTCTCCCTTACGAGTGCTGTTTCCGCTACCAAAAAAGATGTTCTTAAAGGTACGCAAGATGGAGAAACCCATCAGAAACACCAACAGGATAAAGAAAAAGAATATTACAAACAAAAACTTAAACATAATCCGATACTTAAATGATTCTTTACTATCACAAACACAAAGATAAGAATTCTTGTTTATCCCTTTTTGTTAAAAATAGACAAGACTATATATAACAGGATGGTTCCAGAGATTCCCAAGAATCCCCATAACGCCACGAAAATAATGGCACAAGCGATCAATATATAGCGAAGCTCATTACCCTTCCACGCTAAGGATTTCACCTTCAGCGAGAACATCGGTATCTCAGACACCAACAGCAAGGAGGTAATAAACGCCAAGATAACAGTCACCAACACGAACAAGCCTTCATTCGCATGGATAACCGGTAAAACAGAATATCCCACCGAAGCCCAAAATAAAGCATGCGCCGGAACCGGCAAGCCGATAAACGAGGTAGTTTGCCGTTCATCAATATTGAACTTAGCCAAACGCAAACCTGAAAACGTAGGGATCACGAACGCCAGATAAGGGATATACGTATTCAAAGAGCCAAAAGGCAAAGCCGTAGAAGCCTCTCCCAACAACCAATAGACCACCATGCCCGGAGCGAAGCCGAAACTTACCATATCCGACAAGGAATCCAATTCCTTTCCCATCGGCGAGTAAGCCTTCAATAAACGAGCGGCAAAGCCATCGCAGAAATCAAAGACCGCGGCTATAATAATCCAAATCAACGCAGATAAAAGATTTCCGTGCAAGGCCATAACACTGGCGACACAACCGGACAGAAGGCTTAGACACGTAATTGTATTAGGAATATGTTTTCTTATACTCATTTTGACAAACGGGCTATAGGCGTTTGATTGCCTGTTACTTTTTGATCCATCTCTATTAACACCTCTGTTCCTACCGGCAGGTAGACATCCACGCGAGAACCGAATTTAATAAACCCCATTTGCTCGTCCACATGACATTTCTCTCCCGGCTTGGCATACGTAACGATGCGGCGTGCCATCGCCCCGGCAATCTGACGAGCCAAGACATCCACCCCGTTCCTCGTGGTAATCACGACCGCCGAACGTTCGTTCTCCGTACTACTCTTCGGCAGATAAGCCGCCATAAAACGCCCGTTCTGGTGGGAAACATGCTTAACGGTACCGTTTACGGGAAACCAATTAGCATGCACGTTGAAGATAGACATAAAGATAGATATCTGTAGGCACTTCTTATGAAGGATCTCGTTCTCCATCACTTCCTCGATGGCAACGATCGTACCGTCGGCGGGAGCGATCACCAAGCCTTCCGAATCATAAGGAAACCGGCGGAAAGGACTACGGAAGAAGTTTAATACCAATAGGAACAATACGGTAGAAACAAAAGCGACAGAATAAAACAGCATACCCTTACCTACCGTATGGTACAAAGTTATATTCACAATAAATAATATTGTAAACAACGTAAGCAGTAAACCGGTTCCTTCTTTATGTACTTTCATTCTTCTTTGACTGTATCGTTTTATACTAAGAATCTGCAAAAATATTCATTTTTACCGAATATCAAAAATATATCACTTATTCACTGCCTCTATTTTACCTAACTCTACGTACCAAAGGTATCCATCGACCCGCTCGAAACCCATTTTACGGATTAATTGCAGGTAATTTCTTACCTGATTAGGATGGCGCTTATCTTGCCGTTCGCCAAATTTATAATCCACGACAATAACCTTACCTCCTTTTATTATCACCCGGTCCGGGCGTTTAGACAAGCCTTTACCGAACAGGATATCCACTTCATTCAAGACACGGGCGGAACCATCATACCAAGCCTTTACCTCCTCCGCTTGCAATAATTCTTCCAGACGGCTGATCAACTCCGCCGCTTCCTCCCGGTTAATCACCCCGGCTAACCGATAACTTTCGACCGAAGCGGGAATATCTTTCGGCGTACGTATCCGGCTCAATACCTCATGCATCAAGGTACCGTGCTTCCGCCTGGCATTATCGAAAAAGAATCCTTTCCCATGCAGGCGTAATTGTAAACGATCATCCGGGGAAACGGAATACAGGCGGCTCATGGGGATTTCCTCCAGGGTATCTTCTGCCGTTCTACCCGAAGCTGGATGCCACCATTCGCCCCTTTCAAAGGTATCATCCTCGATATCCGTCTCCACCCCCGCCCACAATAGATCGGCGATGGAAGTTATCTTCTCAACCTTACCTTCCTTGTTGATCTTCCTCGGACGGGGGGAGAATACGATCAGTTCTTCTTTCGAACGGGTAAAAGCGACGTATAAGGTGTTCAAGTTATCGATGAAAGCATGCAAGCGCTCCTTGAAATAATCCTTGGCGAAAATCGTGCTACTCAGGATCTGTCCGTAACGGACAGGAACTAAGTGCAGGCGGTCAAACGGCTTCTTCTCCGGGTGGCACCAAAGGATAACGGGCTTTGTCGGCTTATGGTCGATCTCCCAGTCCCCGAAAGGAATGATAACGACCTTAAAACCTAAGCCCTTGGATTTATGTACGGTCAAGATGCGGATAGCGTTTTGCCCATCCGGGGTAGCGATCGTCTTTCGATAACCGGTCTCGTCCCACCATCTCAAGAAACGGTTCAAATCCGCGCTTTCTTTTTGGGCGTACTCGGAAACCATATCCAAAAAGGCTTGCACGAATACCTGTTCCGTTTCCGGGAAGTAAGCGGAGAAGTTACGGAAGAGCCCTTCGGTTACCTCGTACAAGGATTGCCGGGAGATAGACTGAAGGTTTTGAAAAACAGACTCGTCCGCCTCGCTCTCCCCAAATTTTCCGGTTAATACTTGATAGGCATACATCGCCAATTTCCTGTTCGTCCGGTCCTCCGGATTTCGCAAATAGCGCAATACGGCGATCAGGAAACGGACCGCCGGAGAACTACCCACGAACAGGGCATCATCGGAGATGATATCGTAATTGTATCGGTCGGACGGATGCTCTTCCTTATAGGCAAGCAACGTATCAGCCACTAAAGCACCTTCTTGATTGGTACGCACGAGTATGGCGATATCTTTTAGCGCGTAACCGCTATCCTGCAAGCGCTCCAAGGTAGCGGGCAATCGCTCCATCGCCTCCTGTTTCCAGTCCTTATCCTCATCACCGGAGAGGAAATCGATCCGTACATGTCCATCCTTCTTCTGGAAGGGCGGGGACACGCTGGGAACTATCGTCGTAGGCCGCCATGATCCTCGCGGAAAAGGCCGTGCGCTCTTCCTCGCTTAATGAGGAGTTTTTCAACGCCTCATTATATAGATCCTGCAGGATCGCCGGAGCGGCGGTGAAGAACGCATTATTAAACTCCACGATATGGCGGCAGCTTCGCCAATTATCCTTTAGGGTATCCTCACGGACTTGCTCGTCCTCGAAATCCCTGCGGACTTGCTCGTCCAATAGCTTCCAATCCGAGTTACGGAAACGATAAATACTTTGTTTCACGTCGCCAACGATCAGATTCGCCCGGCCATTCGCCAGACTCTCCTCCACCAAGGGGCGGAAGTTATTCCACTGCATGCCGCTGGTATCTTGGAACTCATCGATCATATAATGATCTACGTGCGTACCCGTCTTCTCGTAGATAAAGGGGGCGTCACTGCCGCTGATGACCTTATTCAGCAACTCGGTCGTATCGGCGATCAGCATGACATTCTTTTCTTCCCGGTAAAAGGCGATTTGCCGGGAGATATCGGTTAAGATCCCTAACGTATAATAATAACGTACGATCTCCCGGGCCGTGTTATAGGCCGTCAGGTTGGCGAACAGGGATACGATATTCTTTACGCAGGCATTCAACCCTTCCTCATATACACACCCGATGATCTGCCGGAGACCCGGTGGAGTCGTCTTGGTCGTATAGGCATCCGGATTATCCGGCAAAGCTTGGAACGTGGCTGTCGGCTCTTTCATCTCACCTTTCGCCAGCTTCTCGAAATAGAAAAACGGGGAACGACTTCCTCCCTTAAAATCCGAGGGTTGTAAGGCGAACTGTTTCAGCAACGCCACTCCCTCCTCACCTAAACGTTTCGCCTCCGCCTCTACGGAGCGGATAATGGCGTATAGCTCATTCTTATAGGCATCGAGCGCCTGCTTATCCGCGATATCCTTACCTACTTCCTCGCTAAATGCCTTATAACTCTCCTTAAAGACCTCCCGGCTGAGCGACATGATGTCTTGCCGCAAACTCCAGCCGCCTCCATCCTCGATCTTGTTCTCGGCGAAACGCAGCAGCCAACCTAGCAAATCTTTGCTCTCCGGCTTCTCAGATCGGCCAGCAGGTTATCGATCGCCTCGGTCAAGACCAGTTCTTGGTCCATCTCGATGCCATAACCGCCTTGCAAGCCGATCCGCGGGTAAAGGCACGCATCGTTTGCTGGAAAAAGCGGTCGATCGTACTGATATTAAAAGCGGAGTAATCGTGCAGGATAGCGACCAGAATCTTCCGGGCCTGCTCCCTCACCTGCCGCTCCGTCAAGGAATAGGCGGAAGAGAGTAGCTGGATATAATCGGACGCACGGCCGGAAGCGAGGTGATAAAGTTCTTGAACGATACGGGTTTTCATCTCATCCGTCGCCTTATTCGTAAACGTCACGGCCAAGATCCGGCGATAAGCGCCCGGCTGGGAGAAGAGCAACATCAGGTACTCCCCTGTCAGCTTATGCGTCTTGCCCGCCCCGGCGGAAGCCCTATAGATTGTTAGCATAGCGATCGGGGATTAGATCGTACGGCTTTTCGAATAGCCCTCTTTCCGGAGGATATCCAACACCTTGGCACGCAGGTCACCTTGGATGATTATCTCCCCGTCCTTAGCGGAACCGCCTACGCCGCATTTCACTTTCAAGAGTTTCCCCAAGGCGGTCAGATCCTCGGAAGTGCCCCGGAACCCGGTGATCAAGGTAACCATCTTCCCTCCCCGGTTCCGCTTATCCAAGGATATGCGCAAAGCTTGTTTCTCCTTCGGCAACGTATCTTCCTCTTCCGTATCTCCCGTATTATATTGAAAATCGGGATTCGTGGAGTACATCACGCCTAATCGATCTTTCCAATCATTATTCTTCATAAAAATACCACTTTATTGGCTCAAAGCTACGTATTAATCTCCGAATAGGCAAACAAGGGCGAAAAGGCTATCCTATCAAGATGGAACTATTACCATTTTACTACATATAAACCTTTATTTTCAGGCAAACCTCTTGCTTAATAAAGCGGAATCACTACATTTGCTACCAGAATCACGTTTGCTACATATATCGCTTAGAATTAACGGCCATGAGAAATATCATTCTTTTTTTTTATTATACTAACGGTCCACTTGAACATGAGCGCACGAGGCTCCGGCGAGAAACCGTCTATAGTCGTACTGCACTCCATCAACTTCGAGGAAAGCTGGACAAAACAGACCTATCTTGATATAGAAAGAAAATTCGGGGAGGAAGGGTTTACCGTAAAGGCGATTCCCTTACAGATCCCGGTATCCGCACTATGGAAGGGTTTCAAGAGAAGAGAACAATGATCCTAGAGAGTTCCCGTGCCACCCACCTTAGTCGTATGCATAGGAGATCCCTCTTGGCTTGTCGCCCGCCCGTTGTTTGACAAGGAATGGAAAGATATTCCCTCTATCATCTGCTACGCCAGAGATTATATGTACCCGAAAGAAGAGTACCTGATAGACCTAGATAAAAACGTGCTCGATACGCTGGTTCCCATCACGGACGTAGTAAAAGACTATAACGCCACTTTTATAAAATACCCAGTCTATATCAAGCAAACGATCGAGCTAATCAAAAAGCTACAACCGGAATTAACCAAACTGGCCTTTATTTTTGACCGCCGTTATATAAGCCAGCAAACGAAAGCGGATGTAGAGGCCGTGCTACGGAAAGATTTTCCGGGCATCCAATTCGAGCCACTGTCTACCACCTCCATTTCCACCGAGAACTTATTGGACAGACTGGCCTCTTTCGACAATAAGACCGGAGTCCTTTATTACTCATGGTACAGGACCCGGAAGGATAACGAGAATCGTTACCTAGTCGATAACGTCCAGAAAATGACCAATAGTTTCTCCGTCCCCCCAATCTTTACCTTGCAAGACGTACAAACAGAAAACGGGAATTTCGCCGGGGGATATTATGTTTCTCCGGAGGATTATGCGCAGGTGACGGTCAACACGATCGAAATGATCCTCTCGGGGAAAGATAGTAAGGAAATCCCGATCCAGACCGCGGAAACCCCGAGGGCCTACCTAAATTACCAGCATCTATTGCTTCACCAGATCGATCCCGGCCTATATCCCCCGAACGCCACGTATTTCCAAGAGCCTCCCGGTTTCTTACAGAAATACAAGATCCATATCATAAGCCTACTCGTCATTCTGGCGTTATTGATAACGATCGGGATCTTACGGGTCCGCCTCTTCATCCAAAAGCAAAAGGCCAAAGACAAGGAGCTGCAAATCGCACGCCAAGCGCAAGACCTGAACCAGAAATACCAGCTCGTCTTGAAAGCCAGCAACATGATGACATGGATATGGGACGTAAAAGAAGCACGGCTCGAATGTAACAATATTTACCTGACCCAAAGATCCATTCGCGACAAGGGAACCGACGGCCAATTCTGCATGTCGGCGGACGAGTTTTATAGCGGCATTCACCCCGAGGACTTGGAACAGATGCAAGACGCGATCAATAAACTAATCGCCGGCGAGAGCATATCGATCGACGAGGAGATCCGTTATTTAGACGATACAGGGCTTGAATATACATGGATAGAGATCTTTGCGATCGTAGGGAAAACCGATCCGGAAGGAAAACCCGCCTACTTAACCGGAGGTACTACCCTCATCAACCAACGGAAAAAAATGGAACAAGAACTGAGGGACAAGGAGAAGATAGAGGAATCCAACCGGTTGAAATCCGCCTTCCTAGCGAACATGAGCCACGAGATACGTACCCCGCTGAACGCTATCGTAGGGTTCTCGAACCTGCTCGCCCAAACAAACCCTCCGAGGAGACAAAAGAATTTTGCGAGATCATCGAGACGAACAACGAGCTTCTCCTTCAACTCGTGAACGATATCCTGGACCTATCGAAGATCGAGGCCGGGCAAATGGATTTCATCTATTCCGAGTTCAACGTATCCACGCTATTCCGGAGCTTATACCAGACCTTCCAAAGCCGGGTGAAAGACGGTGTCACTCTCTATTGCGAGATACCCGAACAGGATTGTGTTATCTATTCCGAGAAGAATCGCTTGACCCAAGTGATCACCAACTTCCTCACAAACGCCTGTAAGTTCACGTTCCAAGGGTCTATCCGCATGGGATACAAGGAGAGGGAAGATGGATTATACTTTTACGTAAAAGATACCGGAAAAGGTATTGAGCGGAAGAACCTCCCGCACGTATTCGAGCGTTTCGCCAAATTCGATTCCTTTATCCAAGGAACCGGACTCGGGCTATCCATTTGCCAAACGATCCTAGATAATCTTCACGGGAAGATCGGCGTAGAGTCGGAAGAAGGAAAAGGGAGTACTTTTTGGTTTACGATCCCATGCGCTGTATCAACACCGTAGCGTAAGCCGAGATCCCTTCCTGCCGTCCGGTGAAGCCCAGCTTCTCCGTGGTGGTGGCCTTGATAGAAATATCCTCCTCGTCCACGTTCATGACCTCGGCCAGCGTTTTCTTCATCAGAGGGATATGGGGATTCAATTTAGGGCGTTCGGCGGCTACGGTGGCATCGATATTACCCAACTCATAGCCCGCCTCTCTCAAAAGCTTCATGGTGTCACGAAGCAATATCTTGCTATCAATGTTCTTATATTCACCTGCCGTATCCGGGAAATGATAACCGATATCCCGCATATTGGCCGCTCCCAATAAAGCGTCACAGATCGCATGGATCAGCACGTCCGCATCGCTATGTCCCAATAGGCCCAACGTATGCTCGATCTTAATCCCGCCCAGCCATAATTCCCGGTCCGGCACCAAGGCGTGGACGTCATAACCAAAACCTACACGTATCTTCATACCCATTTATCTGAAAAGGTTCTTGATTCCATCCATATCGAACGACAAGGAGAAGCGCAATGTCTGGTCCAACGGGTTACTCTGTACCGTACTGATCAGATAAGCGGCATCCAACTGGAAAACACTCATGCGGAAACCGGCACCGACCGAGAAATACTGACGGTTTCCCTGATATTTATTCTCATAGTAATAACCGCCACGAACAAAGAACTGCTGATTGTAATTATACTCCAGACCGATAGAGGCCATAATCTCCTCTAACTCGCCCTTGAAGCCATTCGGCGAGTCACCGAATGATTTGAAGATACCCGTGATCGGGGACATATTGTTATATTCATCATGTTTTTCCTTATAAGCAGCCTCATCCTCGGGAGTCGTACCTTCTTGAATAGGTTCGGTAGGAACTAAATATTTACTCAAATCCACATAGATACCGATTTGGTTATAATCATCGATCGGATACAGCAAACCGGTTCCAACCTTTAACATCGTAGGCAAGAATTGGTTGGTATTTCCGCCGTCGTAAGAGACCTTCGTACCGATATTGGAGACATTAAAACCAAAGCTCCACAGGCACTCGCTATTCCCTAAGATCACGTATTTCTCCAGATAACCGGCGATATCGGCGGCAAAAGCGTTATCCGGAACCATATCCGCGTCCGACGAGGCACCCATGTCCGAACGAATATAGCGCAAGGCGACCGCCATAGAGAACACATCCGATAATTTACGGCTATAACTTACATCAAAAGCCATCTCATAAGGATTCAATATGAGCTGATTACCCATTCCTCCATCCCGGCTTTCCTGTACTTCTCCTAAAGAGAAATAACGCAAAGAAGCTCCGATCGCCTGCATATCGCTATCGCCTAATTTATAATAACCGGCCAGATACGCTAAAGCCACATCATTCACCAATTTACGTAACCAAGGCGTATAGGACAAGGCGACTCCGGCCTTACTATAGCTAAAAGCATACTTAGCCGGGTTCCAGTATTGGGAATTCACATCCGGCGTAGTAGCCACACCGTTATCACCCATAGCACCTCCACGAGCGTCGGGCGATAGACAAAGACGGTATCGCCGTATTAATCGGGGCGAATTTATGTTTAACATCGTCTGCGCCTCCTTGGGCATATAAAGCCGTAAATGCCGTCAAAAAGCTGAAAACCGCTAGTAACAGACTGAATCTTGAAACTCTTACCATATATTCTATTCTAAAAATACATTTACATTTATCATTCCTAGAGGGTAATAAACATACCCCCATGCTTATTATAAACTAATTACCCGATACTTTATTGTGCGAGAATGATTAATTTATTCGCTTTCGTCGCCTCTTTCGAGTTATTCGTACTAATCGCCGCCCGATACAGATAAACTCCCGGGCGCAACCGCCTGCCACCGTTATCCGTCAAGTTCCAAGTTACGATATAAGCCTTAAACAACTCGGAGGAACCGCTCTTCTCGGTACTCCATAGGAACTTACCGGTCATATCATAAACCATAACCGTCACCTTTAAGTTCGACTCCGGGCGATTGTGATGCAGAAAGAATTCCACTTGATCCCGTGCCGGATTCGGGGTGGCATACATCTCGATCAGATTAGGTTTCAACCCTTCCGCCACCTCAAAAGTAAAGGTATAGGTCGGAGTTATTTAAGATATCCCACACCTTAAACTCGGCCGTATGCATTCCCGGCTCCAGCTCGGGATGGAGAACTGGACAAGTCCTTCCCCTTCTTTATCGGGTAATAGTGCATAGTAATTATTCAAGTTATAACTCATGGAAGGCATACTGTCGACCGTCAGCATGATATCATGCCCTACACTACTACCTGTTATATTCACACCGCTCTTGTCCCACAGCCTAGCGACAAAATAAGGAGTCGTATTCACTTGATCACCCTCTACAAAACTAGAATCATTCAAGTAAATCTGCCGGATCTCAGGGCCGATCGTATCTGCCTCCGCATTATCAGCGGTACCGCCAACGATATAATTCAAGAAAGATCCTTGTGCCTCATGCTTGTTCACCTCATCCGAGGCGTAGAGATTCAGTTTTCCCTGCTTATTCGAATAAGAGATATCTTTCGGTACCATAAATGTAAAACTAAATTTTCCTTGCCGTACCGAATCTTGCCCGATATAGATCGTATTCGGGTAATCTGTGTAAGAGAAGCGGACCGTATCTCCTTTTTCATTCGTATTATTGCCCAAGGTGGTCAATGAAGCTTTACTATCCAGCACCGTAGCATTTAGGATACCGGTAAAATCGTTAGCCAAGCCCTCTTTCGTATCTAAGATCTCTCCCTCCACCGTTATTTTCTCCAAAGCCTTAAACGTAAAGGCTCATCTGATATGGCCTTGCCGTTCACGGCTGTCACTTGCGCCTTATACTCCGGATAGGAGATTCTCAAAGCAGGGTCACCTATCAAAATAAAATTAAGTTTATTGATACCAGACAGTTTCCGCTTGGTCTCCATCATGGCCTCGCCCAAGGTACGGGCCCGTCCGTCACTCTCCCTCTCAAAGAGATTGCGGTAAAGTTCCTTATTCAGTGCCGAGTTACCGCTAGATACAACCACACGGGTTGTCGTAAACAATGCGATCCCTCCACTTTTCGCATTCAAGAAAACAGATTCTCCCGCCGAGGTATTCACGTCATCGAAACGGGTAAAATCGCAAGTCGCCGTCACCCAAATGGGTAGTTTCGTATAAGTAGATTGTAAGATATCCGTCTGTGTCCACACGTATTCGTCAGACCAAGCGGTCGTATTACCATGCCCCGTATAGTTAATCAACAGTTGCCCTTTCTTCAATAATTCAGAGATCCGCTTACGTACATCCGGATACGTTCCGCTATTATCTCGCTTAAACGCATCGAAATAAACTTTATTCGTTAGGAAAGCCCCATGATTTTCCTCTATAAACCGGGCCAGCTCATCAGCTTGTTCCGCATGACTACTCGTATAGTGATCCGCATTGTTACCATCATCCGCCACGAAGGTGATTTGGTTTTTCCAGCCGCCTCTGTCCTCGTTCCGCATATAACCGATTACCTTATCTACCATTTGGGTAGCCTCCGTTACCGTCCGCACGGGGAAACGTCCTACACCTATGCAAATACTGTTCGGCTTATCAAGTGCCTCCTCGGATACATTATCCAATAGCCCATAATAATCATCCGTTACATACGAGAAATTAGAATTATAGAACAATCCTGAATATTCAAACAAGGACGCTCTCGACTGATAGGTCAGCAACATATTATCCCTTGCTATATTTTTCACGTCCGAGCAAATTCCCCGGTTGTCGTAAATACCATCGCCAAACAATAACAGGTATTTTGGAGCGTTACCGGCAGACACGCTACGATCGTAGAACATTTTCATGAACCGGCGGTAAGCGGTAGCGTCAGGCGCACCGCTTGAGAACTCATTATAAATCGACTGAGGATCCACGACTTCCACGGTCAATCCGTCTGTTGCCCGGTGTTCCTCCGCCAACCGTTCCGCTTGCGTTTGGAAAGCTTTAGCCGCTATGATGATCATGTCTTTTTGCTCCAAGGCATGTAGGTTTTGATTCTCCACCTCACCGACAACCTCCGGAGAGATAAAGCTCTGATCCGTCCGTACCAAAACGAACTCCCGTAAGGTACCGGCAGGAATAGAGAAAGTAAGTTCGGAGCCATTCAATTCCGTCTCCATCAGTCTTACCCGCTGAGCATCCGTCACATCAAAGACCAAGGTATTCGCGTTTGCGCCCTGTACCACGAACCGGGAAACATTTCCGATAGAAGCTATACTACGAAAAAAAGTATAGGCCCCATACGGCTGCAAAGTCCTCTTAAAATGTAACCGAACGTAATTTAACCGTACATTGTTATGAGAAGCCGAATTATAAGACACGACCACACTGTTTTTCTCACTCTTCTCGCCTTTCCATACCGCCGTGCTTACCCCTTCTAGCGCCTTCACATATTCCTCTCTATTCGAGCGGATCGAAACGTCCAGAACATTAGACTGATTAATACTCAAAGAAGCGACTCCCGTACCGGAAGTGACTTTGGATACAAAGCTCATGGTTACCTTAGCGTCTTCATTCGTGATTCCCGGAATTGAAGAGAATGTTGATAGGGTTCGGGGGGTAGCTCCGCTAAAATCTTCCCCATACAGCTCCCTACCCGATTTCGCCAACGATACTAATTCTTGCTCATGCACCAAATAATCATCGTAAGTCGTGATCCGATTAGTCGCGCCACTCGCTTGAGCCACGGAAGTCATATCATTCGTCGGAGTGGCATCGGTCACAAAATAATAGCCATACAATGAATAAGGATTATTCGTATGCACGAATGTCTGGCTCGACGAGTCATACTCCCATTTAACCGGCCCTTTCCCGTAGAATAACAGGTAATCACTCCCACGCCAAACCGGTGTAGAAGGGACATCATCGATATATTCCTTACTGAAATCCTCATCCAAGGGCCATCCTCCATAGCCATGGACAGAGACTTTCGATGGGTCCGAGAAACCCATATTCTTCAAATCCGCATAGGATAATTTGTAGATTCCGGTCTTATCCACCCGGATCTTCACCCATTTCCCCTCCGATAACAGGGATTTAGAAGCATAACGGCTACCATCCGCCCATGTATATGAGCAAAGTAATAAACCTATAATGAATATATATATTAATCTTCTCATCTCACATAAAAATCCAGAAGCTTCCGCTCGCCAAGATATCCCTCCAGATGATCGTCGATCTTCACGGGACCTACGCCAGCAGGTGTTCCGGTATAAATCAAATCGCCTATTTTCAGCGTAAAGAAGCGACTTACGTACGCAATAATCTTATCTACCGAAAACAGCATATTCGAGGTATTGCCTTCCTGTACCTTCGAGCCATTGATATCCAGATGGAACGGAAGCCGGTTTACATCCCCCGCTTGCTCCAGCGGAATAAAGGTCCCGATCACAGCCGAATTATCAAACGCCTTACTAATCTCCCACGGTAGCCCTTGCGCACGCAATTTATTCTGCAAATCCCGTGCCGTGAAATCAATACCGACCGTAACCTCATTATAATAACGATGAGCGAAACGCTCGGCTATATTTTTCCCCAAACGGTCTATCCGTACCACGATCTCCGTCTCATAATGAACTTCCGATGAAAAATCCGGAATAAAAAACGGTTTCCCATCTTTCAACAAAGAGGAGTCCGACTTCATAAAAATAGTAGGCTCTGATAATTCTAACGAATGATGCAGCTCTTTATTGTGAGCGGCATAGTTCATTCCAACGGCGATAATCTTCATATTTTAGTGATTCATTGAGTTCAATCGATTAAACATAACAGCTAAATGCGCATACATAGAAGTATTCTGGACTACGATATGTTCCGGCACCCGTATACGGAAGGGGGTAAAATTCCAAAGAGCCTTGATTCCTCCCTCGATAATCCGGTCTGTCACCTCCTGCGCTTTCTCCACCGGCACGGTGATCACCCCGATCGTCGCGCCATATTCTTTCTGCTTGGCAGGAAAATCATCCATATGAAAAACGGGAATGCCATTGATCATGCTCCCGTCCAAATCCTCACGGACATCAAAGCCCGCCACGATCTCCAAACCATATTGGCTCAGTCCGGTGTCATGCAACAAAGAAGCGCCCAGACTCCCTACCCCAAACAGAAATGCCTTATGCTGGGATGTAAAACCGAGGAAATCCTCCAATACGTCAACCAACGCGTTAATATCGTATCCCACTCTCGTCTTCCCGGAGATATTCACAAAAGAGAGATCTTTAGCGACCTGACTAGGATCTACATTAATCTCCTTAGCGATCTGGGTAGATGAGATAAACGCTTCCCCTTTCCCTTTCATCAACTTTACGAACGCAAGATACCACGGCAACCTCCTTAACGTAGGTTCCGGCACTTTCCATGCCTGTTTTATATCATCGCTGGCCATTGTCTAATTCTCCTATTCATGTATAACATTCGTGCAAGCTTACAAAAGTACAAAATTAAAAAGATTCACCAAAAAAGCCCCGATCGAGAAACTGTATTTAACTACCACCTTAACAGTGGTCTCACATTCAACAATCACGGCTTCGATACCGGCAAGTATGACGATCCTAGCGTTGTCGCTATCCTAACAGATAGTCCTAATCCTAGCAATTACTGGAAGGTGTTGAAACATAGGCTAAGAAAAGAGGGAAATGAGTCGGTTACAAATTGTAACCAACTGAAATTACCTTCTACCGATGGGAAATACTACAAAACCGACGTAGCTACGACAGAACAGCTGTTCCGGCTTATCCAATCCATCCCATCCCCTAAAGCAGAACCTTTCAAGCTATGGATGGCCCAAGTGGCAAAAGAGCGATTGGATGAAATGCAAGACCCCGAGTTAACGATAGATCGAGCCATGAGGGAATATAAAGCGTTGGGGTACTCGGATAATTGGATTAATCAACGCCTTAAAAGCATCGAGATACGTAAAGACCTAACCGATGAATGGAAACGACACGGACTACAAGAGGGCGTTCAGTTTGCTACCCTTACAGATATCATCTATCAAACGTGGGCCGGTAAAACTGCCAAAGAAAAGAATCCGCAACATCTCGAAGAACACGAAGTTATCGCCAAACAAGGAGGAAAAGCAGCAGAGGCCGCCCGCAAACAACTTGAAAGCGATTTAGGCCACTCGGTAATCTCTCCCCTCAACGCTAGAACCGGATTGAGACTTAAAGATAAAAACGACAAAGAATAGACAAAAAGCCCCGATCGAGAAACCGACCGGGGCTTATTCTTTTTCCGCTTTCTTGCCTCACGGAAATACTGACGGAGAGCTTTAATTTTTTACTTTAGTATTAATATCCCCGCATGTTCTACCTCACGGTTTACTTGAAGACGAATCTCCGCACGGGAATCTTAGAATTATATATCTTTATTATTTAACTACCACCTTAACAGCGGTCTCACCTTCAACTGCTACGGCTACGATACCGGCAGGTACGGCGATAGTTACGTTATCAGATGTAAGAACTGTCTCAGCGACTACCTTACCTAAGATGTTAGAGATAACTACTGATTTACCTGCGGCACCTTGGATAGTTACGGTACCGTTATCAGTTGTCACAGACACACCCTCAACAGCGTCGATAGTGCCATTTGAGGTCGGGATTACCTCAGATTTAGCAACACCAAACATGGCGGCTTCATCCATCTTCTTAACCATCACCAATACGTCGTTACGAGTAGCTACATATTGATTTGACTTCATGTTCTGCAAAGACACGCCACCATCCGGGTTCAAAGCGAATGCCCAATTAGCCTCGTTATCATGCTTCTTCACATATTTAGCCGTATCCGTAGCGGTATATAATTCCAAGGAATCAGTGCCTGCCACATACTTACCCTCGATAAACGCTACGCGAGAAAGACCTTCCACTTATAAGCGTTAGCCGTAGAATCCTCTACGCTTACCATATACAAGCTATTGCCGGCCTTTACCGTAGCAGAATCAAACCCTGCTTAGTAGAGATAAAATACAATGGTTTCGTCTCGTCCGTAGCATCTGCGGTATCAACCCACAAAGCGAAGTTCTCGGCCTCGAAAGCGGATCTCAATTGACCGACACGTTTCAAGGAAGCGAAATTGTCATCCGTACGAGTGATAGACATAGCGTCATCGGAAGCCAAAGTAATGATCTTATGACCTGCCGCCTCTGCTTGGTACTCATTCTTCTCATTCTCGAATACGAATACGGTAGGAGCTACCGCTGTAGAAGCAGATTTCTCGATAGCACCCGTAGTAATGTTCGCGATAATATAGTTACCGTCCATAGAAGTGGATGCCAACTTACCCTTTGTCTCATCTGTTTGAGCATAAGCCAACAAATACTGACCTTCAGTGGCGGTAGCCTGGAAGAATACGACCACCGTGTCATTCTGCGTATTATAAGCCTCTTTAGACAAGACAAACTTATTCGCTTTATCATAGGCCAGATGTCTGTCACCATAGCGTTCAACCAACATATAAGCCGTGCGGCTCAAGGAATCTTTCGATGTATAACCAAACTTCTCAGAGTCATAAGGTTTCACCGTAAAGAACTGTCCATCGCTATTAGCGGCGAAAATAGAGGAATCCTTGGATGCAATGAAGATGCTATTGCCAGCGATAGATTGAACACGCAAAGTAAACGATGTGTTCGCTACCTCTGAATCAGAGAAATGTCTATAACCAACATACTTGCCGGCTTCACCAGCTGCGGTAGTAAGAGCTGTCAACTTATAATCCGTACCATTGATACGATAGATACCTTCTTTATCGGTCTTATAGTAAGCGCCAGAAGCCTCCTCAAGCTTATTACCATACGCTCTGTTATACAAAGAATAGTTGTTCTCACCTTCATGAATCATGATATACTGTGTAGCAGGAACTAAGGCAGAAGCGACATCCAGGCTATCCTTATTAGTAGATGCATTATTAGCACCATAATACTTACTCAAAGAACCATCATCCTTCACTTTCTGGACGGCGTAAGCTACTTTCGTATTCAGATCAGAGATTGCGGAGCCAGTCTTAAACGTGATCTTTGTAGAAGGAGCTGTCGCATTTTCTATAACAGAAACCTCTTTCCGATCAGACAATTCTGCCACATATACATACCAAGACTTACCAGATGCAAGAGATTTCTCTTGCACATCATCCTTGTAATATCCGCTTGTCTTCTTTGCCTGTAAACCAACCACCTCAATATTCATGGAGGCTTTATCATAATTATACGAGGTCACAAAGCGATAAGCGTTAAGTACACGTCCTGGAGCGGGCTCCACTTTAGTAATCTTTCCGGCGGCATCTTTCGTTATTTTCAACGTATCTTGAGTAAACACAACACCTGTCGTACCCAATCCTGTAAAATAAGTAGTATCAGCCACCAAGTAATATTGTACCTTTTGTTTTGCCGCATTCTCAATAACCTTGCCACTAACAGCGAAGAAAGCTGTGTCACCAGCTAAAACCGCAGGAGAACTTACAACAGGAGCATGATCCGCATCAGAATCTAATTCGAAAGTACCAGTCGTACTTCCATCATGTAAAGCTTCCGCTCTTAACATAGATTCTATGAAGAGATTTTTCTCACCATTTGCAGCCGGAGAGAACGCTAGCTCAAAACCTTTACCTCCATTTTTCTCATTCAACTGCTTGGCAGACATATTCGCTGCCGCAGGTACGTCTTCCTCTAGCGCAAGCATACCACTTGTGGGAGGGGTAACTCCTGTCTGTTTCTTTACTTTTACAACGCCACTCTCCTCTACGAGATAATAAGTATTACCCCCAGATACGGAATAAATTCCAGAAGCCGAAGAAGAATGCCCCTTCCATCCCCAAGTATTTACGGCACCACCAGAAATGATAGCATTCGCTTCCTTAGCGTCGAAAGCCAATACCTTTCCTGTTTTTCTGTTCGTAAATGTAAACAATGAATCACCGCTAGCCGCAATAGTCTTGTTGACTTTCCAGAAATAACGATCACTCAACAAATTATCCGGAGTATCCGTTCCCGCAGAGACTGTTGAGCCAGTCGCCTTGGAATTCAGCACGACACTATCCGTCTTCGCTATATCCACACCCAAATATTTTTCGGTTGAAGTTGGGGTAGTCGTGCTATATTTCAAACGATAATAATTACCGTTCGTCACATTCGCTACCGCACTTGTGGAAAGCGCACTTACTGCCAAGAAGACAGCAGCCAAAGTAGAAAACTTTTTGTTCATAATACTGAAATTAATATTAATACTAGTGTTTATTAAGATAATCAAATACTTAGCTCTATTAAACCGATCCCCAAACCACATAAAAACGACTAGTCTAAACGATCGTCTAGATTAGTCGTTTTTTGAGGGAGGAAAAGAGAGGTTCGTTTACGGAATCGGTTATTTCGTAACGGATAGCCTATTTGATTGATAAGAAAGAGGATAAGGGGTGAAAAAAATAGCCCGGAAGGGTTGCAGAAGTCGAAGAAACGCGTACCTTTGCAAATGACTAAAAGAATCGATCGTTTAAACTAGTCGTTTCTACACGATAAATTAACAGGCAGATGCTAAAAAACCGCCTTCCGTTCTAGCGAAATTCATTCATCGTAATTCATATCTATTGACTTCTTCGGGCTATCCCATAGGGTTACGACTGGGTTCTAACAGGGTTACAATACCCATTCACGACTACCGCCAACCCTATTCGTGACTGTTTATAATGCCCAACGGCAGTATAGGCGTTACCCAACGCGACTATATGTGCAGGCTTTTGTCGTATATCGTGCGTAAAAGGCCGTACTTTTTTATATAAAACCCCGATTATCGTCTCCCCCTTCCCCCTATTTCACAATACCGGCAAAAAGGGATTGCCACGATTTAAGCCTTATATCAAACAAAAAGTCAAGATAACAACCGTTTTCACGACATGAGATTCCTTCAAGATCCTAGATATTACGGCAACATTATGACCTTCAAAAAACACGTACGTCTTTTTCCGGAAACACGTACATGTTTTTTCAAAAAGACGTACGTGTTAAAAATAAAAAGCGTATCTTTACCGCAAGAGATGGAAAAAGAACCATCCCTTTCATATTAATCACTAAAACCTATAAACACTATGGGAAAATTTATCAATCCCTTCACCGATTTCGGCTTTCACCGGATATTCGGGCAGGAGGTACACAAGGAGTTACTAATCGATTTCCTGAACCAGTTGTTCTTCGGAGAGCACGACATTGAGGATATCACGTTCCTTAACCCGATTCAGACCCCCGAGACGCTGGATGACAGGGGAATCGTTTTTGACGTGCATTGCAAGGATAGCAACGGAAACCTATTCGTCGTTGAGATGCAAACCGGGGCACAACCCTATTTCCACGACAGGGGACTGTACTATCTGGCGAGGGCCATCAGTAACCAAGGGCAAAGAGGGAAGGACTGGAAATTCGCGTTGCAACCCGTATACGGGGTATTCCTACTTAACTACAAGATGGACGTGAACTCAAAGTTCCGGACCGATGTTATATTGGCGGACAGGGAAACCGGAAGGATGTTCAGCGACAGGATACGGCAAGTCTACCTCGAGCTGCCCTACTTCCAAAAAGAACCGGACGAGTGCGAGAACGATTTTGAACGTTGGATTTATTTATTGAAGCATATGGACACTTTAGAGAGAATGCCGTTCAAGGCGAGAAAGGCGGTCTTCGACAAGTTGCTGGAAGTAGCCGACGTGGCAAACCTCAGCAAAGAGGAGCGCATACAATACGACGAGGCTCTGAAACGATACAGGGATTATAAGAATACGATCGATTACGCGGAGGAGAAAGGGATATTGAAAGGGAAAGAATCTACGGCCCGTAACATGAAAGCCGAGGGAATCGCACCTCTCATCATCCAAAAATGCACCGGACTCTCCCTTGAGGATATAGAGAAATTATAAAATAAGCCCTCCAGCCCTATTCTCGCTAACCGAATGGTTAGAAGAACAAAGGCTGGAGGGCTTGTCTACTATCTATAAGGAAAGAGTTCCTTAGATTCTCTCCAATGTAGCTGTAATAAACTCCCAGATCTTCTGTACGGAATGAATATTCACTCGCTCATCCGGTGAGTGCGGATATTCCAAATCCGGTCCGATAGAAACCATATCCATATCCGGATAAGCGCCTTGGATGATACCGCATTCCAATCCGGCATGCATCACCTTCACCTCAGGTTCCTTACCAAATAAATCCAGATAGGTAGATTTCATCAAGTTCAAGATCGGGGAATTGATATTAGGCTGCCAGCCATTATAATGACCGGACTCCTCCACCTTAGCCCCTGCCAAAGCGAATACACTTTCCAGACTTGAGCAAACAGAATCCTGCGAGACTCGGATGAGCTACGCACCAAGATTTTCACCTCGATCAACTCATCAGATGTCTTCACGATCGCCAAGTTAGAGGAAGACTCAACCGTACCCGGAAATCATGCAACATGCTAATCACACCATTCTGGCAACCCTCGATCGCATTGATCAAATCATCCTGTATCTCCTCCGGAATCAACGTAGACGGCAATTCAACCATCTCCGCAACGAAATCGATCTTATCCTCCACACCCATATACTCCGTACGGAACATATCTTGGTAATCAGCCACTAGCTCCCAAAGAGACTCCACGTTATCACCCGGAATCGTTATCACGGCAAAAGCCTCACGAGGGATTGCGTTAGGCAAGGAACCACCCGCCACAGAAGACAAACGAGCGCCATAATCGCATACCGCCTCTTTCAAGAAACGGAAGATCAACTTATTCGCATTCGCACGCCCTAAATGAATATCCACACCGGAATGACCACCTTTCAAGCCAGCCAAGCTAACCTTGACAGCCACGTCACCTTCCGGAATATAAGTATCCTCCTTAAATTGGAAAGAGACATTCACGTTAGCGCCACCCGCGCAACCTACGAACAACTCCCCTTCCTTCTCGGAATCACAATTCAATAAAATATCACCCTTTAAGAAATGCGGCTTCAAGCCGAAAGCGCCGTCCATTCCCTGTTCCTCATCAATCGTAAACAGGGCCTCGATAGGTCCGTGACGCAAGCTATTGTCCGCCAACACGGCCATCGCCAGAGCGGCGCCCATGCCATTGTCCGCCCCAAAGTCGTCTCACGGGCCGTCACCCAATCACCGTCTATGTAAGCGTCGATCGGATCTTTCTCGAAATCATGCTTTACGGAAGAGTTTTTGGGGAACCATATCCAGATGAGACTGCAATGTCACGGTCTTACGACCTTCCATTCCGGCGTAGCCGGCTTACGGATCAATACGTTACCCACCTCATCTTGCAGGGTTTCCAATCCCAATCCTTTACCAAAGGATATCATAAAACGGGTTACTGCCTCCATATGTCCGGTCGGACGGGGGATTTGCGTAAGGTCATAAAAATAACCCCATACATGCTTCGGAGATAGATCTTTGATTTCTGCTGACATAGATGTTAATAATTTAGTTCAGTTCATATTTAATACATATCTTGTATTCATCACGAAACAGCGACCGGAGCCTCCTTGTTCTCCCGATTGGTGAGCGGTAAAGCTACCACTCCGAATAATCCGCACAATCCCGTCCATACCGTCTGTACCGTATGAACGACCAAGGCGAACGCCGCCGCGTCATTCTCGTTCACGCCAAAACAAACCAAGGTAGCGATCACCATGAAATGCCATGGTCCGATACCACCTTGAACAGGCACCGCCACGCCGATACTACTCATCGTAAACGTGATCAGCCCGACCACGATACCCAAGTCCTTGGTAAAGTCGAAAGCATAGAACGTAATATAAAAGTAACAAAAATAACCTCCCCAAATCAATAACGTCTCTATCACGAAACGCATCTTATGCTCCATGTACCAGATACTCTTCATACCGGTCCATACATTCTTCAACATGCCTTTGGCTTTCTGTACCAGCGTAAAGTTACTCATATAAGTGAATACAAACCAAATTACAGCGACAAAAATTATCACCGCCACGTAAATCCATATCGAATTAAACATGGATTGGAACCCTTCGAGCAAAGCCGGGTTCTTAGCGAAGAAACTCGTAAAGAAGCTTATATTAAATATGAATATCATCAAGGTTATCAAACCGACCATGATCGTATCGCTCACACGGTCGATCAACAGCGTACCTAACAGCTTGGTAAACGAGATCTTATCGTATTTCGTGATCATGCCGCAACGCCATACCTCGCCGACACGGGGCAACACCAGATTCACTGCGTAATTACCCAGCACGGCGTAAATCACGTTACTCATCTTGAAGCGCTCGCCCAAGGAACTGATCAGCAATCCCCACCGTAAACCACGGACGATATTGGCGAACAAGCCGAACAGTAAAGAAACCAGAATAATATCATAACGAACCCCCTCCTTGACTACTCGCCAAATCTCAGTGATATCCATTTTCCGATACAAAAACCAAAGGAGTAAACAGCCGAAGGCTAAAGGTAGAATTATCTTCAGAAACGTACGTAGAATGCTCTTAAAATCCATTAGGTATAGGGAACTTTAAATTATTTATTGTACTTTTGTGCATCCGCAAAGATAAGCATAATATTTAAAAACAAACACATTACACCGAAAAGTGGATGAGATTAGTTAAGCCAAAAAAAGCATTAGGGCAACATTTCCTAAAGGATCTGCAAATAGCACAGCGCATTGCGGACACACTCGATACTTTCAAATCCTTGCCGGTCTTGGAAATCGGACCGGGAATGGGAGTCCTTACCCAGTTCTTGCTGGAGGCGGGACATGATTTGACCGTTGTCGAGTTGGACATGGAATCCGTAGATTACCTGAACCAGAATTTCCCCGATCTGAAAGGACGTATCATCGCCGAGGATTTCCTGAAATTGGATCTCTCGAAGCTATTTCCGGGGCAGTTTTGTGTGATCGGTAATTATCCCTATAATATCTCCAGCCAGATATTCTTCAAAGTCCTCGATTATAAGGACCAGATTCCCTGCTGCTCGGGGATGTTACAAAAAGAGGTAGCGGAACGCCTAGCGGCAGGTCCCGGTAGCAAGACGTACGGAATCTTGAGCGTATTGCTTCAAGCTTGGTACGACGTGGAATACCTCTTTACTGTCAGTGAGAAAGTATTCGATCCGCCTCCAAAGGTGAAAAGCGCCGTATTGAAAATGACTCGTAACGACCGCAAGGAGCTGGGATGCGACGAGAAGTTATTCAAGACCGTAGTAAAGACCTCATTCAACCAACGAAGAAAAACGCTTCGTAATTCCATGAAACCCCTATTGGGTAAAGATTGCCCGGATTACGCCTTGCCGATATTCGACAAGCGCCCGGAACAGTTATCCGTGGAGCAATTCGTGGAACTGACCTTGATCAGCCAAAAGCATCTGGAGAAGCAGGCTGGTGATGTCCTATAATAATATAAGAGTCCAATGATCGAACTGACGAAAGATTACATCGAGAACCTGAAAAGCATCATCGAGGCCAAAGATGACGCGAAGGCACAGGAGGTACTTCATGAACTGTATCCTGCCGATATAGCCGAGCTTTATCAAGAACTGAACTTGCAAGAGGCCATTTATCTCTATCTATTGATGGATGGCGACAAAGCGGCGGATGTATTGATGGAGTTGGATGAGGAAGACCGTCATAAGTTATTGAAGGAACTTCCCAATGAGCTTATCGCCAAGCGTTTCGTCGATAACATGGAAACGGATGATGCCGTTGACTTGATGCGTGAGTTGGACGAGGATACCCAAGAGGAGATCCTTTCGCATATCGAGGACGTAGAACAGGCCGGTGATATCGTGGACTTGTTGAAATACGACGAGGACACCGCCGGCGGTTTGATGGGTACCGAGATGATCGTGGTGAACGAGAATTGGAGTATGCCCAAATGTATCGACGAGATGCGCAAGCAAGCGGAGGAGATGAGCGAGATCTATTATGTATATGTAGTGGACGACGACGAGCGCTTGAAAGGCGTGCTCCCCTTGCAGAAACTGATTACCCACCCATCCGTCTCCAAGATCAAGCATGTCATGAAAAGACCCGATCTCCGTTCGCGACAGCGACAGTATCGAGGAGGTTACGGAGACGATCGAGAAATACGACTTGGTAGCCTTGCCCGTAGTCGATAGTATCGGACGTCTGGTAGGACGTATCACGATCGATGACGTTATGGATGAGGTACGCGAGCAACACGAGCGTGATTACCAGTTGGCATCCGGTATCTCGCAAGACGTGGAAACCTCGGATAATGTATTCACCCAAACCGCCGCCCGCCTACCTTGGCTGCTGATCGGCATGATCGGAGGATTGGGAAACTCCGTTATCCTCGGTGGTTTCGAGAGCAGTTTCGCCACTAACCCGAAGATGGCGCTATTTATCCCGCTGATCGGTGGTACCGGTGGAAACGTAGGCATACAATCTTCCGCTATCGTGGTACAAGGCTTGGCAAACAATACCTTGAAGGAAGGGAATATCGTACCGCAAATCCTAAAAGAGTCCGTAGTTTCGTTAATCAATGCCAGCATTATCAGTCTGGTCGTGTTCATTTACAACTTCTTCATGCTGGGAGACCGGGGGATTACGGCCTCCGTATCTTTAAGCCTATTCGCCGTCGTAATGTTCGCCAGTATATTCGGCACGTTAGTTCCCATGACCTTAGATAAGATGAAGATAGATCCGGCCTTGGCGACCGGGCCGTTTATCACCATTACCAACGATATTATCGGTATGATGATTTATATGTTCATTACTTCCGCGTTAGCTTGATACCACGGGGGGACGGACGCCGTCCCTACAATGTTAAAATAATATGTTATAGAACATATCTACGAAATAGCTGTTATCTTTGTAGCGGTTATCAAAAAAGGTAGAAAAACTATGCTAACAGAAGCATTTTACATTCTCTTCTTCTATTTCACGGGAGAGTTTATCAGCTACTTTATCGACGGTTTCATACCGGGTAGCGTAATTGGGATGGTGCTATTGTTTTTAGCCCTCGCGTTCAAGAAAGTAAAACCTGAAAAGGTGAAACGTCTTTCCACGGTTCTTACCCAAAACATGGGATTATTCTTCGTTCCTGCCGGTGTAGGGCTTATGAATTCCTTCGGGATCATCTCCGAGTATTGGGCAGTCCTGCTGATCGCTTCCGTAGTAAGTACAATTTTAGTCATCGCCAGCGTAGCGTTGGTGCAACAAAAACTGGAAAAGGGAAAATAGACCATGGATAATCTGGCGCATTCCGAGATTTTCGCTCTTACCTTGGTAATTGGTACCTACCTGACTTCCTTGGCTCTTTACAAGAAAGTCCATATCAGTCTTTTGCATCCTTTGCTTACGACCATCTTCGTGATTATCGTGGTACTGGAAGTCCTAGGCATTCAATATGAGTCGTTCCAGCAAAGCAGTCATTTGATCCATTTTATGCTGGGGCCTTCCGTAGTGGCCCTTGGCTATGTGTTATATGAGCAAATCCAATATCTAAAGGGAAATGTCGTTTCGATCTTGACTTCCGTATTTGTCGGGGCCATTGTCGGAATCGTAAGCGTAATCATCATCGGTAAATTGATGGGAGCCGACCAAGCGTTGATCGCCACGCTCCAGCCGAAATCCGTCACCACCCCGATCGCTATGGGGATAGCGGAGAAAGCGGGCGGCATACCTTCACTTACCGCCGTCATCGTCGTAGCGGTAGGAATCTTTGGCAGTATAGTGGGCCCTATTGTGATGAGGGTACTGGGAATAGATAGCCATATCGCTAAAGGACTGGCGTTAGGGGCTTCCTCCCATGGAGTAGGAACAGCAGCGGCCATTCAAATCGGGGCCATCGAAGGAGCATTAAGCGGACTGGCAATTGGCTTGATGGGTATCATGACAGCGGTCTTGGTTCCGGTTATTCGGTTGATTTGCAACTATTTTTCCATATAAATACGCAAAACTTTTGCTACTTTAGCAGGAATGTACTACTTTCCCCCGAAAATCGTTAAGGATTACTCTATAACATTATAAATAAAGAAAATAAATATGATCAATTCACAAGACATTAAGAAAGGAACTTGTATCCGTTTGGACGGAAAACTCTATTTCTGCGTCGATTTCCTTCACGTAAAACCGGGTAAAGGTAATACCATCATGCGTACCACATTGAAAGATGTTGTAAAAGGCGGTCAGATCGAGCGTCGTTTCAATATCGGTGAGAAGTTGGAAGATGTACGCGTAGAACGTCGCCCGTATCAGTTCACTTATACGGAAGGCGAGCATTATCATTTCATGAACCAAGAGACATTCGATGACGTGATCATCGACAAAAACTTGATCAACGGCGTTGATTTCATGAAAGAGGGAGAAATTGTAGACGTTGTTTCTGATGCATCTACCGATACGGTTCTTTTCGCCGACATGCCTACAAAAGTTCAATTAAAAGTTACTTATACAGAACCGGGTATTAAAGGTGACACTGCTACTAACACCTTGAAACCGGCAACCGTAGAGACTGGTGCGGAAGTTCGCGTTCCGTTGTTCATCAACGAGGGCGAGGTTATCGAGATCAATACGACTGATGGTTCTTACGTAGGCCGTATCCGCGAGTAATCCGGGTCTTGTCAAAATATACGGTTCCCGCTTGATAAGCAGGCGGGAACTATTTTTTTAACCAAATCATAAACCTTTCCCGACTATGAAAGAAAAGACAGGAAAACTTTCCATCAAGGAATGGGCCGAAGAAGACAGGCCCCGTGAGAAAATGCTTCAAAAAGGCGCTTCCGTATTAAGCGATGCCGAATTGATCGCCATACTGATCGGATCCGGCAACAATGAGGAGACGGCCGTACAACTCTCTCAACGGATACTTCACTCCGTAAACAACAATCTGAATACATTGGGTAAACGTTCCATCAAAGAATTAACTTCCGGCTTTAAAGGTATCGGAGAGGCGAAGGCGGTCACGATCTGCGCCGCTATGGAACTAGGGAAACGGCGGGAAACCTCAGAGGCATCTCCTCAAGATGCTATCCGAAGCAGCAAAGACTCCTATCTCCTATTCCGTACCCAACTATGCGATTTACCTTATGAGGAACTCTGGATCGCTCTAACCAATCCCTTAAATAAGGTGATACAAAAGATAAAAATCAGTCAGGGCGGAGTAAACCAGACTTCCGTGGATATCCGTTTGGTATTAAAAGCGGCGATCAACGTCTTGGCCTCCGGTATAATCCTATGCCATAATCATCCATCCGGTAGCCTCCGCCCCAGTACGCACGACGATGCCTTGACCGAGCGTATCCAAAAGGCGGCGAAGCTGATGGATATTAGGATACTGGATCATATCATCCTGTCCGATAGCGGCTATTATAGCTATGCAGACGAAGGAAGGCTGATCCGGTGAAACAAATTCTCTTTTCCCCCGGTTTAGTATATAGAAGTATTAATGTATATTCGCGTATAAAACAAAAGAAGATGAACAACGAATTTCTCCAAACAGAAGAAGCGATCGTCGCTATGCTGAAGACGGTATACGACCCGGAAATACCCGTAAACGTATACGATCTTGGGCTTATATATAAGGTAGATATCGATGAGGAAAAAAATGTACGCATCGATATGACCCTCACCGCCCCGAACTGTCCGGCGGCCGATTTCATATTGGAAGATGTCCGTATGAAGGTAGAAGCGGTCGATGGGGTGAACAATGTAGAGGTAAACCTCGTCTTCGAGCCGGAATGGGACAAGGACATGATGACGGAGGAGGCTAAACTGGAATTAGGTTTTCTATGAAAATATATTTCGCCTCAGACGCACATCTGGGAGCCCGTTTCCACAAGGACCCTTTAGCCATCGAGAAGAAACTGGTACGTTGGCTGGATAGCATCAAGGAAGACGCTTCCGCCATTTGGTTTCTGGGAGATCTATTCGACTATTGGTACGAATACAAATACGTCGTGCCGAAAGGCCATGTACGTTTTCTGGGGAAATTGGCCGAGTTAGCGGACAGAGGTATAGAAATACATATCTTTATCGGTAACCATGACATCTGGATGTTCGACTACTTGCCGAAAGAGATAGGCGCCATCATCCATCGGGATACCTTGACAGTCGATTTATTGGGGAAACGTTTCTTCCTCGGGCATGGCGATGAGGTAGATTTCCGGAGTAAGGCATTCCGTCTGATCAGGGCTATTTTCCGGAACAAGTTCTGCCAATGGTTATATGCGGGAATACATCCCCGCTGGACGTTCGGGTTCGCTTTAGGCTGGTCGCTCAACAGCCGGAAGAGCGGACTGGAAAAGCAAGAGGCTAAAAAGTATCAAGGGGAAGACGCAGAATATATGGTTGTTTTCGCCAAGGAATATCTAAAGACGCATCCCGATATAAACTTCTTCATTTTCGGCCATCGCCACATCATGTTGGACTTGATGTTAAGCCGTACCTCCCGTATTCTCATAGCCGGGGATTGGATGCAATTCTTCTCTTATATCGTATGGGATGGCGAGAATCTGTATATGGATCAGTTTCTGGAAGAGACGGACGGACAATCTTATCCCAACACATAAGACAGCGTTGTCTTAACACCTTAGACAGTACTGTCGAAGCACCTTAGACTGCGTTGTATGATGTGCTCATACAACGCTGTCCGGATTCTCCGCTTACTTTACCGGGATATAACCAACCTTCTTCACCGTCGCTTGTCCTTCGGCAGACATCACATAATCGATGAACGGTCGCACCTTTGAGGCATTCTTCGTCTCATAGTAGTAGAACAACGGACGGACAACCGGATAGGTCTTATTCCTCGCGTTCTCCAACGAAGGCTCCACGTAGGATTTTCCGGCATCATACGATACATGGATCGGCTTCACTTCTTTATTCAAATAAGCAAGACCTACATAGCCAATGGCTCCTTTCGTCTGGCTTACGCTTTGTATAATGGCACCTGTAGCCGGCATGCTCAAGATACCGTTCATATAGTTCTTATTTTTCAACACGCTCTCCTTGAAGAACTCGTAGGTTCCGGAAGAAGTCTCGGGAATAGGCCACGATCTTCATATCCGCACCACCCACTTCTTTCCAATTCTTAATCTTGCCGGTAAAAATGCCTTCCAATTGCTCCGGGTCAGATTGGATACCTTGTTGGAAGGATGCACGACAACAGCCAGAGCGTCGTAGGCGATCACCTCCTCTTTCGTTTTCTTTCCGGCTTCTTGCAACTTCATGCGCTCGTCGAATTTCATCTTACGGGAAGCCATCGCTATATCCGTAGTGCCTTCCATCAAAGCGGAGATCCCCACGCCGGAGCCACCACCCGTCACCGTTATCTTAGCGGCTTTGTTCTTATTCATGAAATTCTCGGCTTCAGTCTGGGTAAGAGGCAAACAAGTATCGCTACCCTTTATCTTCTGGGCAAACACATTCGTAGCAAACAAACACGCTGCCATGGCAGCTAATAAAATCGTCTTCTTCATTACTTTGTATTTATCTTTTATTTACGATACAAAATAAATACTTCGGTATTTCAATGGGATGAAACAGATATTACAATCCTATGAATTAAAACTTATATTGAAGACGGACTGTCAATACATTATCCTTCCGGTCGTTCTCGTAGCCCTTCACGAGGTTACTTTTCTCATTGAAGTTAAACTCGTAGTAAGCTTGTAGACGGATATGTTTATTGAAATTATAGATACCGCCAATACCTATCGTGCTTTGAGCCAAGTCGGTTTTTGAGGTGAAGCTATTTTCCGCCCCTACCTCATTTCCACTCACCTTCGTATTCGGATCGTAAACGTCATATTTCAATACGGCGGAGAAAGGAGAGGCGCCTATATCCTGTACCAAATAAAAGAAGTAACCAAGGAAAGGACGCTTGAACAAAGAATTTTCCGGCAAATTCTCCGGTCGGGTACTGTAGTTCGGGCTTTTACTGCTCCCGGCGATACCGGGTTGGGTACCGATTAAACCTTCCGCACGGAGAGTGGTCTTTCCTAAAGATGAAAGAAAACTAAACTGTCCATCCAAACCTAAATACTGGCGCTTCATATAAGTACCCGTCTCTCCCATATCCCTCTTAACGAAATGATTGCCACGCATCTCATACGCCTCGGTAGTCGGGTTGTAGACAAAACCATGGTAATAGGAGAAACCGGCTCCCCATTTTCCCCAGTCGCCTATCGCCTTCTCGGCACCCAGACGCCCGATGAAATCTTTCCGGCTATCCGTCTCCCGGTTAATACTGTTTCCGGCAAACAGACCGGCATCCAATCGCAAGAAACTCAATGGGCTGGTAGTCTTGGTACGTAAGGTAAGCATCGCTCCCAAGTCACGCTCATCCGGGAAGAAATACTGGATAATAGTCGCTCTCTCCGGAGATTCAGAGAACTCGTGGAATAACAGACCTCATAACCGAAAGGACGGTTGAACACACCAGCCATCAACTGGCTACGCTTCGTCCAAGGGTCCTTGATACCGATATACAGATCACGGAAACTTACTCCCTTATCATTCACCTCGATCTGGACAGCACCTGTTCCGATCCCATCATTGTACTCAAACTTCATACGCCCCGGCGGATACCGATCCGGTTAAACCCTTTATCAAGTTCTCGTTCTTATCGCCCACTTTCAAGGTAGCGTCCTCCTGTCCATATTGGTATTGTCCTTGGATATAAGCGGAAACCTTGAATTTGCTTAGCTTCTGGACTACCTTATCCAAGGTAGTCACTTCCGTAGCCAAGGAATCGATACGTTTTCCACCGACTGATCCACCTCCTGCGCTCCCATACTGAATGGAAGCAGCACTAACATGAGCGCTATAACTTTTCTAATTTCATTCCTAACTATAAAACTATATTTGCGTCGCAAAGTTACAACGCTCCTGTTTCACACCCGTTTCACATACATTACAATCCTGTTACAGACGTCTTGCCTAATTATTCAGGGACGAATTTACATAAAATAATCGGTTCGTTCCATACATTGCACATGACTAGAATATTTGCGCGATAATTCTGGTCCATTTCGCACATTTATTGGGATATTGTGCTACCTTTGCCTCGATTATTGAAACACTATATTTATTTTTTAATGAAGACATTAACAATCGGAGACCTAAAGGCTCGTATTCCAATCATCCAAGGTGGAATGGGCGTAGGCATCTCTCTTTCCGGCTTAGCCTCGGCCGTTGCAAATGAAGGTGGGATCGGCGTTATCTCCGCAGCCGGTCTCGGACTTTTATATAAGAAATTGTCACCCAGCAATTATACGGAAGCTGGGAATCTCGGGTTAGCGGAAGAGATCCGCAAGGCCCGGGAAAAAGCGAAAGGTATCATCGGCGTAAACGTAATGGTGGCTCTTTCCGACTTCGCCGAATTGGTGAAAACCAGTATAGCGGAAAAGGTAGACATCATTTTCAGCGGTGCCGGACTGCCTTTGGACTTGCCTTCTTTCCTCAAGAAAGATAGCGTCACCAAGCTGGTTCCCATCGTTTCCAGCGCACGTGCCGTACGCATCATCTGCGAGAAATGGAAGAATAACTATGATTATCTTCCGGATGCGGTGGTACTAGAAGGCCCGAAAGCGGGTGGACATCTGGGATATAAGGAAAACCAGTTGGAAGACCAGCATTTCTCATTGGAAGAATTATTACCTCAAGTCGTAGAGGAAGTCTCTCATTTCGAGCAGAAATACGACAAAAAGATCCCGGTAATTGCGGCAGGAGGCATTTATACGGGTGAAGATATCAAACGCATGATAGACCTTGGAGCATCAGGCGTTCAGTTAGGAACCCGGTTCGTTACCACCACGGAATGCGATGCCTCGGAAGCCTTCAAACAGACCTATATACAGGCAGAGGAGAAGGACATAGAGATCATCAAAAGTCCCGTCGGCATGCCCGGACGAGCCATCCATTGCAGTTTCCTTGAGAAAGTGAAGGCGGGAATCAAGCAACCGAAAGCTTGTCCCTTCAACTGTATCAAGACGTGCGATATATCACGCAGCCCGTATTGTATCGTCACCGCCTTGTACAACGCCTTCAAAGGGAATTTCGAGAATGGATACGCTTTCGCCGGCAGTAACGCTTGGCGAGCGAATAAGATCACTTCGGTACGGGAAACCATTACCGAGTTGATGAATGAATGGAAAGCTAAATTATAAGCACAAAAAAAGCCTCCGGAAACGGGGGCTTTTTTTATATTCGAAGGTAAGTATCTCCATTATTGCTCGGCCAACCAAGCGGCCAGCTCATCCCGGTTCGCGGCGGCATCCTGCATGCCGGCTTGGGCAGCTTGATCGAAATATTGCATAGCGGTCGTATAATCCTTCTTCATCGCATAAGCGACACCTAGGTTATTCCATGCTTCCGGCAAATTAATACCTTGCAAACGACTGATGGCCGGATCGTAAGCACCAGTCTCAATCTCAAGGGCCGCCGTATTTAATTGAGCGATCGGGTCGGTCGGATAAAGACGAACGGCGATATCGAATACCTCCTTGAACTGATCGCTACCTTTATCATAAGAATTGGCTACCAAGAACATCTCATTCAAACTTAAATATTGAGGTTTCGTTTTGATCACTTGCTTGGCCTCGTTCACGTCGAACGGACGTGCGATATAAGCCAAGGTATAATCAATACGTCTTAAAGGAGGATAGTATTTATCCAATAATATCTTATAAGTCCGACCTCCGTTCAAGGCATGTAGTTTAGCCTTGCGCTTGTTTATATCTTGAATATCCAAGATCTCCAGAATCTCCTTCTTATTCGCCAAATCTGATTTCGTAACCTCTTGACGCAATCCGATCCAATCCTCACCCATCCAATTCACTTTCATCAAGGAAGGATCCATCTTCTCCTTATCTTTCATGTAAGCGACAAAAGCCTTGGCACGACTCTCGGACAATCTCATATTATAATCGTAGCCACCTTCCGGGGAAGCGTATCCGGTAACCTTAAATTCGGTAAAGCTTAGATTCTTATCGTTACGGACTTCCGTTACAATCTTATTCACCTCATTCAGCACGGTAGCGTTATCTTTGAAATCACGTAACAATACGGACTTGCCTACCTCAAAGTTTAAATAAGCGGAATGCGTCTCGCTCCGTTGTTTCACAGGTTCTACCGGAGGAGTAACATAGCTAAGCTCATAAACGGGAGGGGCTAACGGAGGCAATACACGGCTCATCACCCCATAGATGTCATTTGAGACCTCACAAGAAGCGCATCCCGTGGTATTCTCATCCACCATCAAGGTAGCGTTTCGCATCCATCCCGCATAGGGTACGGACAATTCCACCGGAATCAATTCCGGCCCCTTCTTCGTCTGACGGATAATCAAGCTAGGAGTTTGGGGAAATTCATAACTATCGAAACCCAACTCACGGTTCAACGCCTTCATACGTGCCCGCCCGGTAATCACGATCGGGTTAAACTGGTAAGACTGCGATTTATCCACCGATTGCAATACCGGTGTCAGTATGACCATCTCTTGGGATTTCAAACGCAGATTACTCAGATTGGTCGTAAAATTCATCATAAGCTGGCTTCCGTCCTTCCTTGCGCTTACATTCTCGAAACTAACAGTTCCCCGCACACCGTTCTGTGCCTGTAGGCTCACACCTCCGAGGAACAATAAAGCGATACATATACTCAATAAATGTCTCATATCTCTCTAGATCGTTTTTTAGTGGATAAAATAAATGATAGAAAGGGCCGCTTTCGTTACACCCCAATAGTTCGAGTTCTTGGTCTCGATCTTGGAGCCACATTCCCCGCAATTATACTTATCATAATGTACACGGGCATAACCGGCGCCGATAGCGGCTTCTATACTCCAACGCTTATTCAGTATCCATTGATGTCCCAACGTAAGTCCGCCACCGTACAAATAACCATCATAACGATGATCCTTCAAATTAGGGAATATGCCAAAGGGTAATTTAATCCCGGCGATATTATACTGTCCGCCCAACGCATGCACGCCAATAAACGTACCGTTGAATTTCTCGCAAGTCCAATAACGCACTTCCGGCATGACAAGCCAATGCTTCAGTTTCTTACCGTCATTGAACTTGAAAGGATTATATCCCGCCGAGACATCCAATGTAACCTTTTTGCTTAAGCCCACCTCGAATCCTAAGTTCGGAGTCGTAGTCGCGTCGTAGAGAAGATTGTTCTTCAACGCGAAATGCTGTGCGCTCATAGATAAGGAAAATAACAATGCTAATCCAAGTAAAAATGCTTTCTTCATTTCTTATAAGCTTAATGATTTGAAGAAGAAACAGGAATAAACGGGTTTTAGTTTTCGATAAGCGTTAATAAGATATGATCATTAAATTTAATTATATTAATAGTAAAGGGAATGCGGAAGGCGCTTTTATCGCTTATCCACATTCCCTTTAACTTACTTATAAATATACGATTACTGTTTAATGTCGCCTAATTCGACCAGCTTATTGACAATCGCATAGATCGTAAGACCGCTGGCACTATGAATTTGAAGTTTCCGAGCGATATTACGGCGGTGGGTGATGACCGTATGCGTAGAAAGAAACAAACGATCCGCTATCTCCCGGTTTGTCATTCCCTTCACGACGCAGACTACGATCTCTTTTTCCCTCGAGCTTAACGATTGTTGCTCGTCATCCCCTTCCGGCTCGTCATCCGGAAGTACCTCGGCGTTCAACCGTTCCAATTTGTGCTTGATCTCATCAGGGCTATCGTATATGTTAATTTGTTCATCATAAGAACGCAATAACACACTGTCTGAGACAGAATATAATAAAGCGATACATTTCATCTCGGCACAGCCGCTTTCCTCCTTCAAATGTTGCAACGTGAAATAGCCGGGCAAAGCCGGATTCACGATCAACACATCCGGTTTGTGCATACGAAGCGAGTCGAAAAGAGATTCCACCGAATGAATCTCCACCATCTGGATACGGAAACCCGGTAACCGTTTCAACAGGTTCTCCAGTCCGCTCCTTATGATAACAGAAGGTTCGGCTATCGCAATCTTTAGATTTGTACTCATCGATTCATGCTTATAATTGTTTTCCAAAGCCAATATGGCCGGTACAAACAAATAATCCTCCACACGGGTATGTGAAGCCAAGTCTTCCTCCGTGGCAAAATATCGAACAAGACACTATTCAGCATATTCGTACCCGCTCCCGGATAGTATTTGATCAGGATATTTTTCAACTCCGTGATCTTCATCTCGATCTGATCATGACGCTTACGGAAGATCGTAATATTGTATTTCGGATCTCTCTTCCTTCCAACAAATTACGGACATAAGGGAAAACAGCACGTTCCTCATAAGACATATGTTTATTTACCTCCTCCGCATACTCATCGAAAACTTCGTGATCACAAAGCGACATCCTCCGGGCACCCGGATATAGCGTCTACCAATTTACGACGGATATGTGGCAAGCGGAAGTTCAAGAAGTAATCATGGGCATTATGCAAATAGCGGATCAAGTTCTCGATCGACAGGCATTTGCTGATATTCTCGACAGGCGTATTCACTTCCTCGACCAAGAAATTCACGACCGTCAGGAAAGTACAAGCATCCACCCATTCTGCCGGCAAACCTCCCCGATATTCTTCTCTCCGAACCCGAGCGCTATACCAAAGCGGCTCATGACTAAAACCATCGGATAGTTCTCGCAGATCAGATCACTCATTTTATCGGTTTCCCGGTACATTCCATTTTATACATAGGCTTCTTTCTAACTTGTCTTGGTGTTTGAATAGCCAAATATACTCCTTTTTCTTCCATATCTCGTACATTTATTATTATTTCACAAAGGCTTAAAGGACGACTCCGTCGGCACGACCGCTATACACTCAGTCTCTATCAACCATCCGGGACGGCAAACGGGGGCCAAGACTATCAAATGTGGCAAATCCGGGTAATGCGCCTCAAAATACTTCTTAACCACCGCATAATCAGCCATATCTCTCAAATAGGAGATCGCCTGCGTAATATCACGAGTAGTAGCGTCCGCCTCTTTCAGCAACACGCTGATATTTTCCATCATCCGCTCGGTTTGTTTTACGATATCGCCCGGATAGACAATCTCTCCCCGGTTATCGATACTCGCCGTACCCGAGATAAAGACCTGTTTACGATCCCCATACGTAACAGCCGTACCCCGCTCGAAAGTTACTCCATATTCATAAGTAGGATTCAAGTGCGTGGGAGCGTAAAGGAACTGAATCTGTCCCGGCTCCAATCCATCCACCGCATAACTGTCCATCTGTACCAACACCGAGGGATCGGCATGACGTCCCTCAATACCCGTGCTAGCAATATAATGCGTCTTCTCCGTAAGATTCTGCGTGATAAAAACTTCTTTCCGGGCTTTCACCACACCGGCGTAATTCACGTCTACGTTTTGCACAAAGAACCAAGTACGGACACAATGAGAGGCCAACGTACAACGCTGCCCCATCAATTGCATCACATAGTCATTCAATAAAAGCCGGGTCTGATATTCCGAATTGGCCGCCTTATTGAAGGCACCTCCCCCCCAGAGGTGCCTATAACCGTTATGCGACGCTTCCAGTAAACCGGAATCGTACGTTTGTACCGACATCCCCGTTTGCAAATAGGTCCACATAGCGATCTTTGTTCCATTCAAAGGCGGCTGCTGAACGATAGAGAGCGGGCAAAAGGCGCTCTCGCACTCCCACTCCATCACGCTATCCGTCTGATTAGCTGCGTCACTTAAAAAATAACGGCGGAAAACGGCGGTAGCGTCATTCGATAGCTCTTCCTTCACGACAGTCACATAAACCCGCAAAAGGTTTTGCAATTGCTCCACGAAAGACAAACAAGGGTCCGTGATCGATACCATCACCTGATATTCCGTTGTTCCACCTTTACCCGTGAATGAAGAGATTTGCATTTCTACCGCTTTATCCGTATCTATCCTCCTCGTATAATTCATCATTTTCTTTCTTATCAATTATCCAATGCCCCTCCTAAGATCCAACCTTGGATCAAAGCAAGGACCTCCTGTTTCCCGGAACTATTGAACATATCCTTATGTACCGGATTATTCTCCAATATATCCAGCAAGAAACTATTGTTTATATTACCCGGGGTCACGTAGTTCTTACCCTCTTCCGAAAGGGGCGCCTTTACGTTCACTAAAGATTTATAAGCCACATCGTCCCTAAGATCCAGCTGACCGGCCAATCCCGATCCTCCTCCATGACATGACAAGCAATTCAAGTCGAACACCTGCGCTTGTATACGTTTGAAGCTCGCTAAATCCAATTCGCCGACAGACAAATCAAGCGGTTCGTCCGAATCATCCACCGGAGACGTATAATAGGAGTAAACCAACCGCAATCCCCTACTAATCACAGCGACCTCTATACTCCTCGTATCCGGAGTGACATTATTCAATCGGAGTTTTAGTCTTTTGCCGTCTTCCGCCGGCTTACTGATACGCTGGGTTTGCAAAGGTTTCGACTTATCCTCGCCAAAAGCACATAACGAGAGCATATTCTCCTTCGGCCAAGCTTTCAGGCCAGTGAAAGAAAGTGACACGGTAGCGGTTCGCCCGGAATCAACCGTCTCATCCGGATAAATCTTACCCTCATCACAACCCAGCCCGAATAACAGGAATAAGGCATACATTATATATTGACTATATCGTTTCATACCCAAAGATTAGAACGTGAACTGCAACATAGCCGTAGCGGAGTGACGAGCCAATCCAATAGCGTCCTCATCCCGGTCATTCTGCGTAGCATGACCGCTACGACCTAGATATTGATACATAACCTGTAGCTTCAAATTATTATTAAAGAAATAATAATTCAAACCAGCGGCGGGCATATTCAACAAACCACCCTCATCCGTAGCGTTACGATCATAGAAATCATATCGCAAAGCACCCTGCAATTTCGGAGTGATGAAATAGCCCAATTGAGCGTAAGCTCCCCAGAAATTCTTATCCGGTTTTTGCATGATCTTGGTAAAATGCATATTCATATAGTAACCTTCGGCAGCCACATACCAGCGGTTCTTGATCCATGCGAACTCAACGCCCACACGGGTGTCGCTACTGGTCAAGAACTCGGCCTCCGCATTATAAGAGGCAGATACGGCGATAGACATCTTATCGTCGTTCAGATTCTCCGGTGAGCCTTGAGACGTTGGCATCTCCCCCTTCGGCATAAAGGCCAGACGACCCGCATATAACAGCGAAGGCAACCATTTATGATCATCGCAGTTTGTCTTAGTCGCCAAATTCACGTCGATACCCGTACCATTAAAAATACCGACTTGATAATTCCATTTATCATGGATCAAACCATGTACCTGTACACCCAAGTCGAATCCCGTGGACATATTCGGTATGACATAATTCACGTCGTAAGGAAGCAATACGGATTGGGAAGCGGAATAAGGCAGTACCGGAAACAACGTCTCCCCCAAAGTACTTAAATAGCAATGCATAAACGGTGTCTTGAACTTACCGACACGGATACGAAACGACTCCTTGATCGCTACGTCGAACCAAGCCTGTTGCAATAAAGCACCTCCACTCTTAGCGGCATTCAGCGATAAATTGAAAGTAACCCGTCCAAAAGCCTTACCCGTAAAACCGAGAATAGCGTTAGGGATCGCGAAACCGGAGTTCGCTACGCTCTTGGCATAATGGCTTTCCAGCCCTTGGTCGTCATATCGGTTGTAGCAAGCGCTTGCCTGTACCAACGCATAGGGCTTAAACAAAAAATCACCGGCCTTGGTAGAAAAAGAAAAGCCCTTCTTTCCCGCTAGTGAAACCACATCGTTCTCTACATATTTATCATCCATCTCTTTCTTTGTATCTTGAGCTTTCACGGAGAAAACACCTGCTGATAGAAGCACCACAAGCAACGTCCTATATATTTTTTTCATTTCGATTCTATGCGTTATTTATTTATAAACTTTGTAGGAATTTAATCAGAGCGGCCCGCTCGTCTTTTGTCATGCGAGAGAATAGGGTACGCGACGCAGCTCCTTCCCCACCATGCCACATAATAGCCTCCGTCAGGTTCCGGGCACGGCCATCATGTAAATAATAGGTATGGCCGTTTACGACCTCTTGTAATCCCAATCCCCATAACGGGGTAGTCCTCCATTCATTACCGTTGGCCAAGCCACTGGGATAATCATCCCTAGCTCAACACCCATATCATGCAATAAAAAGTCCGAATAAGGATGGATCACCTGATTACCTAATTGAGGCAATTCCGTATTATTCAAAAGGACAGATCCGCGAGGGCGTGTCTTCAAGGAAGTCACATGGCATAAATGACATTTCGCTTGATAGAAAAGTTGCTCTCCTTGAAGAACCGTAGGATCATCCACATTCCGACGGGCGGGTACCCCCAAGGTCTGGAGGTATAAATCCACATCTTCCATATCTTCCGTAGAGACCTGCGCCCCGGTCATGGCAAAACCCATCATATTACCCTGTCCTTCTCCTACCTCATGCGGGAAACGATCGTTCGTTACACCGAGGTCGGAAGAGAATCCCAATTCCACCGTTAAGTCGGCATGATTCGCCTTATTACCAGAGATACCGATCTGTTTCTTTCCCTTTTCCGTCACATAGTTTATACGTCCACTAATACCATATTCCGGATAATTGCTTTTAGCGGCGATCTGCTTTAGCATATCCAAGTCGAGCGCCATCATCTGCCCCATTCCGACATGCCGTAAGGGTTGACGTACGGAAATCCGTAAATCCGACATCGGGATACTATCGGCATACCATTCTTTTATCTCATAATGAGGAGTGACCAACTCATATTCCTCCCCATCGGGAAACGTATATTTTTGGGAAGTAGTAGTAATCTTAACCCTTCCCTCCGGTTTCGTTCCGTATATCGCTTGATCATGTAGTACCCGGCCATAATCTTGAAAATAGCCGCCACTTTTACGTGATATATAAATAAGCATGGATGAGAAGCCGGGGCCGGAACCTCCATCAGCTATAGCCGGACGGGTCCGCCCGGTACTTTTATGACAGGAACCGCAAGAATATCCGGCATAAAGCGGCCCTAGTCCTCCACCATCCACATTCTCAACACCGCGAGCATCGTCGTACAATCCATCACCACGATTAAATCGCGTCTCTAATTCGCCCGTAACCCAGTTTGCCTGCGTATCGTACGCATCCGGGGCATTGGAGAAAATGGTTGAGATACCCGCGGACAACTCCTTCTCGGAAGCTACCTGCCCATTGGGTTTCTTAACCTGCCAATTTTCCAAGTCCTCGGATTCGCAACTACACAGCAGACTACCGGATAAAGCGAATAATAGAAGTAATCTTCGTTTCATCGTATCGGCTTGTCCGATTAGTTCGTGAACTTAGACTTAACAACGCCCAAACCTGTCGTTAAATCAGCGCAAGCTTCTGTAGCCGTATTGATATGCTCCGTATCCCCTAGATTGTTACGGAAAGGATAGCCGATCGCATTGATAGCGTCGATTGTCTTATCAATTTGAACTACCATCAAACTATCCAACGTAGGATTAATCATTTTAGTCAACGCATGCAAGCTACTCTCGGAAGCGGATTCCTCATCCAAATCACGACCGCCGAAATAAGCGTTCTTGATACTTACGATATTGTTCTTATAGTCGTCCAAGGAATTCCAGCTATACCAAGACTCTACAGCCAAGACACCGGGGTTATTCGGGTCAGTAGCGTCTTTATTACTTCCATTCCATGCGGTCACCGGGTCAGTTATCTTAGCGGAACCTACTTCATTGGAGATTCCGGCCATACCATTATTTCCATTCAGCATAAGCTCAATCGCCTGATAAACATTACCAATGGAATAGGCAGAACCGTCATGTTTCTTCATAGCCTCCGCATAAGAAGAAGGAACATCCGAAGTTCCTAAGCCTTTCAACCAACCATTGTATAAGTCTTGAGTATCAGATAACATACGTTCGGACACTAACTTCAAATACTCCAATTCATTCTTTGCGAACGGGCTTGTTTCCAGATCACGAGGCTCGCCGTCTAAGAATAACATCTTTTCCGCCGTATGGAATCCACGTAAATTTTGAGGACCATCTTCCGCGTCTTCGTCTACAGCTCCTGAAATCTTGCTGAATTCTCCTGTAGCTATAATCTCCTCTATACCGTTCTTATCCAAAGGCCAGCTATCCAAGCTCGGGTCGAGCTGTGCCAAATCCGCCACACCGAACAAGAATGCCTCACTTTGTTCCCAAGGTACACGAACCGCACGCCAAGCGTCGCAGGCATCCGCTAAATCATTCTTAGAACCAGACGCGATGAACTTGTCTACCGCATTTTTATAGGCAGTCATCTTTGTCAACATGTCTTTATAGGTAGGCAAAGCTACCTCATCAACGAAAGTAGCGACAACCGCACTCATCTGATCTTCTGTTGGTTTCGTACCCGAATCCGCAGGAAGATTCTTAAAGTCATAAGTTACAACATCGGGGTCCTTACCCGGATCATCGTCGTCTCCACAAGAAGTGAAGCTCAAAGCCACACCCATCAACATCATGGGTAATAAAAGTACTTTTTTCATATTCTTACATATATATTTGTTAATAGTCTATTATCTTGATAAGAACCAGCCGATATAAGCGATACCGACAGAAACCATATTCTGGCTATTATAATCACCCTTACCTACAATACGGTGCGCATAATCCGCCTTTACGACCAGATTAGGCAACGCGTAATAGTTAAGGCCTGCCGTAATCACGCTCTTTTGAAGACGTCTATCCGCCAGTTTATTACTGCCTTTTTCTACGGATTGCATCGGATTATAATATTCGTAGCGAACGAAAGGATAAATTCTAGGGGCTTTCCGGCTAAAGAAGGAACCTACATTATAGCCAACCTCAGCCGCATAACTGACAGCGGTCTCCGCCACGGTTGAATTAGGATATCCGGAAGCTGAAGATGAGTTATTGTTTACCTTCGTCAAAGCGTTGCTGTTGCCCAGATGGCCGTAAACGATATTACCTCTGGCGATCAAATTATTGTTCGGACTTTTATATTGAGCGTCCGCCGTCACGATGGTAAGCGGATATTTCTCACCTTGGTTACGCAGCGGTTTGCTACTATTCTTAGAGGGTTGGTTATAATAAAAAGAAGCGCCCACACGTAAGCCTTTAAATTTCTTCACTCCATTATAGTTGACACGAGCCACAAAGGCAGGATGCGTAAATTGAGTTTCCTCGAAAGCGCCTTGCGTACCTTTGCCAACCCAGTTCTCCATACGGAAACCTTGTGGGTCCAGACCGGAAACGACTTGTAACTCGTAATCGAAATTTCCTAAATCACCAAATAGAGCCACACCCGTCTCATGCCAAGTAGAAGGTAATATGGTAGTCTCTCCTTCCGGACGATATACACCAAAAAAGTTCAAGGGTTCATGATGTGCGTTGGTCAAGCCTACCGGTACGATCATATGTCCAAAACGGAAGTTTAAATGCTTGTTCATCAGATAAGAGATATGGAACTGCTCCAAGGCGACCTCGCCACCTTTCTCGATCTCGGTCTCATATTCTCCATTCTCCTCGTACCACTCCACTTCCCGTGCGGCGCCTGTTCCTCCATACTCAAACTCAATCTCGGAACTCAGTACCCATTTGGGAGAGAACTTATAATCAAAAGCTAAAATAAAACGAGGGATAGAGACAGTAGCCCGATTCATATGTGATGTACCTTGAGGTGTCACCCAATTCCAGTCATAATCCATATAACTGGCAGCCATCTCACCATATCCTCCAAAACGGAATTTAGAAAAACCGTCGGCATACATCTCCGATGCCTTTACGGTAGAGCTCATATTACTCTCTTGAGCATGTAGAGCGGTAAAGGAAAGTAATCCAATCGCTAATAAATTTGTTAACGTTCTCATTGCGTTTTATAATTTTTGGCAAAATTACAGGGGCTGAGAATTTGCTACAATCGCCCGAAGTAGGTAAAATGAGACCCTAATTACCTACTCATAGGTATCCCGGAAGAATATTTTCAGGACGTCACACCCAATAGGCCCCATTATTGACCCGCAAGACAACTTGATAGTTAATTTTGGAAAATACGGTTTTGTATTATTTCAGAGGTAAGCGTTAGTTATTACAAGCGAGAAGATCATTAGTTCTAAAAATCGATCTCCATGAAAGATATATAACAATTAATAGGTATGAGCTCTCCTTTTACATATATATAGGTATTGCGCACCCTTATAGGCCGACGTATCTTTGCAATGTCAAAAGAATGTAACACTATTAGTATATCGCAAACCAAAGCCTTCTGCTAATTTTATGTAAGCATATAAGATGATTAACACCGTAGTGTCGGGAAGTTTTTATTGGTTATTTCCGGCATCACATAAAAGGGCCTCCCTGTGAAGAGAGGCTCTTTTGTGTTCAGCTATCCGGTTCATTGATGATGTATTGATAGAGATCCGAGTCTCCGGCCTTATTCATGATCTTATGCTTTTCCAGCTGAAATTTTAACTGGTCTAAACCGAGAGGGCCGAATCCGGATCTTCAACAAAGAATCGAGCCCTTTCTTCCTAGCGTAGCGCAATAGGTCCTCCATAGTTTCCAGCTCCAATTTTTGGAGGCATTTACGGATGTAGGGAGACAGGGTTAGGCTTGTGACCGGTAGGGAGATCCGTCTGGCCGCATCCGTGGGGATGTCGAACGACGATTTCGGAGCATCGAGACTCAAGCCACTTTTGAGGACTGCTTTATAGAGCGTTCTCAGCTCATATTCCATGTTTCGCTTCTCAAGCCGCAGGCGCTCTATCTCTAGGTCTTGACAGCTGATCGTTTTCTTATATTCGGCTAAGAATCCGGTGTTTTCCTGCAAGCGGAGTACTATGTTCTTATATCGGTAGCACATCCTATCGTAAGATATATCGCAGCGTTTGGCTACGTCCAGTATTTTTGCCCCAGAGGTTATTTCCGTGAATATATACCGATCTTGCTTATCATCTATAAATGTGGATAGTTCGGCGATGATTTGTTTAAGTAGGGGAGAGATGTTCTTTAAGGATCGTAGGCAGAAAAGGTAATCGTCGTACTGGGCGATAATCTCGTCGGCTTCCTCCTCCTTGTCTTGAATGACCAGTTGCAAGTATAGTTTTTGAATCCCTAGATGTTCGATATGGGCAATGAAATCACGTAGGTTCTCAGGATCTACCATACGTGTACCGGTTCTCGTATGGAAAGAGGTTATCTTTCGGGATTTTACCCAATCTTCAATCTCCTCGTACGGGAAACCGGTAATACGGGCGGCTTCTTCTATGGATATGAGTTCTGGCATAAGCATAAGATTGTATTACGAATAAAGTTGTTTTTGTTTAGTTAAAATGCGGAATTTGGAACCGACCAATAACGGTAAGTAGATCAGGTATTCTTTTCGCATCTCAATTAAGAAATAAGAGCCATCATGGGACACTCCCGTAATGTCACTATATCTCCGCACGATACCATGTATCTGGAATTCCCTCTCATTACAATAAAACCCTAACTCTGGAAAATACTTGCTGAAACAAGCGGAGTAGTAAATAAAGAGATTCTGGATCTCATCAATATTACAAGCGTCCATAAGCCATTCACTTTACATGATTAATTATTAGATTTACAAGATCCGGACATGTTTTAGAAAAGATGTCCTTCGTAAAGACGAGCGCTATATGGCTTTTGTTAAGTAGTGGTCCTTTCTTATAAAATAAAGGAAGGGCGAGGACTGAACATTTATGTAGACGAAGGTTCGGCTAAGACCCAACTCCCAATAAAGTCAGCCACACGCCCCCTTTATCTGTATACAAAATATATCCATACTATATTAGCATAGATAACACGTATATCCAGTAAAGGGTTGCGGGGCCTTCTTCGTGCATAGGGAGATTTAAGAAAATTAGCCGATTTTCGTCCTACAGCACAAATATCACACGCAACACGAGGCTCTTAATTAAAAAGCCTTTTCTTGTCGCAAATATACGTATTAATAATATTTCAACCTAAGATAATCCATATGTTTTTTAGTTTATCATTGTTTGATACCAATTATTCGCTTTGACTTATCCAGTCATGCAAATGTATAATATTTTATTTGATTTTCAAACTCCAATACCTCACTTCCAAAGCAAGCTAACTTACTTTTTTCGCCCAATTTTGTCTCCAGTTGTAGAGACGCAGCGTGCTGCGTCTCATCCCCTCAAAATGGTAACTTAAAATAATACGCCAATAACCACCAAAGTCTGCGCCTTCACGAGACAATATACCCATAGAACGCAATTTTGCGATTTGTTTTTCTACAGCACGGGAACTTATACCTAATTTTATAAGCCATAGCTTCGGCTGACATAGAAAGGTCGGAAATGACAAGGTCGATGATCTTCTGTGCTGTTCTACCTATATTTTTAGGCTTATCCGCAGTGTCTCCGAACTCACTCTCCGAACTTTTCTTCATTTACAAGAATGTTTGCTGGCATCCACTTGGGTAGGAAGTGAATCCCATGTCATGTGCATACCCTTCAATATCAATATTACCCACTCTTGTATAGGCAGTGCGTGTTCCGTCTTGGTAATAATAATATACAATAAGGTATACAAATGGCACAAATATATAAATTGTTTAATATCAACACCTTAAAAACACGATTGTGATTTTTGAAAAACACGTACGTGTTTCTGTAAAAAGTCGTACATGTTTTTCGGGAAACACGTACGACTTTTTACAGCATCATTCGATAAGGAGCAAGAGCGTACATGAAAATATACGATAAGCCCCCCTTTTAACCAGAGCCAAAAAGCATTTCTTCCTAAGCTCCATCTCATAGATATTTTGGTGTAGTTACCCTGATTCTGAAATAATTTGGTTATTTTTGTATATAATTAATGTCCATAGAACATGCCATGAATAAGAAATTGCAGATACACAACAGCACGGCTGAATTCTTGATTTTCCAAATAGAAAATAAAGAAGAAGGTATAGAAGTCTTATATCAAGACGAAAGCCTTTGGCTGACGCAGGATGCTATTGCCGTATTGTTCGATAAAAGCCGTTCCACTATCACGGAACATCTACAAAATATATTTCAAAGCCAAGAATTACAAGAAGACTCAGTCTGTCGGAAATTCCGACGAACTGCTTCCGATGGCAAAAGCTACGCAACTAAATATTACAAGTTTGCCATTCGCGGCTATGTCGTTGATAAGAAAAGATTTGAGAAATACCGTATCATTCAAGACCGTCTATTCCAATCCGATTTTGATAAATACCAGACAGATAACCTTCTTGATTTTGATAACGAAATAGAGTCATAATACAAACTCTTTATAGAACATCTAAATAATAAACAACATGAAATCAACACTTATCGTAGGGATCGGTGCCTCGCTTCTTACAGCCGGTATCGCAAAAGCCCAACAGAGACAAGACATTACACCTAGAACGCCAAACGTATTGTTCATCTACGCGGATGACTTGGGATATGGAGACTTGGAATGCTACGACGGCACGCAAGTGAAAACCCCGAATATCAACCGACTCGCCAAGAACGGCATCCGCTTCACCAATGCTCACGCGACCGCTTCTACCAGTACGCCCTCCCGATATCCATGCTAACCGGAGAGTACGCATGGCGCCGCCCGGGAACGGACATCGCCGCGGGAAACGCCGGAATGATCATACGACCGGAGCGTTATACGATAGCCGATATGTTCAAGAACGCGGGATACGCCACGGCCGCTATCGGCAAATGGCATCTTGGCCTAGGAGACAAAGCGGGAGAGCAAGACTGGAACGCCCCACTCCCCACCGCCCTTGGCGATCTGGGATTTGATTATTCCTATATCATGGCGGCGACGGCAGACCGCGTCCCCTGCGTATTCATCGAGAACGGGCAGGTGGCGAACTACGATCCGGACACCCCGATCTATGTCAGTTACCAGAAGAACTTTCCCGGAGAGCCGACCGGAAAAGATAATCCGGAATTATTATACAACCAGAAGCCTAGTTTCGGGCACGACCAATCCATCGTAAACGGAATCAGCCGTATCGGTTACATGAAAGGTGGCGGCAAGGCGCTTTGGAAAGACGAGAATATCGCCGATTCTATCGTGACACACGCCATCGATTTTATCAAGGAGAATAAAGAGAAGCCTTTCTTCATGTATTTCGCCACGAACGACGTGCATGTACCCCGCTTCCCGCACGACCGTTTCCGGGGAAAGAACCCGATGGGCGTGAGGGGCGACGCTATCGAGCAATTCGACTGGAGCGTAGGCCAATTGATGAAAACATTGGATGAGATGGGATTGACGGAAAACACCTTGATCATCTTGTCAAGCGACAACGGACCTGTCGTAGACGATGGTTCGCGGACCGGGCCGTGGAGCTATTAGGCGATCATAAACCCGCCGGACCGCTTAGAGGTAATAAATACAGTGCCTTCGAAGGGGAACCCGTATCCCGGCTATCGTACATTGGCCAAAGGAGATCAAGCAAGCCGCCGTATCAGATGCGCTAGTGAGCCAGATCGACTGGTTCGCCTCCCTTGCCTCACTGACGAATTCCCGTCTTCCGGAAGGCGCGCGGATAGCTATGATTATCTGGATACTTGGATCGGGAAAGCAAGAAGACCGCCCGTGGGTAATCGAGCAAGCGCTTAATAAGGCACTCTCCGTCCGTACGAAAGATTGGAAATATATCGAGCCGAGCGTAGGTTCCGCTATCATGGAATATGAGAAGATTGAGACCGGATATTCCCCCGAGCCTCAGTTATACGACATGACGAAGGTCTACGAGGAAGGAAACAAGGCCTTGCAACATCCGGAGATCGTTTTCCAATTGCAGGGAATCTTAAAAGGAGTTCGGGATCACACTATCAAGGCTAAATAATGGAAAGAAGAAACTTCATTAAATCATCCCTCGGAATCGGTCTGGGTGCGACACTTCCGGGGATGACGCATAGCAAAAGCGGGAAAGAGGCAGAGACCGCCGTCTCTCCCGCCATGCCCGTAAAGAGCGGTAAGCCGCATATCATCTTGATCATGACCGATCAACAACGGGGCGACGCCCTCGGCTGCATGGGAAACAAGGCGGTGATCTCACCGAATATCGACCGGCTGGCGCAAGAAGGCTCGTTGTTCGTGAGCGGATATTCCTCCGCTCCAAGTAGTACTCCGGGACGGGCCGGTTTATTGACCGGGATGTCTCCTTGGCATCATGGTATGCTGGGATACGGACGCATGGCCTTGAAGTATCGTTACGAGATGCCTCAGATGATGCGGAATCTGGGGTATTATACCTTCGGGATCGGTAAGATGCATTGGTTTCCGCAGAAAGCACTTCACGGATTCCACGCGACCTTGATCGACGAGAGTGGCCGGGTGGAAAGTCCCGATTTCATCAGCGATTACCGGGAATGGTTTCAATTGCAGGCACCCGGCAAAGACCCGGATCTTACGGGTATCGGCTGGAACGACCATGCCGCCGGTGTCTATAAGTTAGACGAACGGCTTCATCCTACGGCTTGGACCGGACAGACCGCTTGCGAGTTGATCGGAACTACGACAACGACAAGCCCTTATTCCTCAAGGTATCATTCGCCCGCCCGCATAGTCCTTATGATCCGCCTCAACGTTATCTGGATATGTATAAGGACGCAGATATCCGAAACCCCATATAGGAGATTGGTGCGGACAATACGCCGAGCCGAAAGATCCTCCAAGGAGCATCGGATGCCCCATTCGGTAATTTCGGGGATGCGTATGCCATAAACTCCGTCGCCATTATTACGCCAATATCACCTTTATCGACGATCAAGTAGGGCAAATCATCCAGACCCTAAAAGACAAAGGTATGTACGACAATGCCCTGATTTGTTTCACGGCGGATCATGGTGATATGTTGGGCGATCATTATCATTGGCGGAAAACCTATCCGTACGAGGGTTCGGCCCATATTCCTTATATCGTAAAATGGCCCGCCGGTATATCCAAATCCATACCGGACGGAAGCAGCATAGAACAACCTGTAGAACTGAGAGACTTCTTGCCTACCTTTATCGATATCGCCGGCGGGTCGGTTCCTCCCGATATGGACGGGCGGTCTTTACTCAAGCTGATCCAAGGCCAGCAGGAACAATGGCGCCCCTATATAGACATGGAGCATGCCACTTGCTATAGCGACGATAATTACTGGGCAGCCCTTACCGATGGGAAGATTAAGTATATCTGGAATTTCCACAACGGAAGCGAGCAGTTGTTCGATTTACGGGAAGACCCGGGAGAGACACATAACCTTAGTGAGGACGCAGCCTATCAGAATAAGTTGTCCGAACTACGCAAGATGATGGTAGAGCATCTGTCCGAGCGAGGAGATTCATTCGTGAAAGACGGTAAATTGATGACTCTCGATACGACCCTATTGTACAGTCCCAATTTCCCGAAATAAGGGACGAGCGAGCCTCGTCCCTACAGTATCTTACGTTTTTTACCTTTTTTTTATCGCGGAATGGATGTATCTTTGCCCAAGAAACTAGAAGAGACTCAACTTAATGCTAGGAATCGTTAGTAAAGGAATCATTATAGGTGTATTGGTTTCGGCCCCCATGGGCCCCATCGGTATGCTCTGTATACAAAGAACACTAAATAAAGGACGTTGGCACGGGTTCGTCACCGGATTAGGGGCCGCTCTATCCGACGTGATTTATGCGGCACTGACTTGTCTGGGCATGGGAGTTGTGGTCAACTTCGTGGAGGCGAACCAAGCGCCCCTGCAATTGATCGGAAGTATCGTTCTCGGCATTTTCGGGTATTATATCTTCCAAAGCAACCCGACTAGGAACCTAAAGAAACACCGAGAAAAATTATCGTTCACCCAAGACTTTATTACAGCTTTTCTACTTACCTTTAGCAACGTGTTAATCGTCTTGCTCTATATAGGATTATTCGCCCGGTTTGGTTTCGTGCTGCCTGAACATTCGTTTTGGCTGCTGGTATTGGGCATTGTTTGCATAGGGTTAGGGGCCGTTCTTTGGTGGTTCGGCATAACATATATTATTGGAAAACTGAGAAAATGGTTCAACGTTAGAGGTATTTGGTTACTGAACCGGATCGTGGGCTCTGTCATTATCGTATTGTCTATTATCGGTGCCCTATCGGTTTTATTGACCTCCTACTTACAATGGCCTTTACTTCAAATCTATAGTTAAAATGAAAAGACTGAAAGTTCCTGTTATCCCTGTTCTGGATGTACTCGATATAACATCCATAGAACCGATTCTTGAGGTGCAATCCCAACGTGAGTTCCTCACCCATGCCAATTGGCATGAGTATCCATATAAGCCGATCACCGCTTTTAATATAGCCCGGACAGAGAAAAATCTATATATACGATATAGCGTGCAGGGTAATTCGCTAAAGGCGTCTTATGAGATGGACAATTCCTCGGTCCATAAGGATAGTTGCGTGGAATTCTTCATGAAAAAGGAAGGTGACTCGCATTATATGAATTTCGAGTTTAATTGTATCGGGACTTGCGATGCCGCCCGCCGTACCTCACGGGATATCAAGACGTCGCTTTCGCAAGAAGAGTATAAAAGCATCATAAGACTCCCATCCGTGAGAAGAAGGGCATTCGAGGAGATTAAAGGTATTCATACATGGAACTTAATCGTAGTCATACCACTCAAGTTGATGGGGTTAGATCCTAGTAATCTGCCGGAGAAAATACTAGGGAACTTCTATAAATGCGCCGATGAGACAATGAATCCGCATTTCGTAAGTTGGAGTCCGATCGACCTTCCCGAGCCTAATTTCCATTGTCCTGAATTCTTCGGGAGATCTACCTGTAGTATAGACGTAGCGTGCTGCATGCAGCACGCTACGTCTATACAGGCAACTATGGCTATTTATTATTCTTACCTAGTTTCAGCTCAATGACGAACGCTATTATCAAGCCGATTCCCCGAACAAAGAACCGAAGCCCCATAAGCCGTACCCGCTACCTCATGCCTGTACCAACCATCATCATAATAAGAATTTGTCGCCATACACATATTAATAATAAAGCCTACCAACAAACCTAATCCGATTCCCACCAAAGGCACCCGGCCTTTAAGCTACTGAACGAGAGTTTCGCATGTAGTGAGGCAGTCCCAATTTACCATCGAAAGCAGAGGCATCCAGTTTATCACCGATCTTCTCGATAATCGCCAAACGTTCCCTCTTGCGAACAAACAACTCAAATAATCCGTAAATACCTGCACAAACGATTCCGACAACTAGCGGAACAGAAATAAAATCCATCATAACTGTATAATTTTAATTGATTCATTCATATTGTTTGCTAATTTGACGCAACAGTTTCCCATAGGTTACACCTCCGGGCTGAAAAATATTTTTATTTTTGTTACCGCAAGTTGTAACCTATTTACCGGCTTGCGTCCATTAAGTACAATGGAATTGTATACCGATACATATTACATACAAAGGATACAAGCGGGGACGTGGCATGTTTCGTTTGCCTTTTGGACAAGTATAGCCGTCCGATTAACTCGTTGATCCTCAAAGTGGTACAAAACCAAGAGGAGGCTGAGGAGTTGGCGCAAGATACGTTTATGAAGGTATTCAAAACCTCGCCTCATTCAAAGGGGATTGCAGTTTCTCCACATGGATTTACCGGATCGCTTACAACACGGCGATCTCGTCGGTCCGGAAGAAGAGATATGAGTTTCTAGCGATTGAGGAGACTACACTTGAAAACGTATCGGAGGAGGAAATTACGAACCTGTTCGGACAAACCGAATCCACGGAACAGGTTCAAAGATTGGAAGTCGCCCTTGAACAACTTCTACCGGACGAACGGGCCTTGATCTTGCTCTTTTATTGGAAAGAAAAAACAATAGAAGAACTGGTCTCTATCACCGGCTTGACCGCCTCGAATATTAAAGTCAAGCTACATCGCATCCGAAAAATTGTTTGTATTATTAAATGGAATGGATCATGAGTAAGATAAACACAAATAAGGAACAACCCGATTTATTGGGGGATTTATTCAAACGCATACCGGAGGAGGAGCTTCCCGCCTCGTTCCGTTCGAACGTAATGCGACAAATCATGCTTGAGTCCGCAAAGGCGAAGAAACGTGACGAACGGTTCAGCCTGTTAGCGGCGATCGTGGCCTCGCTTATCATGATTTCCCTCGCGATCGTATCTTTCGTATATATGGAGATACCCAAGATAGCCATCCCCACGATAAGCACATCGGCCTTGGCTTTCTATTTATACATAGGGGCCATCACGCTCATACTTCTATTGGCGGATTATAAATTGAGGAATCTATTTCACAAGAAAGGATAAGCACGAAGCGAGCCCCGTCTGTATACGAAGAGTCGATAAACAAGGCGCCGTCCAGCCGCTCGGCGATCAGGAGACAGATAGAGAGCCCCAAACCCACGCCGGGCTTGTAATCGTCCAGCTTCTCAAAGCGGTTGAATATGGTAGCCTGTTTTTCAAGGGGGATTCCGGCGCCCGTATCCGTAACGGCTATACGTACCTTCTTCCGGTCCGGCTCAAGTTGAAACGATAGATTAATCTCGCCTTTCTCCGTAAATTTAGCGGCGTTTGTCAACAGTTGTTGCAGGCGCAGATTATCTACATGTACCACGATTGGTTCCCCGGCGGGAGAAAAAGTCAATTTAACCCCATCCGGTATCCGGTGGCGTACACTCTCAAAGCCATTTGGCAACATACTAAAAGCAGATGATCCTTGATGTCAAAATGAAGGTCTCCGGTCTCCATCCGGGATAAGTCCAATACGTCGTTTACCAGATTCAACATCAGATCCGTGTTGTTCCGGATGATAGACGAATATTCCTTCCGCTCCTCCTCATCGGTAGAAGGTTCCACCAATAAACCGGAGAACCCCACGATAGCATTTAACGGAGTCCGGACCTCGTGGCTCATATTCGCCAGGAAAGCGCTTTTCATCAAGCTAGCCTCTTCCGCACGGGTCTTTTCCTTTATCAACTGTCTTTGAGATTCCAAAAGCAACTCTTTCTCCCGCTGCAACTGGTTCTTCAAGGATCGTAGATGACGGTAGTACAAAAACAGGACATAGAGAAGGATCAACAGCACGACCGATATGGATAGGATAAAGATCAGCAGATCCTGTTTCCGGGCGATGCGTTGCCCGGCCTCCTTCAATTCCGTTTCTTTCAACTCCTTTTCATGCAGCTCATGCAAGGTACGCAATTGGTTTACCTGCCGGAGAAAAGAAGTTCCCCGCCTTTTCGTCAGCGTACTATAAAGTTCGTCATATAGAGCCATGACCTCCCCAAGTAGTCCCTGTTCCTTCAAGATATCCGCCTTGAACTGGATATCCTCGGGCAGCCGCTCGGTCTCCAGCACTTCATTTATACAATGAAGCGCCAGCGGAATGTCTCCTGCCGCCTTATGATAACGGGCCTTAACCGCCAGGTAGGTATTGATCGCATAATCTCCCTCAACCCAATTACTATCCGCATAAGAAGAGGCGATCCAACGAACGCTTGGCATTCTCCAAGTCTCCTTGCGAAAGATAAAACTCGTGTAAAGAATAAAGTAACCAATATTCTCTTTTATATAGACAAGATCGTTTTCTCTTGGTAGATCTTATACTGCTCATCGAGCAAAGCCTTATATTGCCCTAAGATCCGTTCCGTCGACGCGTATTGCTTCGTCCGTACGCTACTCTCAATTGATAAGAAGTTAACCGGACCTTAGTATCCATGATATCCGGCACATCCTTTATATCCTTCAATAAATCAAGGCTTTCCTGAAAAGAGACGACAGCGTCGCTATCCCTCCGGATTCGTTGGTAAATCAATCCTAATGTCTCCGAGCAACGGAGCAAGCCATATCTATGATCCAAGTTGCTCGCCAACCGATACAGATCCATAGCTTCGCTCATCGTCAGCTCATAATTCCCAAGCCAAAGGAGATCTTGGCAGGAAAGGCTCTTCACGTCAAACAACACATTCGGGTATTCATGCCGGGCCTTGGCTATGGAGTCTACGAGAGAACAATAATATTCCAAACTATCACGTACAGACTGATCGTAATAATATTCGGCTAAGTTCTTCAATCCCAAGTATGCGACAGATATAGAATCCACCGCCATCGCATTTTCATAAAGACGTTCATTATAAACCTTCATCTCGGATTGCTGCTGGTACAGGAATGCCAACCTCCGCAATAAGGGCAAGGTAGACGCTATTGTCGGGCAGTCCGGCAATAACCTCTCCAAGCTGTCGATCTCCGTTAAACGATCCTTGGCGGGAGGAGGTGTGGAAGATTTCATCGAACCGCAAGATACGCCTAGGAAGATCACGATGACCATCCCCATACGTATGGATATCCAGTTATTGAGTCGATTCTTCTGTCTCATATGGGGGTCTCAATTAAATTCGTTGGATGTATAAAGACAAACCGGGCTCCATCCTTATAAGAGATGTCCACCGATAAAGAGCCATTAAGCTGCTCCGAGATGATCTGGCAAACAGATAGTCCTAGGCCGGTACCTTGAATAAAGTCGTCCAGTTTCTCAAAACGCTCGAATATCTTTTCGCACTTATCCTCCGGGATCCCGCAGCCCGTATCCGTAACGGAGAAACGGACCTCCTCCTTGCCCTCATCCACGGTAAACGAGAGATTGATCTCTCCCTCAGAGGTGAATTTAGCGGCATTCGACAACAAGTTAGTCAGCAACTGCTGTAAACGCAAGGCATCCGTATTCAAGGTATAAGATTCAAGCGAGGGAGTAAACGTCAATCGGACCCCGGGCTTCACCCGATGGCGAATCGAATCCAACGCCCTCTGGCAACAGGCGACCAGATCGTTTGGCTTCACGCTGAACTTGATCTTGCCGGATTCCAAACGGGATAAATCCAGGACATCGTTCACCAGATTCAATAGCAACTCGGAACTATGGTTCACCTCCCCGGCAAACCGGATCTTCTCCTCCTCGCTATACTCGCTACTCGCCAATAATTCCGAGAACCCGACAATGGCGTTCAACGGCGTACGCACCTCATGGCTGATATTGGCGATAAATGCGCTTTTCTTCTTGTTCGCCGCCTCCGCCTCTTTCGTCACGACCCTCAGTTGCTTCTCCGAAGCGATCAAGGAGTCTTTCTCCTGAAGCAACTCATTTCTCAACCGCTTAGTATGCATATAAATACGCCACAACATATAGAGTAGGCCCATCAAGACCAATAGAAGACCGATAGATACGACAATCTGCTTCTGCTTCAAAGCTTCTTGCTCCGATTTCAGCTTCAACTCCCGATCTTGCTTTTCCATGTCATTCAAGTCATTCAATACACGGAGTTGCTCGATTTGCCGGTCGAAGGCATCCATGTTGATCGTCTCCGTCTTATTGATGATCTCCTCATAGATAGTGACCGCCTCTTGCAATTGGCCGGACGATTGCAATATCGCTTTCTTCATCTCCAACTTATCCAGATCACGATTGATCTTTAAAGCCAGATTGACGGCGGACAACGCATGCCTATAATCTTTCTCCTTCCAATAATAAAATGATTTTGTCCGCAGATATTGAGCCTCCACCCTATCCCCAAAAGAACTATCCAAATAAGCGGTCGCCTGATCCAAATACGCCTGTGCCTTTCCCGAATTCCCTTTCATGGTATACAGCTCGCAATAATAGCAACTCATCAAGCAACGATGACGTTTTACCGGAAAAATCTTTCCCTCCCCATTATACTTCCTTTCCAAGGAATCCAATAAATGATCATACTGTTTCAAGAGCGCCCCCGACTCGGACAAACGTTAATAGCAGGGTAATAACGACTCAAGCCAGCCATCGCATCGTATACGATCCCGATGGAATCCAAAGGCATCGCGATATCGATTATCTCTTTCAACGCTGGTACCTCCTCCGGCAATTGCCAGTACAAGCCGATTAATTCTTTAAGAAGGGGTATCTTATCCTGAGGTTTTGGATACACGATAAAGATTGGCGTATGCTATCCGCACGAAATTTACTCACGGCATTCTGCGCACTTGCGCTCACCGCAAACAAAATCCACACTATTCCTATAAAAGTATTGACGCTGGACTTTCTTAAAAATCCTCTACTCATTGATTTATCGCTTACAATTCGCAAACTTACAAAATAAATATCAATAAAAATCAACAGTTTTCCGTAATTACAGCCAACACGGCCCAATTGAATGTTTTTACCCCTCAAAACTCTTGTCAATCAGAAAAAAAGCATTACCTTTGCCCCGATTTTTGAGAGATGACAACATAAAGTCTAACTTACTAATTAAAACAAACTTAGTATTAACAATTAAAGAATGGAAAATTTAAAAAACATCCAGCCGGTTGAAGATTTCAACTGGGACGCTTTCGAGCAAGGCGAGACTTACACCGAAGTAAGCAAGGACGATCTTGTAAAAACGTATGACGAGACCCTGAACACGGTAAAAGACAAAGAAGTGGTTATGGGTACCGTTACTTCTATGAACAAACGTGAGGTTGTTGTAAACATCGGTTTCAAATCTGACGGTGTTGTTCCTATGTCCGAGTTCCGTTATAACCCGGATTTAAAGATTGGTGACGAGGTAGAGGTTTACATCGAGAGCCAAGAAGACAAAAAAGGACAATTGATCCTTTCACACAAGAAAGCACGCGCTACACGTTCTTGGGATCGTGTTAACGAGGCTCTTGAAAAAGACGAAATTATCAAAGGTTACATCAAATGTCGTACGAAGGGCGGTATGATCGTTGACGTATTCGGTATCGAAGCGTTCTTGCCGGGTTCTCAGATCGATGTGAAGCCGATCCGCGACTACGATGTATTTGTAGGTAAGACTATGGAATTCAAGATTGTTAAGATCAATCAAGAATTCAAGAATGTTGTTGTATCTCACAAGGCTCTTATCGAGGCTGAGTTGGAACAACAGAAGAAAGATATCATCTCCAAATTGGAGAAAGGACAGGTATTGGAAGGAACTGTCAAGAACATCACTTCTTACGGTGTATTCATCGACTTGGGTGGCGTAGACGGTTTGATCCACATCACAGACCTTTCTTGGGGACGTGTTTCTCATCCGGAAGAAATCGTTCAGCTTGACCAGAAGATCAATGTTGTTATCTTGGACTTCGACGACGAGAAGAAACGTATCGCTCTTGGCTTGAAGCAATTGACTCCGCACCCATGGGATGCTTTGGATACGAACTTGAAGGTTGGTGACAAGGTTAAGGGTAAAGTTGTCGTTATGGCTGACTATGGCGCGTTCATCGAGATCGCTCCGGGCGTAGAAGGTTTGATCCACGTTTCAGAGATGTCTTGGACACAGCACTTGCGTTCCGCTCAAGACTTCATGAAGGTTGGTGACGAGATCGAGGCCGTAATCTTGACTTTGGATCGTGACGAGCGTAAGATGTCTCTTGGTATCAAGCAATTGAAGGCTGATCCTTGGGAAAACATCGAGGAGCGCTTCCCGGTAGGTTCTCGTCATGCGGCTAAGGTTCGTAACTTCACAAACTTCGGTGTATTCGTAGAAATCGAGGAAGGTGTTGACGGCTTGATCCACATCTCTGACTTGTCTTGGACGAAGAAGATCAAACATCCGTCTGAATTCACTCAGATCGGAGCAGAGATCGAGGTTCAAGTATTGGAAATCGATAAGGAAAACCGTCGCTTAAGCTTAGGCCACAAGCAATTGGAAGAGAATCCTTGGGATGTATTCGAGACAATCTTCACGGTTGGTTCTATCCACGAAGGTACAATCATCGAAGTATTGGATAAGGGTGCCGTTATCTCTTTGCCTTACGGCGTAGAAGGTTTCGCTACTCCGAAGCATCTTGTAAAAGAAGATGGTTCTCAAGCTCAAGTAGATGAGAAACTTTCATTCAAGGTAATCGAGTTCAACAAGGAAGCTAAACGTATCATCCTTTCTCACAGCCGCATCTTTGAAGATGAGCAAAAAGGCGCTAAGGCAACTTCTGAAAAGAAGGCTTCCTCAAAACGTGGCGGTAAAAAAGAAGAGGAATCTGGAATGGTAACCGGTCCGGTTGAAAAGACTACATTAGGTGACATCGAGGAATTGGCAGCTTTGAAAGAAAAACTTTCTGGTAAGTAATTGATCCTTCTTTGAGATATAATAAAAGGAGATATCTGATTCAGGTATCTCCTTTTTCTATGTTATTCCTACTGCGGCTTATTTAAGAAAAGCATTCTTCCGTGACACGTGTCTCACATGGCTCGGAAATACCCAACAAATCATTGATCTCCTTTCTTTTCTCTAAATCCGTAAAATAAGCCTCTACAACTTTATAAAGATCAAAACCTCCCGTAGAACCGGCTGCCAAGTTTAGTGACTCGACTAATTTGCCTGTAGCTTTATGAATCTCAGCTTGTTTCAGCAAATGAAATTCATTCCCGTGAATTAATTGATTCTTTCCCATGATGTTCCAATTTTAGGTTATACAATATATTACAAAGGATTTCTATTCCTGTCCTAAAGATACAAATATCTTATATATGACCTAATACTTTTATCTATTTTAAATCGGTTCATCTATTTTATCAGTCGAAAGGTAAAGTATGTCTCTACATTCCATTAATTTTGCCAGAAAACTAAAATGAAAAGTTAGTAATATTCGATCTTGACGGAACATTATTAAATACGATCGCGGATTTAGCCCATAGCACGAACCATGCGTTGCGGCAAAACGGTTTTCCGACGCACGACGTAAAGGAGTATAACTTCTTCGTAGGAAACGGCATCAACAAATTATTCGAACGCGTTACCCGAAGGTGAAAAGACGGCAGAGAATATACTAAAGGTAAGGGAAGAGTTCTTGAAGCATTACGATCTGCATAACACGGATCGCAGCGTTCCATACCCGGTGTCCCTGAGTTATTAGCCTTGTTGCAGGAAAGAGGGATAAAACTGGCGGTCGCTTCTAATAAATATCAAGCCGCTACCCGTAAGCTCATCGCCCATTTCTTTCCTTCCATACAATTTACGGAGGTTCTCGGACAGCGTGAAGGAGTAAAGGCGAAGCCAGATCCCAGTATTGTCAATGAGGATCGTAGAACGAGCGAGCATATCCAAAGAGAACACTCTTTATGTCGGTGACTCGGACGTAGACATGCAAACCGCCATCAACAGCGAAGTGACCTCCTGTGGGGTAACATGGGGCTTTCGCCCTCGTACGGAATTAGAGAAATACGCACCCGATCATATAGCGGAAAAGGCAGAAGATATACTCAAGTTTATCTAAAAGACGATCTAAGCCTGTCGTGCGAGGCAATCCTTCCCGTTCTTGTCTCGCACGCTTGTCCTTAACCTTAATTACTAATATTTCCTAACACATATTCCATCCAGCTCGCACAGCCCTTAGAATACAAGTTATCCCTAACATCACCTCAACCGTACTTGCAAAAAAGTATTAGACCTACAAACAAAACATCCAATAGCGGTTATTTTCAAGGTATCATTTAAGCCAAACTTTAAAAACGCCAAAACGAGACCTATATTTCTGTAATATTATACCAAACAACCACTAGATAAATATAGTAAAAGACGAAGTTATAATTTTACATAAGAAACATAGACAAAAAGAATGTCGGGAAATATTAAAAAAATAGTTGAGCCGAATAGTGGTATTGATTATTCTTTGGAGAAGGACTTCAAGATCTTTACACTTTCCAAAGAACTCCCTATTACCACTTACCCTTCTTATATAAGATTAGGGATTGTCATCTATTGTGTAAAAGGAAACGCTAAAATTGATATCTATTCTAACAAGCACATTATAACCCCCAAAGAGCTCATCATCATCTTGCCGGGGCAATTGGTCGCATTAACGGACGTTAGCGTAGATTTCCAAATCAGATATTTCACGATCACGGAATCCTTTTATTCTGATATATTAAGCGGTATCAGTCGTTTCTCGCCACATTTCTTTTTCTATATGAGGCAACATTACTATTTCAAGATGGAAGACGTGGAAACTCTTTCCTTTGTAGACTTCTTTGAATTACTTATAAGAAAAGCCGTCGATCCGGAAAACCAGTATCGAAGAGAGTCGGTTATACTCTTACTTCGCATATTATTCCTTGATATATATAACCATTATAAAGTCAATTCTTTAGACAGTACGGCAACGATAGATGTACACAAGAAAGAACTGACCCACAAATTCTTTCAATTGGTCATGAGTAATTACAAAGTGAACAGAAGCGTGACGTTCTACGCGAACTCTCTATGCATCACCCCTAAATACTTGACCATGGTTGTTAAGGAGGTAAGCGGCAAATCCGCCAAAGATTGGATTACGGAATATATGATCCTAGAATTAAAAGGATTACTCACCAACTCCACCTTGAATATCCAAGAGATTGTTGAGAAGACGCAGTTCTCGAACCAATCCTCGTTGGGACGCTTCTTTCGGAGGCACACGGGCTTATCGCCTTTGCAATACAGGAAAAAATATTTAACAACAGAGCAAAGAACAAACTTCTCAAAAAATAATACGATATGAATAAAAGTCAGCTAATCGAGGAATTATCGAAAAGAGTCGGTAATGACAAAGAAGAAATCCGGTACATATTGGAAGAACTGAATAACATCATCTTAGAGAAAACGAGAGCCGGAGAAAAGGTATGTATACAGGGTTTCGGTGTTTATACTCCCCGCTTACAGACAAGCAGGTTGGCTAGAAACCCGAAAAGCGGAGAGACTTTAATGTTGATCCCTAGAACCATTGTCCATTTTAAGTGCGCACCAAATTTGCTGAAAGAGATCAATAAATAAAAAATAAAGGGTCGGCTCCACCGGGAACCGACCTTTTCGTCATCCCATTAATGACATACCAAAGACAACATTCTATAATCTACATCAATATCTGTCGAGCATATTTCACGCAAGTGCCTACCTCTTTCACGGAGTCAGACCAAGGCTTGATATCATATTCCAGTTCTATATCGCAATAGATAGGCCATTTCTCTTGTTTGATCAACAAGAGCACGTCTTCCAACGGCATCTCCCCTTGTCCCCATACTTGATTCGTATTCGGCTGGTCCCCTGTCGTAGGCCCCGTCTTATCTTTCAAGTGGATACTATAGATCCGATCATGATATTTCTTGATCATCTCATTCGGATGGATACCTGTAGAGCCAAAGAAGTGGCCCGCATCAAAATTCAACATAATAGAAGGAGAGATCGCTAAGATCGGATCGCAACTAAAGCCTTCTTCGGCATATTGCATATGATTATGGAAAGCCATATACATCCCATGCTTCTCGGCAAATGGAGCGACTCTTTTCGCCGTCTCCAAATTAATCTCGTCCGTCACGGCTTTAGCGCCCATGGCCTTGGCCACCTTGAAGGCATAATCGACCTCTTCGTCCGATCCCATGCCGGAAGGTTGCATTTTCACGATATGCACAGATATCCCAGCGTCGCTCAACAACTTACGGGCACCTTCCACCTTCGATAGATCCAGCCCGAGACGCCACGCTTTCACCTCTTCCTTATATTTATCGATCTCAGCCTGCTGCTCCGGAGTAAACTTCGGGGGACCCATCCGACGAGGAGCCGCAGGTTTCTCACCCGGTTTCGCCGCAGGTTGAGAAGCTTGCCGACGGAAGAATTTCATCATCGGATTCTCCGGAGCTCCTAAATAAGCTTCCAGATCACCTCCCATCAACTCAATGGAACTGATATTCGCTTCTTGGCAATACTTGATGATATTCTCCAATCCACCCGGCATGGAACGCCAACTATAAGTGATCGTGCCGATTTGCACGCCACCGAACTTCGAGTTAACCTTGCCTGCCTCCGCCGCCGTATCAACCGGAGCGGGAGCCGCCACACTCTTCCCCGTACAAGAGAAAGCACTCGGAAGGAAAGACGCGGCCGCCAAAGCAGCGACCGATCTTCCTAGAAACTCACGTCTGGACTGACCATTGTTCACATCTTTATTCATAACCATTCAATTTATAAATTAATCTTAACCCTTAGAAGAAAGTCCCTTACAGGCTCCAACCTTTACGATACTCATAGTGGAAATAATCGTTCGCTTCCGGACAATTCGTGATTCTCATATTCTCTGCGTCATATTCCAACGTAAGATCCAACCGTTGCGCGGCGACAGCGATATTCGTCAGCAACATAATCTCCGTCAATTTAGCGGATACCTCAAAATCATTAGCGGCTTTGCGACCTTCCTTTATCGCCTCGATAAAGTCCACATAAATATTACTCGGTCGCTTTAATGTCTTCTCCGGAGCTACGAATCCCGGTCTTTCCGGTATCAGTTGCGGCTCCGCTCCATGGGTACCATGCATGATCAAGCCTTTATCGCCTATATAAAGCGCTTCCCTTAACTGGCGGTTCGGTTCCAACTCCGCCGGACGAGCCGGTTTTATACCCCCATCACTCCAAGTTACCTTTACCGGAGGCATATTCCCACGAGCCGGGAACTCATACGTCACGCATTCCGATTGTGGCAGATAGTCCTTATTGTAAGGGGTGGAAGTAGCTTGTATTTTCGTGGGCATACCCAAATTAAGCGCCCAAATCGGAGCGTCGAAGGTATGGGCTCCCATATCCCCCATAGCGCCTGTACCGTAATCCCATAACCCACGCCAAGCGAAATGAAGCATCTCCGGATTATAAGGTTTATCAGGAGCCGGTCCCAACCACACGTCATAGTTAAGATTAGACGGTATATCCACTCCCGCCGGACGATCAAAATAACCTTGGCGCCACATCGGACGGTTTGTCCACAAATGAACTTCCTTTACGTCTCCGATCACGCCACCTTGGATCCATTCAACCGTCTGCATAGTCCCTTCAATATTATGCCCTTGGTTACCCATCTGGGTAACAACACCGGTTTGCTTTGCCAGATCCCTCAAAAAGCGAGTCTCATAAATCGTCTTAGCCATCGGCTTCTCTACAAATACATGCTTACCAGCTTTCATCGCATAAGCGGCAATAACCGCATGGGTGTGGTCCGGAGTACCGATCAATACCGCATCGATCTCTTTCTCCTTGTCGATCATTTCCCGGAAATCGGTATACTTCTTCGCTTTCGGGTATCCCGCTAAGATATGTCCGGAGTAATCGTGGTCTACATCACATAGCGCATAAATATTCGCATGCTTAAACGATTGTTTCTCCGCATCTCCCATTTGCACAGGATTATCCGACGCTCTTCGTTCCCGTCTGGGTGGCTGGATGCCCGCATAAGGTTGCATCAGCATACCGCCTCCACCAAAAGGTCTCCTTTTAATTGGTACATCCGGAGTAGCGATATTCTGTATATCGCCACCACCTTGGCTACCCACACCGATACCGGCCAAATTGACCATATCGCTAGGTGCCGTATAGCCCGGTCCACCCAAAACGGAACGAGGTACGATTGTAAACGCCGCCGCTGCAGCTACTGTACCTAAGAACTCCCTACGTGTGAAGTTCACCGAATTCTTGTCAGACATAGTGTTACTCATAGTATTAAATTTAAAGTCGAAAAAAAAATATATATAGTAAAACACAACTTCGCTTCCTCGTGCGAAACAACGAGAGCGAATATAGGGAGGAGCAGTAAACCATGAGTTAACGAACGCTAAACAAGGCATTAACCTAGGGCTAATTTAAGGCAAATTTCATATCCTCACAAAGCATAATTCACGCAATAACAGCGACATAAATAAATCAAGAAATATTTATAAAAATCTTCGATAAGTCAGAGGCATAGCACCTGCCTCTCTATTCGAAAGGATCGCTATCAGTGGGCGCATACATTTGCCACTGTAATGGCAGAGGAGTGCCACACGGATGGCACAGGCATGCCATAACGGTGGCACGGTCTTGCCACAACGATGGCACAGGTGTGACAATAGCAATGGCACAGTCCTGCCAATGAGCAGGCACACTATAATACTTACTGGGGAGATTGCTGACTCATCAGCGGAGACGGTACGACCTGCTCAAAAGAAGAGGGGAAAGCCTCGCCATACATCTCTTGGTATAAAGCGCAAAAGCGGTCGTACACATAACGGGCCAATTTAAAGTTGTTCTGGTAAATCAAGGCTTTGATCTTATAGAGCAAAGCCTCCTCGTTGCAAGGATCGTTCAGAAGGATCTGGTCTGCTATCTGGATCACCCGATCCGCCTCATCCTCGATCGAGTAAGTGTCGATAAAGCGAGACAAGACATCCACCGTACTATTACAGATATAACTTTTAAAATCATCCATCCAATCAAACGATTCCCCTTTGAACACTTCTCCTTTGCTGATAATATCATAGAAATATTCAAAGTCCGGCTGAGTCCGTACCCGTTTATCTTTCAGCCAATCCAAACAAGCCAAATAATCGCAATAGACATCTTCCGAAAGCTGGAGAATATATCGATTCGCGTTAAATAGAACCTCGACCGTATCGATACGTTCCAATATCTTCCGGAGTTTCAATATAGATACGCTTCGAAGGCTCTTCGTACTTTTCGAGGGGTTGTCATTCCCCCAAATCATCCGTGTCAAGTCCTTGCTCGATATCCCGAAACCTCCACGGGAAGAGTGAAGCATAATCAAGATAAACAGCTGTTTTAATTTTGGGGTAAATAGAGAGGTTATATCATTTCCATCCCGGTCCAACACATAGAACTCTCCAAACAATCGGATATAATTGCGCAGAACCGGAACCTCCTCAATCTCCTCCGGCATCTCTCGCGAAGAACGATCCGGCTCCTCGATTCCTTCCTCGATTCCCTCCTCCGCGACCGTTCCCGCATCAGCCTCATCCTGCCTTGGCTTTTCTTTCACCTTCCGATAGCCTAGATAAGCTATCGAGACCAAAGCCATCAAAATCAACCCAATTCCAAGGACATCCAACCAAGTAATCGCATTCGATATATGTAAATCTAATAACTGGTTGCTCAATCCCAATATCTCCTTATCGCTCAACACACGAGACCAAATACAAAGATTATCCAGCACACCCACGAAGTTCGAGGACTGGCTGAAATTCACGAAACCGACATATAAGCTATCACTACCCAGATAAGCCGGACGATCAAAAGAGATCGCGTCCAGTTTTCCATTCACGAATATAGCCTGCTCCCCATTCCTCTTATTATACCGCCATACGACATTGTACCATTTGCCCGGCTCGATCTCCGTGTTACCAACCAGATCGTTGTTAAAGAATCCCATATACGGTTTCCGGTTCCGTATCAACAGATGCAACGCTTGTTGATAAGTACTGTTCTTAGCTCCCAGAATACAATAATCCTCCTTCTCCGGCAGGTACTTAGGTATTTTCAACCAAACGCCGACAGTGAAATCATGATCCCGCATATGAAGTTCCGAAGCGGTCGGTAAATCCACACGGGCCTGATTCTCCAAGGAAGCAACCTGTCCCCGTATAGGGTCCTGAATAAACTCGACATTCCTAGATACCGTGAGATTATGATTGGACGAACCATCTTTCTCATCGCCCTCAAACGGTAAATAAATCTCTATATCCTCGTCAATCCGCAAAGGCCTGGCCTTAAAATCGCCGGCGAAAGCCTTCCTTTGGGTACCGGAGACATAAACCGTAGCCGGCTCTATCCTATAGCCCGGAGAGATCGGGGAAAGCATCAACTCGGCCCCGGGCTCTAGCGGAAAGCAATATTTACCCGTCGTATAATTAGACATCCCATCCCAATTCACGTAGTTAAGCAGCTCATTGTTATTCGTAACCGCACCGTAGATGATATCGAAATTCCGAAAAGTAACCAACGAGACATCCAACCACGCGTAATACTTATCTACCAAGATAAAATTGGGAACCCTTCCATCCCGGATCCACGCTCTTTTAAACGATTCAATTAAATAGGGCGTCTGCCGGGCTAAAGCCGAGATATCATTGCTATTCCCAAGTCTCCAAGAACTTATATCCGGTAAATAAAGACAAATTCTTTTCAGCCGCTCATCAAAACTCTCAACCCTTCCGGTTGGTTGCCCCAATCAGCGTCCGTATGCTCCACGAAATCCCTCATATTATGCAACCATGAAGGACTGTTCAAATGTTTCTGAACCTCGAAACGACCAGTCGCTTTCCGGAACTCAACATATCCTTCAGGGATGGCCATCCGTTTTCGTATCATACTCAAGTACATACTCCATCAAGCCTATTTCCTTAAAAGAGGATTCCAGCTCCGTCTCTACATAGAAATCAAGGAAAAGCGTCATAACCTTAGTGGAGTCCGCATCCAAGGCCGTCTTAATGGCTTCCAATGACTCACTAAAAAACGTACCATCAGGTTTCCTTAGTAACAATACATTTGTCTCCGTATCCCGCTTCAAATAGAAATAAAAGCCTTCGATCTGCTTCCGCAACAACTCGTCCAAAGAAAGTTTTTCCGGGGAATTGGAGGATAGACAAGAATAATTAGATAGGATGTAGACGCTCTCGTTATATAAAAGACCGGCCTCCACATCCTCTTGACGTTGAGAAACCAGACGTTGTGCCGAAAGTAATTCCGGCATAGTGATTATAAGGCTAACAATTAAACATATATAACGAAACCACGCTATCATCGTATACAATATCTTAATTATAAGATCATCCAAAAATAAAGCTTTAATATGACATGACAATGTTTTAGATTATTATCTTCGCATCAAAAATAAAGCGAAGTCATATGGACATACTAGAAATAACGCGAAAGCAAGATCCTCTCTATCCTACCTTTGAGCAAATATATACGGCAAGTTTCCCTCTATTTGAGCAACGAACAGAAGAACAACAAGAACAGGCCTTCCAATCTCCCAACTATCATCTAGTGGTTTATCTGAAGATAACCTCTTTATCGGCTTTATCTCATACTGGGATTTTAGCACCTATGTATATATCGAACATTTCGCCATTCATGAGAACTTTAGGGACAAGGATACGGCGGTTTATTGCTGGAGGATTTTAATAAACGCCTGAATAAGATCATCTTATTAGAGATCGATCCTATTACGGATGAAATTTCCTCAAGCGATTAAAGTTCTATTGGAGTTACAACCATTTCCATCCCCTTACAGAAACAACTATCGAGGGCATGCGTTAATCATCCTGACAACAGAGAGGCAAATCACTGAGGATGAGTATATTCAATTCGGTTTCGACTTGCGGAATATTGTCATGGCAAATTAAAACCCCGATCGTTTCTTCGAAATTTATCGCCGAAAATAATGAACTAAGGAGGACAACACCCTTCCTTTCGTAAATTTTCGCAACCGCATATGGCTTTTTATCATAGCCACTGTCAAAATTTTTCCATGGCTTCGACTGTGTCCAGATAAAGCCATGCCCCTTTCTTCAAGCAAATCAATCTTACAAAACGAGCCTCTATTAGTTTCTCCAACTTCATATAGGCTAAAGTATCATAAAAATATTTCACCAAACGTCTCGCCTCGTCATACTCAAAGGCTTTCGGCAAATTATTTTTCATATCACTCTCCCATTGTTCCAACCGATATACCCCCCGCTTTATATCTTTCAATTTTCGTAAAGCCAATTTCATGTCCTCCTTCGCATATTGCGAGATAAAGAACAGATACATATCCGAGGTATTTTTAGTGGTAGCCTGTCTTAAAGCATAAAGAGACAAAAGCACACTTAATACACTAACTACCAAAGCTGTTATATTCCATATATCTTCCATGATTTATCATTTAAAAAGTTTATAAGCCTTTATTCCCCAATCCGTACACCTCCAATGATCACCCACACAATCGAATATACAAACCCCACCTGTCGGAACCTTAATATCATGAGTCGCACAGAAATCCTCATAATTCCCCAGAATATAGGGGGAGAAACGCATCACTCCATTGGAAGATACTAGCAGCCAAGTCTCACCATCAGGTATACTAGCCGCCAAATCCAGCCAACCGCTTATCAGTTTCTCTACATCTACGTTCCATCCTAACGGTACCACGGCCTTCTCATTCCATTGGGCGATCACGGAAAGTCCCCTCTCCACGATCCGATCTTCTGTTAGGTCTTTCCGCTCCATTCCCTCCTTTTCTAAATAGAGAGATCCCAAACGTTTTATTACATGATCTTCTACCATATTCTCATCCGGCCCATAATCAATCTCTTTAAGACGTAAGTCTTGAATGATAGGCAAATCCACATTCATTTCCTCCAAGATATAGTTAGCGGTCTCCAATGTACGTTTTAAGGGGGCCGAAATCACCTTGTCAATCACAATCCCCTTTTCACGTAAATAACGTCCCGCAGATCTAGCTCGTTCCTCCTCTACCAGAGGCAAATCAGTTCTAGCTCCAACCCGAGTCGGAGTCTCTCCCGCACGAAACGTATTACCATGCCGTACGATCACAAGTTTTCTACATTTTTCCATGGTTGTATTAATTTAAAGTCATCTACTATTTTTTGATATTCAGGTAACAAATCTATCAAGCAATCCCAACGTTTTTTTACTTGCTCCTCCGGGAAAAAACGATTCCTCCGAGCCAATCTTTTGATAACCATTTCTGGTGTCGCATCGATGCACACCATATGAATCCGATATCCAAGACTCTTTATCTTCTTATACAAATCCACATGTTCTCTCAATGCATTACTATGTTCAAATAAAATAGGCCACCCATTCCTCAATCCCAACAAAAGAAGACGGTAACCTAAAAAACGAGCAGGAAGTTCCCAACGTAAGAACGCATTCTCCTATCTAGCGAGTAATCCGCTTGATACCCGGATAATGCCTCCATGATAGCGTCGAAAGCGATATGCAAACAAGGTCCATTCTCTGATAGCCATTTCTCCGCCCAATACGATTTACCGGATGCGGGTATACCACATATATTCAAGAATAAGGGTGATTCCGATGCCCGTATATCCACCTTTGGCTGTCTACCCAACAGGCAAATTCCATCCATACCGGACCAGCCTCACAGCCAGGAGGTAGAACTTCCTCCAAAGTATGGTAAGGAAATAAAATAGAATCTACGATTCCATCTAAGTCACGAAAGATCGAACTCTCCATATTTCTCAAGTATTTCCTCAACCCGTTTGACATCTTCCGGGGAATCAACCCCGCTTGTTGTCTCACGTCCCCGATAATCAACGTCTACGACCCTCATTTTGATGCCATTCTCTAAGAAACGCATCTGTTCCAATCCTTCTATATAAGAGCGTTCATACACAGACGGAGGTAATGAGAAATAAGACTCGAAGGCTCGACCGCTATACGCATATAAACCCACATGCCGCCTGACAGGGCTTTTAGGCAAAAGATCCCTAGCCTGATCCTCCTTACGGATAGCGGGTATGGTTTGTTTCGAGAAAGCTAAGGCATATCCCAGCCGATCCACCAATACCGTCGTGCCGGAATAAGGGGTTTCCTTTTTCATCGCCAGTAATTGATCGTATTCGCTCCATCCCAACAAGACCGAGGCGGTAAGGACATCCGCCTTCTCCTTTCTCCATGTATCGATCAGATCTTGCAATATCCAAGGAGGACACGTGGGATTATCGCCTTGCAGATTTATTATCAGTCCGGGATTGGTGTCCTGTTTCCTTACCGCCTCATAGCAACGTTCCGTACCACTTTTACAATTCGTGGAAGTCATCATCACCGGAATCTCCGGATTCGCAAAACAAGACGATGCGCTCATCATCCGTAGCTACCAAATAAGAACAAGACTCATTTTTGCGACATACAAAATCCGCTATATCCGAGACCCGTTTTATCATCTCTATACCTTTAATCTTAACCAAAGGCTTACCCGGCAACCGGCTTGAACCATATCGAGCCGGTATTACAATCAGTACTTTTTCCATAATCACTTCATTTAATAGATTAACATTCTAAACCGTTTAATTTTATAATATGTAATACAATCAGAGTATTGAGGGTCCTTTGTATGATCATCCGCCGCACGGCAAACCACGTGCATATCCTCACCTACGATACATAACGAAGGATAATTTCTTGAATATAATTCATTCCCTTGGCAAGCGATCATCCCAGCCATACACCAGTCCACACAATTCTTCGAGAATAATAATTGTAAACGATGCCTCTCATTATTCGGGAGTCCATACCGGGAAGTCTCAGGTAATGAGCTTATCGTCCGCATAGAATCGAAAGATTGATTGGATGCCATCCAATACAACCGGGATATCTCATCATACACTATAAAGAATTTCAAATGGCCACCGGAAAGGGCAAGAAAAGCAAGGTCTGTCCGGAAGGAGTCTCTTGAAAGCCGGTTACCATCTGGCCGTTCTTATCTTCCCTCACTTTTAATAAACAAGCGTATCCAATCCCTCCGGTATGCGCACGAAGAAACATATGGAACGTTTTCCCTTCCGGATCATACCAAATATGATGTTTATCCTTTATTTGAACCACTTGAGCCTCCAGCCATCCAGTGGGCGCATTAAAACGACCGGGAGCCAATTCTAGCGGCTTATTGGTCAATGACTCGTAAAAAGGAATGCCAACCCCTTCCGGGAAATGTACTTTATCCCTGAAAACAAAAGGATCGGAACGTCGCCAAGAAGACGCATCCAGTAAATCATCGTGAATATAGCAAGATAGCAAGGTAGGGCTCAAACCCGCCACATTCCAGCCTTCTATCTCCGAGTTATAAAAACGCTGTTCCATCGCCAAGTAAACCCGCTCGTTAGCGAAAAGAACATTACAGGCAGAAGAATGCCATTTCTCACCTTGGGAGAGAAACGAGGGAACGCTCCACGTATTCCCATCATCTTCCGAGCATATAATACATAAATCGCCTGCGTTTCCTATGATATATATCTTTTCCCCTATACAAAAAGGGCGGGCATGCCAAAATTAAAATCCGAGATAAAACACCAACTAGCGCCTTGGTCGTCCGATACAAAATCTTACCGATACCTAACCGTCTTGTCCTTTCCGTATACAGCTGCGAAGAAGCATAGATTTCTTTTACCCCCTTGCCGCCCAAGTCGAAAGTCACGACCAAGCGTCCCGTCGAAGTCACGGTGATTCCGGGAGTATAACAATAAATGTCTTCCGGACTAATTGATTTATAGATCAATGTTTCTTGAGTAGATATAAGCATAGCACGAGATTTAAGAGTACAAAAAAAGGTCACGACATTTCTTCACAGAAGTTCTCGTGACCTGAGCTTTTAATTTATTACTTTAGTATTAATACTCCCGCATGTTCTACCATCGCGGTGTACTTGAAGAATCTATCTCCACACGGGAATTTCAGAATTATAAATATCTTCTTAAAGGAAGAGATGGGGGAATCCCCATCTCTTGACCTATCTATTTGTTTAATTATTTAACAACCACTTTAACAGCTTCCTCACCATCAACAGCTACAGCTACGATACCGGCAGGTACGGTAATTGTTGCGTTATCAGATGTAAGAACCGTCTCAGCGACTACCTTACCTAAGATGTTAGAGATAACTACTGATTTACCAGCGGCGCCTTGGATAGTTACAGTACCATTACCAGCTACTACAGATACACCTTCAACATTGTTGATGTTATCATTAGATGTAACCATATCTTCTTCATCCTTCTGAGCGACATTAAAGATTAATGCGCCATCACCATTGGTCTTTGCGGAAGAGAACTGTGAATTGATATCTGTCAGTACCAAACAACCATTATGCATTTTCAACCATGCGGCAGCATATGTCGGAGCGATAGCACGATCAGCGTCACCATTTACGGTTCTATAATTTTGATCTTTCTCGCCATAAACATTAGACTCGAACAAGAATGCGTTCTCTGCACCTTCTTCTGTTACGGCACCAGCCTTATCCGGGTTAATATAACGGAATGACCAAGTTACATTCTTATGTTTGTCACCAACCAAGTCTACGATGAAGTTTTCCAGCTTAGCTTTCTTATAGTTAGCGATGATTGTCGCCGTATCTAACTTAGCCGGTTCTACATTCTCGAAACCATTTGTCAATACGAACAAGCTGTCACCAGCATGGATAGCCTTAACAAAACCTACACGGGTATAGCTGCTATTAGCACTAGAATTCGTTGTGAACATATAAGGATTAACCTTAGCCTCTCTATCGATGAACGCTTGGGCAGAGTCTGAGAAGTTAACCAAGTATTTGCCATAAGCGAAGCCAGCACGACCATGTTGAGCATGAACACACTTAGAAGGATCTGTTGTAATGTTACCGTTAGCGTCAACGTGAGGACCAGCCTCTGTACAAGGAACTGTCTCAACACCCTCTTGGTCGTCACGAGCCACGGAGATCAAATATTGAGGTTTGATATTTCCAAGACCACGATTCAACCAAGCCGTATCAATACGGAACGCTAATTTACCCTCAGCCTTATCCTTATTCCAGATACCAGCGTAATCAACAGTTTCCGTAGTCAAGTTCGGGTTCCACTCATCCATTAAGTACTCATTACGAACGCTCTCAACGAATGTCAAGCTATCAGGACCGTCATTTACATTCTCACCTAGAGCGGCGTTGTTGAAGCGACGATACAAAGGAGAATCATCCATTGCTACGGCAAAAGCAGATGTACGAATCTCTTGATTGCTATAGAATTTATCATCCAAAGAGCCACGAGTCAAATCCAACGTATTGTCGTCAACAGAGACCTTCACTGAAGCGTAATTTCTAGAGGCATATTGAGCAGCTCCTACTTTCTTCAACGCAATCTTACCATTAACATTCTGATAAGTATAGTAGTCTACCTTACTATTATCATCTACCAATCGTTGGCCGTCTTTATCATACATCGCTACAGCAACAATATCAGAAGAACCCGGATAAGCCAAATAAGAGGTTCCGCCAACAGTCACATAAGTAGCAGATCCTCCCTCCGGAGTATATTGCTCCTCGATAGTCATTGCATCTGCGACAGCCATACCCTTACACCATTCTGGATACCATGCCTGTGCTTGCGCCTGTGTCATAGATGTATTAAGCAAATTAGCCTCAACCAAAGTATAATATTCTTTTCCTTCGATATCATTATTCTCTTTCAAGAAATAATCAGTAGGATAAGTCTTCATCATATACTTCTTCGTTGTCCCGTCATAAGTCAAATAACGGCCTTTTCCGTCCGTGATACGGTAAACATTTCTTACCAAACCATCGCCATAACCATACTTATCGTCTTTAACAACCACTTGTAAGCGGAAACTTGCTTTAGCTCCAGTCTCATCTACACGTACAATAGAATCCTTCCCTGACGGAACATTAAGATATTTATCTAATGCCAATCCATGCAAATAGTTAAACAGATAAGTTTGAACCTTAGCTTCATTTTCTGATACATACTTATATCCCAGTTTAGCATCCTTTACAAGATCCTCGTCAACTTTAATAAAGCTAACCGTATCCTTTTGGTTTCCATTAAAATAGAATACCTCATTAGCACTACCCTCTACTGCGAATAATTGCATATCAGAAGGAATTTGATAAGAAGTCTTATAGCTATCATCAGAGAACTCACGGTTCGTAATTGAGATCGGCGCAATAGAAGATGTACCTTTCTTCTCTACTACCCATTGAGCAGCCGGCATATGCTTGAACTCTTGGTTACGAGCTTGAGCAGCCCAACCGAAATAACCAGCCAAATTAGCGAATACATAAGAACCTACCTTTTCTGTATTGTAAGAACCACCAGCCTTATACTGGATCAAGTATACACCAGAAGGAATCGTAGTTAATGTAAGGCTACTATAGTCAGCAGAAGTCTTAACCGTAATATTCTGTGAAGCAAAGGTAGGAGTACCACCATCCGTCTCATTCGTATTCAGTGTCAACACATTCGTACCGTCCAATTTAGCCATGTAGATGTACTTGTCAGATCTTGTCGTTACAGTTTTTCCTTGATTAGACCAATAAGAATTATTATTATTGTCTTTGATATCCTTCGCAAACTGCTCGTCAGTTTGACCCGATGCTTTCACTAATTTATCCGCAACTTCCGCTACTTGAACATAGAGTTTGTCTTCTTTCACATTATAAGTGAACTTGAACTTATAAGAACCAGTCAAGCGATTGTCTGCGTTTAATACGTCATAGGTATATTTCAACAACTGACCGCTAGTCTCAGTTCCTTCATAATAAGCCGTATCGACAACTACATACAATTGTTTGTCATCCGCCTTTTTGTCCTTAGCTTTCAATTGAACATAACCACTACCAGCACTAACCGCTTGAAGTCCTGTCGCTGTCAAATGATTCGCCTTGCCTTTTGACACTTCAGGGTCCATATTCAACGCAAAATAATTGTCTTTAGAATCAACAGACCACATCAATGTATTTAAATCATCTGCACTTATTGGAATAGGAGTGCTTATTACATCTTCTGTAACAGCCAAAGCAGCAGACAAGTCCGCAATCTTACCTTTGTTCAGGGCACCCGTATTATCAAAGAAAACGATTGAGTCCGATTTGAAGTAAGAATACATGTGGTTACTAGCATCGAATGCCCATTCAGAAACCGTACCACTGCCTAATGTCACATCACCAGAAAGACCGTTGGTCGCGGTTTTCGCCAAAGTAGGATCAACAGCCAATGTCATTCCTGTCACCTTATTTACGAAGGTGTAGACAACAGCTCCAGAAGTAGTCTTTGTTGAAACTTTCCAAGTACCGGCAACAACTTCATTCAAATCGCTAGTGTTAAGTGAGCCGTACACAAGTTTGCCATAATCAGCAGAAGTCTTATCTGTCTCAGCGGACAAATAACTACTTCCGCTCTTCAGCAAATAAGATTTGCCATTCTCCATCGCAGCATTGACAGAGAACGCAGATGCCAGCATTACACCGGCAAGAAGCGTAGAAATCTTTTTGTTCATAATAAATAAATTAATATTAATACTAGTGTTTATTAAGATAATCAACTTGTTAGACTAATTGAAAATCGTCGTTTGCCATTAAAAACGACTAGTCTAAACGATCGTCTAAATCTTGCGTTTTTGAGCGTCGAAACGGGAGGTTTGTTGAAGGAATCGCTTGTTTCGTGAAGGATAACCTATCCTATTGATAAGAAGAGAATAAGCGATAAAAAATCGTCTGGAAGGGTTGCAAGTATCGAAGAAACGCGTACCTTTGCAAATGACTAAAAGAATCGATCGTTTAAACTAGTCGTTTCTATACTAGAAAAGCATTTATTAATCATACAAACTTTACTATCATATACTAATGTACATGCGTACATTGTATATCTATATCAAAGTAACACTTTGACATTTTGTATTCTTAACTCCCGGAGAATCGACTTTTCAGGCTCACCCGATAAATAGTGAGGATAATCTCGCAATGTACTTTTATCTACACTTCAATTTGTTTATCACACGTTTCACGTCGGCCAACTTGCTTTATGTCAGTGATATGTTGTGAAGGATGTGAAAGGGAGCGCAGAGATGCCTACGAAGAGTTGTTACCGTTGAGCCTTTCTATTTAATACAAACATTATCGGCAGTAGCTTGCTCTATCTGCCCATGAAATCGTTTCACGGTTGTGATACAATCTTTTCACCTATGCGAAACGATTGTATCACGTAGGTGAAAAGATCTCTTCACGAATATGAAATGATCAGATCGTGTAGTGCCTAGCCATACTATCCCTTGGTGGAATATACATTCAAGAAAATTATCCCCACGATTTATCGGCTGATCCGGTATTTAAAGTAGTTACATTATGCCTCTCAAAAAACACGTACGAGTTTTTCGAAAAACATGTACGTGTTTCCGAAAAAACTCGTACGTGTTTTCTTAAAAGCTAAAACGAAGCCTATCCTATTAAAAAAGTAGTATCTTTACAACCGGAAGACAGGGTGCCCCGTCTTATTATACTATTATTCATTATTAATCACTAAAACCTATAAACACTATGGGAAAATTTATCAATCCCTTCACCGATTTCGGCTTCAAGCATATATTCGGTAGGGAAATGGACAAGGACATTTTAATTGAGTTCCTGAACGACCTCCTCGAAGGGGAGCATACGATCAAGGACTTGAGAATCATGAACAATGAGCGATTGCCCGAGACAGAGCAAGGTAGGAAAGTCATCTTTGACATCCATTGCGAGACCGACAAAGGCGAGCGGATCATAATCGAGATGCAGAACAGGGAACAGCCCCACTTCAAAGACAGGGCCTTGTATTACCTCTCGCACTCGGTGGTGGAACAGGGGATAAAGGGAACATGGGACTATGAGCTGGCGGCCGTGTACGGTGTCTTCTTCTTGAACTTCACGCTGGATGAGAAGAACAGGCCAAACAATAACAGGAACGAAGGAAAGTTCCGAAGGGACATCGTGCTGGCGGACCGAGAGACCGGACAGGTATTCAACCCCAAGTTCCGCCAGATCTATATTGAGCTTCCTCGATTCAACAAAGAGGAGGAAGAATGCGAGACTGATTTTGAACGTTGGATTTATGTACTAAAGCATATGGACACATTAGACAGAATGCCATTCAAGGCACGCAAGGCCATATTCGAGCGACTGGAGCGCATCGGATCGATGGCAAACCTCACCCCCAAACAACGGGCGCAGTACGAGGCGGAGTGGAAGATGTATAATGATTATTATAACACCTTGGACTTCGCCGTCGAGAAAGGCATGAAAAAAGGGATGGAAGAAGGCATGGAAAAAGGATTGCAAAAAGGAAAAGCCGAAGGAAAAGCTGAAGGACGACAGGAAGAGAAACACTCCATAGCACTTAATCTTAAGAAATTAGGAGTTAGTATAGAGCAAATCGCCTTTGCCACCGGCCTCTCCATAGAAGAAATAGAGAAACTATAATAATCTGAGACCTTTCGCCTGATCAACAACTGATTAGGCGAAAGGACAACTCCCACCCCTCACACCCCAACCATTGTTCGCAAATTATTGTTACCTTTGTACGACAACTATAAGGATAAAACGATATGACAAACGAGAGACCGTTGATTCTGATCACGAATGATGATGGCGTATGGGCCAAAGGTATTAACGAATTGATTGAGTGCCTGAAAGATCTAGGCGATTTGGTGGTATTCGCTCCTGATGGACCTCGTTCCGGGATGGGTAGTGCCATTACATCCTTAGTTCCTATCAAGTATACCTTGTTGAAAAAGGAGGAAGGACTTACCATCTATAGTTGCACCGGGACACCGGTTGATTGCGTTAAATTAGCGATTAATGAGGTTATGGAGCGCAAGCCCGATCTGTTAGTCTCCGGTATCAACCACGGGGGGAATATGGCTATCTGCGTAAATTATTCCGGAACGATGGGTGCCACCGCCGAGGGCTGTATTTTCAACGTCCCTTCCATGGGTGTATCCTTACTGGACCATGCGGCCGATGCCGACTTCTCCGAATGCTGCCGTCTTGGACGTATGCTGGCACGCCGGGTATTAAAAGAAGGCTTACCGCACGGAACCTACTTAAACCTCAACGTGCCGAAGCTACCGCAAGTGAAAGGGTTGAAAGTTTGTCGCCAAGCGGATGGTCGTTGGGTACGTGAATTCAAGCGTTCCGAGAACGCCAGCGGAGAGCCCGTATTCTGGTTGACAGGAGCTTTCGAAAGCGCCAAACCCATCCACCCGGACAATGATATGCTTGCGCTGGACAGCGGATACGCCTCCCTAGTCCCCTGCAAGATCGACGTTACGGACTACGACTTCATGGCCACCTTAAACAACTGGATCCTTTAATTTTCAATTCTCAATTTTCAATTCATGAAGTATTACCTGATAGCCGGAGAAGCCTCCGGAGACCTGCACGCCTCGAATTTGATGGCAGCCCTGAAAGAGAATGACCCGAAGGCCGAGTTCCGCTTTCTGGGCGGCGATCTGATGAGAGCCGTCGGAGGAACCCTTGTCAAACATTACCGGGAAATGGCGTTCATGGGCTTTATCCCGGTATTGCTGAACTTGCGCACCATCTTAAATAACATGAAGACGTGCCAAGAGGATATCCGCCGCTATCAGCCAGATGTCGTCATTTTAATTGACTATCCGGGATTCAACCTGAAGATCGCCAAATATGTGAAAACCCAATTGGGTCTCCCGGTATATTACTATATATCCCCCAAGATATGGGCCTGGAAACAATACCGCATCAGGGACTTCCGGCGTTATGTAGATCGTATGTTCTGCATCCTGCCGTTCGAGACCGAGTTTTTCCGGAAGCTTAATTATTCGGTAGATTACGTAGGAAATCCTTCTGTAGACTCCGTAGCCTATTACAAGGAGCATCAAGCGATCCCCAAAGATACATTTATCAAAGAGGAAGGATTGGCCAACAAGCCTATCCTCGCCTTGCTATCCGGTAGCCGCAAACAAGAGATCAAGGATAATTTACCGACCATGCTGAAAGTAGCCTCCGCATATCCCGACTACCAGCCGGTAATAGCCGGAGCACCAGGCATCGATCCTGCCTACTATCAAGAATACATAGGCTCTTATCCTGCCAAGATCGTGTTCGGTAAAACCTATCCCTTGCTACAACATAGTGCCGCCGCCTTGGTAACCTCCGGCACGGCAACCTTGGAAACCGCCCTGTTCCGGGTTCCGCAAGTCGTTTGCTACTACGTTGTAGCCGGACAGTTGGCCAGCTTTATTTTCAAGCATTTCTTCCATACGAAATACATATCCCTCGTGAACCTGATCGGGGGACGGGAGATCGTACAAGAACTATTCGGAGCCCGCTTCTCCGAATCGCAAATACAAGACGAGCTAGGACGCATCCTACAAGATCCAGCCTATCGAAAACGAATGCTAGACGGATACGACAAGATTATCCATACGCTAGGAATGCCCGGGGCTTCAAAGCGTACGGCACGGCTAATCGTTGAATCCCTTGGTTCTTAACATCTTTTATTAACGTCTTTGCAGCATTTCACCCCGAACTTACATCTTTCCTCATAGAACGATGAAATGTGAACTTTTAAGAAACAAAAGGAATGAAGACGTTGAGAGCTTTTATTGGTTATCGGGATCGCTTTAGTATCCCTCACCCTACCCTCTTGCTTAGATGACGATAACTCGTATTCTTTAGGTGATATCTGGATAGCGGTCGCTACCGTAGTACCGGAAGGCAATAACGTATATTACTTACGGCTGGATGACGGGGATAAGCTATGGCCCGCCGCCACGAACTATCCGAACTATCAGCCGAAGCCTAACCAACGTGCCTTGGTTAACTTCACGATATTGGCGGATTCCACCCAAAGTAACCTAGGAGGTTTCTCCCACTATATCAAGGTGAACGCGATCCATAACATCCTTACGAAATCCATCGCTAAGAACGAGGGAGCGGCTAATGATTCTATCTATGGTACGGACCCGGTAAGTATTTATAACAATAATATGTGGATCGGAGACGGATATTTGAATATCTATTTCGAGACACTCTGGGAGGCAAGACCGCCCACTTTATCAACCTGATCCAACCGGATGCCGAGAATGATCCTTATACGCTGGAGTTTAGGCATAACGCTTACGATGATCCCCAATATACGATCGGGGCCGGACGTGTGGCGTTCAATTTGTCTTCTTGCCGGATACCAAAGGAGAGACGGTCGATCTTGTCGTAAACTATTGGACTTCCGAAGGAAACAGGCTTATAAATTAAAATATAATTCGGATAAGACCAAAATGGAGGATACTTCGCAAGGCTATACGAACGATAGTATCTCAATATAACGGACATGAAATAAACCTTCCCACATAACTTTTATTTTTATCATTTAGTTCAGGAGGAGAGGCGTCGAGATGATGCCTTTCTTTGTATTTTACGCTACAAGATGCAACGGTCAAGGCATCACTCTCGTTTATATAAACAAATGGACAAAGTAACCGAACATCTGATCGAGGGTTGCCGCCGGGGAGACCGGAGCTCGCAACTGAAGTTGTACAAACAATACGCACAGCGATTGTATATAGCCTGCTTGCGTATCGTAGGCAACTCATCCGAGGCGGAAGAAGCCATGCAGGACTCGTTCCTCAAGATCTTCACACGCTTGGACCAATATCATGACGGGCAATGCTTTGAGGCATGGATGCATCGCATCGCCATCCATACGGCCATCGATTATGTACGCCGCCAAGCACCGGACCAAGAGGAGCTTTCCGACAATCTGGCCGAACCGGAAACGGACGGACCGGACGAGGAAGAAATCCAATATTCCGTGGCACAGATAAAGGAAGCTACCAAGAAGTTGCCGGCAGGCTACCGCATAATCCTCTCGCTTTACCTCTTTGAGGGATATGATATGGAAGAGATCGCCTCTATCCTGAAAATTCAACCGCCAAGCGTCCGTAGCCAGTACCTACGCGCCAAGCGGAAATTGTTAGACATTATAGCAGCCAATTAAACATGGATAAACTAAAGAATTTCATAGACGCGAACCGTGACGCATTCAAGGAAGATGAGATGCTTCCCGAAGGTCATTTCGAACGTTTCGAGCAAAAGCTGCCGAAGCCACGGAAAAACCGTGCGGCCCTATACAGCCTATCGGCCTTTGCCATAGCTGCCTCTATCGCTTTGTTGCTCTTATTCCGCTTGCCGGAAGGGACCGGTCTGCCGGAACCCGCGCAAAAGACCACGGCCCAGACCTGCGAGACCCAAGAGGAGATCGAGGAACTACGCCTATATTACAATATGCAAATGAACGACGTATTGGCGCAAATGAAGAAGTTGTATAAACAGGACCGGACACCGGGAGCGGAGGAGTTATTGCAAGAGAGCAAACGGATCCTCACGGATAATTATATGTTCGAGGAAACGATACTCCCTACCTTGCCTTGTTCCAACGACGGTCTCTTCGCCATGACCCAACATTACAGCAATAGCTTGGAGGGCCTCACGCTGATGCTTAAGCAAATGGAACAAGTCACGGATAACCAGAAATAGTAATAACAATTAATACATATCAATCATGAACACGACACACGTAAAATTGAGTCCCGCCGTATTGCTGACTTTCGTATTGCTGCTATGCAATCTATCGGCAATAGCTAGGCCACAAGAGAAGATCAAGAAAAAAGAGATATCCCAATCCTACAGCGTAAGCGCCGGTGATCGTCTCCAAGTAGAAAACCGTTATGGAAACATCACCGTTACCCACTGGAATCAGAATACGGTAGCTATACGGGTTGAGGTAGAATGTAAGGCTCGCAGCGAGGAACGTGCTCAAGAGAACTTGGACCGTATCCAAATCGAGACCAAGAAGATAGGTGGTATTGTCTCAGCGGTCACTACGATAAAGAAGGAGATGAATAGCAATTCGAATAATGAGTCCATGACGATCAATTATTATATCCAGATGCCTCCTAAGCTCGCCGCAGACTTGAACCAGAAATACGGAAACATCAACTTGCCAAGCGATAATAACGGCAACATGGATATCCATGTAAAATACGGCAACCTGAATGCGGGTAATTTCACAGCCAACGCAATGATAGAGGCCAAATATGGTAACATCGAGGTAGGAAATCTGCAGGACGCCCAACTGGATCTGGGCTACGTAGGAACCGCCAAGATTCGCAACGCTAAAGATTTAACGATAGACAGCAAATATTCCAATCTGGATATACAGGATATACAATCTTTACGCATGGAGATTAAATATGGTAATCTCACCATTGAAAGCGTAAGCAGACTAGACATGGAGATTAAGTACAGCGACGCTAAAATCGGGACCCTTAAGGATGCATTGAATGTAAGTAGCCTTAGCTATAGTAACTTAAAGATACGGAACTTGTCTCCCTCTTTCTCGAAGGTGAACGTAGAATCCCATTATGGGAATTTAGAGGTAGCGCTTCCCGCAAAAACTTCTTTCCGGATAGTAGCGGAGAACATGAAGTATTCAAGCTGCGACGTGAACGGTTTCAATATCACCCGCAAGCATTTTGACGATGAGGATCGTGACAAGAATTACACCTATGAGATTAATGGTGGAAAGCAACCGACGATTCACTTCGAAGGAAATCGTTACGGAAATCTAAAAGTCAAGGCCAATTAATCAGTTGTAGAGACGGGGCGTGCCCCGTCTCTACAACCGGATATTTTATTTTGAGGTGTTTTGCCGGCGTATCTCTTCTCTCTTCAACCAGTTATCGAGTTGTGTAAACAGGAAGAAACAAGAGATCCCGGAAGCAATCGTTAAAACAATCGGGAAATAGGCTCGCAAAGAGCCTAAAACCGTTTCCGCCCCGCCCGGAGAAAGCTTAACCAAATACAAGATGCCTACTAACACAAGCATATAAGCGACAAATATGCTAAAAATGCCTACAGGTGTAAATCGTTTCTTGATATAGTACTTATATACCCGCTTCTTCTCTTGTATAATCAATGCCATAATACGGGAGTTTAATGAGGCCGAAGGTTGTTCCGCCGTCCCTCGCATCAACTTACGTGTCAAATGATCAATATCTTTCTCATTCATATTCATAACAAATCAGCTGTCTCTAATTTCATTTTATCTTGCAACACTTCATAAAACCGTTTCCGCCCACGGAATAGTTTTACTTTCACATTAGAAGCGCTCAATTCAGTGATCTGACAGATCTCTTCCACCGAGCATTCCTCCAAATAATAAAGAGTAAGCAACAAGGCCTCATCAGCCGGAAGCTTTTTCAGCGTACGTGCGATCATCTCTTTCCGGTCCTCACGCTCTAATAAAGCCGTAGCCGATTCAACTTCGTCATTCGAAAGGTCTACAGGGCCTGCCTCCTCATAACTCACGAACATACGCTGTTGTCTCAAGGCCGTCAACGCCGTACGATACACGATCCTATAAAACCATGTTGAGAACTTACTATCGAAATGAAAATCGGAAAGAGCACGATACATCTTCACGAACGCATCCTGTACGGCCTCTTCTGCCTCCTCGCGATTTTCCAAGATACGAAAAGCGATGGTATAAGCCATCTTCTCATACCGCGACAAGGCAGGAGAAACTTTGCGTGTCCCCTGCCAAAATACGTTCTATCCACTTTCGCTCATCCATCCGGTATCGTTTATTCTTCCAGACGCATTTTCTTCTCGTCCTCCAATCTCTCCTTCTCCATTAAAGAACGGGAAAGAAAGAAATAAATTATAAAAGCTACTCCACCGAACATAATCGTAATAGCCGGAACTAACAAAAGAACCAATCGCTATCGTAAGTGAAAGCAGAGTCGAGCATCATACCGACAATCACACCCAATGACAAACCGATCATAAAAATACCGTTACGCAGGGTATTATAACGATTAGGCCTTCTCTCGGGGCGCATAGCCTCTTCCAACACAATTCCTTTCTCGATCATCGCCATCTTTTCCTCATGCTTACTTTTAATGGTCATGTAACTAGCGATAATACCTAACAATACCGGCATACCTACCGCACAAATAACACCTAAAATAGGAATCCACAACTCGTTCATATCTTTTATTCTTTAAAGGTTTAATAAATTATTCGCTTTTATCAATAAGACATGAGTAATCACAAATCGGTTACAAAGAGAAGAAATTTTATACATGCACAAATAAAAGCGAACTCCATCCATTTATGAAGTTCGCTTCTTGGGAAAGTTATTTATCGTCTTTTTAGATACTTACGCAAGTTCACCTCTTACGATCTCTTCTTTGTCCTTATCCCAGTACATCGTACGTCCTTCCAGATAAGCGCGAGTACCCATGTGGGCAGTCATAGCTTCTTGGAAAGCAGCGTCGATATTACAGCTAGGAGTCTTGCCTTGACGGATACATTCCAGCCACTCACGGATATGCAAGTGAGTCGTATCATAACGTTTACCATTTACATACGTATACAGCAAACCACGTTTAGCGAAATACAACTCCGTAGGAGATGTAACGGAATCCGAGCTATTTTGTCCCGGTACATAGGTATAGAACGGGGTATCTGTAGGAATAATACCTTCCTTGATCTTATCCGCATAACGAGTGGAATCTTGGTCAACCGTAATAGCCAAGATATTGGAAACCTCCATAGAAGCATCATGCCCCATGAACACCTTGCCACGGTTACGGCTACTTGCCAATGTAGCGCTATACAACATCGTCAAGTCACGATCCGGCCACTCGAAAGTAGTCTGCAATACATCAGGTACCGTACGTCCGTCCTTGAAGAAATAAACACCACCGGATGAAGTAGCGGAATGAGGTATACCTACATGCATGATCTGGTTGACAGCGTCGTACTCATGTGTCAACAAGTCACCGGAAAGACCTGTACTATAATCCCACCAGCAACGCCAGCGGAAGAAACGTTCCAGACTAAACTTGCTACGCTCGTCCGGACCGATATATCTTTCAAGCTTATTGGATGTCATATAATCCATATACTCCTTAATACGCTCAGGATCACCTTCAAACTGTTTCCAATCGATCGTATTCGGATTAGAGCCTTCGATAATATCATATACCCAAGCACCATTTGGAGAGTTACGGTTCGTACAAACCTCGATCAAGTTAACAGGGCCTAATAATCCGTTACCGATAATCTCCTCGGCCTTCTGATAGCAATCGGTCTGACGTCCTTGGTGACCTAACTGAAATACAACGCCAGTCTCTTTGATCACTTGGCGAACCATATACGTCTCAGGAACCGTCCATGATAACGGTTTCTCGCAATATACATGCTTTCCGGCACGTGCCGCAGCCATAGCGATCGTGCTATGCCAGTGGTCCGGACCAGCGATAATAACGGCATCCACATCCGGAGCCGTTACCAGCTCTTGATAAGTCCGGTAACGTTTCGGAGCAGGCCCGAACTTACCGCCGCTACCCTCACGATGGATATTGGAACCGGTCAATACAGCGGCCTCACCATATACATCAAATATATCACAAACCGCGGTTATCTCAATATTCAGATCATCTTGCTCCATATATTGCTGATAACGCGTGTCTTTCTTATTCAACTTATTAGCCTCTTTCATCTTATCGATCCAAGAAGGCTCAGCGAAACCTGCGGCACGCATCAATTGCTTTCCACGAATACCGAAGCCTACCAAACCGATACGGATCTTCTTACCATCGCCTTGCGGCTCTAAATAGGAGGCCTGCCTGTTACTTACCTGAAATACATCTGATATGTTACGGCCTCTTAAAGCGTCTTTCCTTTTTTGGTAAACGCCATATGCCAAAGCACCTAAGATAGGCACTGTAGCCAATGTCTTCAATGTGTCCCGACGTCCTTTATCGGGCATTTGCTCCTGAGAAGGAGTATTCTTTGCATCTTCTGTTGCCATGGGTATCAAATAAATTTAAGTTTATGCAATATCGGACACACACGTCCTAACACACGATCGAATCCTATGATTTGTGATGTAGGGAATACGCACATCAAGCCTAAAGCGGCGAACTCCACAAGGTTCTTGTCAATCCATAAATAAGAGCCTTCAAACGGCATCATATAGCTCGCTCCCACGAAAGAGGGGTGGGATAACGTGTACATAGCGAGAAGAATCATACCTCCAACAGAAGATAAACGATACAAACAGCCTAAAGTCAAGCCTAGGCCGATCAATAACAGAGCCCACTCATTCAAGAAGTTGATGGTTGTCATCAAACTGTCGTCTTGAGTCAATTTGATAAAAAATGAAGCAGCGGGACCCTTTGAATCGAGTAGATAGGGTAGAGATGTCCATTTTGGGTTCATGATTTTTACTAGGCCTTCATACATAAAGTGCCAACCTATAAAAAGACGCAGCATCATCAGCCAAGTCATCTGCGCTTTCGTGTAACCTTGTTCTATTTTCATTTCTTGGTCCTAAAAAATTGGTTTAGAAAAAGTCGATTATTAAAAACACAACACCCGAAGCTAAAATCATAGATTTAGGCCTCGGGCGTTATTTATGCTAAAATGTGCTTGATACGATTAATCCAAAACTTTAACAGTAATGTTACGGAACCAAACATCATCCCCGTGGTCTTGAAATCCGATGAAACCTTCTTTGTTAGCGCCACCGCAATTCAACAACAACTCATAAGCCAACGGCCATTTGTCTTTGCTAAATTTGCTATTATCCAACATTTCTTTCCATTGCGGAGTCCACAAGTGATACTCAACAACAGGTTCATCGCTATTCAAATAGTGAACAACTGTACCCTTATAGCACATGATCTTACCCTTGTTCCACTCACCGAACGGTTTTGCGTTCTGCGGTTTAGCAGGAATCATGTCATACAAAGAAGAAGATTTACGGTTGCCATCCTTACCTAACTTAGCGTCGGGGTGGTTCTCGTTATCCAATACTTGGTACTCAGGAGCAGAGATGTAAGAAGGTTGTCCCTCTACCTCTTGAATCATGATGAATACACCAGAGTTAGAGCCTTTACCTACTTTCCATTCGAACTCAAGCTCGAAGTTACCCAACTTATGAGCGAAGATCAAGTCCCCACCGTTGGAAGCACCAGCCTCACCAGCACCAGAGCCATTGATTTTGATCGCTCCGTCCTCGATTGTCCAAGCACCCGGAACGTCAGCACGGTCATAACCTCTCCAGCCATTGAATGTCTTACCATCGAAGATCACATATCTACCCTCTTTATCTTTCGGGAAAGTCGTGATATCTACAGTAGGAAGATCTGTCATGAGCTTGTACTCAGGAGCTGCGGCTTCTGTTGTAGTCTCAGCAGCTGCAGGAGCTTCTTCTGTTTTCTTTCCACCACCACAAGAAGTGAAATAACACATCATGATAGCGGCACTTGCTAATAATACTGACTTTTTCATTTTATTTATTGAGTTAAAACTATTATCTCGGCATATCTACCAACTTCCAGCCTTCACGGTAGTTGTGCTTGATCAAGCCTGCGGCAAATTCTTGAGCATTAATTGGATCCGTCCACTCTGTCTTGAATTTCGGGTCACCATCGATAACCTCGAATGTATCTTTCTTGATGATCTTGATTGTCTCATTCGGATCGATATTCGTAAATCTCATGTTAGGGCCATCCCACAACAATTCTTTATTCAATCTTTGCAAACGAACAGCCAATACACCCATTACAACCATTTCATTGAACGGACCAGCCTCCAAGAAGTTAGACTTCGTCTGAACACGGCTGCCTGCGCTTTCCTTACAAGCACGAATCCAGTCTTGTTCGTGACCACCCTTCATAGCGTCTTTCACGCGGCGCAATGTTTGAGGAACGTTCGGTTTACGACCAGATAACAACCATGGGTTAACACCGTAGCAACCGCAGATCAATGTATCTTTCGTACCATGGAAGATACACAATCCACCACCTTCACCCATCAATTCCTTACCTTGAGGGAATCCTTCTGGACGATCCGGCATCATACCACCATCATACCAGTGAACTTCAACCTCCGGCATAGCTACCTTTGGCATATTATCACGAGCCGGGAATACCAACTTAACATGCTGAGCGTTAGGAGCACAGTCTTGTAATAACAATGTAGAAGAACCTTGAACTCTTGTCGGATAGCCTAAATTCAAGCCTTTGAATACCGGATGTAAGATGTGGCAAGCCATATCACCCAACGCACCTGTACCATAATCCCACCATCCGCGCCAGTTCCAAGGATGATATGTCTTATTAAACGGTCTCAATTTAGCAGGACCCGTAAACAAATCCCAATTCAATGTAGAAGGAATCTTATCAACTTTCTCAGGAGCGTTCAAACCTTGCGGCCAGATAGGACGGTTGGTAGCGCATTCTACTTTAGTAACCTCACCGATCTCACCATTCCAAATCCATTCACAGATCAAATCTACACCTTCAGCCAATGAAGAACCTTGGTTACCCATCTGAGTAGCTACGTCATACTTCTTAGCCAAGTTCGTAAGCAAACGGGACTCATAAACAGAGTGAGTCAACGGTTTCTGAGTGTATACGTGTTTGCCAAGCGTCATAGCGTCAGCTGTGATCATCGCATGAGTATGGTCAGCGGTAGCTACCAACACAGCGTCAATAGATTTACCCATCTCATCATACATCTTACGATAGTCCCAGTATTTTTTAGCTTGAGGATGACGGTCGAATACAGGTTTTGAGTACTTCCAGTCGATGTCACAAAGAGCTACGATATTCTCGGTAGTCTCCATGTTCTTTAAGTTAGCGTTACCCATACCTCCGATACCAACACCGGCAATATTCAATTTATCAGTTGGAGCGATATGACCATGGGTTTTACCTAGGACCGCACTCGGAACAATAGTCAAAGCTGCTGCGGCAGCCGTACCTTTTTGAAGAAAAGATCTTCTAGAAATGTTAGACATAGTAATAATTTTTTATAGATTAGCACTTAACAATGATATTTCATGTGTCTTTACACCTTTACAGGCAACAAATTGTCGCAAATATAGCCAATGCTGTATTATTGACAAGATCAAAAGACCGCTTTCTTATTTAAAATAGTTTTTTTTAACAGACAGGATAGATCTTATTTATAATTTCATAAATATTATCTATAGGATTGGGGGTATTTTATTAACGCAGTTTGGATATATTTGTAAAAACATGAAAACATATTCATATTAACAACTGTTATCTTAAATGAGAACAACTATATGAAAAAAGAATCTGCATTCATACGAATATATCGCTTTTATCTGGAAGGATTCCGGGAGATGAAGCTGGGCAAGACTCTTTGGCTAATCATTCTAGTCAAATTGTTTATCATGTTTTTTATCCTGAGATTATTCTTCTTTCCTAATTATCTCGGGCAATTCGATAGCGATAGTGAGAAGGAGAACCACGTATCGAACGAACTCATACAACGGGCAATAAATCCTTAAAACATTAATAAATATGATTGAAAACATTGACACTTCATTGATCGATTGGTCGAGGGCTCAATTTGCCCTTACTGCCATGTATCATTGGCTCTTCGTGCCACTAACACTAGGACTTGGCGTTATCCAAGCTATTATGGAGACGATTTATTATCGGACAGGTAATGAGGCATGGAAAAAGACCGCCCAATTTTGGATGAAATTATTCGGTATCAATTTCGCTATCGGTGTCGCTACGGGATTGATCCTCGAGTTCGAGTTCGGAACCAACTGGTCTAACTATAGTTGGTTTGTCGGGGATATCTTCGGGGCACCTTTGGCTATCGAGGGAATTCTCGCCTTCTTTATGGAAGCTACCTTTATCGCTGTTATGTTTTTTGGTTGGGACAAGGTTAGCAAACGCTTTCATCTCGCCTCCACTTGGCTGACGATTATCGGCGCTACTCTTTCCGCTCTCTGGATCTTGATCGCTAACGCATGGATGCAATATCCGGTCGGTATGCATTTCAATCCGGATACGGTCCGTAACGAGATGTTCGATTTCTGGGCCGTAGCCTTATCGCCTGTCGCCATTAATAAGTTTTTCCATACGGTATTGTCCGGTTGGATCGTAGGCGCCTTGTTCGTACTAGGAATCAGCTGCTGGTATTTATTAAAGAAACGGAATACCGAATTCGCTTTGTCAAGTATCAAGGTCAGCGCTATATTCGGGTTGGTAGCCTCCATCCTTATTATCTGGACGGGTGATGGCTCCGCTTACCAAGTCGCTCAAAAGCAGCCGATGAAACTAGCCGCCATGGAAGGTCTTTATGAGGGTGGCAACGGAGTAGGACTCGTAGGTATCGGCATCTTAAATCCGGCAAAGACGAGTTATCTGGATAACCAGAACGCATTTATTTTTGACATTAAGTTCCCCAAACTCCTCTCCTTCTTAGCAGAACGTGACATGAACGCATACGTTCCGGGAATCGTAAACTTAATAGAGGGAGGTTATACGACCAATAAAGGAACGGTAGCGCTCTCCGCCAAAGAAAAAATAGAGAAAGGTAAAACCGCCATCAAAGCGTTAGCTGATTATCGCAAAGCGGTTAAAGATAAAGATACCGCAGCAGCCGCACAATACAGGGTAACCTTGGAAGAGAATTTCCCCTATTTCGGATATGGTTATATTAAGGATCCGGCAGAGTTAATCCCGCATGTAGGATTGACATTCTATTCTTTCCGTGTGATGGTGATCCTTGGTTGTTTCTTCATCTTACTATTCATTATTACGTTGATATGGGATAAAAAGGAAAATCGCTAATACACGTTGGTTGCAATACGTGGGCCTATGGTCTATACCTTTAGGATATATAGCGGGACAAGCCGGTTGGATCGTAGCGGAGGTAGGACGTCAACCTTGGGCTATACAGGATATCTTGCCGACCAGCGCTTCGATATCCAAGTTAAACCCATCCTCGGTACAGACCACTTTCTACCTGTTCCTTATCTTATTTACGATCCTGCTGATCGCAGAGATTGGAATCATGGTTAAGGCCATCAAGAAAGGGCCGGAAGCTGCCGCCCACTAATTTTCAATTTTCAAATATCAATTCTTAAATAGAAAGTCCTATGGATAGTACATATATATTGTTACAACATTACTGGTGGTTTCTGGTATCTCTACTCGGAGCGCTATTAGTATTCCTTCTTTTTGTACAAGGAGGCCAATCTCTACTCTTCACTATCGGCAAGACGGAGATACAGCAAAATGTTATTGAACTCGACCGGGCGTAAGTGGAGTTTACTTTCACTACGTTGGTCACTTTCGGAGGTGCTTTCTTCGCCTCTTTCCCTTTATTTTATTCCACAAGCTTCGGCGGAGCCTATTGGGTATGGATGCTGATCTTGCTTTGCTTCGTGATACAAGCTGTATCTTACGAGTATCAAGCGAAAAAGGCAACCTACTCGGGAAAAAGACGTATCAAGTATTTCTTATGATCAATGGTATAGCAGGTCCGATCTTACTCGGAACCGCTGTAGCGACCTTCTTTAACGGCGCTGAATTTATTGTTAACAAAGAACAGTTGACTGATGTAGCCATGCCCGTCATTTCCACGTGGGCCAATCCTTGGCATGGATTAGAGGCGGCTTTGGTATTTTGGAATTTGTGCCTAGGACTGGCAGTTTTCTTCTTGGCACGAGCTCTGGCCCTACTCTATTTTATCAACAATATCGATGATCCGGAGATTGTCGCTAAAAGCCGGAAACAATTGATACCGGAGACAATCTTGTTCCTCGTCTTTTTCTTGACATTCTTGATCCGTTTATTGTTGGTGGACGGTTTTGCCGTAAATCCGGATACCGGAGAAGTATTTATGCAACCGTATAAGTATTTTATGAACCTGATCGAGATGCCAATCGTGTTAGCCGTATTATTGATTGGCGTGGTTGGCGTGCTATTCGGCATAGGGAAAACGATATTCTCGAAGACTTGGAGAAAAGGCATCTGGTTTGCGGGAGCAGGGACTGTCTTGACCGTATTAGCTTTATTACTTTGCGCAGGATGGAATAATACGGCTTACTACCCATCTTTGGCGGATCTACAAAGTTCATTGACGATCCAGAATAGTTGCTCAAGCCCATTCACGTTGAAAGTAATGAGCTATGTATCTATTCTCGTTCCATTCGTATTAGCCTACATTTTCTATGCTTGGAGAGCGCTTGATCTACATAAGATCAATAGTAAGGAAATGCAAGAAGGAGGTCATACCTATTAAATAATGTGCAAATTAAATAATATGCCAATGTGCCAATATGTCAATGTCAAGTGAGAATACAAGTGATAGTATCTTAATTGACACATTAGCATATTGGCATATTGCTACATTGGCACATTAATCTATTGCCTTTGGAAGTCCGCCTCTTTTGTCCACTTAGGCATCTCATCATTGTTGGCGATAACTAAACCGATACTAAACATTAAGTTCATATCTTCCATAGCCCCATCAAAATCCCACCAAGATTCATCATACTCATCATTCGGTTGGTGATACCGGTAAACTTTCGGTTTAGCCTCATGGCGTGCTTTATCCACGTAATCCTTACCGCCACCAACTAAAATCGTAGGTACGCCTTTTTTCACGAAATTAAAATGATCGGAACGGAAATAACCACCCGCAGGATCTTCGGTAATAACCTTCACGGTCCGTCCTTGTGCCGAGGCCATAGCGATCACCAAGGCATCCGTATCCGTCTTACCCGCAGCCCGGAGAGAAATATCATGGGTACGCTCACGCGGAGCCGTGCCGTCAAAGTTCAAGTTAATAGCCGTTTTAGATAAAGGGAACAAAGGATGCTCACAATAGTACTGAGAACCTAATAAGCCACATTCCTCGGAAGTCACCGCCACGAATACGATGGAACGACGGGAATGAACAGGCAATGATTGATATTTCTTAGCTAATAACATTAAGGTTGCCACGCCCGAAGCATTATCGCTAGCGCCATTATAGATACTGTCCCCATCTATCGGCGTGCCGATCCCAAAATGATCCCAGTGAGCGGTAAAAACCAAGTATTCGTCTTTCAGGTCCGTGCCCGGTAAAACAGCCGCCACGTTATGAGACTCGCCTACAGTCATCTTTACATTTAATATAACCTTACTTTTCGCCTTCATCGTAAAACTCTTGAAACCCGGTTTCTTCGCCGCGGCAATCGTCTCATCAAAATTCAATCCGCTAAGGGCGAACATTTTCTTGCAAGCCTCCTCCGAGAGCCATCCCTTCATGCCCAAAGCTTCCGCATTCATTGTCTCCGAGCAAAGAGCGATATTTGTCTGCACGTGAGAAGCCTGACAGACCTTCCAACCATACGAAGCGGCCGCCTCGTTATGAAGAACCAATAAACCTGCGGCACCTTGGCGTTGCGCCTCCTCGAACTTATAAGTCCAACGGCCATAATAAGTCATGTTCTTTCCACGGAACAAAGACGTATCATAAAAACCGGGATCATTCACCATAGCGATAACGATTTTCCCCTTCACGTCTACATTCGCATAATCGTTCCATCCATATTCCGGCGCATTAATGCCAAACCCACAGAACACATAGTCCGTAGTAGGGATAACTACCTGCTCAGTTCCCCGGTTCGTCCAAACGACAATATCATCCGAGAACTTCAAATCCATAGACCCTTTCGCGCATTTCACCGTGATCTTATCCTTTACCGGACGGGTAAAAGTAGATATTTCCTTCACCGGCTGGAAATAACTATCGCCATTAGCAGGTTGAAGACCTAGTTTCTTAAATTCATCAGCGATGTAATGGATTGTTTTCGTCTCATACTCGGTCAAAGGCTTACGCCCTCCGAACTCATCCGAGCCTAAAGTCTTTACTCGTTCCTTAAAAAAAGCCAAATCTTCCTCATAACTCTGGGCCATAACAGATACGCCCATAGCGAGCATCAGGAAGAAAACAGAGATAAAATTCTTGTTCATAATCGTAGATTGTTAAATGACATAATTTATTAGATATAGGTATTTAGATTTCAAAATAACAATAAAAAAAGGAAACGGCGAAGCTCACGCTTGGCCGTTTCTACATTTAACCGTTTTAAACAAAAGAAAAAGTTAGTTAAGGCTTAGAAAAAATATCTTAAGTCTATTTACCGACTGTATATTCGCTTTCCCGAAGGACAGCAAACAAATATATGGAATCCACCTCATCCTGCATACATTACACTTTGTTTTTGTTATTTTTCACAGAACAGAAATGCTTTTGTATTATCTTTGCACTCAATTATTCCCATAGACAACAAATGGCTGATTTTGATATAAACATATTGGGATGCGGTTCCGCATTGCCCACGACACGCCATCTGGCGACCTCTCAAATAGTAGATTTACGAGATAAACTATACATGATCGACTGCGGAGAAGGCACGCAAGTGCAAATGCGTCGTATGCGTATAAAATTCAGTCGTTTAAATCATATCTTCATCTCCCACCTACACGGAGATCATTGCTTCGGGCTACCGGGATTGATCTCTACATTAGGTATGTTGGGACGTAATGGAGAACTTGTTATTCATGGGCCGAAAGAGATCGAGAGCTATATGCGTCCGATACTTGATATCTTTTGTAAAGGGTTGCCTTATGAGATCCGTTTTAACTTAATCGACCCGACAACTCATTCGTTGGTTATGGAAGATCGCTCCTTAAGCGTTTATTCCATTCCGTTAAAGCACCGTATACCCTGTTGTGGCTATTTATTCGCCGAGAAAGCCAAAGAAGCGCATATCATCCGGGAGATGACAGATTTCTATCAAGTTCCCGTCCGTATGATGCAAGAGATCAAAAGGGGCGCTGATTTCGTCACCCCGGAAGGAGAAGTAATCCCGAATGCCCGCTTAACCCGCCCTGCCGTCGCTCCCAAACGGTATGCTTATTGCTCGGATACAGCTTTTCACCCATCTATAATCCCCATCATTGAAGGGGTGGATTTATTATACCACGAGGCGACTTTCGCTGAATGTGACGCCGCACGTGCGAAAGAGACCTTCCACTCTACCGCCCGCCAAGCGGCCGAGATTGCTTATAAAGCCCAAGTGAAGCGATTGGTTATCGGTCATTACTCGGCTCGTTACGAGGATATGGCACCGTTAAAGAAAGAAGCAGACAAGATATTTCCCGGCACGATCTTAGGAGAGGAAGGTATGAGGCTTAGCGTATAATCATACATCCGTTTTACGAAATAAAGCTAATTACTTTCTAATATGCGGAAAACTTTCTACATTTGTACGAATTTAGGGACAAGTAAATGAAGCTTATACATATCATCGCTTTGGCACTTGCATTCTCCGCAAGTTATCCGGTTTATGCGCAAGCTAATAAATCGGGAGTCAAGACATTTGCTTCTAGGCAAGAAGATCCCTCTCCTATCGAAATCACGGCCTACGAGAATCGCATCAAGGTAGAGAACGCTCCTGTCGGGAGTATCTTGGAAATCTACAGTGTCGTAGGCATCAAGGTGAAAGAAATCGAAGTCAAGCAGTCCACCGCCGAATATGTCGTAGATATCGCAAAGGGATATTATATCATCCGCATTGGCGATACGGTACGCAAGGTGGCGATACGATAAATAAAAGCCCCATAGGATAAATCCCACGGGGCTTGTTTTTTGATCCGCTCTCTCTTCTCACGAGGATACCTGCGGAAGAACTTTTAATTACTTTAGTATTAATATGCCACGTGTTCACCCGTCACGGGATACTTCTTTATTGCGGCATAGTTATTTAATTATATATTACATAAAGGCGGGTCTCCCCGCCTCTATTCGTTTAGTCCATCGGTTAGTCTTATTTTACGACTACCTTAACAGCCTCTTCACCATCAACAGCTACGGCTACGATACCAGCCGGTACAGCGATTGTAGCGTTGTCAGAAGTAAGAACTGTCTCAGCGACAACCTTACCTAAGATGTTAGTGATAACTACAGACTTGCCAGCAGCACCTTGAACAGTTACTGTACCGTTACCAGCGATTACAGATACTCCTTCAACATTGTTGATGTTATCGTTAGATGTTACCATATCATCATCTTCAGTCTTAGAATATGCGTTGAATACCAATGCTCCATCACCACCAGTCTTAGCGGCACCAAATGTAGAGCTAGCATCTGTCAATACCAAGCAGCCATTGTGCATCTTCAACCATGCGGCAGCTTCATTAGAGCGATAGCTTTTGCCAAATCACCCTTGATAGTCTGATATTGATTATCACCATCTGTTCCTGTTGCATATACGTTAGACTCGATCAAGAATGAGTTGTTCTCACCCTCTTTACCATCTACATAAGCTAAAGCAGCCTTATCCGGATTTACATAACGGAATGACCAAGTTACGTTCTTATGCTTGTCTCCAGACAATACGTTGATGAATTTCGGATAATCTTTCTTATAAACAGCCATAATAGACTCGATTCCCTCATTCTTCAATTGATCAGCAGTCATAGCTTTGTACTTACCTGTCAAAACGATCAAGGTATCACCATATTGAACGGCAGGAACGAAACCTACACGAGTATAGCTACTGTTTGAAACTGCTTTCGTATTGAACAAGTACGGGTTAAGAGCTTCCTTGCGAGCAGCAACAGCGGCAGCAGAGTCTGAGTAGTTAACCAAATACTTACCATAGATGAATGCTGGAGTCTTCACATGAACAGCATGTACACATTGATATGGATCTTCTGTAACTTGACCATCAGCAGTGATATGCTTGCCTGTCTCAGTACAAGGAATGATCTTCTCACCCTCGATCAACTCACGATAAGCGGATACCAAGTATTGAGGTTTAACCTTACCTGCGCCACGAGTTAACCATGCTGTGTCAATACGGAAAGCCAACTTACCATCAGCCTTACCCTCACTCCAGATACCAGCGTAATCAACATCCTTGTTCAACAAGGCACCATTATGCTCATCCATCAAATATTCACCACGGATAGTTTCCTTGAACATCAAGCTATCAGCTGAATTATCAACGTTCTCACCAAGAAGTTCATTATTGAATTGACGATACAACGGAGTCTCGTCCGGAGCGATAGCGAATGCGGAAGTACGAGTCTCACCCATTACCTGAGCTTTCAAAGTAGCGGAAGCATCATAATCGGAAACACCTGCTTTATGAGTGCTGATAGCACCTGTGGAAGTAGCCTCAAGGATAGCATAGTAATGGTTACCCTCAATATGGTTGTTCTCCTTGAAGTAAACAGAGTCATTCGTAGTATTAGGATAATACTTACTCAATTTATACTTAGACTCTACCGCTACGTTATGATTACGGAAAGTAGTCTCACCATTAGTAATGATATACATCGTTCTTACCGGTCTCACCAAGCCAGGGATACGACCCGTGATCTTCTTGTCCGCATTACCGGAAACCTCCTCAGAAGGATTATAGCCATAAGCATGTTCTTTGTAAGAAGACTTAAGAGTGAACGCTTTCTTACCCTCTAACACATTCATCGTAGAATCCTTAACACCGATAAATTTATCAGATGCGTACGGATGCCAGTAGTTGAAAGTATATTTGTTCGTGATCAACTCATCATTAGTCAGATGCTTATAACCCACATACTTATCAGTATAGATTTCTTTAGCGACTGGGATAAATTCCAAAGAGTCACCAAAACTAGCAGCATACATATAAGTAGCCCCCGCATTTTTATTCAATTGGAGAGTCGCATCAGCAGCCGTACCGTCATTATACTCACGGTTATACAAATCTACAGCAGAAACCTTATTCTTATCTGTTACGTTCTTCTTCAACACAACCCATTGATAAGCAGGCATATGAGCAGCATCTTGAATATCCAAAGTCACCCACTCGTATTTACTAGATGCAGATTCATTATAAAGCGGAGCAGCATAGTACTTACCAGTCTTAGCATTTCTGATTACATAAACACCATCATCAACAGTTGTCTTTGTAGTAGGCAAAACTTTGCAACCTGCGAAACCTAACTCAATCTTAGTATTTTGAGCCGCATCTACCGTCAAGATACGAACCTTGTCTTTCAGCAACTCTTGCAAAGAGATATGCTGATTTTGCATAGCTGTAGTAGCAGTAACATCTTTCCAATACGTCTCACTTGTTTTTAACAAAGATTGTTTAACCTGAATCTCCAAGCTGTCATTTGAAGGCCAATATGTAAACATAAATTTATATTGGTCTGATAAATCTGTAGCATTGATAGAATCTTTCGGAGTAGCATGATTCTTAGTACCAGTCTTATAAGTATCCTTTAAGTTGCTCCAGTTATAAGCCAAGAACCTAGCTCCACCCACAGCATTCGTATAAGCAGTATCTACGTACAAGTAAGAAGAGTCGGCTCTCAATACATGGAAATAATTAGCAGTTCCAGAAGCTTCAACCGTGAACTTCTTCTCGGTAAAGTAGTTTACCGCTCCATCTCCTAATACATCCGGAGTAAACTTCAATGTGATACCAGCTTTCTTATCTTGGGTACCAAAGATCGTATTCAATTCATCAGCACCTGAGACAACGATCGAAGCGGCCTCTACCAACTCAAATTCAGTGAAACCAGCGGCAGTAATACCAGCTGTAGTAGCTATAGTTTTAACCATTTCTACATCGCCACTAGTATTCACCTTCAAACCGATTACAGAGTCATTCGTGAAATAAGAATAGAGAACGGATTTCTCCACACCATTCTTAAATACAGGAGAGAATTTCCAACCGGAAAGATCACCACCGACAACAGCAGGTACAGCAGCTAACGGAGCCGCCGCCTTACCTTTGATCGTGCTGATCTCAAGACCTAAAACTTTCCGATCTTGTTCGTGAAATCATACTTAGGATTCTGTCCTTGATTCTCGGCATCAACCGTTACACACCACATTGTACCTCCTAAATTTGCGGAAGAGTGAAACCATTTTGATTTCATCTTCGTGAGTCGTGGAATTTTCGGTAATACTCAAAGAAAGCAGAACCTGCCTTAAGCTGATAAAGACCGTTATTCGCTCCTTGATTCAGCTTAACAGCACCATTAGCCGTCACCGCACCCAGAAGCGCAGCACCAGCCAAAGAGTAGAAAACTTTTTGTTCATAATTCTAAAATTAATATTAATACTAGTGTTTATTAAGATAATCAGCTCATTACGTTATCGTATCGATTGCTTTGTCATTCAAAAACGACTAGTTTAAACGAAGGTTTTAATCTTGCGTTTTATAAGGGGTAAATAGAAAGGTTTGTTGAAGGAATCGCTTGTTTCGTAAAGGATAACCTATCCTATTGATAAGAAAGAGAATAAGCTGTAAAAAAATAGCCCGGAAGGGTTGCAAGTATCGAAGAAACGCGTACCTTTGCAAATGACTAAAAGAATCGTTCGTTTAAACTAGTCGTTTCCATACTCCAGATATCATTTCAATCTATTATTCATCAACTTTTATAGTATAGCATTAATTAATGTACAGGCGTACATTAATATTATATTAAACGAGTCATCCGGAATTTACGGATTGTCATTGTGACACTTTGTAAATTAAAGCCCTTGAGAATCGAATTTTCCGGGAGATTATACATATAGTTCCGTAAAACGAGAAAAAATATTCGCAAGTAGTTATTCCATAACAAGATAACGGAATATGCCCTTTCGTTCTGGCGAAAATTATTCATCCTAATTCATATTCTTAAGGCTAAAACCTGTAATTCATCCGTATGTGAAGGCCATTTCTATCGTATGCGATGGGAATTACTACCGTATGTATCACCTAATACATACGGTTACGTCGGCTAAAACATACAGTTGCGTTGGCTAACGCATATATTTGCGTAGGCAAACACCACCTTTCTCACCGGAAAAGCGACCTTTTACCTATAAATAAGAGACAAAAAGGCCCTTTTCACCTATTTCTTCTCTCTAGTTAGACTTCACCAAAGAAGAGGTATGTCAAACAAACAGCCTTGTTTCGCGCAAACTGTCATGATTATCGCCGCTTCGCTTACCATCCATCTGCGAGGGCTATAACAGAATAATCGACATGGAAAAGCCCCGCAGGATAACTGAACCGCATCCCAAAGCCACTGAGAAGACCTTGTTGGTTCCGATATAAAAAGGCTTTCCAAGTGATTAGTTATTCACTTCAACAGCCAATGAGAGGGCCCGTTTCTTGGTTATCAGGGCCTGTACAGGCACATGTTTCCCGTATTTTCAAATAAGCTATGGCTTACATTTGACGCGGAAAGCCTCATTAACCCACCTTTAGCTTTAAGGCTGTATCCTTTATGCGTTCACTATATCTCGTCTTCACTCAAACTACACAAGATATTTCCGAAAAAAAGACGTACGTGTTTTTTTAAAGCCTAAATGAATGCCCCATATAATAAAAATCGTATCTTTATCGCCAAAGATGGAAAAGAGCCATCTATATCCTATTAATCACTAAAACCTATAAACACTATGGGAAAATTTATCAACCCCTTCACCGATTTCGGCTTCAAGCACATATTCGGCAGGGAAATGGACAAGGACATTTTAATCGAGTTCCTGAATGACCTCCTCGAAGGGGAGTATACTATCATGGACCTGAGGATCATGAACAATGAGCGATTGCCCGAGACAGAGCAAGGAAGGAAGGTCATCTTCGATATCCATTGCGAGACCGACAAGGGCGAACGGATCATAATCGAGATGCAGAACAGGGAACAGCCCCACTTCAAGGACAGGGCCTTATACTACCTCTCGCACTCGGTGGTGGAACAGGGGATAAAGGGAACATGGGACTATGAGCTGGCGGCCGTGTACGGTGTTTTTTTCTTGAACTTCACGCTAGACGAGGAGAACAGGCCAAACAATAACAGGAACGAAGGAAAGTTCCGAAGGGACATCGTGCTGGCGGATCGGGAGAACGGACAGGTATTCAACCCCAAGTTCCGCCAGATCTATATTGAGCTTCCTCGATTCAACAAAGAGGAGGAAGAATGCGAGACAGATTTTGAACGTTGGATTTATGTACTAAAGCATATGGATACATTAGACAGAATGCCTTTCAAGGCACGCAAGGCCATATTCGAGCGGTTGGAACGCATCGGATCCATGGCGAACCTCACCCCCAAACAACGAGCGCAGTACGAGGCGGAGTGGAAGATGTATAATGATTATTATAACACCTTGGACTTCGCCGTTGAGAAAGGCATGAAAAAAGGGATGGAAGAAGGCATGGAAAAAGGATTGCAAAAAGGATTACAAGAAGGATTGCAAGAAGGACTGCAAAAAGGGAAAGAATCTACGGCACGTAATATGAAAGCCGAGGGAATAACCCCTCTTATCATCCAAAATGCACCGGCCTTTGAGGAAATAGAGCGACTATAAAACAAAATCCCTTCAGCCTCCATCCGTTTTAACGTATAGTTATCAAAGGGAGAGACTGAAGGGATTTTTTATATTTATAAACGATCTAAAAGCTACTCCTCACGCTGCTTCTTCCATTCCTCCGCACACTCTTCCAAGGCCTTATACCAAGCCTGGCCGAACTTACGGATCAAGGGCTCCTTGAGGAACTTATAAACCGGCAATTGCTCTTTCTTTCCTAAGATCTCCGCTGCCTTACAAACGCTCCAGCGATGATAGTTCACGGCCTTGAAATCCCGATACTGAGTGACACGTATCGGGTAAAGATGGCAAGAAACAGGCTTATAGAAATCCGTCTTACCTTCCCGGTATGCTTTCTCAATAGCGCATTTACAAGTACCATCGGCGTCGTAACAGGTAAAGACACAATCTTTGCCGTTCACGATAGAGGTAACCGTATCGCCTTCCTCATCGATATAAGCTACGCCTTGCTTATTAATGACCTCTTGAGCTTTCGGGGATAAATCATCCCAGATAATGGGCAATACTTTCTGGAGCTTCGCCAACTCCGAATCCTCTAATGGAGCGCCGGAATCTCCTTCCACGCAGCACTCCCCCTTACATTTGGAAAGATCACATAAAAAATAACGCTCGATAACGTCAAGACTTACTAAAGTGTCATCTATCTGGATCATAAGATGCGCCTAGCTCTTATTTAATCAATGACTTGCCAGTCATCTCCTTCGGCTGTTTCAAGCCCAAGATGTGAAGGATTGAAGGAGCCACATCGGCCAAGATACCATCCTCTACTTTAGCGTCCTTGTTGGCTGTCACATAAACGAATGGAACAGGGTTCAAGGAGTGAGCCGTATTCGGAGTGCCATCCTCGTTCAAGGCGTGATCCGCGTTACCATGGTCAGCGATGATGATTACCTCATAGTCGTTGGCTTTAGCGGCCTCAACCGTATCGTGCAAGCAAGCGTCGATCGTTACGACCGCTTTCTCGATCGCTTTGTAGATACCCGTATGGCCTACCATATCACCGTTGGCATAGTTCACTACGATGAAATCGAATTTCTTCGTATTGATAGCGTCCACCAATTTATCTTTCACCTCGAAAGCGCTCATTTCCGGTTTCAAGTCGTAAGTAGCCACTTTAGGAGAAGGGACCAAGATACGCTCCTCGCTATCGAACGGAGTCTCACGGCCACCGTTGAAGAAGAAAGTCACGTGAGCGTATTTCTCTGTCTCGGCGATATGCAACTGAGTCTTACCTACGTTTGCCAAGAACTCACCCAGCGTATTATTTACGTTCTCTTTGTCGAACAAGATATGAACACCCTTGAAGCTAGCGTCATACGGAGTCATACAGAAATATTGCAAGCCAGGGATCGTATGCATACCGGCCTCCGGCATATCTTGCTGAGTCAATACAACCGTAAGCTCTTTCGCACGGTCGTTACGATAGTTGAAGAAGATCACGACATCGCCTTCCTCGATAACAGCAACCGGCTTTCCGTTCTCAACGTGAACGATCGGCTTGATGAACTCGTCCGTTACACCCTCGGCGTACGACTCTTCCATCGCTTTTACCATGCACTCGGCTTGCTTACCCTTACCTTCGACCAATAAGTCGTAAGCCTCTTTCACACGTTCCCAACGTTTGTCGCGGTCCATAGCGTAATAACGTCCGATGATAGAAGCGATCTTACCGCCGGTAGTCTTCAGATGATTCTCCAACGTCTCGATAAAACCTTTACCACTCTTCGGGTCCGTATCACGGCCATCCATGAAGCAATGTACATAAGCCTTGCTGATTCCGTATTCCTTGGCGATATCCGTCAACTTCAAAAGATGCTCCAAAGAGCTATGTACACCACCATCGGAAACCAAGCCCATGAAGTGGATCTGCTTATTATTCTCTTTCGCGTAGCTATAAGCACGTTTGATCTCCGGGTTCTCCATGATCGTATTCTCGCGGCAAGCGATGTTGATCTTCACCAAATCTTGGTAAACGATACGGCCAGCACCGATGTTCAAGTGGCCCACCTCAGAGTTACCCATTTGTCCGTCAGGCAAACCAACGTTCTCGCCAGAAGCCTGTAACTGTGAGGCTGGATAAGTTTTCAATAACTCGTCCCAATATGGAGTCGGCGTGTTAAAGATCACGTCGTCTTTACCTTTGTCACCAATTCCCCAACCATCACAGATAATTAAAAGTGCTTTTTTGCTCATGATTGCTAATTTATTATATTGATTATGTTTTTAACCTTTACGATCGCGAAGATAATCAATTCCATCGTATTATTGTTTTTCTCAATGTATTACTTTTGTGGCAGGAATGGAAAAGAATATACAAGACAAGGATTTGGGAGTCATAACGCTCCGTACCACTCCCCGGGCCACTCGATACACGCTCAAGATATCAAAGGAAAGATAACCGCCACGATGCCACCCGGGAGACGAGAAACGTATGATCGCTTTTATCATGGAGAACAAGGCCCGGCTGGTAAAAGCGCTCCAGAAGCATCCGGCCCGGCCCTGCTCGACGAAAGATCGGAGTTACAGGCTACGACATTCCGCTTGCATATCTTCCGCACCGAGCGAAGTAATTTCTACATGAGATTGGAGGATGGAGTACTGCATATCGCTTGTCCGAATGAGACTCGTTTCGAGGAGGAAGAGGTGCAATCCTTATTGAAATCCATGCTGGAGAAGGCGCTCCGCCACGAGGCGAAACGGTTGTTGCCGGAACGTATCACGCTATTGGCTAGACAACATGGATTTATGTTGACCGGGGTGAAAATCAATAATAGCAAAACGCATTGGGAAGTTGTACAATGAAGAAGAGCATTAACCTCTCGCAATCATTAATGCTTCTTCCTTGGCATTTGGTGGATTATGTATTATTGCATGAGCTTTGCCATACGATCGAGATGAACCATAGCGAAGATTCTGGAAACTGATGGATAAGGTGACGGACAATCAAGCGATTCGTTTACGAAGCGAATTGAAAAACTATCACATGTTGTAGAGACAGAGCACGCTCCGTCTCTACAACTAGGTAATTTGTTAGAAATTGGCTCCTACTTGCAGAATGAAAGTCCGGGGTGCGCCGACATCCATCGGGCGGGCGCTATAGCGCTTGTTTAAGAGGTTGTTCACCAGTCCTTGTACATGGACATTCTTCGTCACTTTCATCCCGACACGCATATCCATGACGAAATATCCTTTATTGTTCTCTGCCCAATAATCATGTAAGTTTCCGAATAGCATCGAGCGCATATAATCCATCAGGTTAGGCTCCGCTTTCGTACGCTCATCGACCATAAAATAATCGACCGCCAATGTCTTGCTTTTCCATGACATATTCGTTCCGATATTAAACTGTTTCCATTCCAGATCAAATACCCCCTTTACGGAATGTTTCTGGCGATATTTTAAATACTTGCTGTCATTCGATTTCGAACGCATCGCCATTAAGTCATCATTCGCTTCCTCCTCCGCGTTCCGTGAATCCACGTCCATATCGATCGGATTCGTATAAACATACCCCAAAGTATATGCCAGACGAGTATCACGGTTAAACTCATACACACCCGAGGTAGACAAGTCTACCCCATAAATCTCCGCCCGGCCTACGTTCGTGAACTGAGCGCCGATTCCTAAGCCGTCGCCGCTAGAGAACGCATTGAACAACTTGGAAAGCCCATCGATATAATCGAAGGTCTTATTATTAAACAGGCCGAAACGGAACTCGATCATATCCTTGTAACGGGTATAAAAGCCGGCCACATCGATAAAGCCCTTCAAATTGCCGAACTTATAGCCTTGCTTGAAACCAAGTTCGGCATTATAACCTTGCTCCGCTTTCAATTCAGCGTTCGGGAAAGCTCCCACACCTCCGATATCCTTCAGGATAAACTTCTCCGTAACGGATGGATAACGGTATCCCTGTCCGAAAGATGCCCGGATAAAACTATACTCACCCAATTCATAATTCAAGCCTCCACGGAAAACAGGTTTTACCGGAACCTTCGCCCCGAAAATCTTCGTCTCCGCTTCCCGGTAGAAATCATCGACCCGGTAATACTCCAGACGAACACCGACCGAGACGTTCAAACGATCGATAAACTTATGATCATATTGCAGGAAGGTAGCCACATTATCGCTACTATGCTGCCCGGTCACTTTCGAATCCGCATGAATACGCTCATAAGTACCTCCAACCGTGAGTTGTGAATGTTCGAACTTCTTGCTGAATTGGTAATCCAGATTATAGGAATAGGTATGATCCGTAGCCTCCGGCGCTTTTTTCTCCATCGGTTTCATGGCATCTACCAACCAAGCCCCTACGTTATTCTTATCGGGTAGCGGAGTACGTCCCATCACCCAAGAAATCAAGTCCATATAATCCGCCGAGGTAGCTGTCGGGAAAAAATGATTTCCCAGCTTGCCCAATTCAGCCATCAATCCGCTCACCTTCCCGTTCATCACCTCCGGCAAATACGGTAAGAAGGTCGGCAATAACTCGGTTTGCCAGTTTTGCGCCATATTGATAATCTCCGGGACGGATGAGATATCAAAACCCATATTATTCGTTATGTCAAAAAGAGACTTATCCGTAGTATGCGTGATGATACGGCTTCCCGATGGAAGAAACGCCCCTTGAAACGATGAGTCGTCCCTTTTTCCGAATTCGTATAATTCAAGAAGGGATCTATATAAAATGTATTCTCACGGCGTCCCATATTCGCCAGCGGAGATTGAATATAGGGCTCCTCCGGAGAACGCCAGATAAAGAAACCGGTATAATCGTTATACAAATAATTCACGTTCACGCCATAGTTCAACCCTTGTACCCGGGGATCGTGATACGTAAGATTCCCACCGACCCGGACACGGCGATTGTAATTATCCTGCCGATACCCGTCGTCCAAGAATGTATTAGCCCCCACTGTCAAATCAAAATTCTTGATCCTACGGGAATGAGAGAGATCCAAGCCTCCATATAAAGGCGTCCCGTCTTGGCGCGGCTTTCCATACAATCCTCCTTGTACGTTCACCTGTGTTACCGGATCCAATCCGGGGCGTTTCGTTTTCACGTGAATCAAACCATTCAAGGCAGAAGAGCCATATAATACGGAAGAGGCCCTTTCAGTACCTCTACTTGATCGACGTTCTCCATCGGGATCATATTCCAGTTTATCTCGCCGGAACCCGGAGTTAGCACCGACATTCCGTCCACCAGAATCAAGCAACGGCTACCCACGCCATAGGTCCATCCCGTACCACCGCGTACGGAAGGTTGCCGGTCCGTCACGTCCACACCGGAGATATTCTTCAATACGTCCGTTAAATCTTTCGGAGACTGACGAGTGATATCTTTCGCTTTCAGTAATTCCATAGAGACGGTAATATCGCTTAGCTTTTGCTCATAACGCCCGACGCTCACGACGACCTCGTCCATCATGTTTGAGTTTGTTCGCAAGGATACGTCATGCGTCAAGAACTCTCCCGGATCTACTTTCACGGGAACGCTCAACGTTTCATATCCCAGATAGCTAAAAGTCAATACAGCGTCGCCATCCGTCACTTTCAGCTCATAATAACCGTTTATATCAGACACAGTTCCTCTCGTACCCCCTTTGTCCTTATAAAAAACGTTTACCCCGGCTAAAGCTTCCTTGCTCTCCGCATCCTTAATATACCCTTTCACGTCTTGGCCGAAAGAGGCATGGGTTATCAAGAGAAGAAATAATATCAATTTGTAAGTATTCTTCATATCCAAATTATATTTCGCACAAATATAAAGGTTTATTCCATACCGCTAGACAGGTATTTAAAAACAGACCAAGAAGTCCTGTAAATAGACTATACTCTTTTTATTGCGCTAAGGAGAACCGTAAACTAATACCATAGTTCGAGTTCGATGTCGGGTAAGAAGATGTGGACACGATCGGCTCATTGATCTGTAAATCATAGAACGCTCTCAATGTCAAGGCACGACTTAACCCGTAATCCGCAGAGAACTGGATGGTCTTGGCGATATTCCCGCTGGTAGCCTGCGTAAACTGATCCTCAATCTTACGGATCAACGATTGCATTTTACGGTAAGAGAAATCTAAGCGGATCGTAAGATCATTACTGAAGTCGCGTGTCTTTTTCATTTTCAACACCTTGTTAAACTCAGTCAACTTATATCCTACTCCTATCACGAATTCGTTGGAAAGCGCTTCCACCAATTGGTAAGAGGAAATATTCAAGCTTAAGTTACGAGTCTTGCGCAACTCAAATTTACCTGTTATATTATTCAATAAAGTAGCGTCCACACCAAACAACGGGCTGAATCCTTCCGTGATACTCACGGCCGCTATATCATAAGGAGACGACGGCGTAGGATTACCTGTCTGGATATCGCGGATATATCCCAAACCATCCTGCCCGGCATCTACCCAATCCAAGAAGGAGGAAAACGCACCTACGCTATAGGAACAACGATATTGATGACTTAACATCATACTCTTAAAGTATTTGCGGATAACCGGTATACGGATCAAGCCATCATACGTAACACGCCAGTTCGGTAGCAGGCTCTTAACAGACGGGAAGGCTGACAAGCCTACCTTATTCGGGTCCTTACCCGTATAAGCCGCCAAGAAAGCAGGTACCAATACCTCCATGGAATTCAGGCTTACGCCTCCCCCTACGGCTGGATCATAAGGTTTTCCCGCTAAAGCATGCCCCGCCATAAAACCGGAGCTCGGATAAACCGTACCAGAATAGGTATCCATCAAACGCTGGGCGATCACGCTACGATGAGCGATAAATTTATCGAACGCTTTCGAGGAATAACCGTTATTAGCGTTTCCGCTGCCGCCGAAAGCGCTCCCCAAGGCAATCGTAGTCATCGTGAAGCTACCTCCCATCTGCTCGGGCATACCGTCTTGCATATAATAGATATCGGTACTACGGGTATCTACCCGGTTTGCGTTCAAATCAATCTTCGCCGGCTATAGGTTCTAGATTCGCACGAATCGTAAGATTCTTCGCGCTATTGATCATGGCGGAGTCGTCATATTCTCATTCTTTACCAGCCAGCCCCGCTCGTCCGCCTCGTCGATAAAGCTCCTTCTTACCGCTCCAAAAGCAAAACCGAGTCCCGGAGCCAAAGTTCCTGTACGCCGTTGTCCGAACATATCACCAACCTCCGGTGCGTAACCACTCAACATCATACCGTCTATCAACGAATATTGTATGTTTACCCGACGTACCATCATCAAGAAACGGCTACTATATTCAGCGACTTTCGTCAAGGTTCCTTCCAAAGGCTGAGGACCGGGCACGATTGTCAGCTTCAAACGGGCCGTATCCTTATTCAAGATCATGACTTGGGCGTAATTGATCGGCTTGTATTTAATTGAATAGACCTTCCGTCCGCTCCACGTGCCGTGATACGAACCTTCTTCGTAAACATTCCATGCTGCACGATCGTTCCACTATCCGGGCTCAATTGGATCTCTTTCTCTAGTTTCACCTCTTTCTTCTTTTCTCCGGTTGACGAGCGCTTACCGGGAAGAGGCCATAAATTTCTGGTTGATCTTCTTCAGATATTTATTCTTATTGTACAATGACTGCAAATTGAAACTACCCTGCCAGTCAAATTGACGTTGGTTCTTTATTATATTACCCTGTTCCAACTCAATACTAGCGACATTGGCTCCACGATCCCAGTTGTACGTGGCATTATAAGTCAATGAACTATTTACCCAGTCCAATGCCGGTATGAATTGCAATGGCATATTCCAAGTGACATTAAACGTTTGGTCATATTTCAAAGGAGTACCCAAATCACGGATACTTTGCTTCACGGAATCCTTCCATACCTGATAATCATCCGGATTCAATTTCTTATTCACTTGAACATTCGGTTCCTCGATGCGGGCATTCGTACCGGAAGTAAACGTCATGCTCAGATTATTCGTAAAGTCCCAACGCAAACTGAAGGCACGGTCCCACAAGAAATTGTGACTGAATGAGAGCAACTGGTTACCTCCATCCGTAGAACTTGTCAAATCCCTTAGCTTAATCTCATAGTAATTCCGCATCATCGCCGTCTGGAAACTAATATTCGACGGGACGTAATTCAGTCCGAATTGCTTGATATATTTTGTATATCCATTATTCTTCTTCAGCTTCTCGAAGGGTCGGAACGGTTTCACGTAAGGCGTATAATTATAAGCGAAATTACCTCGGTAATCCTTGGTTGTCTCATATTCGGTCTCCGGATTCTTCTTACTGTTCTGGCTATAAGAGTAACCTAACGAGAAGTTAGCCGGATCATACGGCATCGGATTCTTACTACGGATATCCACCTTTACGTTATTGAAAGAGACGCTCTTAATCGTGGTCTGGTCCAAAGAATAACTCTTGATAGAGTCTTTCTCGGCTTGGGTCTCTACCGCATCCAAAGCGTCCGAAAGCTTAATATCCTCATTCAACGGATCATACTCAGGAGTTGTAGTCTCTTTCGAATAAGCATAGTAAAAAGGTATGCTAACCTTTGCTTTCTCAGGGAACAACTTACCCAACTCAATCGAGGTCGCCACACTATATTGCGAATAATCATCCATCCGACGTTCGGCCAGCGACTGATCCAACGCACCAAAACCGGCGGTTTCCATTCGTCCACTTACATTGACCGTACCCAAATCGGATAAAGCGACGTTCAGATTCGCATTAGCGGCCCAACCACCTTTCTCATCGAAATCAGTCATACGAAGTTCGTTTACCCAGACCTCACCGCTCTTGATATCACCCGTATTATTACGTACGCCGATCATGATCACTTTCACCTCCGCTAAGCTAGGGTTACCGATGATACTGATTTTATTACGCGTATTATCCGGATCATTTTTCGAATAAACCTTTTGGTAGCTTATATTTCCCTGTCCCTGACGTTTCAATTTATTTCGCTCCAACTTCAAGTCGGTCAGCGTCTCCAATTTAAAATTCAAGGTATTATTTAAAGGCCATACTTTTTCTTGATCCGCGCTATTGTTCGTATTATAAAGAATAGTACTATGGGGAGTCAGATCCAAAGGTACCTCATACTCATAATAATTATTCTTATAGTCAGAACCTAAACGAATAAATACAGAGAAATCACCATTCGACAAAGTCTTGCTCTCATCAATCGGCGCTTCCGCATGAGCGAACATTTGTAATCGTTTATACCGGCGAAGGTCATAAGCGGTAGATTTATAAACCGCACGTGCATCCGCAGGAGATAAATCCGTTATCTTCATAGACAATGCCTGCTCGTTCTGTTGAAGCAACTGAGGCTGGCTGGAATCGAACATACGGCTAATACCCGGAGGCAACACATAGTTGACCGGCTGACGCTGCCCGTTCTCCTCTATATTCACAGAAGATACGACTATCTGTCCATCAGACTTTGGCGGAACAAGAGGATTTGACAAATCCTGCGTATAAGTACGCCAATCACCACGGACCAGTTCCAAGGTACCAAAACGCAGAACCGTAGACTTACGGAATCCTGTCATATACATACGCATGAAACGGACAGTCTTGAAATCCCGGATCGCTCCAACCCTCTTCTCATAATCTTTAATAGGAATCTTAAATAGATACCATTTTACTTTCTCCTTATCACCATTCATCAAGGTTACTTCCGGAGTACGCTCATCGACGATGTTATTTACACCGACCTGCAAATCTTTTGGACGGAGAGAGATCTTGTACTCAAAATATTTCTCTGTCTCATTCAACGTATTATCGCCATTGATATCTTCCACATCCGGTGTACTCTTTCCGGCTGTAGCATATCTTTGATCGGATTCTTGTGAGTTTCCCTCTGTACCGTTATATCGTTTATAGCGAGATAAAATATCCAACTCCTTAGCATCGTAATCATCCCCACGGAAATAGTGATAATTATCCCCGGCAGGATCGTTAAAAGGAGAAAATGGATCATCCATCATCTTAGAGATGGTCTCACCGGATAGTTTCGCCCTCAATTTATTCAAATAATCCGCATACGTAGGGAAAGTCTGCTCTTCCTCCGTAGAAAGACCGTTCAAACCGACATCTTGCAACTCACGATTTTGGGCATCAAACGCATATCCCGTACTTTGCGTGCGAGGAACCTTACCCCAAACAGTCGTATCAACTTTCGACATATCACCGTCCACAGGCATGCCATTCTCAAAGAATTTCCGCTCATCTTTCAAAATATCCTCGGAAATCTCACCCAAGTTAAAGTATAGGTCACCACCTTCGGCTGTCTCGTCCTCAAGATACGGGTCTAAAAGCCAGAATTCGATATATTCATAATTGGCAGATTCCAAATCGCTAGGCTCGATCTTGCGCATTACACCACCCCAACGTTTTTCCGGATTACCCAACGTACCGTCCGAGTTTACATTTTCCGCATCCAGGTTATACGGACCACGCTCATTCGGGTAAAAGCGAGGTTTAATACTGGCAAAGTCGTATTATCATTGGTTCCCAACTCTTTATTCGGAAAGATCTCTTTATAACTGACTCCACGCGTATAATGATTCGATAAATCATCATTCGTAAGATGTCGAGGGCGGGAAGAGGAACTCTTACGTGTGAAGATTCCGTCTACCGTATACCAAGCCAACAAAGCTCTGTTTTACCATAAGCGATATCGTTCACCTTCTCCGCTTCCGGAAATTTAGGATTCGAATCTTCATAGGGGGTACTCGCCAAGTTCCAAGCATACGGGTTCAAAAGATCCATACCACTTTGTGTAGACTCGAAGTCATCCAAATAAGAGTAACCACCCGTATATTGATTCTCATAATGTCCCGCTATTAAATGAGCGAATTCCGCATTGAATGAGATTTGGCTAGGTTTGGTCAATGTCAACAAGGGTAACTTATCAAATACGTTTGTCAACCACTGGCTCTCTGCTTTATAAGAGGTATTCAAGCCCCATAAAGTATTCTTTATAGACTCATCTCCCAAAGTGGTTTTTACCGTAAGAGGCATTTCCGACATATGCATAACCGTGGCACCGACCATGAAGTCCTTATTGAACTGGTAATTCAAGTCTAACCCGATCATCGTCTTTCGCTGCATATTAAAAGTAGACTGGTTCTCCAGAGATACGCTAACGGGTGTTCCACTAGATATGATGCTCTCATTCAAGATCGTCACACGTCCTAAACTGTAATCTACCGTATAATCCACATTCTCTGTCAGTGTAGCTCCTCCTGCCGTGACACGTACAGACCCACGGGCCACGTTAGTAGCTCCCAAGTCGATCTCCGAACCCGACGAGGCTTTATACTCACCACTTAAAAGGAATTTATTTTTCTCGGCGATCTGGCGAGCAACAGTTAATGTCGAGTCATACAACTCTTGGAATACATATTTACTGGCATAGGCATTACCTACCTTTTCCCGTAATTTCGAGCCGAAAGGTTGTACACAAGGGAATATAATCTTACCGGTCTCCGCCTGTATCGTATAACCGTCAATAAAATCGAAGAAGCCATCCGGATTCGGATTGTCATAAGTATCCAAGCGATCCAGCCCTAATACCCGAATCAAGATTTGATTCGCACAATTACCTTCTGGAAGATAGTTTACATACGTACCGGTAGAATCGCTCTGATAGGTTACGTTCAATTTAAACTTTTCTTTCTGCACCGAATAAGCACCCAATGAGTATACGTTCTTCATCATCAAGTCCCAGAACATCATATCAGGCGACATCGTGATGCCCTTTAGCAACTTCACATAAATACAGTCACTCGTATTCTCTTTATTATCCGTAGAGAACTCACCGACTTGATAGGTCTTGCCATTATAGATAAAACTAAAAGCGACACCCAATACCTCATCAGCCTGTAACTGAGTCCTCAAAGAAATATAACCCAATTTCTTGTTTAATGTATACTCAGACGACTCTAGCAAACGGGCACTCTCGATTTTCTCAAAATCCCGTCCTCCCTCCATGGCACCTTTCAAAGCATCATTCACCATATTAATCTTACGGGCACCCGTAAATTGAGTGGTTAAAGTCGTATATAAATTGTTTGCGGAATTATTCGGACGCCTATCCGTTCCGGAAGGCATTACCAAGGCTGTATTACCGATATTACGAGATTCATTTTCTCCCAAATCAGTGAAAGCTACGATATTGCGGGACTGGTCATAATTACCTCGTTTATTGGTCACCCACACTTCTATCTTAGAGATCTCGATACCGGAGGTGACGGTAGGCAAAGACTCCATAAACTTATCGTAGTTATCATAGAAATAATGGCCCAAGAAGAAGTGACGGTTCTCGTCGTATTCATCCACCTTGATCTCGAAGGGCTTCGTCTGCACGCCCCTTTGAGCTAACCGTCTTGGATTCAGATTCCTGCTGGGCAAACAAGGCGTTCACTCGCAACTTACCAAATTGTAAATCCGCTTTCATACCGAATAAAGCCGCACCTCCATTAATCAAGGAGTTGCTGCTGGTATTCATGCTCACGTTACCGGCTTCCAACGATTTGATAATCTCATCCTCCTCGCCCGTATACGCCAACTTCAATTTCTTGGAATCGAAATCAAAGAGGTCTCGGTATTGTAATTCATTCCGAAATTCACCTTGCTACCCACCGAGGCTTGTACATTCAACTGCACACTCTCGTCAAAATTGAAGAAAGTACGTTTACGGGAACGCTCCGGAAGAGAAGGATCATTATTCTTATTCGTCTTCAATCCCATCGTGATCTCGGCCGAACCTTGTGTTCTTACACGTACTCCACCGGGGCCGAAGATACGTTCCGCCGCACCGATATTAAACTGCATATCGGTTAAGTTAAACTGTTTATTCGTAGCTTTTTGGAATTCTTCCTCGTTCTTTTGGCGGAAATAGGAACGAAGTGATTGTTGCATAGAATAATCTTGGTATTCCGCTGGGGTTAAACTCATCGGCGTACCAATCTCCATATCGCCTAATTTCGTACGAACAATATACGTATTCGTCTTTAAATCATACTCAATCGTAGTCTTGACATTCTCCGGATCACGCAAATCGGCAGGTGATTGTTTCACGATATCTTGATATTCCTCCGGTGTAGTTTTAGCTACCGGATAACGGGGAGGGATCGTATCCTCCGGAGCTTCCAGCAACTCCAATTCCGGCAAAGATGATGTATACGCAAGGTAATCAGCATTCAGCGAATACAAGCCGACACCAAACAATAATACAACGATCCATATGGAATATTTCAGTATTCGTTTTCTCATTTTCTCATTTAATTGTCAATTGTTAATCGTTAATCCTCAATTGTCAATTATCAAAGCATTCTAAGCGCAGTTTTAATTACTTGTTCCACAGCTAAAGTGGGCGAGCCTTTCAAAATAGCGGATACCGCTTTTTGCGAAGCCGCTTTCTGGAAACCCAACATAACCAATGCGGCTACGGCCTCCTCGGTTACCGCTCCATTAGAGACTGATGCCTCCGGCAAGTTTCCGGCCATACTCTCCATAGGTTTCACCTTATTTTTCAAATCTACCAAGATACGCTGGGCCGTCTTCAAACCAATCCCTTTCACGGCAGTCAATGCGGCCTCATTCTTCGAACCGATCACTTGAACCAATTCGGATGGCGGTAGAGAAGAAAGGATCATGCGTGCGGTATTCGGTCCCACGCCGGAAACGGAAGTAAGCAAAAGGAACAACTCCCTTTCGATTTTCTCGGCAAAGCCAAATAGTAAATGAGCATCTTCCCGGATTACCTCATATATATATATTTTTCCGGTAGTCTTACTCCCAAACGCACTATATGTATTCAAGGATATATTCAGCTCGTAGCCTATACCACCACACTCCAAAATCATACGTGTAGGTGTAAGTTCCACGATTTCACCCTTTATATATTCTATCATCTATATATCTTTTAATATTCCGTACCTATTATAACGCAAAATTAATCAAAAACGTATATCGGGTTACCATTCTTTTCCCGGATAAGGAACCTTAAAGGTTTCAAAACAACCCCGATCCTGCAATGTCACATAACATTGACGATGATCAGGTCCTCCAAATGTTAAGTTAGACGGCTGCTTTCCTGTCAATTGAATCTCTTCAACTAAATCTCCTTGCGGATTTAACAAAGCTATAGTACCCTTATCATAACGGCAAATATAAAGATTTCCTTTCTCGTCACACTTCATACCATCCATACCGTACCCCTCAAAAGTATGAAATAGACGTTTATTCCTTAAAGTACCATCCGGGCATATATCATATACCCAGACTTTTAATTGAGCAGATTCATTAATGTACAAGCGTTTACCATCCTCACTCACAGCGATGCCATTAGTCGTTCCCATATTCGTCTCCAATAAGGAGACTTTCGCATCCGGGGTAATCAACCAAAGTTGGCCTTTTTGATTCGGCCAATCCGGGTCACTCGCATAGATATTTCCATTGGAGGCAAATACAATATCGTTTGGTTGATTCATCTTTGGCTCATGAGCGAATACGCTGATCTTCTTAGATTTCATATCCACTTTTAAGATATTATGCCCTGTATAATCCGCCACGTACATATTTCCGTCTTTCCCGAAGCGGATACTATTCCCGGTAGATCCTTCCGGCAAAACGAGAAAACAGCCATGGCTACCATCTGGGCGTACAATACCGATCGTCCCTTCTTTCTTATAATTTACGGCATATAAATTTCCTTCGCTATCTACAGCCGGACCTTCTATTCCGGAAGTAAATGTGTGCTCTGGCATCCAACCTGTTGCTTTCAATACATTCTGGGCATTTAAAGAAATCCCACAATACAGAATACCACACAGCAGACTAGCAATGACCTGTATACTTTTCATTTTCAATAATTTTACTGTTTCCAAAACCGGGGACTAATATCGTTAATACCGTAAATATCTCCAGACGCCCTGTTAACATCAAAAAAGACAGAAACCATTTCGACACCGTGGGAACATCCGCAAAATTACTTACCGGACCAAGCGTTCCCAAGCCGGGCCCTACGTTACTTATAGCAGAAACAGCGGCACCAATCGCCTCCGAAAATCCCATCCCATCCAAAGATAAAGCCAAACAGCTCACCACGATTAACGTAATATAAGCGAACACAAAAGCTAACACACGATGTACGATATCACCAGATACGACATGCCCGTTCATTCGTACTGGAATCACCGCATGGGGATGTGTCTGTTTCTTAAATTCATTGGAGAGATTCTTCGTTAAAATAACGAAGCGTCCCATCTTCAAGCCACCGCAAGTAGATCCGGCGCATCCACAAATAAACATCAAGATCAATGCGATAAACCAGAAAAACGGTCCCCAAGGAATATAGTCATCCGTAGCGAATCCACACGTAGAAACCAAGGTCACCACTTGGAAAGCCGCCTTACGGAACGCATTCTCTACATCCGAGGCGAATCCAAGGTACAAGATCCACACCATGACAACGATAATAGCGCCTAAAACAAAAAAGAAAAACCAGCGAAACTCCTCATCTTTAATCAATTTCTTCACATTTCCATTAAAACAGAAATAAACCAATGTCATATTGGTAGCTCCGATAAACATGAAAATAGTTATTACATACTCTATATAAGAGGAATTCCAATAAGCGATACTTGCGTTTTTGGTTGAATATCCACCAGTAGATATAGCCGTGAACGCATGATTTACCGCATCATACAAATTCATCGGACCAGCCCATAAAAGGCCGACTAAAAAAAGTGTCAGAAAAACATACACCCCCCACAGGCGTTTAGCGACTTGCGTAATACGAGGACGAAAACGTTCATGGGTTATACCGGGCGTTTCGGCATCAAACATCTGCGAGGCACCACCCCCGAAAATAGGCATCAAAGCCACGGTGAATACGACCATACCGATACCTCCCTGCCACTGTGTAAGACTCCGCCAGAATAAGATACCTTTAGGCAACGCTTCTATATTCGTTAAAATAGTAGAGCCTGTAGTCGTAAATCCGGACATGGTCTCGAAAAAGGCATCGGTCACATTATCTATATATCCTCCTATATAGAATGGTAACATTCCAAATAAAGAGAATAAAATCCATGTCAATGTCACGATCAACATTCCTTCCCGCCGGCCGGCCGAGTGTTCATTCGCCTTAAAGCCCATAGAGTAGAACAAAAAACCGGTCCCGAATAAGATTCCGCTTGAAATAAGAAGCGGATATACATCACTCCCCCGATAAAGGAAGGCTACGACAGTAGCAGCCAGCATAAAAAAAGTCTCAAGGATGAACATCACCCCTAGCATCTTCACTATAAAACGTACGTTCAACATAACTATCAACTAGTTAAAGTAGTCCTCCAGCTTACGCATAGCCGTATCCAAGCAGAATACGACAACATGATCGTATGCCTGTATCTGAGTATCACCCTTGATCATCATAGGTTCACCGTCACGAATCAACCCACCGAGAGTCATATCTTTCGGCAGACGGAGATCCTTGACTTGTTTCTTGGTAATCTTTGAATCCGGTCGAGCCACCAACTCCGCTACATCCGCATTCGCAAAGGTCAAACATTTCACGTTAGAGACATCCGCATCCAGAAGAAATTGATAGATATGGCTGGCCGCTATCAGCTTTTTGTTGATAACCGAACCGATGTCCATACTTTCCGCCAATTGGATATAATCAATATTCTCAATCTTAGCGATTGTCTTAAACACACCTAAACGCTTAGCGGCCAGACATGCCAATATATTCGTGCTGGAATTTTCCGTCAAAGCTATAAAAGTCTGCGCATCCTTGATGCCTTCTTGCATCAACAAATCAGTATCACGGCCGTCTCCGTTTATAATCAAGACATTACTAGGAACAACCTCAGCGATTCGATGACTTTTCTCTTTATTAGCCTCAATTACTTTTACCCGGATGTTATTAGGTAAATATTGGCAAGCACGGATAGCGATACGGCTCTCCCCATAATAATAACCTTCTTTACTTCCGGATCTTTCTTTCCGGCCAGTAAGCGTACATCCTCTATATGAGATCGGGTCGTCGTAAAGAACACGATGTCACCAGACTCTATCCGGTCCGTACCACGGGGGATTATCGTCTCGTTCTTTCGCTTAATAGCGACAATATGATATAGCTTCTGCTCATTTAGCAATTCGGCCAATACCCGGTTCACCAAACGGGAATTATCCCGAACTTTAACACCTATCAGAATTAAAGCTCCCCCAAACAGCTCCCAATATTGGCGTGTCCACGGACGGCGTACAGCTGTCACGATCTCCTTAGCCGCCAACATCTCAGGGTAAATCATCGAGTTGATTCCCAGTTTCTCGAACAGCTCTTTATTTTTGGGTAATAAATATTCGTAGTTATTGATTCGGGCCAACGTACGATGCGCTCCTAGATTATGAGCCAACATACAAGCCGTCACATTGGTAGTCTCCTCGGGAGTAACACTTACGAACAAGTCCGCTTTCTTGATCCCCGCCTCCTCCAAATCTCTAAGCGAGGTCGGATTCCCGACCATAGGGAGAATCTCCATGCTAGATTTTGAGAAATTCAGCCGTTCCTCATTCGGATCCATCAAAATGATGTCCTGATTCTCTTGAGATAACATTTTCGCTAAATGTGTACCTACTTCTCCCGCACCGGCTATGACAATTTTCATATTTTATTAATTGACAATAATCAATTCTCCTTTTTCAACTGTTTCGCGATGCTCTCGGCATCCATACCACATAATTGATACAGTTCCGGTATAGAACCATGCTCGATAAACGCATCCGGCACTCCGATACGCTTTACATGAGGCGTATAGCCATTGTCTGCCATAAACTCAAGGACAGCGCTACCAAAACCTCCTTTTATCACTCCATTCTCTACCGTAATAATACGGTTATATTTCTGCCCGATCTCATGCAACAGCTCCTCATCCAACGGTTTCAAGTAGATCATATCGTAATGGGCTATCGATACCCCCTCTTCTTTCACCATCTCGATGGCTTTGATCACCTCGTTTCCGATCGGTCCGATAGAAAGTACGGCGATATCATCCCCGTCACACAACTTTTTCCCTTTTCCTATAGGCAATACTTGCATCTCGTTACGCCAATCTTTCATCTCCCCCTTACCTCTAGGGTAACGAATTACGAACGGGCCATCAAAAGCGGCATAGCCTGTATACATCAAATTCCGTAAATCCAACTCATTCAATGGGGAAGCGATTACCAAATTCGGTATCGGACGAAGATATGCTAAATCAAACACGCCATGATGTGTAGCTCCATCCTCTCCCACTAATCCCGCACGATCCAGACAGATCACCATATGTAGTTTTTGCAAAGCTACATCATGGATAACCATATCATACGCACGCTGCATAAACGAGGAATACACGTTGCAGAAAGGTATCATTCCCTCCTTAGCTAATCCAGCAGAGAAAGTTACGGAATGTCCTTCCGCAATTCCACGTCAAACGCACGATCCGGGAAGGCTTTCATCATATAAGTCATCGAGCAACCGGAAGGCATAGCCGGAGTTACGCCTACAATACGTTCATCATTCTCCGCAAGCTCTACCAATGTATGACCGAATACGTCTTGATATAATTGAGGCTCATCTAATTTACGAACGATAATACGCTGGCCGGTTTCCTTATTGAACTTTCCGGGAGCATGCCATTCCGTAGCGGACTCTTCCGCAGGTTTAAAGCCTTTTCTTTTCGTTTTGATGTGCAACAGCTTAGGGCCTTGCATATCTTTTATATCATTCAATACCTTCACCAGATAATTTACATCATGCCCATCCACCGGACCAAAGTAACGGATGCTGAAGCCTTCAAATAAATTATGTTGCTGGGTAAGCAATGCTTTAAGGCTATTGTTAAAACGTAAGATGTTTTCCCGGCGATCGTTATTGATGAGCTTGATCTTCTTTAAGCCTCGATACACATCGTATCTCATTTTATTATAGGCTTGACTCGTCGTTATATCCACTAAATACTGGCTAAGACCACCTACGCTATGATTCTATCGCCATATCGTTATCATTCAGGATAATTAACAAATTATTAGGGTTGGCAGACGCATTATTCAACCCCTCGAAGGCGAGTCCTCCGGTCATAGCGCCATCCCCAATCACGGCGATCACATGGCGATCCAGTTCCTTCTTCAAGGCCGAGGCTACCGACATACCCATCGCCGCAGAGATTGAATTTGAAGCGTGTCCGGCGATAAAAGCGTCATACTCGCTTTCCGCCGGATTAGGGAAGCCGCTAATTCCTTTAAACTTACGGAGCGTATGGAAAATATCTTTCCTTCCTGTAAGTATTTTATGTCCATAAGCTTGATGCCCGACATCCCAGACAATACGGTCATAGGGGGTATTGAATACATAATGAAGGGCGACTGTCAGCTCTACCGTACCAAGGCTTGCACCTAGGTGACCAGGATTCTCAGACAAAACATCGATAATATATTGACGCAAATCGGCACATACCTGCTCCAACTTATCCTGTGACAAATGTCTCAAGTCTTCCGGAAAATGAATGCTATCCAATAGGTGTTCAACTTTGCTTTCAGCCATGTCTGCTAATTTTTCTGGCAAAAATACAGAATAAACGGCATATATAATAGTATTGTCCTGTCATTTCTTAGACAAGGGGGAAATCCATATTGATTTTAACAGCTAAATCCTATAAAATTTCATAGTTATGTTTTTTTTAAAACATAGTTATGAGTTGTGAATTTCATAACTATGAATTTTTCAAGTTATAATATAGTCATGAAATAACACCACTTGGAAATAAAAATAGCCCAACCACACCAAATTTGATCTCTTAAAAAGCACAATAAGTCTAATATTTCCAAACTATTACCTATACACCTAATAATCAACATACAATAAAATCGTATCTATCCAAGCTCCGATTAGTATCCATAGTATTTTGAATTTCTATTAATACTAATCACTATTTCTATGGATAGTAAAGCAGGCTACAATGAAGCCTATTTTCAAGAAATATACAATAAACAGAATGACTCCCGGCTGATTAATGATACGTTTAGCGGTAAAACATGTACATAGATACGTTTTCAAGTAAAGGTTCGTATATGGTACAGTTGTCCAAAAAAAAGAGCTGTGCTTCCCATTTTACCGAGAAGCAACAGCTCTTTCTTCTTACAAAACCTCTTAATTTTTATTCCAAGGTAAAGCTACCGGTCAAGTGTCCCAACCGATGTAACAACACAACCTGATACTGGCCATTTGCTTCTCCCGCTAAAGAGAAAGAATAAGTTCCACCTGCCTCTGAAGAAACAACATCTTCATAGACTTTCACTCCTTCATCATTCATGACACATACGGTCAAGTTTGATAAAGCATCTTCAAAGCTCAAGGAAAGGATGTCTCCTTCGATTGATGCAACTGGAGGACGGTTTGTGTTAACGGAACGATAACGTTCATCATCCCAAGCTCCTTCTGTTGGAATAATATCTCCAAATACAGATTGAACTAAAATAACGCAAAAAATTGCACAAAAATAAATCTGTTCACATTTTTCATAATATCTTGTGTATTAATTGTGCAACAAACATACAATGACTTTGCTAGTGATTCAACTACTACTATTGCACAAAATATGCACATTTACTACAAATACTCTCGGATAAATCTATCAAACTTTTCTGAAGATCCTTTTTCTTGAGGATATATTTTCTCATAAAGACGCTTTCTTTATCATTGATACATTTGTTGGAGTAGTTACGATCAACATCGCAATTGTTACTGGAGGAACATTAGCTTTAATTAAACAACAAACACGCAACTCAGTTGTTGTCAACCTTGAGAATATAGTCATCAAACGTCGTGTAAACTTATCAAAGGTTTCATCCAAAGCCTTAAATAATTCATTCCAATCTTCTTCTTTAGGTCTCCATTCTTCTTTCATATGGAATTTATAATAAATATCAGACATCTGAAAACTCTCTATTAAAAACCGATTTTCAGTTTTAACATATCTTAAATTCTGATTTTCAGTTTCCAACTTCATTTTTTGAAGAGCCATCAACTCTTTCTCTTTTTCATTGTAAGCTCTAGATGATTTTTGCAACATTTCTTCTAATTCCCTAATAAGTTTTTCATTTTCCTCAATGCGAGTCAGATCTGCTTGGTGTTTTTTTTCTAGAGCCTGTAATAGCTCCCTATGCTCTTGTAAACGCAACTTTTTCTTTTTCATCTGCACATATCCTAAAACTGATATCACGACAATCACGACAATACTTATAATTAAAATTAAAGTCACAGTTAAATTCTTTACTTTCAACTTATTCAACAAGACTTCAGATTGTAATAGTTTAGCTTCTGTTTTATGATAATCATATATTTTCTCTATTCGTCTTATTGATTCCGTTTTCTTTGTTTGGTTTACAGAATCTCTTAAAACTTCATATCTAATCTGATTATTCGCATAACCTTTCCAATTTTCCCGGAATCTCTCCAACTGAGCTAAATGATAATAAGCTGCAGCTTGTGTTTGTAACCTAGAGCTGTTGCTACTATATCCTAAATAATAATACGCTGAATCAACTTGGTTAGTTTTTTGATAATATTTCCCTAACACAAAATAAAAAGAATCTAACATTGACTTTTTTAAAGGAGAACTTAAGACCTTCTCAATATACTCTAGCCCTTTTGAATAATTATCAATATCTAAATACAGATTAGCCAATTCTCTATATACAGAGGATTTACTCTTCTGATCACAAAAGTATAACGCCTTTTCATAATAAAAATAGCACTATCCATTTTATTTAAAGCTGTCATGTTCCGTCCAATATCTCTCAGTACATAAGATTGCCCAATCGAATCATAAAGGGCTTCTGAAACAATATAAAGCTTTTTGGTAAAGAACCGCTTTTTCATATACTTCTTGATAGGTATAAAGCATCCCTATACTATTATATAAACGTCCAAGAAAAGCATAATCAGTAATCTCCATCTCATTTTGTAAAGCTTTTAAATAATAATCCTGCGCCCGTGGAGCATCTTTCAAATCATCAACAACACGTCCTCTATAATACCAAGCTTTTGCTTTTCTTTTCACATCATCTGTCTTATCAAAATATTCTGTAGCTATTGCAATTAATGAGTCTGACTCGTGCTTCTTATAAGTTTTATCTTCCGCTTCTGTCAAAAGTAGGTAGTACATAGCACGATCCTTTTCTGAAAGATCATTTACATCTTGTATTGTTGATAGCAATGTTAAAACGCTATCGGGATGTTGGGACATTATCTTTTCCGCATGTTCATATAGACCTGAGTGATGGCTACATGACATTAGTCCAGTAATAAAGAACAGAAAAAAGACGTATAGATTGTTTTTCATACTCTGTAACATTTTTATTTTCCACAAATGTAAGTAAAATCTCTAATCCTAAAAGTCTTGATTTTTACTGAATTAGACACATACAAGGATTTACGGGTATTTGTATTCCTCCATCTGTTTTGAAAATCAAAACGGATCAAACACCCCGCAAATAAGAAGTAAGTTTAAACTCTTTTACCTTTTAAATACACACAGAAGCACTAGAATACGCAGGATTACTCTAGTATTAGGGCAACAAAGACAACACAAGAGAGTGAACCTTGCCATTGCTGGCAACTACCTGTTCACCCGAAGCCCAGTTCTCTCCTCCATTGAAATCTGATATTTTTCCTCCGGCCTGCAATAGAATCAAGGCACCAGCGGCTACGTCCCAAGGGCCTAAATAGGCTTCTATACGGGCATCAAAACGTCCTGCTGCCACATAACACAGTTCAGCGGCGGCAGATCCCATCAAACGGGTACCTCCCGCAAAACCATACAACCTATCAACCAAATGAGCGGCTACCGGACGATAAGCATCAGAGTTATAAGGGAAACCCAACGCAATGAAAGCGTTATCCAGTACTGAGACATCCGATACATGTATCTCATTCCCATCCAAGTAAGCCTTACCACCTTTCACTGCATAGAAACACTCGTCCCTACACACCTCATAGACTACTCCTAACAATAACTCCTTCCGATTTCTTAAAGCGATACTCACGCAATAAGGCGCGATATCATGAATATAGTTTGAAGTACCGTCCAATGGATCAATTACCCAACAATATTCCTCATCGGTCAAACTTCCAGAGCCTTCCTCCGCAATAAAACCGGCCTCGGGTAGCAAAGTAGACAAAGCCTCTATGATCTGTCGTTCTGATTCTTTATCCACATAAGATACATAGTTATGAGCACTTTTTTCCTCCACTAAGTTCCGGTCAAACTTTCGGCGTTCTTCTTTTAAGAATGTCGCAGAAGCACGAGCTATTTCTCGAACCTCCTTACACAAATAGGCTAAATCTAATTCCATACCGTTCATTTTATTTTGGCAAATGTAATGATTTCCATTTATAGTAATCTCATTTTAGCGACAAATGAGACCACATAGAAACGTAAAAATAATACCTATTACGAATTTGCCCTAAAACTCTGCCTTTAAGAAATATTATATTATCTTTGTGTTATGTTCAGCTAAAAAGATTGAGCTATGAAAACAATACATTATCTTTCAATCATCATCTTATCATTCAGCAGTCAAATACTTTTGGCACAGAATGATACTTTAGTCGGTGTATTGCGTGACATCAGCGATAAAATAATCAAACGCTATCCGGTCACGCTAGGCAGTCAGAATCCGATCACCGTGAAAACGAACAAACATGGCGTATTCACCATCCCGGGGGCTAACCTGAATGATACCTTGTTCGTCACTATTAAGAAAACAAGAAATGTAGTCAAAGTCCCAGTCAACGGATACAATTATATAACCATTACTTTAGAGAATAGCACATTCAACGCAGAGCGTAGTTTTGAACCGGATGAGGCCCTGAAAGAAATTATGGAAAGGGAACGAAACAAAATAGTAAGCTCAAGCGTTATGAATAAAGAAGAGATACAGAAAACCGGATGCCGGGATCTCTATTGCCTGCTACGAAGGATGAGTGGCATAACATTCGCCGATGGTTCCGTACGCATCCGTGCGAGCGTTTCCCTAAACAGTCCTAGTGACCCGCTAGTAGTGGTAGACGGTATACCGATGGACCTATCTGTTCTAAACACGATTCCCGTTGAAGATGTCTCGGAATTAAAAGTATTGAAAGACGCAGGTGAATACGGGGTGAGAGGCGCGAACGGAGCGATCGTCATAAAAACAGGCAAATAAACAAATAAGAAAAAGAGAAACGTATCAACATGAGAGTATGGATTAAACGGATAGGAGTGATATGCCTAATACCGATCGCATTGGTATTGTTACTCTCTATATTACTATATATACCTCCTTTCCAAAACTTCGCGGTACGGAAAGCGACCGAATACGCAGGAAAAGTGACTGGTATGCAAATCGGGATCGAGCAGATTAGGCTATCTTTCCCGTTAGACCTTACGGTTAAGGGTGTCGAGGTCGTAAATCCTCCCGCCGATACCTTGTTGAGTTTACAGAGCTTGACGGTACGGGTTCGTGCCCTTCCTCTTTGCGGAAGCAAGTATTGGTAGAGCGATCGACCTCCGGAACGTAAAGGTTAACACCGGACTATGATTGAAGGTATGGAAATCAAAGGATTCTTGGGAAAGCTTTACCTGCACGCCGATCGTATAGACCTGTCCGAGGAGAAAGCTACATTTAATACCGTAGATTTATCCGATACCGCCATTACCCTTCTATTAAATGATTCAACCTCGAAAGAAGACACGACTTCCACACCTCTGAACTGGGTACTCAAGCTGGATAAAATTAGTTTGGACCGGGTAGCCTTCGCCCTACAAATGCCCTCGGATTCCTTACGCCTTACGGCTTTCGTTAATAAAGCCGGGCTAAATAACGGCCTCGTAGATCTTGGAGCGGAACAATATAAGGCGAGAAACTTTGACATAACGAATTCTACATTCGCTTATGACGGAATTACGCGGCACCCGAGCAAGGACTCGATTTCTCCCATATCAGTTTAACGAACCTGAACACTTCTATCGATTCCATCTTATATCAAGGAAAAGAAATAAACGCCCACATCAAGGAATTCTTCGTGGAAGAACGTTCCGGCCTCAAGGTTTCGGCATTAGCAGGAAATGTCCGGAGTGACCATGAACAGATAGACGTACCGGAGCTACTTCTCCAGACACCAAATTCCGAAGTGAGATTGACAGCGACTATCCCTTGGAGCTCCCTCGAGGATCATCCGCAAGGTAGCATGAAAGCCCTGTTAAACGCCTCGTTGGGGAAAGAGGATTTATTGATAGCGGCAGGTTCTCTTCCGGAGGATTTCAAGAAAGCCTACCCGGACAAGCCTCTCGCTATTACGGCTGGCGTAGAAGGCAACCTCTCCAGTATACGTATCACACAAGGCGATATCATGCTGCCGGGAGCGTTTCAGATGAACGTCACGGGTAGCATGGAGTCCGTGACGGATAGCATCCGGCGAACCGGTGAGATTCAGTTAAACGCTCGATCCGGTAATCTGGACTTTTTGCTGGCGATGCTTCCCGCCTCCCAACGGGATCAATTTGCCATTCCGGCAGGAATTCAGTTGAAGGGGGAAGCTACAGTCGCAAATCAAGAATACCGCACCGAGCTTGTTCTTACCCAAGATAAAGGCAAAGTAGGTCTGACCGCCCGCTATAATCCGGTAAAACTGGCTTATGAGGCTAATTTACGGATAGACAGTCTGGAACCTACTCATTTCATGCCTAAAGACTCTCTATTTTGGCTGACCGCCTCTGTTAAAGCAGAAGGCCGGGGCACAGACCCTTTCTCTGAACGTACATGGGCCAAACTGGACGGTAAGATATCGGATATACGCTATGGCGCCTCATCGGTATCAGACGTATCCATCGATGGCTCTCTGGAAAAGAACTTACTGAAAGTGGACTTGCTTAGCAAATACCCGTTGGCGAAAATGGATGTCTCCTTAAACGCGACCCTCCACAAGCACGAGGTGAAAGCGATGTTGATAGCGGATGTAGAGAACATGGATTTACAGGGTATGCACTTAATGGCAAATCCCTTCGCCACCTCTTTCCAGCTCTTCGCAGAGGTAGAAAGTAATCTGGATGAAGATAACACGATCGACGTTACGTTAGGAAACTGGGAGGTCGTCACCCCAAAACAAAGTTTCAAGCCGAAAACGCTGACCTTGCATGCCCGGACGGATATCGATACCACCCGTGTGTCTTTCCACGCCGGGGATTTAGGGATCATCCTCACGGGTAATGATTGCATACACCACATCACGGATAAGTTGACTAAGGTATCGAACGATATCACCCTCCAATTGGAACGGGACTCGACTGTCAATCTGGAGATCCTTCGCCCGCTCCTCCCCGATATGTACCTTGAGGTACGGGCAGGACAGGACAATCCGATCTACAACTATCTCCAAACCTATTACGTAGATTTCAAGAGCATCGCCATGAACGCCTATACCTCACCGGAAACGGGTATACGCATGGATGCCTCCATTTACGATCTGGCACGGGATACGATGCAGATCGATACCATCCGGGCAGAGATGCACCAAGATTCGCTCGGATTACTCTATAGCGCCCAAGTGATCAAGAATAAATACAGGCAGCAACAACCTTTCAGCGCCGGGCTGGACGGGCAAATACGTTATGACTTCGGCGACGCCCGCCTTTATTTCAAGGACGGGAAAGGCGAGACCGGCTTGTTGCTCGGAATCCGGGCCGATAAGATACAGAACGGGGTCAAGTTCCATCTCTTCCCCGATGACCCGATCATAGCGTTCCGCCCTTTCAAGCTGAACCCGGATAATTACGTCGTGGTACGCAGCATGAAGGATATCGAGGCGAACCTGCGACTCAGCGGAGATAATAACGCCGCCTTGTGGATACACTCCCAAGCGGAAAGTGACGAGATGGAGGAAGTCCACGCCGAGTTGAACCAGATCGACCTTGGGATTATCTCCAACGCATTCAGCTATATCCCGCCGATGAAAGGTATATTGAACGCCGATTTCCAGTACGCTCCTTCCGACTCGGCCTTCATGGTCGTGGCGGATATGAACATTGATGATCTGTATTATGAGAACGAGCGGGTCGGCGAACTCATGTTCAACGCAGTCTATCTACCTTTAGAGCAGGGGAACCATCAAGTGGATATGCACCTTTTCCGGGACCGGAAAGAGGTGAGTGCCATTACCGCCTTATACCAGATGGGCGAGACCGACCATATCAGCGGTACTGTCGAGTTCATGCACTTCCTTGGATATCGCCAACCCGTTCATTCCGGATGATATGGCGAAAATGGGCGGAGACCTCGATGGTACGCTCGCTATCAGCGGACAAAGCGATAAACCCATGGCCGAGGGATATCTGATTCTCGATACCGCCTCCGTTTATGTAGGCGCCGCAGGTTCTACCTTCCGTTTCGACGATAAAAAGATAGAAATAAAGAACAACCGGATCTTGTTCAACCAATATGGTATTTACGCATACAACAAGAATCCGTTTATCATCAACGGAGAAGTGGATTTCAACAATTTATCCCGCATGACCGCCAATCTTAAACTAACGGCGAATAACTTGCAACTGCTGAACGTTAAGAAAAACGAAGAAAGCCTTGTCTACGGAAAGCTGTTCGTCAACCTGAATTCTACCGTACGCGGGCCGTTGGATGCCTTGACCATGCGAGGCGACTTGCAATTATTGGGCGGGACGAATATCACCTACGTGCTGAAAGACTCCCCGCTGACCGTGCAAGACCGTATGTCGGACATGGTAACCTTCACCTCTTTCACGGATACCTTACGCCGGCGCATGCCTCGTAAACCCCCGTTGCCGATGGGAGGCATGGACATGCTGATGACGATCCACATCGATCCCGCCGTACAAGCGAACGTGGATTTAAGTCCCGACCAGTCCAACCATATCAATCTGGAGGGTGGCGGCGATCTTTCCTTCCAGTATACCCGCAAGGCGATATGTTCTTGAACGGACGCTACACGCTATCCGGGGGAACCATCAAGTACTCCATCCCGGTGATCCCATTGAAGGAGTTCAACGTACAAGAGGGTAGCTACGTGCAATGGACGGGCAACCCCATGGACCCGACCTTGAACCTTACGGCTACCGAGCGAGTCCGTACGTCCGTCACCCTAACCGGGCAATCATCGCCCCGCTTGGTGAATTTCGACGTAGGCATCGAACTGACCCAACAACTGGAGAACCTAGGGTTGCAATTTACCCTCACCGCCCCGGAAGACATGGCGATGCAGGAGGAACTGACCTCAAAAGGCCCGGAGGAACGGGCGAAGCTGGCTGTCAGCATGCTCGTGACCGGTATGTACCTCGGCGGAGGCGGTGGTGGCGGCAAGGTGAACGTAAATATGGGAGACGCCTTGACCAGCTTCTTGCAAAGCGAGATCAACAACATCGCCGGAAGTGCCTTGAAATCCGTGGATATCAGCTTCGGCATGGAGACGTACGACGATAATGGCGACGCCGGAGGTGGTACCCGTACCGACTACTCCTTCCGCTTCGCCAAGCGATTCTATAATGACCGTATCCGTGTGGTTCTAGGCGGCCGTATCTCTACCGGCGAGAACATTAACAATGGACAGGCGCAGCCGTTCATCGATAACGTATCCGTAGAATATCGGTTAGACAGCAGTGGCTCCCGTTACGTCAAACTTTTCCACGACAAGAACTACGAGAGCCTGCTGGAAGGCGAGATCACGGAGACCGGAGCCGGTATCGTGCTCCGCAAGAAAATGATGCATCTCAGGGAGCTATTCAACTTCAAGAAAACGAAAGTGAAACCAGTGAAAGAGGAAACAGAAAAGGAATGAATATGAAAAATGTTTTAATATATTTTAGGAAGGATGCCCTCCTAGAGCAGGGAAACATGCCTTCCCAGAGCAGGGAAACATGCCTTCCCAAAGCAGGGAAGGATACTTCCCCAGGGCGAGGGGGGGTGTCTACCCAAAGAGCGATCCTATCGTCGCTGGCGCTACTCGGGCTGCTGGCCTTCTTACTCACCTCTTGCTCCACCACGAAGAACCTTCCCGAGGGAGCGGTCCTATATACCGGTATCAAGAAAATAGAGGTGAAGAACGAGGATAAGACCAAACCCGGCGAAGCCGCCTTGGAAGAGGTCGAGGCCGCCCTAGCCTATCCCCCCAACAACGCCTTGCTGGGAAGCTCCTCGATCCGGGTGCCCTTCCCCTTCGGCCTGTGGGTCTACAACGCTTTCGTGAACAAGAAAGGGAAGGTCGGCAAGTGGATCTTCAACAAGCTGGCGTCGAAACCGGTGCTGATCACCACCGTGAACCCGGAAGTCCGTGTCAAGGTAGCCCGGAACCTATTGAACGAATACGGTTATTTCAATGGAGAGACCTCTTTCGAGGTCGTACCCGATCCCAAGAATCCCCGGAAGGCGAAGCTGGAATATAGCGTCACCATGAACGATCCGTATACGCTAGACAGCATCCAATACGTCCATATCCGTCACCGTGCCGACTCATTGATCGATGCCACGATCGGCGATCGTATCCTCCACAAAGGAGAGAATTTCAATGTCGTCCAGTTGCAAGCCGAGCGGGAACGCATCTCGTCCTTGCTCCGTAACAACGGCTATTACTATTTCCGTCCCGATTTCATCACCTATCAAGCGGATACCTTGTTGAACCCCGGGAAAGTGGCCTTACGGGTGGCCCCGAAGGAAAGCCTGCCCCCCTCGGCCCTCCGCCCTTGGAAGCTCGGGGATATATCCGTCTGGCTAAACGGTTACCAGAATGAGACTCCCACGGACTCGATCCGCTATAAGGACCTTACGATCCATTATGAGGGCAAGCTAAGGGTTCGCCCCTCGGTCATTTACAACCGTTTATATTTCAAGCCGGGGGAACTTTACAACCAGCGGGCGCAGGAACGGACGCAAACCGCCCTGTCCCGCTTGGGTATCTTCCGTTATGCCGAGTTGCAATATTCCCCCCGTGATACCATGCGCCGTCAAGATACGCTGGATCTGCGGATCAATACGGTCTACGATCTTCCATTGGACGGCGAGCTCGAGTTGAACGTTACCGCCAAGAGCAACGACCAAGTGGGTCCGGGCGCCATTTTCAGCGTGACCAAACGGAATGTCTTCGGAGGGGGCGAGACCTTCGGCGTGAAACTCCGCGGCTCTTACGAATGGCAGACCGGCAACAAGCTGGATGGCAGCAACTCCAAGATCAACAGTTATGAGTTAGGCTTGACTACCACGCTGACTTTCCCACGGGTATTGTTCCCTACATTCAGCAAACGGGACATGAATTTCCCGGCCAGCACCACCTTCCGCCTCTATGCGGACCAGATGAACCGGGCCCGTTTCTTCAAGTTGCTGGCATTCGGTGGTGACGCCTCGTATGAGTTCCAGCCTACCGCCACGTCTCATCATTCCATCACCCCTTTCAAGCTGACGTTCAACTTGCTCCAGCATACCACGCATGAGTTCGACAGCATTACCAACGTGAACAAGGCCCTAAAGAAGAGTTTGCAAAATCAATTCATCCCGGCCATGAACTATACCTATACCTATGATGATTCCCCGATTACCAGTCGCCGGAACCATCTTTGGTGGCAGGCATCCGTTACCCAAGCGGGCCTTGTCTTGGATGGGATTTATGCGTTAGCCGGGAAGAAGTTCAATCAAGAGGATAAGGAACTGCTCGGCAACCCCTTCGCCCAATTCATCAAGGGAACCGCCGAGATACGTTATAATTACGCCCTCGGGCATAAGCAATATCTCGTAGGCCGATTAATGGCCGGCGCTATTTATAGTTACGGCAACGCCCGTACCTCCCCTTATAACGAGCAATTCTACATCGGCGGAGCGAATAGCATCCGTGCCTTTACGATCCGCAGCATCGGTCCCGGACGCTACTACCAGAACAGCGACAACAATAAATACGCTTACATCGACCGTACGGGTGATCTTAAATTCGAGGCCAATCTCGAATACCGCTTCCCGATCCTTGGCGACCTCCACGGGGCTACCTTCCTCGACAGCGGCAACATCTGGTTGATCCGAAACGATCCGGATCGTCCCGGCGGACAACTGAAATGGGGTAGCTTCCTCAAGGATCTAGCCTTGGGAACCGGCTTCGGCCTGCGTTACGACCTCACCTTTATCGTCATCCGTTTCGACGTGGGTATCGGCCTGCACCTCCCTTACGATACCGGAAAGAAAGGCTATTACAATATCCCGAAATTCAAGGACGGCATGGGTTACCATTTCGCTATCGGATACCCCTTCTAGCTGTTCCATTCCTAGGATTCTGTGGTCTTATCCAAGGTATTTCATTTTCAATAGGTCAACCCTAATTGGAAATGAGATACTTTTGCGCTCTCATTTTAATAACAAACAGATTAATTAACGAACAGAATCATGAAGAAGATTTTTTACTTAATGTTGGTAGCCCTTACTATGGGTATGTTCACCGCTTGCGATGACAATGATGAGAATACCCCTCAAATCAACAACCCGGAACCCAAGGAACAATGGGGCAAGACGCTCCGGGGCGACAATCAAACCCTACTGGCCTTTCCTGATATCTATGCCGATTATTGGGAATACACCTATTCTTACAAAGATAATCCAAACATCGGCCTCCGTCTGACCGGAAAGTACCCGAAGTCACGCTTCTTTAACTTCACGGTTTATAACGACGAGACCCAGATAGACGTATCCAGCATCGAGGACGTAAATATCCAACCCGACGACAGCTCTATCAACCCCTACGTAAAGGAGACAGACGATTACGCATCAAATGGCTATACGATCTATATCATTCCAGCTAACACACCGGCTAGCGCACGTGCTTCGATGAAGAACATATGCGAGTTTCCGGAAGATGTCAATATGGTCTCCATTTTCATGCGTCTTTACTTGGCGAAACAATATAGCGGCGATGAGTATGGCGGCGTGGACATGCCTGCTATCCAAGCTTTCAATGTGACTACAGGTGAGGAAGTGGATTTCCGAAGCGTGAGGTCTGCAACATCCACGAATCGTTGAACTTGCCGCCGATGGATTTCTCCACCGACCTGCCGCAACTCCCGTTCATGCGTGCCCCGCTGAGCCTAATGTACCCGAACAGCCCGGCAGAATACCTATTCGCCCGCATCAAACTGAACGAAGGGGAGGTAGCTACTTTCCGTTTCATCCCTCCTACGGCTCCTAAAAGCGTAAGCGAATACGCCACCGCCGATGTACGATACTGGTCCATATGCCTTGGGTCAGCCGAGACCTACTCGTATGCCTCTATTTACGACAAAGAAATGCCTAAAGTGGACAAGGAAGGTTTCGTAACCTTTATCATAGCAGACGCCAACTCCGCCAAACTACCCGATCTCCAAGCGAAAGCAGAAGCCAACGACGGTACATATATCCTGACTTGGAACCGTAAGGAGCAAGGAGATGGAATCCTTGCCTTATACCGCAACATGGTGATCAACGAGAATTATCCACATTCCATGCGCAAGCTGATGGAGTCCGTTCCTCTAGCGGCCGCCGGCGGCGATATGAGCGGTTTCAATCCGATGAAGATGATCGCCATGCTCGCTATGGGCAACTGGGGCCCTCAAGGCTATAAATTCAGCGAAGATGATTTCTTGAGCGATAGCTTCAATTACGCCAATATCCGAAAAATGAAATAAACCGATAGACATATCGTATTTTCAAGTCCCCTCGTATCCGGTCTGAACCGGGACAAGGGGACTTCATTTTCACACTCTTATCATAAACCATGGAATTTAGATTCCTTATAGACGGGCGGTAATATAATCAATGATCTGCAGACAAAGGCTCGTAGTCTGCTCGTTCACATCCAATTCCGGATTCAGCTCTACCAGATCCATCGATTTAATCAAGTTTGTCGATAGCATATGATCCACGAAGTTATTAAACTCATCCGGCATCAGTCCCTCACACACACGGGTTCCCGTGCCCGGGGCGAAACGGGGGTCTATGCTATCCACGTCTATGCTGAAATGCACGTTGCGGATCTTCCGTTCCTTCAATTTCCGCTTGATGTCCTCCGCAACGAAGCCGATACCTTTCAGATGGATCGTCTCCATCGTATAGACACTCAGCTTCTCCCGCTCGATCAAATCCCACTCGCCTTCATCCAGACTGCGGGTCCCGACCAAGAATACGTTCTGCGGGTTCACCTTGTTCCCGGGTGCGTAAACATTCACCAGCTCCTCGCTTCCCATCCCCATCAATGCGCTAAGAGGCATCCCGTGGATATTACCACTGGGTGACGTCTCGCTGGTATTGATATCCCCATGAGCGTCCAGCCAGATAATGCCGAAATCATCATAACATTTACCCACGCCCGAGGCGCTACCTAAACCCAGCGAATGATCCCCGCCAATCACCAAGGGGAACGCTCCTCCACGCAATGTATCATAAACCAACTCCGCCAGATTCGTATTTACCTCCACGATCGCATCCAGATATTTCATGCTGTTACCCCGTACGAACTTATCCGCCTCGCTAACAGGGGGTACATACAAATTACCCAAGTCAAAGGCTTTATGCCCGTTCTTCCGGATCACCCCCATCAATCCCCGTTCCCGAAGGTGGTTCGGGGCACGCTCTACGCCAGCCCGGTCACATCCCAGATTCAAGGGAACACCTATTACATTTATCTTCATACACTAGAATTTAGCGAACGTATCTCGTATAATGCCAATCGCTTCCATCATTTGCTCCTCCGTAATCACCAAAGGAGGCGTGAAGCGGATGATATGATCGTGGGTAGGCTTGGCTATCAAACCGTTTTCCTTCAACGCCAAACAGATGTCCCATGCCGTCTTCCCATCTTTAGGTTCCGTCACGACAGCGTTCAGCAAGCCCTTACCCCGTACTTTCTTTATCATAGGATTATTAATCCGCTCCATCTCACCACGGAACAGCTCACCCATCTTAAACGCATTCTCCGACAAATGCTCGTCACGTACCACCTCCAAGGCTGCGATAGCGACTTTCGCCGCCAACGGATTTCCACCATACGTAGAACCGTGCTCTCCGGAGCGATCGTAAGCATGATCTCATCGTCCGCCAATACCGCCGAGACCGGACTGACCCCACCGGACAACGCCTTTCCCAAGATCAAGATGTCGGACGAATCCCCTCGTAATCGCAAGCCAATAACTTACCGGTACGGCCGATACCCGTCTGTATCTCGTCCGCGATAAACAACACATTCTTTTGATGACAAAGATCATAGCAAGCCCGCAGATAACCATCGTCGGGCACCACTACCCCAGCCTCACCTTGGATCGGTTCCACCAAGAAGCCTACTGCATCAGGATCTTTCAGGGCCTCGGCCAACGCATCCACATTATTATAGGGTATCTTTATAAACCCGGGTGTATAAGGACCGAAATCGGCGTATGAGCTAGGGTCCGTACTCATGGAAATAATCGTAATCGTACGTCCATGGAAATTCTCGCTACAAACCACGATCTTCGCACGTTCCGGGGCAACCCCTTTCCGACGATATCCCCACCGACGGCAAAGCTTCAAGGCCGTCTCTACCGCCTCGGCTCCCGTATTCATCGGCAGAAGTTTGTCATAGCCGAAGAATTTGCAAGTAAATTCCATGTATTCACCAAGTATATCAGCATGAAAGGCACGAGACACGAGCGTAAGCCTCTCCGCTTGCTCCATCAGGGCCTTTACGATCTTAGGATGGCAATGTCCTTGGCTTAACGCCGAATATCCGGACAAGAAATCAAAATAACGTTTTCCTTCCACGTCCCACACGAACACGCCTTCGCCTCTTCTGAGAACGACCGGCAGGGGATGATAGTTGTGGGCACCATACTTCTCCTCACGGGTGATGTAATCTTCCGGTTTCATACTGCTACTGATTTAAATGATTAGCATACTGTAAGCGTTTCTTACCGTATATGCCAAAGATACGAAATAGGGGATTACAATATGTCACCGAAAGCGTATGTTAAGAAACATACATTCATGCAGGTATTTATGAACGTAGATACGTCGGTTAACCAAAAAGGTGTTGTAAAAGGCTTCTTCCGCTCTTTTACAACACCTCTCTATCAAAATCAATTGGAACTTATAAAGTTGTCAAATAGTTCTTCAACGGATTGGAGTACATCTCCAATAGTTTCTTACGTAAGAACGCCTCATCCTTATTCGGAAGGACGATCTTGTCCAACTGTCCTTGTATATACTCCTCGAACTGCTTCTTATCCTTCGGTCCGTAATGCTCGTGGAAACGGCGAGTACCGTTCAGCCAATCATAAGCTACGTAATTACAAGGATAGAAACGATAGTTCTTATAGATCTCCCGGTCGATAACGGACGCGATAGCGCTTACCAGCTCATTCTTCTCCATATCCTTGTCTAGTTTAGCCAAGGAATCATTGATCGGGGAAGTGATCGTGAAGTGGACACGACCCTTATTATTCAGGATACCCGTTTCCATGCTCAACAAATCATCCCGCTGACATTTCACGTAATCCGGATCATCCCGCTTCATCTGGAATTCTTTCGCCTTCAAGAAATCGCAAGGATCAAACTCGTAGGAGATAGCGACCGGTACGATATTCAAGTCCATCAAATTCAACAACAGATTATCCTTATCACCGCCGATACTCAACATTTTTAATACGCTGCCCTGCGTACGATCGTCCGAATCCTTAGCACGTCCCTCACGCTGGGCGATCCATACAGACTCGTTCACATTCTTGATCGCATGATGGATATAGGCGGAAAGCGTCTTGCTGACCTCCAACATCTGACGAACAGAAACGCCACGCTTCACGATAAAGCTGTTATTCAAGCGCACCAACGTCTCGATCCACGGACGGATTAAAAGATTGTCGCCGATAGCGACCTGCGTCATACCATACCCCACATCATATAACATGACGTTCAAGAAGGAGGCATCCAATACGATATCCCTATGGTTCGAGATAAACGTACAGGCCGCCTTATCTTTCGGCAGACGGCTACGCCCTGAGATAGTAAGCGAGAAAGTAGTATTTTTCGCCACCGTCATTACAGCGTCATAGGCCAGAGTAGATTTAAACTCCTCCTTCGTCTTGCAAGCACGCATGGCAACTGAGAATTCCTCCCAATTCAAATTCGGCTTTATGTAACGTAAAGCCCGCTCGAAATCCTCATTGGCGACCAATTTTTCAATCGCGTCCTTCACCTCACTGTTGTTCAGCGGACGGATGTCGTCGAAATTAGGGGAAACTGTTTCTGTATCCATATCTATTCATTTTGTTTTTCTGTTTTGAGTTCGTCTTCAATAATGTCTGTCATGACATCCTTTATATCCAATCCCGCCGCACGTACTTGCTGTGGGATAAAGCTGGTAGCCGTCATTCCCGGTGTCGTGTTTATTTCCAGTAAGACAGGCTCCCCGTCTGCCGGAATAATATAATCCACACGAATCAGTCCTTTGGCGCCCAATATATCGTAGATCCTTGATGTCTCGCGCTGTATCAACTCCGTCAACTCGGTGGAGATACGGGCCGGAGTGATCTCGTCCACCTGTCCGTTATACTTCGCGTCGAAATCGAAGAATTCGTTATTCGTAACCACCTCGGTCAAAGGGAAGACAACCTCTTTACCCTCCACCTTATAGCAACCGCATGTCACTTCCGTTCCATCGATAAAGCGCTCGAGAATCACCTCACGTCCTTCCCCAAACGCCTTAGCGATAGCGGGCTGGATAGCGGAGACCTCTTTCACCTTCGTCACGCCAAAACTACTACCCCATCGTTTGGTTTCACGAAAATAGGCAAACCAAACGAGTCACGACTTCTTCGTCCGTAATAGTCTCTCCCTTGAATAAATGAATGGACGCGCAATTTTACACCAAAGTCTTTCAAGTAATGATTACATACGTATTTATTGAATGTCAAAGCGCTCACCAGCATCCCGCAAGACGAGTAAGGCATACCGATCATATCGAAATATCCTTGCAAACGTCCGTCCTCGCCCGGAGTACCATGTATCGTTATATAAGCGAAGTCAAAATGCCTCGTCACGCCATTCTCCTTGAAGCTAAAATCATTCTTATCAATTGGTGTATGTTCCCCGCTAGGAAGTATAACCGCCCACTCATCCCTCTTAACGATGGCAATATATAAATTATATTTGTCTTTATCAATAAAAGAGTAGATTCCGTCCGCACTTTTTAATGAAATAACGATCTCGGAGGAATCTCCCCCTGCTACGATAGCGATGTTCTTTTTCATTTTTACAATTCTTTAGTGTTCGCATATACACGCCATCTGTCGATCAGCTGCTGCATATCGGAAGGAATCTCAGAATCGAAAAACATCTCCTCTCCCGTAGTAGGATGAACGAACCCCAACGTCTTAGCATGCAAGGCCTGACGTGGACAAATAGCGAAACAGTTTTGCACGAACTGTTTATATTTAGTAAAAGTTGTTCCTTTCAAGATATCATGTCCGCCATACCGCTCATCGTTGAAAAGCGTATGACCGATATATTTCATATGTACACGGATCTGGTGCGTGCGCCCCGTCTCCAGACGGCACTCCACCAAGCTCACGTAGCCCAAGCGTTCCAACACGGTGTAATGGGTGACGGCGGTCTTGCCTTGATCGCCTTCCGGGAAGACGGTCATTTGCATACGGTCACGAGGGTCACGACCGATATTTCCCTCGATACGCCCCTCATCCTCTTGAACGATGCCCCATACCAAGGCACGGTATTTACGTTTGGTTGTCTTGTTGAAGAACTGCAGGCTCAGGTTACTCTTGGCCTCCGGGCGTTTAGCCACCACCAATAAGCCCGACGTATCCTTATCGATACGGTGTACCAAGCCTAAACGAGGATCGGAAGGATCATAATAGGGATCATCCTTCAAATAATAAGCCAAGGCATTCACCAATGTACCAGTATAATTACCGTGGCCGGGATGTACGACCAAGCCTGCCGGCTTATTCACCACCAGCAAATCATCGTCCTCATATACTATATTCAAAGGGATATCTTCGGGGATAATCTCCAGTTCCCGGCGTGGGCGATCCATCACGATAGAAACCACATCCAAAGGTTTCACCCGGTAATTACTTTTCACCGGCTTATCGTTCACCAAGATGCAACCCGCCTCAGCCGCCAATTGGATGCGGTTACGGGTAGCGCCCATCATACGGTCTACCAAGAACTTATCCACCCGGAGCAGGGATTGCCCCTTGTCCGCTACGAAGCGGAAATGCTCATACATCTGGCTCGACGATGTTTCGTCTTCTTCCGGCATCAACAGGTCGTCTACCTGTTCATCATCCATATCGTCCAAAAACTCGTCCATTCCCTTAAAACCAGTTTTCTATATCACTATCCAATGGTTCTACCGGAATACTATCCAAAGCCAATGAGTCGGGAAGCATATTCGGATCGCCACTGCTTACTTTCAATACCAGATGAGCGGTCAACGGTACATGTTCCCCTTTGAGCAAGGTACGCCCGTTTAACTCCACCCCCATCGCCAAATCTTTATAATCGCCCGGCACATACTCTATCTCGACCGACGAGAAGCCACGGGCCCGCAGCAAGGCATACGCCTGACGGAAAGATAAGTCTTCCACCTCCGGTATCACGGCCATCTGGGAGGTCAATGCGTTAATCGTAACAAAGACGATCCGCCCCTCTTTCACCTTCGATCCGACACCGGGAACCAACTCCACGATGGAGCCCGGAGCCACATCTTTCGAGAATACGGAATCGATCACGTTATAGCGTAGCTTATTATTCCCGAAAAACTCGGCGGCGTCCTCTAGCTTCATTCCTTTCACGTCCGGAACGACCACCGCTTGATTATGGCGGGTATAAGAATCCAGCCACGCCAGTACGCCATAAACAACGCCGCACGACACGACTATCACCAACAAGAGATTGATGACAAACGGATTCTTTATCAGTTTTACAAAAAAGTTACTCATTTCACGTATGTATTTGTAGGCGGTTCAAAAGTAGAAAAAAAACGGCATATAGACCAATACCCACCAGAACAATACTACAAAAACAAAGAAAGTAAAGGCTTTTTAGGAAAAAACCTCTACTTTCTTTATAAATCTTTAGAACGTGACTAATTATCCGTTGTATTCGTCAGATACCGTTAATTTAGCTCTGCCTTTAGCACGACGAGAAGCTAATACTCTACGGCCATTAGCGGTAGCCATTCTAGAACGGAAGCCATGCTTGTTCTTTCTTTTTCTGTTGGAAGGTTGGAATGTTCTTTTCATCTTTCTATATTATTTATTATTATTCGCATACTTATTCGGGCTGCAAAGATAGAGCCTTTTTTTTAATAAACAAAGGGTTGCGCAATTTTTTACGCAAGAACCTTTGATCTCAGACCAAAGCAAGTTAACTTCATCAGCAAATGAAGAAAGCGATGCCGCCCATCTCCTTACGGAATGAATGGCATCGATGAAGCACGAATGCTATATGAGGTAAAGGGCCGGGGAGGAGGTGCAGCCTACGTGTAAAACAAATTCAATCCATTGTGTGCTGCACGCTCCCCGCATCCATTATTCACATGATGGATGGGAACCCGTTATTATTATCTCATATCCACAAATACATAATTACTGGTACTACTTTTCGCCAAATCAGATACAGACATTTTCGCAGTATACGTACCTCCCCAAGATGTGTGTGTAAACGTTATTTCATCATCTGCATACACGGATACTTTATCCAATATTATTTTAGAGCTATTATTAGTTCTAATTGCTGCTCCTCCACCACTTGATATGGAATAAGTGATCGTTACATTACTTCCCACATTGCTTCCATTTCTTCGACATTGCAAATAGAAAGTTTTCGTCTCTTTAACTTTTTCAGGTCTAGTATAACTCAAATCAGAAACAGGATTGAATAAATCAGCCTTTAAAATAACATCATCTTCATCATCATTTGCTGTATTTGTTTTAAAATGAATAACCTTCTCTTCAGGACTAAATATCTGATCCGTATAGACGTAGTACCAATCGCTCGCTCCGGTCGTTTCCAAACGAACACCGGGTTCTACTGCATACAGTTTTTTAGTATATATCTTATATTCAATGGGGAATAAGGATTCATCAATATCTTCCGGTATCGAGAATTTCAGATAAGCATCTTGCTTCTGACCTGCGGCAATTTCATTTGTACCCGTCCCCTCCTTCACGTCTTCAAATCTCGGATTAATAAAGTCATAAGGGGGACGTAAGACCAATTTAATCTTACGCTGCAAATTACCTCCTACCACGTAGAAATACGCTATCTTCTCACCGGAGTCAGGAGCCGGCTTTATATTGGCTGTAATCGTTATCGTCTGATTGCCAGAAGGTATCCAAGAAGGATAACTTAAGTTACCATCTACGACATCCGACATTCCCTCACCCGGAACCACACTCAACTGCCCTGTTCCCGCATATGTCGCAGTCATCGACAATGTGTTAGAAGAGCCCGTAAAAACGAATGTCGTCTTTGTAACATTCAAGGCCTCGCCATCATAAGTTATATTCGGATACTTTTCCATAATAGCCGAGGCCGTGATATTATTATCCGCTATCACATTTTCATCTATAACCTCAGCCCACGTAGCTCCTTTTCTGGAAACGCTCTTGACCGTTATATTAAAGGCATAATTACGAACGACATCATAAACACGAGTTACCTTATCATTCTCATCCTTTACGGCAAGATCAATCTTATAATATGTATAGGTCTCGCTACCATCAAATTGCGCCTTAATAATAACAAAAGTCGCTTTCTTATCTTGATTATAATGTTCAAAAGTATACACAGATTCACCCGGCTTCGCATATTTACTAGCATCTGGCTCATTCTGGGGCGCATAAAAATCTTGATTTGGAATATTCAACTTTCCCGCATCTTTATAACCGATAGATGCCAACTGTGATTCATTATAAATGAGATAAGAAACATTTTTCAATTTCACAGCTGCCTCCGATGAGAGATTCAGCGTTATTTTGGCCCAGTTTCGTAGTAGTTCAACATTGTTGTTACCAGCATCTTCTAGATTATTGCTTATATTTTTCGCAGGAATTTCACTAAAAGTTCTCTTTCCCCAAAAGATTTGCTTATCTGTTCCTAACGAGGCCATTCCGCTTTCTAGGGAAGGGGTTAACGTTCCATCATTGGCGACAAAATGGATGGTACGGGTCTCTTTTGAGATAGAAGCCGTATATCCATTGCCAGAAACAACAGCCTCTACAACTGGAGAGATAAACTCTCCATCCTCATTAAATGTATATAGATATAAGGACTCAACACCTTTCTCCACATCCCCGGTCGCTTTCGTAATCTCAAGAGCATTCGGAGCATCTACAGAGAATGAAAGAGAAACCATTGATCCATCTGTCGGTTGAATTTCTATTTGTTCTATTTCCTCTGTCGCACATGAAGCGAGCAACAGTAATATGGAAAATAGGCTATATAATTTCTTTATCATAAAAATCTCTATTTAAATCATTAATAAACATCTTTAATATAAATCTCTTACACAACGAATACCGTCAGCTTTTTGACTAGAGGCATTATTAGTAAACTGATTACGTTTATTTGCCCCAAAGTCATAATACCAATACGGCATTGCACACCAATAAGTACCGTTTGTATTAAACAAATAGTTTACCGCAGGAGAAGCGTCTTGTACTGTATTCATAAACTCTAACTCAGCTAAAGTAGGAACCCTCCATGTGCCAGCCTCATAATAGGTACCATCCTCTAACCTCTCCCAATATTTTTTACAACGTTCTACCGCTTTGGAATATGTATAAGTACCTGTACTTACAGCACCAAATCTTGAGGCTACTACAAATTTTGGAGATACTAATTCCGCAGAGAAAGCGTCGTCTTTAGTCACCCGGACTCCATTTTTTATAGTACTAGGATCTCCAATTATCAGATTCCCTGCAGCTTTGACTGTTATCGTAAAGATATTAGGGTTTGTATCCCCATCAGGAGAATCTGCTGGACCAGCATCTTTCGAAACTTTTCCTTCCAGATATTGAGGTGGATATTGATCTACGATAATTCCTGATACTTTCAAGTCCTCTGCATTATGAACACCAAAAACAAATTGCTTTGGAAAATAATTTACAGGTAATTTACTCGTAATAATAATGGAGCCTTGTTTTCCTGCTTCTGCGCTTATCTTAGGATATTGATCTTGTTTGTGCTTATTATCATTAGTCCAACTGTAATAATAACTATTAGGGTAATACGTACCATCTCTCTTTGTTATTTTTCCATTTACCAAATAATACTCCTCATAAGTCGCATAAGATGGTTGATCAATCGTAATATTCGAGCTAGAAGCAAACTCTATCTTATACTCAGTGATATTCGCCATCACCACCTTAGTCTCCCTCACGAACAAATACTTCAAATCCGCAATAACCACATCCACGACAAACTTTTCCACACCTTCCCACGGAGTTGTAGATACCGTAAAGTTGATTCGTTGTGTCTTCATGGATATTTTACCTGTAAGCTCATATCTATTACCATGTATGATACCATTTGTCGTACATCCTTCAAGGCTGTCGTAGGATTAAAATCTCATATTTATAAGAATGATCTTTCTCTCTCTATAATACTTCCCTTCGTTACATTTTGAATAGTCATATCCTCATTAAAGGTAGTCGTGACCTGTATCTTTGTAAATCACCCGTTACATATATAGACAATGGGGTTAACGTCGTGTTCAACTTCTCATAGGTATAAAAGGTAACGCAACGCCATTTTGCAAATGTAATATCCTTTGCCGTAGAGTAAGTATCATCATATTGATTATCCTCGACCAAGCAATATTAAATCTGATTTCTGATTGATATTCTTGACCGTAAGTTTAGTTACAGTATAGAACCACTGGTTGGTTACTTTTGTATCATCTGTTGTAGACACAGTCTCCGGCTCTTCATCTACCGTAAACTTCATATCGATGCGTGCCGCTAATTGTGTCATCGGAACAGGTATACTTGTCACAGCCGTATTTAGGTCATACGCAGCCAACTCCCCTGACCTTTACCAAATTTGAAGCATCAAAAGTTCCACCTGAAACGGTTTCCGACAAACCTTTCAGGTTCTCATAAGTAGTCGTTCCCAATCTAGCCAAGTCCTCATAATGCGTTGAATTCGCAATCGCTACGATACGAACCTTACCTGTCTTTGCTTGTATATTATCAATTTTATAAGCAATCAATGTTTTTCCATCAATCGTTACGGTAGAATTGGGAATTCCCCCGTCAAACGCTACAGACTTGTACTCCAAGCACTCACCCACAGTTCCATTCGCCTCATTAAATATAGCGACCACAACATTATTCACTTTTACCTCATCCTCTGTCGAATATGTATACCCTTCAGCGATATCCCCTCCAGCTTTCGTCATCGCTGTCACTTCTCCCAAAGTAAGAGTCATAGAGAATGAGATATCCCGCCCGTCCTCATTTCCTCGCTGAACTTCTTCTTCCGAGTTACAGCTCGTGAAAAGCAGTCCAACAAACAGCACTGATAATATATTCCTTATTTTCATAATCTTGTATTTTTATTTTACCCGTTTACAATTATCTTCCATAGGAATGGATATGGTATTATTCAACCAATCTCTTGTATAGCAAAGCAGTTCTGTCTCGACCTTATCTCCAATAATAGTCATATTGACAACCAAGCGATAAACATATCCGGATTTAACGCCATGTAAGATATTTCCTTCCTTATTGATCACAAACGGCCTCGTAGTTCTTTCCTCATTGCTATTTCCTATTTTGAACCGAACCTGCATTTTTTTGATCACTCTCTGCCTTCGCCAGATTCCGGAAAGAATAAAAAGACAATAGATTCTTATTATCTACAAAAGAATAAGTTGACGGAAGATCCGATACCCCATTATAGACCTCCACATTACACGTTTTACTCTCAGACAAATAAGTCGCATTTTTATGAGTTTGCTCATTTATCGTATAACTCTCAGGATTCAAATTTAACAGATCCACTCCTGTAACAGTAACCTTCTCTTTAACAGATGCTCCTTGAAAACCTGAAACATTAAATTCCGCAAGTTCTATTCGAGCTGTTAGTTGAGAAAGAGGTATTGTGCCTATTTCTAAAGGCTTTCCCAATGCCTCCGCAATTGTTGGATAGCCAGCAAAGTCAGTATCAAAACTGATATCCATTTTCCCAACTTTTACCAAAGCATCCTTATCATCCTGTATTATATCCTTTATATTATTTTCCGATTGGCAACCCGCAAACGACTTCGAGCTATTAGCGATTACCATCACGGAATAAGGACTAGGCTTTTTCACTTTTAAAATCACTTTAGCCCAATCATCTTTCGTTCCGTCTTTCGTTTTAACGATATAATTCTCCTTATTCACAAACAACCCTTCCATTATGGAACTGACTTGTGTGCCCTCAAAAAATATCAACGTACAATTATTAATCTCTGCCTCATCCATAGAAGCAGGTAATGTTCCAGCATCAGATAAGGATTTTGTCTCCAAAGAAGAAAGAGAAGTCTTAAGAACAAAAGCGGCCTCCCCCATCTCTATCTCAACATTTCCCGAATCTCCTATCTCCATGTCCCTCAGCACGTCATCCTCCATCGAGCAAGCGACTGCTAATAGCATCAAGCAAATACTTGAGATTATTGTCTTTATTTTCATGTCCCTATATTTTATTCGTTTAACTTATTCCTCGTTGTTTAGAATATAAGGATCGTTTTAGTTCCGATAGGACTATTTAATCTAGCCCTATTATTAAATCCTTATATTATAATCTCTTATATAAATCCATCCCCTTTAGAGAAGAACTTATGAAAATCATCCTTACCTGTTTTCTTGTAGGGTAAAGAGTTGATACTTTCTTGTATATCCTCTTTACTTAAGCCTGTTTAAAGTATTTAGTCCTATCGGGACTAAGTTTCCAAAATCAAGCTTGTGAACTTTTTACACGGACAAAATTAGATGGATACATTAATGTAGGGAATAGGCGGAACTTTCAACTTTAAGGGGTAAAACTAGCAATTTGAGGCTTACTGAAATAAACGATAGAGAATCCTATCATTTCGATAGAGATACCTACGCTGAGAAAAAATATAAACTTGTTTCCAGAGATTTTTTGATGTACTGTTTCATACGAGAAGATCCAGTGATAAGGGAGGCTTATCGTATATTTCTATGTATGCTCTTGTTCTCTATCGAATGATTCGGTAAAAAGTCGTACGTGTTTCTCGAAAAACATTTACGACTTTTCAAAAAAACACGTACGTCTTTTGCGAAAAACACAATCGTATTTTTAAGACACTAATGTCCAATAACTTACAGAGCCATATCATTCATATACTTATTGTATGGAATTTGTCTTGGAATGTAGTATGTCCTTACTTTAAGTTACCATTTTGAAGGGATGAGACGTAGTACGCTACGTCTCTACAACTAGAGGTATCCAATGGGATTGAAAAAGTGGTTACCTTGATCAAAAGATTCCCCCTTTATACATATTATCGAAATTCGAATGCTGTCCGTTCATCTTCTGGGCCTCTTCGCCTTCTGGATTCAGTTCCAAAGATTTCTTCAAGTCCTCGAACGCACCGGTCTTATCACCTTTCAGATTCTTGGCTCGCCCACGCTCACTATAAGCCTTGGCAAAAGACGGATTCGTCTCGATCGCCTCGTCAAAAAAAGCGATCGCCTCGTCATATTTCTTTTGCTCGATCAGTAACTGACCAGATAAGATACAAGCGTCCTCATTAAACGGATTTAGATCTAGGGCCTGCTGGAAATCAGAATTCGCAGCCTCGATATCCCCTAAAGCCATATGAATACGTCCTCTCAATAAATAAGAACTTTCCTCCTCCGGCACGATCCCGATCGCTTTCTCCACATCGGGCAGCGCCTCTTTAGCTTGTCCCAGTCCTAAAAGAATCTCCGCACGCGATAAATAAGCATCGGCGAAATCCTCCTTCAAGGCGATCGACCTCGTCAGGTCGGCGATAGCGCCAAATACGTCATTCGTCGCTTTCTTCGCTTTTGCCATCATGAAATAAGCGACATGATTAGAAGGCTCTAGCTCGATCACGTGCAAACAATCGGTTATGACCTCCGCATCCTTATCCAACATAAACAACAAGTTAACGCGAGTCAAGCGGGTAGCGATATGATCCGGCTCCATCTCAACCATCCGGTTCAACACGTCCTCGGCTTTCCCTAGATCGTTCGCCATCGTATAAGCGGAAACGAGATAGCTCATCGTCTCAAAATCCTCCTGTATATTCAGTGCCTCCGTAAAGCATTTGATCGCATAAGCAAGTTTTCCCATCTTCTGGGCACGTACGCCGTCGTATTTCAAGATATCAAAGTTCTTCTGCTCGTTCTTCGCCTTATCCTCCGTCGCTTCGGCCGGTTTGGAAGAAGAGAATAAAGATGTAAAGAAATTTCCCATGGTCTTATTCCTTAATTATTATAGTTCTACATTATTAGAGTTCCACCGCAAAGTTACGGTAATATATTTGAATTTTCAGCCGTACAAGCATCGGAAAAAACACGTACGTGTTTTTTCAAGCTGACAATCATTCACCGAAAAGGCCGTTTCGCTTATTTATTTTCATTTTTTTAATTAAAATGTAACAGATCGTTTTCCAGTATTTTATAATTTTGCGATTGTTTTTAATTTGGCTGAAAGTTGCTCAATCCTTTGTAGAAACCTTTTAAGCTAGCCACAAATATAGAATATGGAGAATATAGAGACAGGACTTTTGTTAATGGTAGTTGGAATGACCACCGTATTTGCTATCCTTTTGATCGTTATCTATCTGGGGAAAGGACTTATCGTCTTGGTGAATAAATACGCGCCGGAAGAGATCATAGCGAAGAAACCAGTAGCGGCAGCCGTTCGGGTACAAACGGCCACTCCAACGCAAACCACCGCGATCGGTAGCCTTTCCGGACAGGAGACAGCCGCCATCGTATCGGCAATCAGTGCCGTGACCCGTGGACAGGGGAAAGTTATCAAAATTGAGAAAGTATAAATAATACATATTAATATCATGAAAAGAGAAATCAAATTCAGTTTGGTCTTCAGAGACATGTGGCAATCCGCCGGAAAGTATGTCCCGACCGTAGACCAACTAACCAGAGTCGCTCCGGCAATTATCGAGATGGGCTGTTTCGCCCGGGTGGAAACGAATGGCGGAGGATTTGAACAAGTCAACTTATTATTCGGCGAGAATCCTAATAAAGCGGTCCGTGAATGGACAAAACCTTTCCATGCGGCAGGCATTCAGACGCATATGTTGGACCGTGCGTTAAACGGCCTTCGCATGAGCCCGGTACCCGACGATGTACGTCAGCTATTTTATAAGGTAAAGAAAGCGCAAGGAACGGATATCGCCCGCACGTTCTGCGGCCTGAACGACGTACGGAATATCGCCCCATCTATTAAATACGCAAAAGAGGCCGGTATGATCTCACAATGCTCCTTGTGTATCACGCATTCTCCGGTACATACGGTTGAGTATTATACCAAGATGGCATTCGAGTTGATCGAACTCGGAGCGGATGAGATTTGTATCAAGGATATGGCCGGTATCGGACGTCCGTACACATTAGGCCGTATCGTAGCCAATATCAAGGAAAAATATCCAGAGATCCCTATCCAATATCATAGCCATGCCGGTCCCGGCTTTAACGTAGCTTCCATCATGGAGGTTTGTAACGCGGGTTGCGACTATATCGACGTAGGTATGGAGCCGCTTTCTTGGGGTACAGGGCACGCGGACTTGCTGACCGTACAGGCTATGTTGAAGGATGCCGGTTATAAGGTGCCCGAGATCAATATGGAGGCTTATATGAAGGTTCGTGCCTTGGTTCAAGAATTCATGGATGATTTCTTGGGATTGTATATCAGCCCGAAGAACCGGTTGATGAATTCCTTGCTGATCGGACCGGGACTTCCGGGCGGTATGATGGGTAGCTTGATGGCAGACCTTGAGAAGAACCTAGAGACGATCAACAAGAGCAATATAAAGAACAACAAACCCCTGATGTCTCAAGACCAGTTATTGATCAAGTTGTTCGACGAGGTAGCTTACGTATGGCCGCGTGTCGGTTATCCTCCATTGGTAACTCCATTCAGCCAATACGTGAAGAACCTAGCCTTGATGAACGTCATGCAGATGGAGAAGGGGAAAGCCCGCTGGAGCATGATCGCCGATGATATCTGGGATATGATCCTTGGAAAAGCCGGACGACTCCCAGGTCCGTTGGCTCCCGAGATTATCGAGAAGGCGCAAGCCGAGGGACGTAAGTTCTTCGAAGGTAATCCTCAAGACAATTACCCGGACGCGTTGGATAAGTACCGCAAGTTGATGAACGAGAAACAATGGGAAGTTGGCGAGGACGAGGAAGAACTCTTCGAATACGCCATGCACCCCGCTCAATACGAGGCATATCGCTCTGGAAAGGCCAAGGTCGAGTTTAAGGCAGACGTGGCAAAACGTAAGGCAGAGAAAGCGAACGCCGGTAAACCGACGGTACCCGCCACTCCTGCTGCACCGGCTCCGGCACCTGCCGCTGCATTAACGATGCCGACGACTCCGCAAGTCATGACCGTAGATGTAAACGGACAGGCTTACCATGTGACCGTCGCTTTTGGTGATACCAACAGCTCAACTCCGGAAGTTAAACCGACAGTGGCTCCCGCCCCGACAGCCCCAGAGGTAACAAACGTTCCCGCAGGCGCTGGGAAAGAGGTGCTTTCTCCGCTGGAAGGTAAATTCTTCCTAGTAAAGAACGCTTCCGATACCCCGGTGAAGGTGGGCGACGTAGTGAAAGAAGGGGATGTCCTTTGCTACGTGGAAGCCATGAAAACATACAATGCCGTACGTGCCGAGTTCGGGGAACGATCACGGCGATCTGCCTGTCTTCCGGTGATGCCGTATCTGAGGATGATGTATTAATGACGATTCAATAATGAACGAGATATTTCAAAACTTATATGAGATGACTGCGTTCAGCAATATCATTGCTGAACCGCAGTTCTTGATCATGTATGCCATAGCGTTCGTATTGCTCTACCTCGGTATCAAGAAACAATACGAGCCGCTATTGCTCGTGCCTATCGCATTCGGCGTATTGCTCGCCAATTTCCCCGGAGGCGATATGGGAGTGATTCAAGCGGATGAGAATGGGTTGGTTAATGTACACGGCGTGATGAGAAACATCTGGGAAATGCCGCTGCATGATATCGCACACGAGCTTGGCTTGATGAACTTCATCTATTATATGTTGATCAAGACGGGCTTCTTGCCGCCGATTATCTTCATGGGTGTCGGTGCGTTGACCGACTTCGGTCCGATGCTCCGTAACCTTCGCCTATCCATTTTCGGCGCCGCGGCTCAATTGGGAATCTTCACGGTGCTTTTGGTAGCGATCTTGATGGGATTCACACCAAAAGAGGCAGCGTCTTTAGGTATTATCGGTGGCGCCGATGGCCCGACGGCTATCTTCACTACCATTAAATTGGCTCCGCATTTGCTAGGCCCGATCGCTATCGCCGCTTATTCTTACATGGCTTTGGTACCGGTTATCATCCCGTTGGTCGTTAAGCTACTGTGTTCTAAGAAAGAATTACAGATCAACATGAAGGAACAAGAGAAGAAATACCCTTCTAACATGGAGATCAAGAATTTGCGTGTATTGAAGATTATCTTCCCGATCGTGGTAACTACCGTAGTCGCCCTGTTTGTTCCCAGCTCCGTTCCTTTGATCGGTATGTTGATGTTCGGTAATCTTGTAAAAGAGATCGGAACCAATACGTTCCGTCTGTTCGATGCCGCTTCCAACAGTATCATGAACGCAGCCACGATCTTCCTCGGATTATCCGTCGGGGCAACCATGACCACGGAAGCGTTCTTGAACCTAACAACAATCGGTATCGTAATCGGCGGTTTCTTGGCATTCGCCTTGTCTATCGCCGGAGGTATCTTCTTCGTTAAGATTTTCAATTTGTTCACTAAGAAGAAAATCAATCCGCTTATCGGACCACGGGTTTAAGCGCCGTGCCAATGGCCTCTCGTGTGGCGAATGGATCGCGTTGCAATATGATCCGAAGAACCATGTCTTGCAATATTGCATGGCTAGTAATATCTCGGGAGTGATCGGCTCGGCGGTAGCTGCCGGCGTATTGATTTCCTTCTTGGATAAATAAGATTAAATAGTATAAGTAGACGGTGGGAGACGGGCATGCCCCGTCTCTACAACCGGAATCAAGAGAAATAGGCCAACCTTAACATCTATTAGTATCCAAAATGACTTTTTAGATAAATAATTTCCCCGAAATGCTGTAATCCAAAATATTTAGTTTAATTTGTGACTTGATATAGGAATGTATTTATCCTTTTCTTAAAAGCGATTGTATATGAAGGACACTCTTGAGACTAATTTGCCGGAAGAAGCCGGGAAATTGGAAGAAACTAAAAAACCGGTTGAGACGCCGGAAATCGATGCTACCGCAGACGTTGAAGCCAACGATACAGCGGAGGCAGACGCTGCTATTGCCGCAGGTAAATTAACCAAAGAAGAAATTCTCGCTAAGTTAACCGAACTTGTTGAGACTTCCGTAGAGACTTCCCGTGGAGAAGTAGAGGCTTTGAAACAGGCTTACTACAAGATCCGTCGTAACGAGGTGGAAGAGCTCAAGAAGGAATTCATCGCTGATGGTGGCGAAGAAAAGGATTTTACAGCTCCCGCTGACGAAACCGAGAACAAGATCAAGGATTTGCTCACTTCTTATAAAGAGAAAAGAGCCGCTATCCTCGCCGAGGAAGAGCGTGTAAAGGCCGCTAACTACGCTTTGAAATTGCAGTTAATCGACCAGTTGAAAGAGCTTTGTGAAAGCCAAGATGATTTCAATAAATTATACAACTCTTTCAAGGACATCCAACAAAGATGGAAAGAGGTGAAGGCCGTTCCCCAAGAGCACGTGAACGAGCTTTGGAAGAACTATCAGATCTACACCGAGAAATTCTATGATATTATCAAGATAAACAATCAGTTCCGTGATTACGACTTCAAGAAGAATCTGGAATTGAAGACCGCCTTGTGCGAAACCGTAGAGAAACTAGGTAATGAGTCGGATGTTATCTCCGCTTTCCACCAGCTTCAGAAGCTGCACCAGCAATGGCGTGAGATCGGGCCGGTGGCGAAAGAGTTGCGTGAGGATTTATGGGCTCGCTTCAAAGCTGCCTCAACCGTGATCAATAAGCGTCACCAAGAGCACTTCGAGAAACTGAAAGCGAAAGAGCAGGAGAATCTGGATGCGAAGACCGTGATTTGCGAACAAATCGAGGCGATTGATTTCAGTGCGTTGAAATCGTTTAAGGATTGGGAAGAAAAGAATAAGGAGGTAATCGGCTTGCAAGAGAAATGGAAGACGATTGGTTTCGCTCCGAAAAAATATAATGTAAAGATATTCGAACGTTTCCGTGCCGCTTGCGATGTCTACTTCGAGAAGAAAAGCGAGTTCTACAAGGCGATCAAGAGCGATATGGAGAAAAACCTCGACGCTAAACGTGCGTTATGTGAGAAAGCCGAGGCTTTGAAGGATAGTACGGACTGGAAGGATACGACGGATAAGATGATCGCTTTGCAGAAAGAATGGAAGACGATCGGACCGGTAGCCCGTAAGCATTCCGACGCTGTCTGGAAACGTTTTATCTCGGCTTGTGATTATTTCTTCGAGCAAAAGAATAAGAACGTTGTTTCCCAAAAGAGCATAGAGCAGACCAACTTGGCCGCTAAGAAAGAGTTGATCGCTAAGATTAAGGGCATGGACGAGAGCCTTGGACATGATGAGGCTATCACGACCTTGAAGTCTTATATGGCGGAATGGAACACGATCGGTTTCGTACCGTTCAAGGAGAAAGATAAGATCTACAAGGAATATCACGAGGCGGTTGACCAACAATTCGATCGCTTGAAGGTAGACCAGAACGATCGCAAGATGCAGTCGTTCCGCAACAACCTAAACGAGATGACCAGCGGCGAAAGAGGTAAAGGCCGTTTGTTCAGCGAGCGTGATAAGTTGATGCGTATGTACGAGCGCATGAAGAACGAGCTTCAGACTTACGAGAACAACATCGGCTTCCTAAGCATTTCCTCCAAGGGCGGCGGCGGTTTACTGAAAGAAATGGAACGCAAGATCGAAAACTGAAAGAGGATATGGCTTTAACAGTCAAGAAGATCGATGCCATCGACGAGAATCTGGAATAACAATCTCATAAACCCGAGCAAAGCCGTCCTTTAAAAGACGGCTTTGTTGTTTTACGCTTTATGTCACGGATACATTATTTCAATCCCGGCCACGAGACGGCCGTACTTTTAGGGACACAGAACTACACGGCACCGACAAATGTCCGTAAAATGCAAAAGACTTGGCGCTGCTGCCGGTTTGGTATGCGGAAGAGGATGATTTTGTCTATCTGGAAGATAGTAAGGCAGCCCCTCCGTTTTTCTCCCATTTACCCAAAGACCTACACCCGGCTCCTATACCTGTAACAAAAGCGATGCTGGCGAAAATGCTCCCTACCTCTCTCCTATGGACGCGGCCCGTGGGACTTTCCCGCATAGTCTTCATTTATTCGAGCAGTTGAGGAACAAGGCAAAAGTCCGGCTATCCGTCCCGACTTGGAAGAGGATTATTTTCGCCTTACCGGTAGGCAAACGGCGGCGGAATGTCTGGAAAGATACAGGCCCTCCTACCCGATCTCCCTATTCCGGTAGCGCCTCGTTTCTGCACGAAAATCCGGGAGGTGGAGAGATACATGATCTTATGCAACGCTCCCTTCGTATTAAAAACACCCTATTCCTCTTCCGGACGGGGATTGTTATGGGTAGAGAAACGAAAACCGGATACGAAGACGAAAAACTGGATAGAGGGCGCATTCAACAAACAAGGAATGATCAGCATCGAAAGCGGATTAGACAAAGTACAGGATTTCGCCATGGAATTTTATTCCGACGGGCAAGGTACTGTCCGTTACGAGGGATTATCCGTTTTCAATACCGAGGAGCGAGGCTCCTATACAGGCAACATCCTAGAGGAACAATCCACCATGCTCTCCCGCATCACCCGATTCACGGGCGAAGAGACCTATTCCCGCATCCAAGAGGCGGTACGCACTGTATTACAAGAAGTGTACGGATCTACTTACGCAGGCTGTATAGGTGTGGACATGCTGGTCTATAGACAAAAGGACGGATCTTTCGCTATTCATCCCTGCATTGAGATCAATATGCGATACACGATGGGAATGGTCGCTTTACGTCTATTCCAGCATTATGTAGCGCCTAGGGCTGTTGGCGATTACCGGGTTTCTTACGAGAAGGAAGCCGGAGAAGCTCTCGAGAAACACCGCCTCATGTCTGAGACTTATCCACTTCGCCTTGCGAATGGAAGAATTCAAGAAGGCTACCTCTCATTATGCCCCGTCACGAAAGACACACATTATCGAGCCTATTTATTGCTCATGTAACAGATTATTCATTACATTTGTAAAAATCTTTAGACCCTAGTAATACCATTAATAAATTTATCATTATGAAAAGATTATCATTCTTGGCCGTATTCATGCTGATCAGCGTGATCACGTTCGCCCAACAAGCCCTTTGGGGTAGTCAGAACATCATCTCTCCGGAGATTCATCCGGATAACACCGTAACCTTCCGGTTCATGGCGCCCAAAGCGATCAAGGTGCAGGTAACAGGAGATTTCCTTCCCACACAGAAGATGGAGACTCAGTTCGGTTTAGTGGATGTACCCGGTACCGTTGATTTAAAGGAAGGTAAAGAAGGCGTTTGGGAATATACCACACCGGAACCTCTTCCCTCCGAATTATATAGCTACTCCTTTATTGTCGACGGATTAAAGACTACAGATCCGAACAATGTCTATCTGAACCGTGACGTGGCATCCGTTACGAATATCTTTATCATTAAGGGTGGACAGGGTGATTTATACAGCGTTAATGATGTTCCTCACGGAACGGTCGCCCGCCGTTGGTATGAGAGCCCGACATTGGGAAAGACTCGCCGTATTACCGTTTATACGCCGGCTGGCTATGAGACAAGTGGCAAAAAATATCCGGTATTCTACCTCTTACATGGCATGGGTGGCGACGAGGAAGCTTGGATCGCCTTAGGACGTACGGCCCAGATCATGGATAACCTAATCGCCCAAGGCAAGGCTAAACCGATGATCGTGGTTATGACAAACGGAAATGCGGATCAAGAGGCCGCTCCGGGAGAATCCAGCCTAGGTTTAGTTAAGCCGAATATGCAACTACCTAAAACCATGGAGGGTAGCATGGAAAGCAGCTTCCCGGATGTCATTAAGTTTATCGAGAGCAATTACCGTGTGGAAAAAAAGAAATCCAGCCGTGCGATAGCCGGACTTTCCATGGGCGGTTTCCATTCTTTGCATATATCTAAGCAATATCCTGATATGTTCGATTACGTGGGATTATTCTCTGCCGCTATCCTCCCCCGTGAAGGCTCCGAATCTCCCATCTACCAGAATATGGATGAGAAGCTGAAAGTACAATTCGGCAAGCACCCGAAATTATACTGGATCGCCATCGGCAAGACCGACTTCTTATACAAGAACAACGTAGACTATCGCAAGAAACTAGACGATAACGGCTACAAATACGAATACTACGAGAGCGACGGCGGCCATATCTGGAAAAACTGGCGCATCTACCTCACAAAATTCGCCCCAATGTTATTCAAATAACAAAATACCCAGTTGTAGAGACGCGGCATGTGCCGCATCTCTATGACCTAGCTACAGTCATATAATTACAACGTATTCTTAAGGATACGCTTAAATACAACATCTCTGAGATTACGGGCGATCGGGATTTGATAGGATTCGATACGTAATCTATTCCCTTCTACCAGATCGACACGATCCGCATTAATTATATACGATTTATGCGTTTGGAGAAATTGATCATCGGGTAGGGATTCCCCGATCCGCTTCAAGGTTGAATGGGTCAATACTCTACCGGAAGTAGTATAGATACTAACATAATTTTCCAACGCCTCTACAAATAAGATATCTCTTAGGTAAATCTTACGCATTTGCTTCTCGCTTTTCACGAAAAACGAGGCATCCGCATCCGGCGTATTCTCCCGAGCCAACAGGTCGTGCACCTTATTCACGCCTTTTAAGAAACGCTCAAAGGAAATAGGCTTCAGCAAATAATCCACGACATCCAGCTCATACCCTTTCAAGGCATATTGCTCATAAGCGGAAGTAACGATCACTTTGGGAGGCTGGTTTAAGGTCGCCAATAAATCCAAACCGGAAAGATAAGGCATCTCGATATCTAACAAAAGTAAATCCGGCTGCTGAGTTTTCAACAGGGTATTTAATTGGATAGCGTCCTCACATACACCGGTCAAAGAGAGAAAATCCACTCGCTCCACATACGATTGCAATCCTTTACGGGCCATCGGCTCATCATCTGTTATCACGCAGGTTATTGTCATATATCTTCTATTTCAATCATTAATTCCGCTACGAACTCAGTCTCTTCTTTCCGGGTTTCCAAACGGTGCTTATTGGGATACAACAAAGATAATCGGCGGCGTAAATTTACCAGACCGATGCCTTTACGTTGCCGTTCATCCACCGATTTACGCAACGCTTCGTCCTCCGCTGAAAGCTCGGGGATGGAGTTTCGTATAAACAAACTGATCCGGTTATTTTCCCATTTCATGATAATATCCAATTGATAATCGCCACCTACGTATTTAAAAGCGTTCTCTACCAACGGGAGGAAGAGTAACGGATAAATATTCAGTTCATTCAATTCGGGCGGAAACTCTACACGCAACCGCAGGCGTTCACTCATACGAAGCTTACGCAAAGCTATATAAGTTTTCAAATAATCAATTTCTTGTAGGATACTGACCTTCTGATTACCGCCATACAGTTGGTAACGCAAGAGTTCGGATATCATCTCTAACGTGCGACGAGGCGCCTTGTTACTTTCATCAATCTGGAAATAAACGGTATTGAGCGCATTAAACAAGAAGTGAGGATGATATTGGGATTTCAAGAACTTCAATTCCGTCTGTAATTGATCATTCTTGATCTTTTCCAGTTGGATACGCTGCTCGGCGTAATCTTTATCCAATACTTGAGCTCGCTGAACATTATAGACCATAAACGCAAACAAGCTCCCTATCACGTTCGCAATTATTATAGCGTCCATATGGAAAGTATCACCGGTAAATATACGGGTAATTGCCAACGTAGCATTCACTCCCAATATAATCAATAAGAAAGGCATTCCATACGATCTCCAAACAAATTTCCACCTATTCGGTTCTTTCGCTCTTCGGCTCTTCTCGATCTGCCATCTGAAATAAATAAAACAAATAAGAGACAAATGCAAGGATCACGATCTCTAGGATACTATTCCCCAAGGACTGTGTCCAGTAGTGTCCTTCTTCGTATAATCCGTTACCCAGCGGATACAAGAATACAAAGAGACCGCAAAATCATGGCATATACCCACTTATATATCTTTTCATAAACCATTTGTCTAGAGGTTTCACAAATTTATTCTTTTACTTTCATCTATGCTATGCTTCCGGTGAGATTCTTTCACCTCCAAACCACGATTTATACGATAGGTCAAAGAGATACCGACTACCGTCCGGTTCATCCGTTCTTTATAAAGGCATGTTGGGTAGAGTCATCACACTCATTCTCGATACATTCGAATGGAAAATATCCCGTGCGAATAACTGGATCGTTCCCCGGCCTTTCCATATCTTCTTCTGGATACCAGCATTTATTTGCCATAACGGATAGATCGTAGCTTGTCCCACCGCCATTTTCCCATTATAGAAACCGATAAGCTCAGCGCTCCAAGTCCGGGCAAAGCTAAACTGATTCGAGATCCCGATATTCGGTGTCCATCTCTTATTCACCTTTACTTGATAATTCTCCGGTAAACGATACCGGTTATAGATCAAGGATGCGCTGACGTTCACGTTCCAAAATGAGGTTAGCGGTAATTGGGAGGTACTGAGCCGGGGACCTACGCTGACGCGGGAAGAGATTTTCCGGTGAGACATAAACGACATAGTTCCCTTGATCCAAATAGCTCTTGATAATTACATCCTTCGTATAATTGAAAGCAAGCCCCACCCGGAATAAATCGCCATGTATATAGGCCAGTTCCAGATTATCGGATAATTCCGGGCGTAATAAGGTGTTACCTTTATCATACGTATACTCATCGTGGATATATACAAACGGATTCAGGTCCCGGTAATTCGGACGGACAATCCGTTTGCCATAAGTTAGCGACAGACTATTCCCATTCCTCAAGGCATATTGAACAGAAAGCGTTGGGAACAAGTGCGTATAATGATTGGTAAACGAGGAGTCTCTTTGATAAGCGTTACCCGATTGTTCGCCCTCTATGCGGGTATTTTCCAGACGAAGACCTGCCTCCAGACTTACAGAAGAGAATTTGGCGTCAAGCTGTACATAGCCCGCGTTTATATTCTCGTCATACTGAAAATCACAACTCAAGTCATGGTCCGGTTGCCAAGAATCACCTTGTAACCGATTATAATCAGCGTTATTATCAATAGAGACAAAAGAGGTCTTGGTGCCTGCATGGAACGTGAAGGATTTCGAGAAAGGCCACACCAGATTCGCTTGTCCGGAGTATAAATGGATTCCTCCATCCATATCCCCAAACAAGGTATCTTGGCTATTCAAATATTGGTCTTCTCGTATCGATAACGCAAGTAATCCATAGAGGCATCCAAGACCCCACCATCAGAGTTAAAGGTATGTGTTAAACTTAAAACAGCCGTAAAATTATCCTGCGAACGATTCTGATCGTTCAAGGTGCGAAGCGAACCTCCGGTTTGCGGAGATCGCTTAGGAATGGATGAGTTCATATCTCCCTCAACCTTGTTACCCGCCAGATTACCATCCGTCGAAACCCGATCGTAGTCTTATCCGACATTTGATAATCGATCCCGAAACGATAATAGTTTGACTTATTCTTCCAAGTTCGATAGAAGATTGCGTCATCTGCCCGGTCTCCCTTCCGGCCGCCAACCTTCCAGATAGTTTCTCTCCACATACAGATCATCGTAATCATTCTTCCGGGAATAGGAATAAGAGAGATAGAAGTTGAACTTATTCGTTCGCAGATTCAGGGTAGTAGAAGCGAAACCCTCTCCATATTTACCTTGGTCATAACTACCGTTTACCGAAAGGTTCATTCCTCTTCGCAATATCTTCTTCGTACGTATATCGATAATACCGGAGTTTCCGCTAGCGTCGTAACGTGCCGAGGGATGCGTAATCAAATCGATTTTATCCGTAATGGAGGCAGGAGTCGATTTTAAGAGATTGACAAGATCTTGCCCCGATAAATAGGTAGGCTTACCATCCATCAAGATATTCGCACCGTTTTGACCATTCAAGAAAATAGTGCCATCATTTTGTATCACGACTCCCGGCAAACTGGTCAACACGTCGTAGACATTCCCTTGGCTTTGGGTGATAGAGGCATCCAGCCTATAAGTCATCTTCCCGGTTTCATTTCTACCGTAGGGAGCTTAGCCATGATCACCACTTCCTGTAACTTCTGGTCCGCTATCGTATCGACCTGTCCCCAACCACAAAAGGGTAATTATCAATAGAACTATTATAAAGATTCCTGCTCATGTCGTTTTATATCAAAATTACATCAGCAGGAGTATCCAATCAAATTATTGTGACCAACGGAAGTATCCGGGGATGAAAGGTAAAATCTCCTACTTTTGCCTTCTGAAGTGAATAACTTGCGGCTTGTCGAGTGAATAACTAACGAGTATACCCAGTGAATAACTAACGGCTTTAGAAGTGATTAGTTATTCACTTCTAAACGCTTTTTCCAGCTGTTGATCAAGCAAAATTCTCATTTCCATAAAGTCATCCACGAAGAGGCTTTTCTGTCTTTTGAGTAGTATTAGAGCTTTTCCATAACATCTCATTTCCACAGGAATCACAAGATAAAGGAGGGAGATAACAATAAACAGTGCTTTTCCAATGAAAAAGACCGTTTTCGATACACATTAGGCGACAAAAGCCTACACATACGGTCGCGTTAAGCAACGCCAGTAGTGCCATTGGGCATTATAAGCAGTCGCAAATAGGGTTGTAAGTAGTCGTGAATGGGCATTCTTACCTCCTTATAGCCCTATCGTAACACCGTTTTTCCCTCCTTTGCTCCATCGGATATGAATTACGATGAATTATTTTCGCTAGAACAAAAGGCCATTTTCAGCATTGCTCTATCAATGAACCGATTGCTGATTTATTTTTTCAAATTCAAGCACAAGACGTACCTTAGCCCGGAAAAATCGATTCTCCGGGACTTCCGATTACAAATTGTCAATCCTAACAAATTGTCATATCCTTCGATCGTCTTTCTCGAAATCTCTCAAAGATGATTATCAATTCAATAAAAACGTATTTTGTCACATACAATCTATAAACAACCCAAGATATGGAAGTGACAGTCAAGAAAGTAGAAATTACCTTACCGGAGGTAGACATGGCCTTGCTCAAAGAACTGGCCAAGAAATTCGGTTGGAATATCGGCAGGAAGAAGTCCGGTATAGAGAAGGGACTGGAGGATATCAAGGCCGGAAGAACACACAAAGCGAAAACGCAGAAGATATGTTTCAACAAATCCTTGGTTGACCCATGTACCGATTGAATACACCACGAATTTTAAGAAAGATCTTAAAACGTGTAAGAAAAGGGGATTAGAACTTCATCTACTTCAAAGGGTTATCGATATTCTTCAAGAAACCGGTACGCTCCCCAACCAATATCGCCCCCATAAACTAAGCGGTAAATTTGAGGGCCTATGGGAATGCCATATTAAAAGCGACTGGCTCTTAATATGGCAACAAAACGATACCGAACTGGTCTTGATCATGACCGATACTGGTACGCATGCCGACTTGTATTAAGTCATCAGCGGTTATGCTTGATCAGATTCATAAACTCCTCGCGTCTTAGCTTGTTGGAAAAAGCCGGTGAAATCAGAGGTAGTCGTCAAGGAATTTTGTTTCTCCACGCCACGCATCTGCATGCACATATGCTGCGCCTCGATCACGACCATCACGCCCAACGGGTCCAAGGTCCTCTGGATACAATCCTTGATCTGCATCGTCATACGCTCCTGTATCTGGAGACGGCGGGCGAAGATATCCACTACCCTAGGGATCTTGCTTAAGCCCGTAATATATTTCTTGGGGATATAAGCCACGTGGGCCTTGCCGAAGAAAGGCAACATATGATGCTCACAAAGGAGAAGAAATCGATATCTTTCACGATAACCATCTGTTTGTAATCCTCTTCCTGAAACATGGCGGAACGGAGCACCGCCTCCGGGTCCTCATGATATCCCTTGGTTAAAACTGCATCGCTTTCGCCACACGTTCCGGCGTTTTAAGCAGACCCTCACGCTCCACGTCCTCACCCAGCAAACCAATACTTCCTTATAATGGCCGGCCAAAGCTTCCCGGGCACGTAGCGTCTCTTCGTTTACTTCTGACATTCTCTTTAATTTAGGGGAATTTTTATCTCTTCTCGTACGATATACATTTCCTTCCCGTATTTCGGGAAAGCACCCATCAACAGGCGCATCATATGATAGGCCTCCTCATGCGAGCGGAAATCTCCCACACGCAACTTCCAAAACGGGCGTTGTAAGTGACATACGTCGGGATCTCTGGAAAAAGCTCCTTGATTTCCTTCTCCTTACGAAAAGCCTCGTCTTTCGAGACCCGTTGGTTATTACCGGAAAATACCTGCGTACGATACCCTTGTACCTTCAAGAAGGTAAGGCTATCTGTCGTCTCCACGTTCGCTCCACGCATACGCTCACCCACCATCTCGCGGATAGCGGCGGATTGATTGATAACGACCTCGCCTTTTCCCAAACCGGATCTCTGCAACGCATCGAATATGGTCGAACGCTCACCTTCCAACGCCGTCTGAGCGAATAAAGATGAAGTACCGGCCATCATAAAGGCAAATAGCAATAAGATACAAGGAATTCTTTTCATAGATAGAATATTAAAAGAGTATCTTTCCCCATTCATTGAGGGAAAGATACCTTCTTATTATGAATTAATTAAAAGCCTCGATAATCGGCATGAATTTGTCAACGGCCAAAGAAGCGCCACCGATCAAACCACCGTCTACGTTCGGTTTAGCGAATAATTCCTTAGCGTTACCGGCGTTACAGCTACCACCGTAAAGGATCGTGCAGTTATCAGCTACCTCATTGCCATATTTAGCGGCCAAAGTAGTGCGGATGTGAGCGTGGATCTCCTCAGCTTGCTCAGCGGAAGCAGTCTTACCCGTGCCGATAGCCCATACCGGCTCGTAAGCCAAGATGATCTTACCGAAATCCTCAGCGGAAAGGTCGAACAAAGAACCAGCGATCTGAGCGTCTACTACCTCGAAGTGCTTACCGGCTTCTCTCTCTTCCAAAACCTCACCGATGCAGAAGATCGGAGTCAAACCGTTAGCCAAAGCCAACTCAACCTTCGTCTTCAAGATTTCCGGAGTCTCATGATAATAAGCACGTCTCTCAGAGTGGCCTAAGATCACATATTTCGCACCAGTAGAAGCTACCATAGCGGCAGAAACCTCACCTGTATAAGCACCTTTTTCCTTGTCAGCGCAGTTCTCAGCGGCAACACCGATCTTGTTTGTATCGATAGCGGCAGCAACGCTTGCCAAGTGAGTGAACGGAGTACCGATGATCACATCGCAATTCGGAGTCTTACCCTTCAAAGCCTCGTCCAAACCTTTAGCCAAAGCAAGACCTTCAGCAAGAGTAGTGTTCATTTTCCAGTTTCCTGCAACAATATTCTTTCTCATAACTTAATAATTTAAATATGTAATACAAATAAATCTCTATTCAGATTCTTTTCCTTTCCGGCGACGGCGATTGCGCAAGGCATCGTATCCCCAAACCAGCAACAAAGGTACGGTAAAACTTAATAGGTTGGTTATTAGCCGGGCATCTTCTTTCGCTTTCCAGTCGGTATTTCCTTCCAGATAGCCGTTTACGATCGTTTTCAGGTCTTCTTCCTGTGGAATATCGTTGTAATGCCACTTCATCAAGATCGTACCTTTCTTCAGCAAGACCAATCCCGGGTTGGAGCGGATGATCGTTTTCAAAAGGACATCATCGGCCATAAGAAACGGATACTCGGCACCGGTATTATCACTCCATGTAGCGATAGCCTCGGCGGAAGAACCCGTCACGCAATAAAAGCCCAAACCGTTCTCCAAGGCGTAATCGTATACATTGTTGATCTCGTCAATACGCTCATCATCCGCATTCTCCAGACGGGGGGCGATCAAAAGAAAGAGACCTTTCGGGTCGTTCAGCAACTCATCAGTCACGTCTGCGTCATTCTCATTATAAATATGAAATGTGGTAACGGGGGGAACGTATCCTTGTTTGATCAGCTTGGTCTTTGAATCCACGAAAGTCCACGTGCTATCATCGGCCGGGGCGTTCTCCAAAAAAAATTCTTTCTGTACGCCATCCCTCTCGTAAATAAAAGAATACGCATATTCATCCTCGGGCGCACCTTCCGGTATCGACATCAAGGCAGGGATATTCGCACCCAACTTATAGGGACGGAAATCCAAGATCGGCAAATGATTATAATTCCGGTAAGCGAAACCGATAGCGAAGACATATGACCACAAAGCCACGAACCAGTAGGCATGGTAGGTATAGCCTTGTAAAAGCCGCTGATTATGGATGAACACGTAAATAGCGGCGGCCAAAAGTACGACATTCTTATAGAAGGTCTGCCAATTACTGATCACCAAGGCATCCCCGAAGCAACCGCAATCCGATACGGGATTGAAGATCGCCAGATACAGCGTCAGCGGCGTCATGAAAGACATCATCAGCAAGGTCAAGAAGGTCGTATACCGCCGGTACACCCCTAATAGCATACAGACACCCAGCATGAATTCCAGAGCGGACAAGTTGAAGGAGATCAATACCGTAAAAGGTTGCAGCTTATCCAGCCCAAAGGAAGTCAGATAGTCGCCAATCTTAATGGCTCCTCCCATGGGATCGACAGCCTTCACCGTCCCGGAGAAGATAAAGACTACTCCCAGTAACAGGCGGCAGACCTCTGCGATCACTTTCTTTACGGTTTCCTTATATTCCATGTAGCTCACTCCTCACCAAACTCCAGCTTGATCAAACCGAAGAGGGCATAATTAATCATATCCATGTAGTTGGCGTCCACTCCCTCAGAAACGAGCGTCTTGCCTCCATGACTCTCGATTTGCTTAGTCCGATAAATCTTCATCAAAATAAGATCCGTATACGAGCTGATACGCATGCTGCGCCACGCCTCATCATAATCATGATTCTTGGCGTACATCAGTTCCTTCGTCTCCGCAATGTATTTATCGTATAATTCCAAGGCTTTCTCTATCGTGATATCGGTCGTATCCGCAAATCCCAACGCCAATTGGATCAAGCCGATCACACCATAATTAACGATAGCGATAAACTCCGGACGGATTCCCTCGTCCACCATGCTCGTCCCCTTGATCTCCAAGCTACGGATACGGTTCGCCTTGATAAATATCTGATCGGTAACCGACTGGGGGCGCATGATCCTCCACGACGGCCCGTAATCTTTCAACTTCTTCTCGAACAACTCCCGGCACAGGGAGATCACTTGCTCGAATTGTTCCTTTGTATTTGGCATACTATCCTAGATTATACCCGCGAATATAGGAAAAAAGACGTAGATGTTCTCGAAAATTCAAGACAACAAAAGCTAATAAGATAAATGAAAAGAGGTTACAACAAAAAGGAGCCACTTTATAAGCGGCTCCTTTTCGTTTCCTTACATCTTATATATCGTTATGAACAGCGTAATGAGCGTCCTAAACGCAACACGGTAGTCTTTGTGATACCGTTCAATTCGCAGAGTTTACTAACAGAAGTACCGTATCTTTTAGCGATAGCGCCAAGCGTATCACCGGATTTAATACGATGATAAACCGAAGTAGCCTCCACATCATTCATTGTATTCGTGTCTTCTCCTAAAGAAGCGGTAGCGGAAGAACTTGCCTGTACCGTGATTTTCTTAGAAGATGCGGAAGCAGTCGATTTCTTTTGAGTTTGAGCTTTTGGAGTCGCTTTAGCCGCGGTTTCCACACCGGCACTACAACGAATGGACTGGCCGATACGTAACATAGAAGTAGATTTCAATCCATTTAAACGACAAAGCTCATTCACTGTCGTACCATATATACGTGCGATTTTACCTAAGGTATCACCGGATTTTACACGATGGTACACCATCTGACTATTGGAAGATGTATAGATATTGCTCTTACGTCCGTTAATCTTGACGTTACGAAACACATATTGATCCTGATGAGGTATTGAGTTCTCGAAGTCAATAATATCAGCCGGGTTAATAGCCTGTCCAAGAAAACGAGTCTCAAAATGCAAATGAGATCCCGTAGAGCGTCCTGTATTTCCCCCTAAAGCGATCGGATCTCCAGCCCGTACGATATCGTTCACACCTACTAAGAATTTAGATAAATGACCATATACAGTCTCTAAACCATTCGGATGGCGAATCACAAGATAATAGCCATATCCCCTACGCTCGAAATTCTTGATACGCACCTTGCCGTCAAACGCCGCACGGATCGTATCTCCAATTTGCACTTTCAAGTCTATCCCCTTATGCATCCGTCTACGGCGAGGACCATACTTTGAAGTGACCCTTGTCATAGAGTCCATAGGCAAGACAAAAGTAGAACAATCGATTACGCAAGAATCCGGCATATCTACCTTTTTACCCCGGAAAGGATTCACCCATTCATTTGTCCATTCGCCATATAATTCATCGGCAGGGAACATCAAGTTCTCTCTCGCCTCCAACTCCGCTTTCTCATTAATCTCCGCAAGCTCCTTCAAAGCCATATCTTTCTTAAAGCCAACACGGTCAGCCATTAACTCAGATACACGCTTGTCCATAAGTTTGTGGGTTGGATGATTGGGAGTCTCCGGAGTTTCCGGTTTCACCGGGTTCTCCGCATTAGCAGTCGATACCATCACAGCGGCACAACAAATGAATAGAAATGTCCTTATACTCATTTTTTGATAACTTTCATTCTTATAATTCAGGATAAAACGGCAATACCCGACATCTCTGCCTGATTGTCAACTTGTCAAAGTTCGGAAATTTGAATAAGCCGACAAAATTGATTAACGAAAAATTTCTGCAATGACTTTGAATAAAAGCAAAACAAGCGAATAAACAAGCTAAATATCAAAGACTTACAGAACAATATGTTTCACAACATATTAGCTAATCATTCCCCAATTTATCTTCCTTGTGAACAGAGTTTTGAGCCTTTCGCTCAATATCCGGTGCTGTTCGGACAATAATTCGGGGTCTTCGTCAAGAACTCCTTGAGCGATATCCCGCGCATACTGAAGTATTTGTCCATCGGCCGCCAAGTCCGCTATTTTAAGGTCTATCCCCTCGCCACTTTGTCGGGTACCTTCCAAATCTCCATGTCCCCGGAGACGGAGATCCGCCTCAGCGATCTCAAAGCCATTCGTACTGTTCACCATAATCTCCAATCGCTTACGAGTATCATTACTTAGTTTATAGGATGAGACCAAGATACAATAGGATTGTTCAGCACCACGTCCTACCCGGCCACGAAGCTGATGAAGTTGAGAGAGGCCGAAACGTTCAGCACTCTCGATCACCATGACGGATGCGTTCGGCACGTTCACGCCAACCTCTATAACCGTAGTAGCCATCAAGATTTGCGCCTCGCCGGAGATAAACTTCTGCATCTCGGTATCCTTATCCGCCGCTTTCATACGGCCATGTACCATACATACCTTATATTCAGGGAAAACCTCCTTGAACGTCTCAAAACCGGCCTCCAAGTCTTTATAATCCAGTTTCTCATTTCCTTCAATCAACGGATATACCACATAAACCTGACGCCCCTTTTGTATCTCTTTCCGAAGGAACTCATACAATTGCGCCTTTTTATTATCATAGCGATGAAGCGTTTGTATCGGTTTACGTCCCGGAGGTAACTCATCGATCACCGATACATCCAGATCCCCATACAAAGTCATCGCCAAAGTACGGGGAATCGGGGTAGCCGTCATCACCAACACATGCGGCACGATCGCATTCTTCGTCCAAAGGCGTGAGCGTTGCTCCACACCAAAACGGTGCTGCTCATCGATAATCGCTAATCCCAACGAAGAGAAAACCACTGTCTCCTCAATCAACGCATGCGTCCCGATCACGATCTGGATCTCACCGCTGGCAATAGCCGGTAATATCTTATCCCGCTCTTTCTTCTTGGTAGATCCGGTCAAAAGAGCGACCTTAACGTCCATATCTTTCAGGAATCCCATGATCGTCGCATAATGCTGGGTTGCCAATATCTCGGTAGGAGCCATCATACAAGCTTGGCAATGATTATCTATCGCCAATAGCATAGACAATAAGCCTACCAAAGTCTTGCCACTCCCCACATCACCTTGCAGCAGGCGATTCATCTGCCGCCCGCTACCCATATCGATCCGGATCTCACGGACTACCCGTTTCTGGGCGTTCGTCAACTCAAAAGGAAGATACTCTTTATAGAACGTATTGAAATAATGGCCGACCGTAGGGAAAACGATCCCTTTTAGCTTCAGTTTCCGAACGCTAGCGGTACGTAATATATTTAATTGTATGAAGAAAAGCTCGTCAAACTTCAAACGTAACTGGGCGTCACGCAACTTAGCGGCAGATTCCGGGAAATGGATATTCCGCATTGCCTCTGTCATAGACATCATATGGATCCGTTTCAATACGTCGGGGGAAAGCGTCTCTGGAAGTTCCCAGTTCAGCCAGCTTAACAACGTATATTGCAGGTTCTGGATCGCCCGGGAATTCAAGAAAGATTTCTTCATTTTCTCCGAGGTATTATAGAAAGGAGTCAAGCCATTCGCCACTTGATCAGCTTGCTCCATTGAGTCGATATCCGGATGCGGTATGTTATAGGTATGCCCGAACTCCGTAGGCTTTCCGAAAACTATATACTCGGTATTGGGACGATACTTATCTGTCACATAATTCAAGCCCTTGAACCAGACCAAATCGATCGTGCCCGTACCATCCGAGAACTTACCGACCAGCCGTTTACTCCGCCCCTCGCCTAGCGTATCGAAATAGAGAATCTGGCCTTTCAACTGGATATAAGGCATATTCCCACTGATCTCAGCTACTTTATAAAACCGGCTGCGATCTATATATTTATAAGGAAAATAAAAGAGCAAGTCCTCATACGACGATATCCCCGCTTCCTTTTGCAGGATATCCGCCTTCTTGGGTCCTACTCCCGGCAAATACGTAATCGATCGTTTATCAAGGTCCAGCATAACATCTATGAGTTTTTAGGGTTTACCGGGCAAACATCGCTTCCGCTATTAACAAATCAAAGGGCGTGGTAATCTTGATATTCTCACGATCACCGGGAACCGTATCAATCGCATGCCCCATCGCCTCCACCACGGAAGCGTCGTCCGTAAATAAAGACGAATAAGGTTGCTCATAGGCTTTTGTCAATAATTCCAAATGGAAGACTTGCGGGGTTTGTACAGCCATATAGCGGGAACGGTCCACCGGATGGCTCCCTTTTTCATCTGTCTCACGCAGGGAATCAATCATCGGAACAACCGGGATAACGGCTCCCGTGACAGCCGCTTTATCAAAGCAGGCCTCAACAACCTCCGGAGAGACGAAAGGACGAACGCCATCGTGCACAGCGACCAAACTCAGACCGCTATCCTCCTCCCCCTTCCGACGCCTCTCCGCCAAAAGCCAATCCAACCCATTCTTAACCGAGAAGAAGCGAGTATCTCCCCCTTTCACGATCGCATGCGGGACCTTGCAGCCGATTTCCTTGCAAAGCATATTCCAATACGGCTGATGATCCTCCGGAAGCACAAGGATTATACGTGCGGAAGCATCCCAACGATGAAAAGCCTCTAAGGTATGCATCAAAAGAGGTTTCCCCCGCATAGGAATAAACTGCTTCGGCAGATCTCCACCCATACGAAGCCCTTTACCCCCGGCAACGATCAAGACGTACTTATCCATCAATCCAATTCCTCCAAAACTTTTTTAACTTCCTCATCCACTTTATACAGCTTCTCCTTGCAGAGCTTGATCAGACGGGTAGCTTCTTTTACCTTCTCGGACAGGATATCGACATCCAAGTCTCCATTCTCGATCTCAGCCACGATCTTACGAAGTTTCTCGATCGCCTCGTTATATGTTTCTTCTTTCTTCGCCATATTAATTATGTATTTATCGGACGGTTATAAAACCACCCTCTATGGTTTGATAATACTTTTTATTTCACCATCGATGAAGCGAGTCGTCAGTTCTTCGCCGGCTCGCAAATCAGAGGCATGTTTGATAATCTTGCCATCTTTCAAGGCTAAGCTATATCCCCTCTTCAATATATAATCAGGAGAAGCCATCTTGATAAACTGCTCCGTAAGCTGGATAAAACGCCCACTCTCGGAAAGTTTAGAGGTAATACCGTTCCGCAAGCGAAGTTCCGTATTCTCAAGCACCGACTGGCGGCGTGATAACAAACCCGATACCATCGCAGGTAAACGGCTCGCTATCGTTTGCAGTCCCGAACGATTCCGCTCGATCCGGCTTGTCACGATAGAAGGGAAACGGGTCGCTACCAATTGTAAATAGTTTTTCTGTCGGGATAGAATATCCATAGCCAATAAACTCACGTCTTGACGCAAACTCTCCAACTCCTCACCAACGCTATCCATTCGGGAAATAAGGAACTCGGCGACAGCGGTCGGTGTCTTCATCCGGGTATGCGCTACCAAATCTACAACCGTATCATCCCGTTCGTGCCCGATACCCGTGATAATCGGTAAAGGGAATTGAGCGCAATTCGCCGCCAACAGATAAGAATCGAAGCTATTCAAGTCCGAGGTAGCCCCACCCCCACGGATAATCACGACCACATCAAAAAGATCTTGATGTTGATAAATCCGGTCTAAAGCCGCTATTACAGAAGCCTCCGTCCGTTCTCCTGCATCAAGGCGGGGAATAATTTGGTATAGAACGGATAACCTCCTTTATTCCGTGTCAACTGATTCATAAAATCCTCGTAGCCGGCAGCCGTCGGAGAAGTAATGATAGCGATTCTCCTAGGAAGTAGCGGAAAAGGCAATTCCTTATTCAGTGTAAAGACCCTTCCTCCTGCAATTGGCGGATAATCTCCATACGCTTACGCACCATATCACCTAACGTATAAGCCGGATCTATATCAAGCACCGTAAGACTCAATCCATACAACTCGTGGAACTCAACAGACACCTTCACCAACACTTTCAAGCCGGAAGCGAACATCTGACCGGTCTCCATCTCGAAATAAGGTTTCAACATACGAAACGTCTTCGCCCAGATAGACCCTCGTACCTTGGCCACCAATTGCCCGGTCTGCGCATTCTTCTCCACAAACTCCAGATAACAATGTCCGGAAGAAGTATTCACCCGCACATCGCTCATCTCCGCACGCACCCAGCAAGTCTCCGGAAAGCCCTCGACAACGCACCCCGTATGCGGGTATTCAGCTCTAACAAAGATAGAGCCTCTTTCTCACCCGATAAGTTATTTAGATTCGGCCGCATATTTACGCTCCTGTTTATAAGCTTTGTACACATCCGGGATGCCATATCCCAACTCAGCGTCCGGTTGCTCAAACTTACTGCCGAAACGCTGCAAAGAGAGATTATATCCTTATTCGTCAGACAGGGAAACGCTTGCCATAGACAAACACCCAACCCGCTAAGATCGGCGTAGCGAAAGAGGTACCGTTCGCATAACGGATATTCCCCGTAGGATCTATCACGCAACAGCCCGTACCCAAGGCAACCACATCCGGCTTCACCCGGTAATCCGCCGTAAAGCCGACAGAACTGAAATTACTTTTCTTCTTACGATCCGTGATAGCGCCCACTGTCAATATATCCGGGGCATCCGCTGGAAGGTTATCTTTCCCCAGCTACCGCCCTCGTTGCCGGCGCTACTAAACAACAAGATCCCTTTTGATGAAGCCATCTTAGCGGCACGACTGATCAAGGAAGTCCTCCCGTCCAATTGATCTTGATGATAGTTCAGGGCCTCTACATCAAAAGAGAAATACCCCAACGAAGAAGAGACCACATCCACTCCCACGCTATCGGCAAATTCCATAGCTGCCGTCCAATAATCCTCCTCGATGGGAAACTCCGAACGGCTATCCTCGCTCTTTATCAGCCAATATTCGGCGGGAGCCGTACCGACCATCAAGCCCGGCGCATCAGCGGCCAAGCAAGATAAGACCTTCGTCCCATGATCATCCCCGATGAAAACGCTTCGGCCGGGGAAAACCACGTTATGCGTTCCTAATAACCGCAAGGAATCAAATACGCTGATCCGATCCACGTTCATGAAACCGGCATCGACCACGGCCACGCATACCCTTACCCTTAAAGCCCGCCTCATGCAATTTGATACCGTTCAGCATCTTGATCTGCTCCTCGGCATAACCGTAAGGCGATTTCTCCGGTTTATCTATTGGCATAAACCGTGTCGTATCATTCTCCTCCCTAGGAATATCGATTTCCTCGTCACCTTTCCAGACCCATTTCACGGAATCCACGATCGGGAGGCGCAAGAGACGCTCAGCGACCAAGCTATCCGGACTGGACACCACGACCGTAGAGAACCATTTGCTCTCCAGCACCGGTTTTCCTCCATTGGCGGACAAGGTATCCAGATAAGCAGGCGATCGGCAAATCCGATTCCGACACCGATATACCTTGCCGGTTCCGTCGCTCAACAGACTCCTTGGAAGATATTCCTCCGGGTTATCCAGCGTATAACCGGAATCCCTTTATCTTTCAAATACACCCGAAAACGAAAACTTTCCCGCATGTACTCCCAAAGAAAACAAACTGAATACGAAAACGAATATTCCTATATATTTACTCATAGAACCTCACACAATTACGAATTACAAAGATAGATGATACCGCCGAATAAACAAAAGCCCGGCACTGGAATAGGCCGGGCTCATGTATAATTCTTCGTCTTATTCATTGATATTACAGATAGGGATCTCACGTTTAACACTTTGGCGTAAAGAAATCAAGGTCTCTGTAGCCGTAACACCCGGTATCTCTTGAATCTTGGAGTTCAAAGCTCCATCAAGTGCTCGTTATCACGGGCATACAGCTTGATCAGCATCGTATACGGACCCGTAGTGAAATGGCATTCTACCACTTCGGGTATTTTCTCGAATTCCGGGACAACATCCTTGTACATAGATCCACGCTCCAATTTCACGCCGATATAGGTACATGTATTATACCCCAATATTTTAGGATTGATGTGATACCCTGAGCCAACGATCACATTCATATCAATCATGCGTTGAACCCGTTGATGAATAGCTGCACGAGATACACCGCACTCCTCGGCAACATCTTTAAAAGGAATCCTAGCATTCTTTGAAATAATGTTCAATATCTGCCGGTCCAGTTTGTCTATCTTCTCCATTTTAAATTCGCTTTATTATATGCATTCAGATTTAATGTATCAAAAGTATATAATAAATTTGAATCATATATCATTCTGAAAGAAAAGTAATCAATAAATAATAAAAGCGGGCAAAATGCTTTTAGCATAATTTGCCCGCCTATTATCTTACAAACGTTCCGTTTCTATTTCTTCGCTACTTATTCTTTTACGATGTCAAGCAACTCAACCTCGAACTTCAATACGCTGTTCGGTTTGATATCTTGTCCTGCGCCACGTTCGCCATAAGCCAACTCAGCCGGGATCCAGAAGATATATTTAGAACCGACCGGCATGATCTGCAAGCCCTCAGTCCAGCCCTTGATTACTTGGCCAACACCGAACTCAGCCGGCTCGCCACGATCCACGGAGCTATCAAACTTAGTACCGTCCAATAGAGTTCCGGTATAATGAACTTTTACCTTATCGGTAGCGGTCGGCTTCGCCTGTACCTTCTTTCTCTACCTTATATTGCAAGCCGCTCTCAGTCGTGATAACGCCTTCTTTGTCTTATTCTCCGCCAAGAACTTATCGCCCTCTTCTTTTGTCTTCTTAGCCTCGCGAGCCTGAGCCTCTACGAAGTAAGTCTGCAAATATTGTTGAGCCTGTTGCGGATTCATCTTCATCGCAGAAGAATCCCTTTGATAGCTTGGATAAAACCAGCGATCAAATCATCTACGTTAGCCCTCACCACCCGGCAAAGTCTTTAAGTTTTCCTTATAACCGGCACCTGTGCTGATACCAATAGCGTAGCTTGCGCTATCGATAGAAGTCTTCAAGCTCGCGCTTTTGTGAGAATCACCGCAAGAGGTGAAAGATGCGCCCATTGCTACAATCACTGTAGCGACTAATACACTTAACTTTTTCATTTTTCTTTAACTCTTATATATTATTTTTCGATATCTAATAACTCAACGTCGAAGATCAACGTACTATTCGGCTCGATAGCCTCACCTGCCCCACGCTCGCCATAAGCAAGGTTAGACGGGATAAACAATCTCCATTTAGAACCGACCGGCATCAACTGCAAAGCCTCTACCCATCCCGGGATTACCTGTGAAACACCGAATACGGCGGGCTCGCCTCTCTGTACGGAGCTATCAAACACCTGACCGTTGATTAACGTACCGTGATAGTGGCATTTTACCTTATCGTTCGCCGTAGGTTTAGCGCCTGTACCATTCTTCAGCACCTCGTATTGCAAACCGCTAGGCAACTCTACCACACCAGCCTTATGCTTATTGATAGAAAGGAACTCCTCACCGGCTTTCTTATTGATCTCCAGTTTCTCTTGTTGAAGCTTCATGAAGTAATCATTGATCACTTGTTTTGCCTCATCATAACTAAGAGCAGGTTTTGCCTCTGTTAAGACGTCATTCAATCCCTGTACAAAATCTTCCACTTGAAGATCCTTGATGCCTGAGTTCTGGAAATTATTTCCGATACTTAAGCCAAGCGCATAACTTACTTTATCCATTCTTTTTTCTTGTTCAACTAATTATAAGCCACAAAAGTAATGCTTTTAATCGTATAACAGCATTTTGTAAGAACTTTTTATTTCATTCAAAGCTTTTTACGAAATAAAGTCGTAACTTCGTAACTATTAATATATACATCTATACATTAAACAAGTAACAGATGAAAAAGTTAGTCATACTTACCGGAGCGGGAATGAGCGCAGAGAGCGGTATCTCCACTTTCCGTGACTCGGACGGGTTATGGGAGAAATACCGGGTGGAAGATGTCGCCACGCCGGAAGGCTTCGCCGCCAACCCTAAATTGGTTCTCGACTTCTACAACCAGCGCAGAAGAGAGTTATTGAATACGAAACCTAACGCCGGTCACCTCGGGCTAGCCGCCTTGGAGAAAGATTTCGACGTACGGATCATTACCCAGAATATCGATAACTTACATGAACGCGGTAGCAGCCACGTGATCCATCTGCATGGAGAGTTGATGAAGGCATGCTCCGTAAGGGATCTGGACACGACCTACGATCTATCGCCGGAGAACCCGGATATTCATCTGGGTGACAAGGACCCTCACGGAAATCAGCTACGTCCTTTCGTCGTATGGTTTGGAGAGGCGGTACCCATGATAGAGCCTTCCATCAAGCTGGTGGAAGATTGTGATATCTTCGTGATTATCGGCACCTCCTTAAACGTCTATCCCGCCGCCGGTTTGCTGAACTACGTGCGTCGGGGCCAGCCGATCTATTTGATCGACCCGAAAGATGTACGTACTTATCGCGACGACATCGAGCATATACAGGCCGGAGCCTCGGAAGGGGTCAAGAGGCTGACGAAGTTGCTTACGCAGAATTAAACAATTCATACACTCATTAGGTCTGACGAAGGCAAGTATAACACGAAGTCCTTGGCATGCGAACACATTGCCAAGGACTTGTTTTTATCCGCTTCCATCCTCACGGAAGTACTTACGGATGAACTTTAATTTATTACTTTAGTATTAATATTAATCCAATTCCCGCCTGTTCATCCGTCACGGATTACTTGATCGATACCCGCACGGGAATTGTATGATTATCTTATTTCGTTTATTTCTTATTTCACGATTGCCTTTACAGCTTCCTCGCCGTCAACAGCTACCGCTACGATACCGGCAGGTACAGCGATTGTAGCGTTATCGGAGGTAAGAACAGTCTCAGCGACAACCTTACCTAAGATATTCGTGATAACGATAGACTTACCGGCTGCGCCTTGAACGGTTACAGTACCGTTGCCGGCTACGATAGATACGCCTTCAGCGTTAGCGCCTTCGATAGATGTTACCATATCCTCAGCGTCAGTCTTCTGGTATGCGTTGAAGATCAAGGCACCGTCAGAACCAGTCTTAGCTGCATCAAACTTAGAATCACCACGAGTCAATACCAAGCAACCATTCTGCATCTTCAACCATGCGGCGTAAGAAGGAGCGATGGAGCCGGCTACAGCCTCATTGTAACCCTTAGTAGCTTTACCACCCAAAGAGATATAACCCTTGCTCTTATCCTTGCTGTCTACCAACACATCATCAAGAGTTGAAGTAGCACCCTCATTGTAGATGTTAGATTCGAACAAGAACTCATTAGCCTCACCTTCCTCAGCCGTTACGCCAGCCACATTAGACGGAGTTACATAACGGAATGACCATGTTACGTTCTTATGGTTGTCACCTTGCAAGTTCACGATATACTTCGTGTTGATCTTAGCTTTCGTGTATGCATCGATGATATCAGCTACGTCCAACTTAGCCGGATCCATATCCTTGAACTCATTTACCAAGATAAACAAGCTGTCGCCTGCGTGAATAGCCTTCACGAAACCTACGCGAGTGTAACCGCCATCAATATCCATATACGGAGTCTCCAATTCGTGATCCTTGATCATAGCGGAATCGCCAAAGCTTACCAAATACTTACCATAATGGAAACCAGCATGGGCCTTAGTAGCGTGAGAACACTCAGCGGCACTAACTTGATGACCCGCATTATCAAAGTGATTGTGTTCGTATGTACAAGGAACACCCGGAGTACCGGCTTGGTCGTTACGAGCCACAGAAACCAAATATTGAGGTTTGATGTTACCCAAGCCACGATTTACCCAAACAGAGTCGATGATGAATGCCAATTTGCCATTAGCCTTTTCCTTGTTCCAGATACCGGCGTAATCAACATCCTTATCCAGTAAGTTCTTGTTCCATTCATCCATCAAGTACTCACCACGAGTCTTCTCTACAAAGTACAAGCTATCAGCGGTTTCGTTCTCACCTAACACAGTGTTGTTAAAACGGCGGTATAATGGAGAGTCATCGATCTCTACAGCGAATGCAGAAGTACGGATTTCTTGATAACCATTGAACTTGTCATTCAAATTACCTTGTGTTAGATCCAAGGTGTTATCATCAACAGAGACTTTAATTTTAGCATATCCATTAGACTCATTTGTATAATCTTCCGCTGTAGGATCCTCATTCAGAACAAACTTACCGTTTTCCTTAGTGAAGAGATATACATCCTCCTTACTATTATCCGCAACAACAAGATTACCATCTTTATCATTTACTATATATGAATAATATGTAGTTCCTTTATCATCTTCATAAGATAAATAGTTCCATTTTACAGAATAATAGTAGCCATCTCCTCCTTTATAATACAGATCCGAAGTCAGTTTAGTATCTGTCGTATAAGTCTTAAAGCTTGCCTCTACCAACGCATAATAATGCTTACCATCGATGCAGTTATTCTCTTTTAAGAAGAATGGGGTCGGATTTTTCTTCATCATGTATTTCTTTGCGGTACCGTCATAAGATAAGTAACGCTTCTCGCCATTAACAGCATTATATACATAATAAACATTTCTCACTAAAGTATCACCAACACCGTACGTATCATTCTCTACAACCAATTCCAAACGGAAGTTTGACTTACCGTCGTTCTCGTCTACACGTACGATAGAGTCCTTACCTGCAGGAGTATACAGATATTTATCTAATGCCAAACCATGCAAGTAATTAAAGGTATAAGTCTGAACTTTAGCCTCATCAGCGGATACATATTTGTAACCTAACTTCTTGTCGGCAACCAATTCATCCGCAACTTTCTTTGAAAGACAAGGTATCAGTTCCATGTCCGTAGAAACAGAATACATCATCACTACCTTCCACCTTAAAGAACTGAAGAGGAGTAGTCTTTAATCTATCATTGAACTCACGGTTCGTGATATTTACTGTAGCCGTATTGGGTACCGTTCTTCTCAACTACCCATTGAGCGGCAGGTATATGATTGAAATCTTGTCTCTTAGCTTGATATGTCCAACCGAAACTTCCGGCTAAGTTCGCCAAAGCGTAAGTGCCATTTTCTCCGGTTGGTTTCCACCTGTAGATTTATACTGGATCGTATAGACACCATTAGGAATGGTTGTCAATGTCAAGCCTGTGAACTTCGTTCCGATCGTAACCTTTACGTTCTGATCGCCCAGAACAGGATATAATTTATTGCCACTACCATCAGTGCCCTTACGAGTACCAACACCGTCCTCATCTTTCGCAACATTGACAGTCAATACATTCATACCGTTCAATTGAGACATGTAGATGTACTCGTCTTTAACTATTTCCAGTGGCTCTGACGTACCACTCTGAGTCCACGTAGAGTTGTTGTTCTCTTTCAAGAATGCTTTCCATTGATCGTCATTCTTATCACCTTCTTATATTCATGAGCTACCTCCGCTACTTGAACATACAATTCTTCCTTCGCAGCATTATAAGAAAACTTAAACTTGTATGAGCCGTCCAGACGTTTAGCCTTATCTGCATACTCCATATGGTCATAAGTATATTTCAAAAGCTTGTCGGATTCCGTACCGCCATAGTAAGCCGTATCAACAACTACATAAGCATCTTTCCCATCAAATTTTGATCTTTAGCCTGTAAATAAACATAACCACTACCAGCATTCTGAGCGTTCAAAGCCGTAGCTGTCATTAAATTGCTTTGCCCTTTCGTAACTTCCGGATCCATGTTCAATCCAAAGAACAACTCAGCAGGTTTGTCCGTCTCTACTGATTGCAATAATGTATTCAAGTCATCAGCACCTAAAGGCATTGGAGTCTCACTAGGTTTCTCGCTCTTTAACGCAACTACCGTACCCAATTTATCCAAAGTCTTAGCCTTGACCAGATAATAACCAATCGCAGGATCATTAGCAATAGCCAAGATATAATCTCCGTTGTAAGAAACGATAGTATTTACATTATTTACCGTTTCACTCACCCATTCTGTAGCGGAGCCACCACCTAACGTAAGAGCGATCTTCTTTGAATTCTTCGTATCCTCCAAGCTGTAAGCCGTAGCAGGATCGACAGCCAAAGTCAAGCTTGTAGCCTTATTCACGAATGAATAAAGGTCTTTGCCTAAAGAGGTTTTCTTAGCGGAAACAGTCCAAGTAGCCTTGTTCAAGGAAGAAAGATTCGTTGAAACATTCACCGAATTGTTCAATTTGCCGAATTGTTCTCCTGTCTCAACAGTCAAGTATTTACTACTTTCTGTTCCCAACAAGATTACGTCGCCTTTCTTCGCATCAACCTGCGCACCTGCGGAAAATGCAGTCGCAAGCATGGCACTAGCCAGAAACGTTGTAAACTTTTGTTCATAAATCGAAAATTTAATATTAATAATAGTGTTAATTAAATACCGTTCAACACTTTAAATCATCGACCACTACTCGAAACGACTAGTCTAAACGATCGTCTAAATCTTGCGTTTTTAGTGTCGAAACGGGAGGTTTGTTGAAAGAATCGGTTGTTTCGTAGAGGATAACCTATCCTATTGATAAGAAAGAGAATAAGTGATAAAAATAGCTCGGAAGGGTTGCAAGTATCGAAGAAACGCGTACCTTTGCAAATGACTAAAAGAATCGATCGTTTAAACTAGTCGTTTCTATCCCATAAAAATTCTCAAATATCAACGTATTTAACTATACATTAATGTACGAGCGTACATTAAAAGAACAATTCATTTCTACTTTCAATTATCTATTTATATTTTACTTCCAATACAGACTATTTCCCGCGAATCTCCCTGTCAGTAAAACAGCATTCATACAATCCTTTTGACCGAAATAAAGCGCATATCGTGACATAGCCTATTCGTAAAGAGGCAAGATAATGGGAAAAGGAGGTTGTAAGCGGCGTTTTATGCGGCAAAGTACTACTTTTACACACGAGTATCGACAAAGCCTACGCTATCGGTCGTGTTTGGCAACGCCAATAGTGCCGTTGGGCATCGTGAATAGTCAAGAATAGGGTCGTGAACTATCAAGAATAGCCATCATAACCCTGTCACTTCCCTATCGTAACCCATTGAGATAGGTTTTTCATCCCATAAAATAGGAATTAGGATGAGCTAGTTTCGCTAGAACAAAAGAGCATCTTTGATATCCAACTATCCAACAAGCGATTAAATATATTTTAACTCAAATTTAAGAGTAGACTGTACATTCCCCGCAATAATCGATTCTACGGGCGTTAAGATTACAAACTGTCAAAAAGAAAGAACTCGACACTAGGAGCCATTGGCTATCAATTCAGTCAAATAAAACAGCCTCTTTCCTTATTTCTTCTCAATATGACTATATATTCATTGCACATCGTACTAACCTTCTTCCTGCCACATTAGTAGGACTTGTTTTGGAAGGCATCCTTTGTTAGGTATTTCTCTAACAATAGTATCGATATGTGTAAAACCATTCTTCTCAAACATTTCAGCAGTAAAGTAATCTAATGGAATTTGAACCCCTTAACCGTTCTGTTCCTACGACATAACAAACGACTCCACCACTCTTTATTACAGACGCGACATTCTTTATAGAACAGCTATAATCATTAAGAAACGAGACCACTTCCAAATTTCTCTTTGGGTCAATGCTCTTTATTTCGTCCAGTTCAGATTTAATGCTTTTAGTCTCAAAAGTTCCTCTTTCTGAACTCGTCCCCCATTAGAGATTATCTAGTGTTTTAGCATTTTCAAAATTGAACCATTCATTTGCCCACCTTGAAAATTGTCCATAAGCAACGGTTGTTCTACTATCGCCATATAAGGCGGAGGTTACAACCATATCAACACTATTCGGCTGTATTATATCGGAAGGGATTTCTATAGTACTATTAAAGTCATAGATACCTATATTACATGGATATTTTATACTATTAAACTCCTCAAGTCCATTTATATTTCTTATAACCTTTTCTTCAAACAATCGAAAGACATCCGGTTTGAAGTCTTTAATTTTCTCTTCCTTCATCCTAAACCGCTTAAATTCTCCATTCCTCGTAAACGACACCTCTCTAACAGTCTCAGAAAGAGGAACTTTAAAGAAATCAGCGAAATCCAAAGCCACACATTCATTAATTACTTGATAAATATAAGAAAGGCGCAAAAGGCTATCTCTGGAATACCAATAAGTATAATTAGAAATATTATCGAAATTCTTATTCTTGACCTTATCTTCAGAATACTCAAAGAACAAGGCTTGCATCATTGAAAAGTATCTCTGATACAAGATAAATCATAATGGGTTGTTTTACATGGCTCATCAATCTAGCCAATGGATTAAGGTCTGTTCCTATCGCGTTTATACCTTTATAGAAGCCTCAACTAACGATGTACCGCTTCCCATATATGGATCAAAAAGTAGCTCAACTCCATCCTCTGGCTTATATTCCTCTATTAGAGCTCTTGCTACTTGGGGAATCATCATCGCAGGATACGCATGATAGCAATGAGTAAATTCTTTGGTATCGGCATCCTTAAAGCTCCACCTATTATCAATCGTTCTTTTGTACATACCTTCCTTACTTATATTATGTGAGTGCAAATATACTCAATTGCTCACATATTGTGAGTACATAAGCATATATAAAACTATATTTTTGGGCAAAATAACAATAATGATTAGAAAGACCGAGTATCAACTTGAAATCATCCTTAAGATAAAGGAGCTAAGAGGCCAACAATGTTAGCCAAAAAGAGTTGTCGAATCTCCTCGAAGTGGCTCCGGGCTTAATAGGGAGTATAGAAAGCCCTAAATTTCCACATAAGTACACCCTTAGTCAGATCTATAAAATATGCCACTATTTCAACATTACCATAGAACAGCTATTCATATCAGAGGAAGATTTTTCCAAAGATAGAGATATTATTGACTTACTCATATTTAATATAATACGTTATGGAGAATAAGGATTTTATTATTTCAAAGTTCAAAGAGGTTAAATCCTTGGAATATGTTCCAAGCAATAGAGCCAACAATACTGGGATTGGAAAAACATTTGAAGATTACATCGGAGTTGTCGAGAACAATTTAGACGAGCCCGATTTAGCTGGATTCGAAATAAAATCTCATCGCGCTTCATGCTCTTACGTTACCCTATTCACTAAAAGCCCCTCATTTCCCAAACGCCGAATGCTTATTTAAAGATAAATTTGGCACACCTTATGAAGATGCACCATCTATAAATAGCTTGCATACGTCTATGTTTGCAAATAGCTATAACACATATATGAAGAAATATTCTTTTAAACTCCTAAACAACCCTGTCGCCAAGACAATATTAATAGGAGTATTTGACTTAAATACAAAGAGCTGTTAGATTGTAGCGTAGGTTACACCTATCAAGACATTCAAAAGCACTAACAAAGAAGCTAAAGAACTTATTATATGTAACTGCCCAAACGAAAAAGAAGGAGGTAAGGAACTCTTCTACTTCAATAAAGCCGATATATATACAGAGCCATCATTTGAACGTTTTATATCACTCTTAACCGATGGGAAGATAATGTATGATATAAGAATCGGGAGCTATAAATCTGGCCCCAAATATGGTATGCCGCACGACCATGGAGTGGATTCAGAATATTAGAGGCTAATATCAGACTATTATATTCTGATCACGAAACCATAGAATAAAACAAGCTACGCTTCATTTGTTGGCTTCTGTATCAAGACCGGAGACAAATACCATAGGGTTTCAACGATAATAGGATCAATATCCCAACCGGATATTATCTACCCAAAAGGTATTTCCCGGAGACCCTATGTATGAGCCTCCGTGACTGGAACAGAACTCTAAGATCATATGGGTTACCTCATCGTCCTCCGTTCCCCAGCCGATTTCTTGGATGGGCACATTCTTGCCTTTGCTGTTCAAGCTATAACGGGCGGACTCACCGAGTTGAAACCCCATATATTCTTCATAATCGCTACGTTTCGTGATATCGCCGTATAAGATCGTAAAACTGGCATCGTTTACCCAATCCGTATTTTCATCCATCCGGATTACCAGCGTACCGATACGCTTAGCATATATGTTCCCGTCCTTATCTTCCCAACGCTTCTGAAGAAAGAGATTCACCAAAGGCATATCAATGCCATTTACCTCCGATCTCTTGCTAAAACCACTCAATTTAATACGATTGGGATCACCGGAGAGTTTCACCTTATAATCGAATAACAAGGACGTAGGTTTTGGTGAAACGGGATACCGCAAACGATCTGCCCCACGTCTCCGAAGAATTCTTCGCCGGTTCCAGAAAACGGCCGAGATAGAGGCATCCACCGACCAGCACCTTCACGTTCATGATACCCATCGCCGGATCGATTCTATACCCGTCTCCAGCCGTGCGCAATACCCTCATCCCGTCTTTCGGGGTAGACACTGACGCTAGCTTTCGTAATCCCGCTCACCCTTGCCATCACGTTAGAACTGCCCCAAGGCGAAGCTTTCGGCTCAAAGGTTTATTTCCGATAATCGTATCCATAGGGCCAACGCAGTAAAGAGTCTTTGTCTCCTTCCCGATAATAGCCGATTCCGTGATCTTACGTACCACCCACTGATCCAGATCGCCATAACGGATCACTTCCGTCTTTCGCTGGGCATATAGCGCCATACTCATCCCCAAAAAGACAAATAAATAGCCTAACCGATTATTTACTACCATAAGTTACCCCTATCCAAATCCTTTTTATTTTTGCAGCGAAATTAATTAGAATTGATAACACAAGGAAGGTCCGTATAAAGAATTTATTCGGATTATCCATGATAAATAACAAACGACGTGAATAAACCCATGGCAGAAAAGCCCCGGACACCTCCATCGCGATCTCTTTACTACCCGTAGTGACATTAGTCATCATGCTGGCCGTAGCCATCTATATTTTCCGGGCGATTCCCTTGGAGGAGCCAGCCAAATCGTCTTATTGATAGCCACCTCGATCTGCTCTTTGATCGCCGTCTTTCATTGCAAGATCAAGTGGGAAGATATCGAGGGGCAAATCGCCCGTAACATCTATGGGATCGCACCGTCTGTCATCATCCTTTTATTGATCGGAACCCTATCGGGCAGTTGGATGGTAAGCGGGATCGTGCCGTCCTTGATCTATTATGGGTTGCAAGTCATGCAAACGGTTTCTTCCTCGTGGCCTGTTGCCTGCTATGCAGTATCGTATCGGTTATGACGGGTAGCTCGTGGACTACCATCGCCACCATCGGGATCGCCTTGATCGGGATTGGCGAGGCGCAAGGCTTCAGTACGGGTGGGTAGCCGGAGCGATTATATCGGGCGCTTATTTCGGGGATAAGATGTCGCCGTTATCAGACACTACGGTATTGGCGGCCTCCGTAACGGACACGCCCTTTCACGCATATCCGGTATATGCTTTATACGACCGTTCCCTCTATGATCGTCACACTGATCGTATTCAGCATCGCCGGATTCTCGAGGGAGGCAGCGGACGCATCCCAGATAGCCACTTTCTCCGAAGCCTTGAAAGGCTCGTTCCATATCACGCCTTGGCTTATGATCGTACCGATCGTTACCGGAATCATGATCGCCAAGAAGACACCTTCGATCGTGGTGCTTTTCGCCTCCTCCATACTCGCCGGAATATTCGCCTTGATCTTCCAGCCAAACGCCTTATTGGAGATTTCCGGATCACGGATAGCGGGATTATCGCCTATATCAAAGGCCTGCTGATGACTTTCTATGACAGCACGCAGATACAGACCGGCAACGAGGCCCTGAACTCTCTAGTCTCTACCCGGGAATGGCCGGGATGATGAACACGATTTGGCTGATCATTTGCGCCATGTGTTTCGGCGGGGCCATGTCCGCTAGCGGCATGCTGGAAAGCATCACACGTATCTTCTTGCATTTCATGCGAGGCCGTACCAGCATGGTCGCCTCTACCGTCGTGTCCGGATTATCCTTGAACATCTGCACGGCGGACCAGTTTATCGCCATCATCCTGAACAGCGAAATGTTTAAAGAAGTATATAAGCAACGTGGATTCGAGAGCCGCCTGCTTAGCCGGACAACGGAAGACTCCGTCACCGTCACCTCCGTGCTGATCCGTGGACGACTTGCGGCATGACACAATCTACAATCCTTGGCGTATCTACTTGGACTTATTTCCTTATTGCATCTTTAATATCGTCAGCCCGTTTATGAGCATTCTTATAGCGGCAACCGGTTATAAGATCGTCCAAAAGACTGTGAAATAAGGAAATCAATCTATAATTCATAGCGCTATTCAAGGTATTTTTAGTATTTTCGCACCATCATTATTTAAGCGACTGAATGAACAATGGAAAATCATCTTAAGAAGATGCCCTCCCCTCTACTTTCACTAGTGCCTATCCTCGTGCTGGTAGCTCTTTTGTTTGTAACCATACGCACTTTTGGCAGCGACGCGTTGAGCGGCGGAAGCCAAGTCGTATTACTTACCACCACGGCGGTCGCCTCCCTTTTGGCCATGATCTTCTGCAAAGTCAAATGGCGTGATATAGAAGAGGCGATATGTAAAAACATATTGGGAGTGGCCACAGCTATAATTATCCTATTGTTGATTGGCGCTCTATCCGGTAGCTGGATGATCAGCGGTATCGTCCCGACCTTGATTTATTACGGGATGCAAATTATCCATCCGAGTTTCTTTCTGGCCTCTTGTTGCGTGATCTGCGCTGTCGTATCCGTTATGACCGGTAGCTCGTGGACTACCATCGCCACGATCGGTATCGCCTTGATGGGTATCGGTGAGGCACAGGGCTTCGCTACGGGGTGGGTAGCCGGGGCGATCATCTCGGGCGCTTATTTCGGGGATAAGATCTCACCGCTTTCGGACACGACGGTATTAGCCTCTTCCGTAACGCATACCCCTTTGTTCTCCCATATCCGGTATATGATGCTTACGACAATACCGTCTATGGTGATCACGTTGATTATCTTTACCATAGCGGGTTTTACGCATACCTCGAACGCATCCGGGCAAATAGCCGAGTTCGCCGCCTCGTTGAACGAAAGTTTTAATATCTCGCTCTGGCTACTGATCGTACCGGTGGTAACGGGTATATTAATCGCCAAGAAAGTACCGTCTTTGATCACCTTGTTTATCTCGACAGCGATGGCGGGGGTGCTCGCGATCTTTCCAGCCTCATTTATTGCAAGAGGTAGCGGGAGCGTCGGTAGCGGATGCCTCCTCCTGTTTAAGGGATTATTCATGACATTCTACGGAGTACCCAAATCGATACGGGCAACGAGGCCTTGAACAGCTTGGTCGCCACCCGGGGTATGGCGGGTATGATGAATACGATCTGGCTGATCATCTGCGCCATGTGCTTCGGTGGTTCCATGACGGCCAGCGGTATGCTAGAAAGCCTTACGTCCGTATTCCTGCGCTTTATGAAACGGAGGGTCGGCATGGTGGCGTCTACCGTATTCTCCGGTTTATTCTTGAATATCGTTACGGCCGATCAATACATATCTATTATCCTTACCGGAAATATGTTCAAGGATATCTACAAGAAAAAGGATATGAGAGTCGCCTGTTAAGCCGTACGACGGAAGATTCCGTAACCGTAACGTCCGTGCTGGTACCGTGGAACACCTGCGGCATGACGCAAGCCACGATATTAGGCGTAGCGACCCTGACGTATCTTCCTTATTGCTTCTTTAACCTGATCAGTCCGTTGATGAGTATTACGATGGCCGCCATTGGCTTCAAAATAAAGCAACACCATGAAGAAGATCAGAGTATCATTGTTAACTAAAGTCGTTATCGCTATCGCCGCCGGCGTATTGTTCGGCCAGTTTTACCGGGAGGAATCGCACGTATCTTTGTAACCTTCAATTCATTGTTCGGCAACTTCCTATCGTTCTCCATCCCTCTAATCATATTGGGGCTGGTGACTCCGCTATCGGAGATCTGGGCAAAGGAGCCGGAAAGCTATTATTGATAACCGCCTTGATCGCCTACGGTTCAACAGTCTTCTCGGGTTTCTTCACGTTCCTGAGCGGATCGGCTATATTCCCGCACATACTACCGACCAACACGGAATTGACGGCGATGGAGAATCCGGAAGATTTCATGCTGACACCTTACTTCGTGGTAAATATGCCGCCTTTAATGGATGTCATGACAGCCTTGCTGCTATCCTTTACGATTGGCCTAGGGCTTTCTAATATAGCGGGAACCACCCTGCGTGACTCTTTCACGGATTTCAAGGAAATTATCATTAAGCTGATCGAGGTGGTTATCATCCCGTTATTACCGCTCCATATTTTCGGTATCTTCCTGAACATGACCGTGAGTGGACAAGTCATGAGTATTATCACGATGTTCCTTAAGGTTATCATAGTCATCTTTGCCTTACATGTATTATTGTTATTGATTCAATTCACGATAGCCGGAGCCATAGCCGGGAAGAATCCGCTCCGCCTCTTGAAGAATATGTTACCGGCCTACGCTACGGCTCTAGGGACCCAATCCTCCGCCGCCACGATTCCCGTGACACTGGCGCAGGCTGTCAAGAATGGCGTACGGGAGAATATAGCGATCTTTACCGTTCCGCTTTGCGCCGATCCATCTGGCAGGTAGCACCATGAAAATCGTAGCTTGCGCTATGGCTATCATGATCATGGCGGGAGAACCGGTTACCTTCTCAATTTCAGCGGATTTATCATGATGCTGGGAATTACGATGGTAGCGGCTCGGGGGTTCCGGGGGGCTATTATGGCCGCTTTGGGTATCTTGCAAAGTATGCTAGGATTCAATGAGACACTGCAAGCGTTAATGATCGCCCTTTATATTGCCATGGATAGTTTTGGCACCGCTTGCAACGTGACGGGAGATGGCGCTATCGCTGTCGTGGTGGATAAAATAGCCGGGAAAACACCCCATAGTTACCTAGAGTAGCAGGAAGCCATAAGCGCCTCCAAGGTATCGACCTCTTTTCCCGCATCATCGTAAGGGCGATATGGGCACAGGCGTAAGCGTCGGCCATGGCGTTATGATGTTGGGTAAGGTCGTAACCGCAGTGGGCGGCTACAGTCTGCAACTGATGATTTACCAGAAATGGGTACATCTTCCGGGATAGACGGCAAGTGCAATAGAAGGGATATTTCGGATAGGCTAAGTCATATACCTCGTGGGCGGCTTTCAGGCATCCCTCATCAAACGGACTGTTATGGGCAACAAGGGGGAGATCCTTTAGTTTCGGGGCGATGCTTTCCAAGCCTCCTCGAAACATAACGCATCATTCGTATCCTCAGCGCTCAACCCATGTATAGCCGTAGTCCAACGGGTATAGAAATTAGGGTAGGACGTACCAAGGTATAAATGCTATCTACTACCCAGTCATCCTCCAATATGGCGATACCTATACTGCAAATACTGCTCCGCTTTCCATTAGCGGTCTCAAAGTCAATGGCTGCGAATCGTTCCATAGATAGATTACTAGTTTTAATCCGTTTACTATTTATTTGTAGAGACGAGGCGTGCCCCATCTCTACAAATAACCTCTCATTATTTATGGCTCCAGTCCCTTGGTGCGGGGACAGGGGCTAGCGGTTTGCGTTCTTTTAATTGTTTCATGACTTCCTCGATAGCACGGTCTAATTGTTGATCCTCACCGTTCCATTCCTTGATGGGGTCGTTATCGATCAAGATATCCGGATCCACACCGTGGTTCTCGATAATCCAGTTACCCGTCTTCGGATCATAGCTCGTGAAGAAAGGCACACGGATATCCGTACCGTCCATATAAGGAAGCGGGCCGCTAATACCGATGATACCGCCCCAAGTACGGGTTCCAATCAATTTACCTAAGCCAAGCGCACGGAAGCCCCACGGGAATAAATCGCCATCGGAAGCGGAATACTTATTGATCAAGCAAACTTTCGGGCCAACCTGTACGGCATCCGGTACGGTCCCGATCAAAGAAGAACCCCGGCGCATTGTCAAACGATACGGCTCACGAGACAGACGTTCCAGAATCATCGGGGAGACATTTCCACCGCCATTCGCACGATCATCGATAATCAAACCTTCTTTATCCAATTGCGGATAGAAATAGCGGGAGAACTCATTCAAGCCTTCCGGCCCCATATCCGGGATATAGATATAACCGACCTTACCGTTCGTCGCCTTATCTACCTTCTTGATATTATCTTGGATCCAATTATAGTGATACAAAGAATATTCTTCCGCCAACGGACTGACCACGATCTTACGAGCGCCCACCAACTGAGGCTTGCTATTCAAGGACAACTCGGTCGGAACGTTCGCCTTCCCGATCAACAACTTATACATATCGTTCACGCTATTCGTAGGTACTCCGTCTATAGCGACGATATACTCCGGCCTTCGCCTCAACACCCGGCTCTGTCAATGGAGAACGTAATTCCTTACTCCAAGAAGCCCCGGCAGGATCTTTCCAAGCGGAAGAAACCACTCTTATCCCGAGAAACCTCAGCACCTAGCAGACCCATCGATACCCGTTTAGGACTTTCCACCTCACCGGGGTTCACATAAGCATGCCCTACTCCCAGCTCGCCGATCATCTCGCCAATAATATAATTCAAGTCCAAACGTGTTTTCACGTAAGGAAGAAGGGCGGCGTATTTCTCCTGATCGCCTTCCAACCTTGCCATGCATATTCTCCAGATAGAAACCATCCGGAAAGCACGCCAAGCCTCATCGAAGATTTGCGCCCATTCCTTCGTATAGTCTACCGTGATCTTCATATTCGCCAGATTAACCGGCTTACTTAAATCCGCTTTACCCTTCGGTATATCGGTTACGAATAGTTGATCGTCCTTAAAGAAAACAGCTTTCTTGCCAGCCGGATCAACCATCATAGCGGCATCGCTAACGGTTTCCTCTTTCTGTTTCTTCAAGTCAAACATCTTCATGCCGCCTTTCGTGAAATAATACACGTTCGTTCCATCGGAATAAAGATCGTAGTAATTCGATCCCGGCAAGGGGAGCTTAACGATTCGATCCGTAATACACTCTATATCAATCTTTACGACCGGAGTAGAAGCCTCATTCTTTGTCTCGTCCTTTTTAGAGGCATCCGCTTTCGCCGGGGTAGATTCAATGGCTACCTCCGCATCCGTTTCCATAAACGGGGAAGCGGTATCCTTAGACAATAACGCCAGATATACGCCACCCATATTATTATACACATGATTCCATTCCGTTTGGCTATACGTAGGATTGAAATCACGGGCGGAAGTGAATACCAGATATTTGCCATCCGTACTGAATACCGGAGAATAAGACTCGTACCATTTATCGGTCACGGGATATTCTTTCTTACCCGCGATATCGTAGACATAGACGATTGAGAAATTATTATCGGACACACGGGAATAAGTCAACCAATTATTATCTGGAGAGAAACTTACGTTGCGGGCTTCACCTAACAGACTTTGTGAGATATTTGTTAGCTGTTTGTTAGATACGTCCAAAAGATTGATCCGATTTTTACGATCCGTATAGACAATCTTCTTGGAATCCGGACTCCACTGGAAAGTACGAATATACGTATCGTTATTCTTGGTCAACTGGGTAGGCTCGCCCCCCTCGGAATCTTGGAGATACAGCTCGGTCTCGCCGGTAGCGTCGGAGATATATGCTATATGTTTTCCGTCCGGCGACCATTGAGCGTCACGTTCGTGCGCTCCCGGAGTACGGGTGATATTTTTCGTAACCCCTTTATCTACCGGGATATTGAATACCTCGCCACGAGCTGTCACCACCATACGCTCACCTTTGGGGGAGAGGCTGGCACTCGTGATATATTTGGAACCATCCTTGATCTCGCTACGTGCGTAGACATTATCGGAGGCAAGGGTAACGTTCACTTTCTCCGGTTTCTTCGACGCCGCATCCATCTTATAGATATAGCCTCCATTCTCGAAAACGATCGTATTCCCGAAACTACTAGGGAATTTCACGTCGTACTCAGTGAAGTTCGTCACCTTACTTGTTTGTTTAGTCTTCGTATTGTAAACGAACAAGTTCATCGTGTAATCCCGATCTGAAAGGAAATAGATCTCATCACCAATCCACATCGGAAAGATATCTTGCGCCTCATTGTTCGTGATATTCTCTACACTTTTCTTCTCCGGATTATAAACCCAGATATCATCGGCCATACCGCCCTTATAGTATTTCCATGTACGGAACTCACGCATTACCCGGTTGTAAGCCAATTGTTTTCCGTCGGGCGAATAGCTACAAAAGCCGCCCTCGGGCAAGGGAACCACCTCGGAAAGGCCACCTTCTTTATTTACCGTATATAACTTACCGGAGAACCCATCGCTGATGCGGTTGCGGTAAACAATACCATTGCCGTCCGGTGTCCAAGTCATCACAATATTATTCGGGCCCATGCGATCGCCCAGATCATCACGGCTATTCGTAGCCGTGTAAGTGATACGCAATGGCTCACCGCCAGAAGAGGGCATCGTGTACACTTCCGTGTTACCGTCGTACTGTCCCGTAAAAGCGATCGTCTTACCATCCGGGGAGAAACGGGGAAACATCTCATACCCCACATACGATGTCAATCGCTGTGCCTCACCACCTGTAGCCTGGACCTTATATAAATCGCCAGCATACGAGAATACAATCTCTGAACCATTTGTAGCCGGAAAGCGCATTAATCTCGCCTCATCCGCCGCCATCAACAACGTAGGGATAGCGACAGCCGCCAATGCTGTTAAAATCATTCTTTTCCTCATAACCAATCTTATCTTTTAATCATATCTGTTCTATCCGTTTTTAGTTGGCCCAATAGCGGGTAGGACCTCAAATGTACATAAAAAGATCCAAAATCCAAGTCAAGTCCCTTATATATCCGATCCTAGAAAAAGTTTTAGAATCTCTAATTTATTACTACCTTTGCGCCAGAAATCAAACAATGATACAAATAAGATGAACAAGAAGCTTCTGAACAACTCAAAAAGATGGTATACCCGAGCTTTCTCGGGTAACACGATCGTGCATGTTCATTGGTTCAGCGGTTTTGTCTAAATCCATTCATACTCTTCTTGAGAGGACTTCTTTTTATAGTTCTCTTCTACACCTACATCTAGGTATTAATTGCACTCAAGTTTAACTTCTGCGGAAAAGAGGGAGTATTCGTATGCTTCGTTTCCGGGGAAAGGATGTCTTGCGCATCTCAAAATACAATATGCTTATGTTTATCATTCTAGGTCTATTAGGTCTGGGGATAAGCGTCGGTTATTTATGCCGACACGTCCCCGCTTTCAAGGGATTGGAACATTCCATCTCTTATACGATTTTCGCGATGTTGTTCATATTTGGTATTACCATAGGAGCCAACCAATCTTTGCTGAATAATATTGGTGAGTTTGGAATACAAGCTGCCATACTAGCTATTTGCGGAGTATTGGGAAGTCTGGTAGCATCTTTTATCGCTTATAAATTATTTATCAAGAAAGGAGGTCTCAATGAAAAATAACCTAATCGTTATCTTATGTTTCACAGCGGGAATCTTTTGCGGAACCTTCGCCAACACGACTATCTCCACGTATTGCGAAAAACTACCGCAATTCTTGCTATACGCCCTCGTTATCCAAGTAGGATTGAATCTGGGAGCAAACGCCGAATTAGGAAAGATGGTAAAGGATATCCGGTTTTCCAGTTTGTTACTGCCGTTCTTTACGATCATCGGCACGTTAGTATTCTCTGCGGCGGCGAGTTTGTTATTGACCTCGTGGAATATATATGATTGTATGGCTGTAGGAAGCGGATTCGCTTATTATTCCTTATCCTCCTTGCTTATCGTACAACTGAAAGAGGCGTCGGCAGGGATAGAAATCGCTTCGCAACTCGGGGCTATCGCGTTATTGGCTAATATCATCCGGGAAATGTTAGCTTTATTCGGGGCACCGTTGTATGCCTCTTTCTTTGGTAAATTCGCTCCGGTATCCGTGGCGGGAATCAATTCTATGGATGTTTGTCTTCCCGTTATCAGCCGGTATTCCGGAAAGAATATCGTACCTGTGGCTATTATTCACGGGATTATCCTCGGATCAGCGTGCCGTTGCTTATCTCGCTCTTTTGCAAGTAGAAGCAGGATTTATCCTCAACACCCGCTATAAACACAAGGATGCGTACATTATATCGACGCATCCTCTTGTTCCTATCCGTACTTCCTCCTCACGGAGGTACTTACGGACCTCTTAATTTATTACTTTAGTATTAATATTAATCCAACTCCCGCCTGTTCATCCGTCACGGATTACTTGGATCGATACCCGCACGGGAATTGTATGATTATCTTATTTTGTTAAATTCTTATTTAACGATAGCCTTAACAGCTTCCTCACCATCAACAGCCACTGCTACGATACCGGCAGGAACAGAGATTGTAGCGTTATCGGAAGTAAGAACGGTCTCAGCGATTACCTTACCCAAGATATTCGTGATAACTACAGACTTACCAGCTGCGCCTTGAACGGTTACGGTACCGTTACCGGCTACTACAGAGATACCTTCTACAGCATCGATTGTTTCGTTATCTGTTGCGATATCATCACCTTGCTCCACATTAAAGATCAAAGCATCGTCACCACCTGTATTCATCTCATCGAAATTAGAAGAACGATCATCAGACAGAACTAAACAACCATTCTGCATTCTCAACCAAGCCGCATATGTAGGAGCGATGTCACCCATAGCAGAATTATTGTAATCAGAAACATGTTTACTCTTCATAGACTCGAACAAGAATGCTCTATCAGCTTCTACCTCATTAGCGGCAACTTCCTTGTTTACGAAACGCATAGACCAAGTCACATACTTATGGTTATCACCAGATAAGATATATTTGTGTGAAACAAATTCATCTTCAGATACTCCAGCCTTCTTAGCCGCAGTCCAAGCATCCTCCTCAGCCTTGTTCAAATCAGCGAAGTTGATCTTCTCGTTCGGTAAGTTCTTGAACTCATCTCTCAAGATATACAAAGTATCAGCTACACGGATAGCTTCCACGAAACCTGCACGATCATATTTCTTCCACATGTAGTCAGCATCTTGCTCCCCATTTGATAATGTTGACCAACCATATTTATTAGCGAAATCATGGAAATTGATCAAATATTTACCTCTTTCAAAGCCCGGAACAGCCGGTTTTGCGTGAACGCAATGCCATTTATCTGTCGGTTTACCTTCTGCGGTAAAGTGATGGTCATCTTCCGTACAAGGTACGCCTTCAACTCCTTCGAAATCGTTACGATCAATAGAGATCAAATATTGAGGCTTGATATTACCAGAACCACGGTTTACCCATGCGGTATCAACGATGAATGACAAACCATCCTCAGTCTTATCCGGGTATAAATACCTAAGAAGTCAATACCTTCTTTCATGAAGTTCTTATTATTCTCAACCTGCAAGTATTCTTTACGGTATTTCTCGATAAAACGTAAAGTATCGGCCTTGTCACCTTCATTACCTTCAAGTTCAAGAGAACTGAAACGACGGTAAAGCGGAGTGTTGTCCGGTTCGATAGCGAAAGCAGAAGTACGAGTCTCGCCTAATACTTGATTCTTCAATGTAGCGGCACCGTCATAATCGGATACTCCAGCTTTCTGATAACCTAATACATATTTTGTAGCATTAGAATAATTATCATATGCAGCATTAACAATCGCATAATAGTGCTTTCCACTGATATAGTTGTTTTCTTTGAAGAATGCATAATAAGTCGTATAAGATTGCTGATGACCAGTAGCACTAGAACCTACATTAAACTTATCTTCCTTATTAACTTTCCATTCATTAAGTTCACCTTTACCATCTTTATAAGAAACCTCATAAGCAGTTCTCACTAGAGTCTTCAAGCCTTTAATACGATTCTTAGCCACATCATCGCTAACCTTATAACCGTAGGGATATCTACAGTCGCAAATATCTTTGAGTTATTTTTCCAACGCTCAGTCAATGTATCAATTACGAAAGCATCTTTTCCATCCAACACAGTCAACGTAGAGTCTGTAGATTTAGCGATGTATTTATCCGTAGCATAAGGATGCCAATAGTTAAACGTATATTTGTTAACCAACAAAGAATCTTTCTCCAACTTTCTGTAACCTAAATACGGATCAGAAATAGAAGCTGCCGGAACTTTCTCGAAGAACAAAGAATCTATACCGACAGAGCCATACTCCGCTGTAAGTTTATCTCCATATACAAACATATAAGAACCACCCTCTGCCTTTCTTAACTGAACAGTAGAATAAACAGCAGTCTTATATGACTCCATCTGGCCATCACCATCAAAATCCGCATTTATAACTTTATCTGCGAATTCACGGTTAGAGATAGTAACCGGAGACACAGCCTTCACTTTATCATTACTTGTATTTTTCTTCAATACAACCCATTGATAAGCTGGCATATGAGCAACACTCTGCTCATCCTCATTCACGGTTGTCCAACGGATAGTACCATTCTCATAGATAGGAGAAGCTAAATACTGTCCTTGTTTATTCTTGATGAAATAAACACCATCATCAACGGAAGTCTTGGAAGAACCCTTTTCCTCACATCCGCTAAGACCCAAAGAAATATGAGTGTTCTGGTCCTCCGGATCAACTGTCAAAATACAAGTTTCATCTTTAATCAAGTCTTGCAAAGAGACACGCCAGAACTCATGCTCGTTAACTGGAGTAGCCGTAACGTGCGTATTCCAATACTTGCCATCATTATTCCAAGTAACTTTTACATAGATGTATAAGCTATCGCCACTCGGAGAATAGATGAATTTGAACTGATGTTGAGCACGTAATTCAGAGCTAATAGAACTGTAAGCATCAGCTTTATCCTTTGCTTTCTCTGTCCAACCGTAAGCTAAGAACTTTGTACCTGTCTCATTCGTATAAGCCGTATCAACTTTCAAATAAGCTTCTTTATCCTTTTGCTTGATGAAAAGCCATTTGTTATTATCTTTATCCTCTGCGATAAACTTCTGCTCATTGAACGGATTCTTTAAGCTAGTACCTTTCGTCCGAGTGAAAGTCAATTGTACTCAGCCTTGTTATCTTGAAGAAGACCCAACTTCGTATTTACTTGATCTTCGCTCAATGCGATTTGTGCTGCGCCAACCAAAGCAAAGTTAGTCACATCAGCGGCGTTTGAAGTGGCATCTATTTGATTAGCACCCCACTTGGCAACCTTAACAGCTCCGGTAGTAGGATCCGCTTTCAAACCAACAATTGAGTCCGTTGAAAATAAGAATACAAAGGTCTCTTTTCTTCCAAATCCTTGTATGAGCGAGAGAATGCCCAACCCGATCTCACCACCTAAAACAGGTTTCCAAGCACCATTCGTACCATTCTCAGTCTTCTCATGGCCAGCCATTGTCAAATCCAACATAGTTCCAGACAATTTATTCTGGAAGTCATAAATAGGAGCTTGACCTTGATTATAATTAGAGACAGAAACACACCACAATGTAGCCTCTAAATTATTTTTAGCTTCGCTTGCACTATAAACACGTAGTTCATAATCACCTGTTCCACGATTTAGCTCCATCGCAAGATAAGCAGGAGTAGTGCCATCCATGACCTTCAACTGATAAAGACCAGAATTAGCTCCCTCCTTCAAACCGCCTAAACGCCATTCTTGACCCAATACAGTTTCGGGTCTACTCGACTTGGTGTAGTCTGTGCATTAACAGACATAACACTTAACAGTGCCATACCTGCCAAAGAGTAGAAAACTTCTTGTTCATAAATTCAAAATTTAATATTAATAATAGTGTTAATTAAAGTCCATCCCGCCGTTTAGCACCCTTGTTTTCTCGAAAACGACTAGTCTAAACGATCGTCTAAATCTTGCGTTTTTGAGCGTCGAAACGGGAGGTTCGTTGAAGGAATCGCTTGTTTCGTGAAGGATAACCTATCCTATTGATAAGAAGAGAATAAGCGATAAAAAATCGTCTGGAAGGGTTGCAAGTATCGAAGAAGCGTACCTTTGCAAATGACTAAAAGAATCGATCGTTTAGACTAGCCGTTTCTATCTATTATATAATGTACGCATGTACATTAATATATGGTATCCATCCATAACCGCATAATAAATACAAAATACAAACATTCACATGCAATCATTGCAAATACTACAAACGTATAATCCAAGGCTTGTCAAGCCATAAGCTTACGAGTTGAGAAGTGATTAGTTATTCACTTGGAGAACTTTATGCTAGCGGCTTAGTCTATTATTTAATGTTATCTTTATACGTGAAAGAATAAGTCAACCATACCAAATTTGATCTCTTAAAAGTACAATAAGCCTAATATTTAAAGATTGTTATTTATATTTCTGATAATCAGCGTATAATAAGAATTGATCAAAATGGGAGCCGATTACTATCCATAGTATTTTGCACTACTATTAATACTAATCGTACTTTCTATAAATAGTAAAGCTGACTACCATGAATCTGCTTTTAAGAAATATACAATAAACAGGATGTGCGATACGAAAATAAACCTTACCTTTGGAGCAGTAATCACCTAAAACCATTTAACTATGGCACAATACGTAGACATCATGACTGATGCTGGATTTAAGGCTGTCTCCAAGACAAGCAAGTTACCATCAAGTTCCTTAACGCCGCCCTAGCCGGCGAACGACAGATCAAGGACATCACCTACCTCGACAAGGAGATCAAGCCCGAGACCGTCGAGAACCGTACCATCATATTCGACCTGCTCTGCGAGGACGTGTCCGGGGCCAAGTTCATCCTAGAGATGCAGAATTGTCCCCAGCACTATTTCTTTAACAGAGGTTTTATTATCTTTGTCGCATGGTGGCCCGGCAAGGACAAATCGGCAAGCAATGGCAATATCGGTTGCTACCCATCTACGGAGTCTATTTCTTGAATTTCAAGTTGCCGGAGTTCACAGACTTCCGTACAGATGTTGTCCTCGCTAACGAGAGGACGGGAAAGGTGTTCAATGAGATCAAGATGAAGCAGATCTACATATCGTTCCCGTTATTCAGTTTAAGCAAGGAGGAGTGCAAGAGCTCCTTCGAACGTTGGATTTATACATTGAAGAATATGAACCTATTTGAACAATCTCCTTCAAGGAGGAACAGGAGACCTTCCTTCGCTTGCTGGACGTGGCGAACGTCAACTCACTCAGCGAAAAGAACGTGCGATCTACGAGGAAAACCTAAAGAATTATCGGGATTGGTATGCGACCATCGATTACGCACAAACGGAAGGGATTGAAAAGGAATGCAGAAAGGGATCGAGAAAGGCCGTCAAGAGGAAAACTCCAGATAGCCCGAAAGATGAAGGAGCAAGGACTTGACTCGAACTTATCGCCCAATGCTCCGGACTTTCTGTTGAAGACATTGAGCGACTATAACCCGAATCAACCGATTCGATTCAATTCGATCCGGGCCGCTTCCATCCACTATCCGGAGGAAACGGCCCGGATTACTTTCGTACATTCACGATACCTAGAAAGCGTAATTAAAATCCAACGGAATAAAGAAACTGACGATTGTTCCGCTCCCCATCCCCTTCTCCTTGCTTTGGACCGAATAGGTGATCTTCTCTTTATTTCTCCTATTCAACAATAGGATCGTACGGTAAAGGACTTTCGTTCCCATCCCGTACCGTTCGTATGTCCCGCATTCGTAAACGGACGATACCCGGGTCCATTATCCTCTATACGGATATGGATGCCTTTCCCGTCGCGCTCCACGAAAACGGATAATCGCTTCTCGCCCTCAATCGCACACAAGCCATGTTTCACGGCATTCTCTACGGGAATCTGGATCAGCATGGCCGGGAGATAGATCGCGTCCGTGTCAAGGGAAGGATCGATATTCCATGCCAAATGGAAGTCCGGCCCCAGCGCTTGCGTTTGCAGGTTCAGATACGTACGCACGAACCTCAGCTCCTCCCGCAGCGTAATACTGAGCTTTTCCAAGATCTCCAAGCTACTCCGCAACAACTCCACCAGCCCGGAAAGTTGCGTGCGGCGGAGGCTTCCCTCCTCTTCCGTGCTGATTTCCCGGTTCAAAACGTTGAATATAAAATGAGGGGATACACGGTTGCGGATACTCTCCATCTTCAGCTTCGTCACCTGATCGATATGGCTTAACCACTGGGCATGCCGTTTACGTTTCATAAAGTAATAAGCCATGCCGCTGACGATCGACAAGATCGCAAAAAGCAAGATCCAAACCCAACGGCTCATTTCCAAGTATTCCATCCGGCCGGCCTGTTGTTTAATAATAGCCTCCCGCTTGAGCAAAGTCGTATCTTGCCTATAACGCATATCGATCTCGGCGACACGCATCTGGGTTCGTTCGCTACGAATATTGTTCTCAATGACGCTATTCTTCGTTTGATACTCATAAGCACGCCTAAAATCGCCCGTGGTAGCGAAGTAATTCTGCAAGTTCTTATTACGGATCACTACCATCTTGGGATCTATGCCTACCGTATCCGTGTAACTCCTCAACAATTGATAAGCCAGCCCGGAGTTCCCCTCTTTTAAGGCTAGCGAAGCCTTCAGGGTTGTCAAATGGTACAAGGCCGTCTTATTATTATAGGTATGGAAGTACCTAAACCCTTTTTCCAGATAAAAACGAGCGGAATCCAACTGATCCATACATAGATAGATCTCCCCTAAATTGATCTCGCATACGTTGGTATAGAAATCCATATGAGTAGGACGTACCACCTCACGGGCTTTCAAGAACCAAGGAAGCGCCTCCGCGTATTCTTCCTTGTAATAATAGTAATTTCCCCGGCTATTGCAAAAGGTGAATTTCTCGCTCAAGTTACGAGAATCCAGTTCTTTCTCCGCCAAACGGTAAAAGTGATCGGATAAGTCAAAGTCCCTCAATTCCATATACGTCTCGCCCAAACCAAAATAAATAGGAAAGGACATCCGATCCATAATACCCAATGAATCACTCACGAAAAGAGCTTGGCGAAAGTAGCGGGCTCGCTGATCGTAAGCTCCTTTCCGGGCATATATATCCGCTATATTGATATAAATATCCGGGATTTTATGCTCCATCTCACTCTGCCGGATCTCTTGATACGCCTCGGAATAGCAAAGGAGGGCCGAATCCGTTTTATCCAAAAATGAATAATAATTGCCAACCGTATTTTTCAGCGTCCCTAAGAGTCCATGTATCTTGGGAGACATCGGTACACGGTCGCAATAATCTATAATTGACCGATGTAAAACAAACCCGGAATCATATACACTATTTGCAAAATAAATCTGGCTTTTAACCGCAAGTAATTTATAATATTTATCGCTATCTTTAGTTAGACTTAAAGCTTCATCCAATGCGGAATGAGCATATCGAGGATTCCGGTAAATCGAATCCATAGCCATATGTTCCAAAGAGTCAATCCGCAGGTTATCAGAAAAAGCAAATGTTTTTTCCGGTAGCTTTCCACAAGAAAACAGAAACACAAAATGAAATAGCAATAATAAAATGGACATAAAAGTCATACACACCCTATATTTAGTCATCATCTTGGCGGTTTTAAAGTTCATATGCAAAAATATTTAAAAATTTAATCTACGCAATTATTTCTCCTAATAAATATCGAAAATCGATTACATTTGTAAATCTAAAATAGAGTACACATGAAAAACTTGATGATTCCTGCGCTGGCGTTATTTTTATCGGCGGCGGCGCAAGCAGACGACAGTCCGTTATGGATGCGTTACTGCGCGATCTCCCCGGACGGGCAGACGATCGCATTTTCTTACCAAGGGGATATCTACACGGTCCCTTCTTCCGGAGGAAAAGCCCGGCAGTTGACAACACATCCGGCGCATGATACCCGTCCGGTCTGGTCGCCCGACGGACAGAGAATAGCCTTCGCCTCCAACCGTAGCGGCAACTTCGATATATTTCTCATGAACAAGGAGGGAGGGGAACCTAAGCGGCTCACCACCCACTCCACAAACGAATATCCCACTACCTTTAAGGACAACGGACACATCTTGTATCTAGCCAACGTATTGCAAGACGCCAAGGATATCCAATTCCCCGGCACCCGCTTTATGCAAGTCTATGAGATAAGCACGGACGGAGGAAGGCCGGATTTATATTCTTCGTTATACATGGAAAATATAGCCCTCAGCAAAGATGGCAGTAAATTATTATACAATGACTACAAAGGTTACGAGGACCCTTGGCGCAAGCATCATCAATCTTCTATCACCCGTGATATCTGGTTATGTACGCTTGGAAAAGATCGCTCTTTCCAGAAAGTAACCACTTTTGGCGGTGAGGATCGTAATCCTGTATGGGCCGCGGATGGGGCGTCTTTCTATTACCTAAGCGAGGAGAAAGGAAGCTTTAACATCTTCAAGAAAGATTTGGCAGGCAACAGCGAGAAACAAATCACGACGCATACCACCCACCCCGTGCGTTTCCTTACCTCCGATAATACCGGGACTCTATGCTATAGTTACGACGGCGAGATCTATACCGTTAAGGAAGGCCAGAAACCTGCCAAGGTGAATATCCAGATCGTCGCGGATAAGATCGAGAACGACGTAATCCATCGTCTTCTGACCGATGGAGCTACGGATATCGCCGTCTCCCCGAATGGAAAAGAGGTAGCGTTTATCACTCGTGGCGATGTTTACGTAACTTCTATTGAATACGAGACGACTCGTCAAATCACGAACACGCCGCAACAAGAGCGCAATATAGATTTCAGCCCCGACGGACGTTCATTGGTATATTCCGCCGAACGGGAAGGAACATGGGGAATCTACGAAAGTAAACTTACACGTGACGAAGATAAGCAATTCACGTACGCCCCGGAATTGAAAGAGGAGCCTCTTGTCGTCTCCGGACAAACCTCGTTCCAACCCTTATACTCTCCGGATGGTAACGAGGTGGCTTTCCTTGAGAACCGCACCACCTTACGTGTTATCAACCGAAAGACCAAGCAGGTCCGCACCGTATTGGACGGGAAATACCTCTATTCGTATAGCGATGGAGACCAGCATTTCCAATGGTCGCCAGACAGCAAGTGGTTCTTGGTAGATTACATCTCCGTCGGAGGATGGAACAATACGGATATCGCCCTCGTGAAAGCGGACGGTAGCGGCGAGGTAACGAACCTGACGGAAAGCGGTTATTCGGATGGCGACGCGAAATGGGTATTAGACGGTAAGGCCATGATCTGGTCCTCCGACCGTGCCGGTTTCCGCAGCCACGGTAGCTGGGGTGCCGAGCGGGATGTGTACATCATGTTCTTCGACGGTGAGGCTTACGATAAATTCCGCCTCAGTAAAGAAGAACTGGCCTTGGTAGAAGCGGATGAAAACAAAGATAAGGACGAGGATAAGACATCCGATAAAGATTCCGATAAGAAAAAAGAGGATAAGGATAAGCCTGTAGCCCCTTGAAGTTTGATTTGAGAACCGCAAGGACCGGATTATTCGCCTGACCGCTAATTCATCCTCATTGGGAGACGCCGTACTCGCCCCGAAAGGAGATAAACTATATTATTGCGCCGCTTTCGAGAAAGGCTTTGATTTATGGGAACACGACTTGAAGGAAAAGTCCACTAAATTACTGCTCAAGAATGTCGGTCGAGGCACTCTATTCGCCGATAAGAAAGTAGAGAACCTCTATCTTACCGCCGGCGGTAAACTGAAAAAGATAGAGTTGAAGGATAGCAAGGAAAACCGATCGCTTTCAAGGCCGAGTTCGCTTATCGTCCGGCAGAGGAGCGTGCTTATATCTTCCACCACGCTTGGCGTCAAGTCTTGGATAAGTTCTATGATCCGACACTCCGGGGCATGGATTGGAAAGGGTATGAGACCGCTTACGCCCGTTTCCTTCCGCATATCAACAATAATTTTGATTTCCAAGAGATGCTTTCCGAGCTATTGGGCGAGCTGAACGGCTCCCATACGGGCGCCCGTTACAATCCGGGACTAACCGGGCCGGAAACCGCCAGCCTAGGCGCTTTCTTCGATAACGCATACACGGGCGACGGATTGAAGATCGAGGAAATCATCGCCAAGGGCCCGCTGACATTGGCCGGCAGCCAGATAAAGAAAGGCTGTATCATCGAGAAGATAGACGGAACACCGATAAAGAAAGACGCCGATTATTATCCACTGCTAAGCGGTAAAGTCGGTAAGAAAGTAATGCTTTCTGTCTATGATCCTACCAGCAAACAGCGTTTCGAGGAACAGGTAAAAGCGATCAGTAACGGAGAGCTATCGAACCTCCTTTATAAAGATGGATCGAGAATTGCCAAGAAACCGTAGATAAATTATCGAACGGGCAAATCGGATATGTACATGTGAGAGGTATGAACAGCGAGAGTTTCCGCGAGGTCTATTCCGCCTTATTAGGCCGTTGCCGGAATAAGAAAGCCGTGATCGTGGATACCCGCCATAACGGAGGTGGCTGGTTGCATGATGATCTGGCTACCTTATTGAGCGGCAAGGAGTATCAGCGCTTCGAGCCGCGCGGACAATACATCGGTAGCGATCCTTACAATAAGTGGACCAAACCGTCCTGTGTCTTGATGTGCGAGGATAATTATTCGAACGCTCATGGTTTCCCTTGGGTTTATAAGACCTTAGGTATCGGCAAGCTGATCGGCGCCCGGTTCCGGGAACCATGACAGCCGTATGGTGGAAACGCAAATCGATCCGACCTTGGTGTTCGGTATCCCGCAAGTAGGCGTGAAAGATATGCAAGGCAATTATCTGGAAAACCAACAATTGCAACCGGATGTCGAGGTGTACAATACTCCCGAGGCGCAGCTCTCCGGCGAGGACACGCAATTAAAAGAGCGGTAGAAGTGATGCTGCAAACTGTAAAATAGCTTTTCTAGGCCTCGGAAATGACTTTTCAACCTTGTAAAATGCCTTCCGAGGCCTCAGAAATGACTTTTCAACCTTGTAAAATGCCTTCCGAGGCCTCAGAAACGACTTTTCAACCTTGTAAAATGCCTTCCGAGACCTCGGAAACGACTTTCAACCTTGCAAAATGCCTTCCGAGGCCTCGGAAATGACTTTTCAACCTTGCAAGGTGGTTTCCGGATCTCGGAAGCCTCTTTCACTCACATCGAACAGAAGAAAGAAACGAAAACGGAACCGTGAAGTCCACCAAGATCCCGTGAAAGATAGAGACAAAGACCAAATCCTTTCCGCAATAACGGGTGATGATCGGCAATGTCGTATCCATCGTAGTAGCTCCTCCCGCAGATCGGAGATAGCCTTCCGAAATATCTAACGAACAACGGAGCGCCCAGCAAGGCGAATATCTCACGGATAATATTAGCGATCAAGGCGATCGTTCCTAACTCCGCCGCCAATTGAGCCCCAGCGTCGGTTCTTTTAGCTCTGTTATCAAGATGGAGGATAATGAATAATAGGCGAAACCGCTTCCGACCGCCAAACAATCGAACACGCTCCATTTGGTAAGAGCAAGGCTGATCAAGGCCGAGAAGCTCAACGTCCCGATAATAGTAGCCAGAGGCACCAATAAGAGTTTCGGCCGTATGCTCGACAAAATCTCTTTCAGTTTCTTATCGCTTCCTATGCTAATCCCTACTTGAAACATCAAGAGGTAAAGTACATAAACCGTTATATCATTCTCGATAATGACCCCGGGCAGATAACCGCTCCATCCCAGCAAGCACCCCAAGGCAAAGAAGCCCACGACGATCAAACTCCCTTTCATCCCCGGCTCCTTTCCTTAAAAAAGAAATGATAAACTCCCCACGCCGCCAAGACGCTCCCCAACGTACCGGCCGAAGCAATCAACAAGGCTTGCCCGCCCAACGTCGTAAGATTATTCACGATAGACTCATTAGCCCCTACCGAAATTCCCAGCAGGAACAAAAGAAGAAGAATCGTATAAGAAATAGGCTTACCGATCTTTTGCAGCAATTCTACTTTACGAAAGAAATACCCGACGGCAATGCCGCAGAACATGATTCCGATTACTGTAAACATCCCTTTGTAGTTTTTGCCGCGAAGTTAACAGAAACTCACAGTACCACAAAGCGGCTACTTCTTCGTTTTCTTGAATTTCACGGGAATCTGCATACCTCCGGCGTCGGCCATTCCCTCTAACTTATTTCCTTTCTGGGTCATAGTTAAATCTACAGGCGTTCCATCCACATAAAAAGAACTGGTATAGGTATCTCCTTTCGCCTTGATATCGTTTATCTCCAAGGTACTACCTTGTATATTCACTTTAGCGGTCAACTTGCCGTTCTCTTGCTTTATCTGCAAACTGCCATCTTGATATCCATACGGAGCGTCGGGGGCAGAGAAGGACCAATCGCCTACGAGCTTACTGAGATCAGCGGCTTTATCCTGCGCCGAGATCGCGATACAAAACAAAAGGCATAAAAGGGTGGTAAAGACTTTCTTCATGTTCGTTCCCATAATCTTATGAATTAAATGAGTAATAGATTTAAATAACGTTCCAAATGTAGTGATTAATTTTCGATCTTCCGAGATCTGTTCCAATATACGAGCATCAAAATCTTTCCCCAAGGGAGGCAATGCCTCGGCCTCATGAGATACGAACCAAGCCTTATAGGGCAATAAGTCGGGAGGTATCACCGCTGAGGAGAAAAACCGGCGTAATTCCCGTTCTTCCTCCACGGATGTGGCGCATTCCCAATATTTATCCAGCAACTTATTTATTCGTTGATAGTCCATACACGATCCATAAGCAGATTACCTTACCGCATACCGCTCCATCCTTTCCTTATCTCCGGAATAGGTTTCCCTCAATGCCAGATTACGCGCTACCATCATGCAATAGGAAGGTAAGTTCTCAATGACAATCCAGCTATCCCGGTCTTCCCAAACCTTAAGCAGGGCTTCCTGAACGATCTGCTCAGACTGCTCCACGTCTCCGGTAATCCGGAAAACAACCCGGAAAAGGTTATTCTTCAGCGGCAATATCTTTGTCGTAAATTCGTTTGTTCCCATACTTTTTTATCTATAAGACGAGCCAAGCCCGAAAAAGGTTGCAGATTTTAAAAGGAAATTTCCAATATTCCCCCAAAGCCATTATCTTTGTGACAGATGATTGATAATTCGCTTATTACAAACTAAATCAATAATAACAGTGAAAAGAACGATCTTATTTTTTCAGGCCGCTCTTGCCTGCCTGCTGGTAGGATGCAAGCAAGCGCCGGAGTCGCCGCGACTACAAGACGAGGTGAGGTATGTAAACCCATTCATCGGAACCGGGTTCCATGGACACACATTCCCCGGAGCTACCCGTCCGTACGCGATGGTACAACTAAGCCCGGATACCCATATCTTAGGATGGGACGCGAGCAGCGGTTACCATTATGACGACAACCATATCTATGGATTCAGCCACACGCACCTTTCCGGTACGGGTATCGGCGATCTGGGTGACGTAGCTTTATTACCTTTCTCCGGTGGAGATTCCATCAAACCGGTAGCTACCTTCAAGAAAGACACTGAGAAAGCGACACCGGGGTATTATGCCGTACGCTTGGATAACTTTGGCATCAACGTGGAATTGACTTCTACGGATCGTGTAGGTTTCCATAAATATACATACGACAATCCCAAAGAACGTCGTGTCCTGCTTGACTTAGGGCATATCCTTCAACCGAACTGGGGACATAAGCTGATCGGTAACCAATATTTACTTGTAAACGACTCCACGGTGGAAGGTACCGTGAAGACACAAGGTTGGGCACATTTCCACTCCATGTCCTATCGGATTACTTTCTCGGAACCGATCGAGACCGTATACCAATACATGGACGGGAAATTACGTAAGGACTCCTTGTTTTTGCGCCTGAATACGGCGGAAGATTTGAAGTTCCATTACAAATTCTCTGAAAAGGCACAACCGCTTTATGTAAAAGTAGCCTTATCCGTAGTCGATCCGGAAGGCGCCGAGAAGAATCTCGAGGCAGAATTGCCCGGATGGGATTTCGATAAGACCCGTGAGGAATCAACGCATATTTGGAACGAGGCGTTAAACTTGATCCAGATCGAGGCAGATCCGAAAGTCATGGTCAATTTCTATACGGCGCTCTACCATACCATGATCGCCCCCTTCGCTTATCAAGACGTGGACGGGCGTTATCTGGGCATGGACAAGAAAGTGCATACCGCCGAACCGGGTTACGTAAATTATTCCGTATTCTCCTTGTGGGATACGTTCCGTGCGCTTCATCCGTTAATGACAATCATTAATCCGGACTTAGCGACAGATTGGGGTAAGGTACTCGTGCAAGGTTATAAAGAAGGTGGAATATTACCCAAATGGCCTTTAGCCTCTAGTTATACAGGTTGTATGGTAGGATATCCGGCCGTCTCGGTCCTCGCCGATCTTGTAGCGAAAGATTTAGCGGAAGGTGATATGAGCACGTGGGCGGAAGCCGGCGCACGTTCTTCCGTTTACCGTGAGGATCTTGCCGAGAAGTTCAAAGGAACCCGTGAGTTGGATCTGATCACGATGCACCCTTACTATAAGGAGAAATATGGTTTCGTCCCCGCCGACTCTGTTCCCGAATCCGTATCGTGGGGATTGGAGATGGCATACGAGGATTGGTGTATCTCCCAAATCGCCAAGAAGGCAGGCAACATGGAGTTGGCGAATGAGTATGCCAAGAAAGCCGAATACTACAAACGCTATTTAGATCCCGAGACGAAGATGATGCGTCCGGTAATGGGCGACGGTTCTTTCCGTACTCCATTCAACCCTCGCTATTCTTCGCATATGAAAAGCGACTATACCGAAGGGAATGCCTTCCAATGGAGTTTCTTCGCACCACATGATATGGATAACTTCATCGCCGCTATCGGTGGCAAGAAAGAGCTGGAAACACGTTTAGACACCTTATTCACCACCTCTTCCCAGATTGACGGGGCGGAAGCCTCCGGAGATATTACCGGCTTGATCGGCCAATACGCTCATGGAAACGAGCCGAGCCACCATATGGCCTATCTTTATAACTGGACAGATTCTCCATGGAAAGGGCAAGGGTATTTAGATTATATCATGCAGAATTTCTACACGAACGAACCGGATGGTATCATCGGTAATGAGGATTGCGGACAGATGTCTGCTTGGTATGTCATGAGCGCCCTAGGTTTCTATCAGGTAAGTCCGGGTATTCCGGTTTACACATTGGGCCGTCCGATGGTAAATAAGGCTTCTATGCACGTAAAAGGCGGTATTTTCGAGATCGTGGCGACCAACAATAATCCCGCCAATAAATACGTTAAAGAAGTCAAGCTAAACGGTAAAGTCCTAGAGACTCCTTTCATCAGCCACTCCGATATCATAAATGGAGGTAAGCTTGAGTTTATCATGACCGATCAACCGGTAAAATAAATTCATATAAAGAAACATAAAAACAAAGGGCGAATCAGTACACTGGTTCGCCCTTTATCTTATATTTGCCCTCAAACGATTAAATTGAAAAGCTATGTTACTCACAACAACTAACACGATCGAAGGAAAAGAAATTACCCAGTACTTCGGAATCGTATCCGGTGAAACGATCATCGGAGCGAATGTATTCAAAGATTTCTTCGCAGGCATCCGGGATATTGTCGGAGGACGTGCAGGTTCTTACGAGAGTGTCTTACGCGAAGCGAAAGAAACGGCCTTGAAAGAAATGAGCGATCATGCGGCACGAATGGGCGCAAACGCTGTAATCGCCGTAGATCTAGATTATGAGACCGTAGGAGGAAGCGGAAGCATGCTGATGGTTACCGCCGCCGGGACAGCCGTACGCTACCAATAATCCCCAAAATGAAATACTTTGGAGCCGGATTAAGCGAATCACATAAAGAACTAAACCGCATTATCCGTAAACCGGAATTAATAGAGCAAACCAAGGAGCTCTTTCTTGAGATTCATGGAAAATTACACCTCTCTGTGGTGTCTGGTAATGAGAGAAACGAGGTCGATGAGCTAGTCGGAGATTTAAGAGAGGATGAATATGCCATTATGCCTACAGCGAAAGATGAAACCATCGCTTGGGTATTATGGCATATCAGCAGAATTGAGGATCTGACCATGAATATATTAGTTAACGGGGAAAAGCAGATCTTCAATGAAGACTGGCAAACCCGAATGAATTCCCCTATCAGAGACACAGGAAATGCCTTATCTGATAACCAGATTATTCAGCTAAGCAAAAGTCTACGTATTCAAGAACTCTTAGAATACAGGAATGAAGTAGGACGAAAAAGCAGAGAAATCATCCGAACCTTATCTCCCGATGATATACGTCGCAAAATCCCAACTCAAAGGATAAGCCGGATATTAGAAGAAGGTGGTATCACAAATCATGAAGATTCGATTTGGTTGCTTGATTTCTGGGCTAAAAAAGATATAGCTGGTATTTTATTAATGCCTCCTACCAGACATGTCATGTTACATCTAAATGACTGTTGTAAATGGAAGCTAGCAATAAGAGGCAGACATCATTGAAAATTAAACGGCTAGTGTATATACCAAAAAAAGGAGCCAATCTTTCGACTGACTCCTTTCACCTAAGACGGCGGCTACCTACTCTTCCACTGTTACGCAGTACCATCGGCGTGACGAGGCTTAACTTCTCTGTTCGGAATGGGAAGAGGTGGATCCCTCGTGCTATAGCCACCTTAATATCATTATCAAGATTTTGACCGGACATCAATCCGAAGAGACCAGCTTCGCCTTATCGTCTTAAAATATATCAACCTTCACTGTGAGGAAAGTCCCGGGCTATTAGTACCACTCGGCTCGGACGTCGCCGCCCTTACACCTGTGGCCTATCAAGGTCATCGTCTATAACCACCCTTGAGGGAGATCTAATCTTGAGGCCGGCTTCGTACTTAGATGCTTTCAGCACTTATCCGATCCGTACTTAGATACCCGGCGGTGCCCCTGGCGGGACAACCGGTAAACCAGTGGTACGTCCGACACGGTCCTCTCGTACTAGTGTCAGAGCCTCGCAAATCTCCTGCGCCCACGATAGATAGAGACCGAACTGTCTCACGACGTTCTGAACCCAGCTGCGTGCCACTTTAATGGGCGAACAGCCCAACCCTGGGACCTTCTCAGCCAGGATGTGACGAGCCGACATCGAGGTGCCAAACCATTCCGTCGATATGAGCTCTTGGGAATGATCAGCCTGTTATCCCCAGGTACCTTTTATCCTTTGAGCGATGGCCCTTCCATGCGGAACCACCGGATCACTATGCTCTAGTTTCCTACCTGATCGATCGTATGTCTCCCAGTCAAGCGCCCTTATGCCATTACACTCTGCGACCGGTTACCAATCGGTCTGAGGGCACCTAGAAGCCTCCGTTACGCTTTTGGAGGCGACCACCCCAGTCAAACTACCCACCATACAGTGTCCTCCTAACTGGAGTTAGAACTCAAACAACCAGAAGGGCCGTATTTCAACGTCGGCTCCACAAATACTGGCGTACCTGCTTCAATGCCTCCGGCCTATCCTACACATCGTCTGCCCAAACTCAGTAAAGCTATAGTAAAGGTTCACGGGGTCTTTTCGTCCCATCGCGGGTAATCGGCATCTTCACCGATACTACAATTTCACCGAGCTCACGGTTGAGACAGTGTCAGATCATTACACCATTCGTGCAGGTCGGAACTTACCCGACAAGGAATTTCGCTACCTTGGGACCGTTATAGTTACGGCCGCCGTTTACCGGGGCTTCAATTCAACGCTTCTCCTGCGCGGATGACATCTCCTCTTAACCTTCCGGCACCGGGCAGGTGTCAGGCTGTATACATCATGTTTCCATTTAGCACAGCCATGTGTTTTGTTAAACAGTTGCCGGACCTATTCTCTGCGCCTCGCTTACGACGGGGACCCTTTATCGAAGTTACAGGGTCAATTTGCCTAGTTCCTTAACCGTGAATCACTCAGGCGCCTCAGTATTCTCAACCCGACCACGTGTGTCCGTTTACGGTACGGGTGCCGCATGGATAAGTTTAGCGGATTTTCTCGGGAGCATGGTTACGTCCATATTACGTTGCGCAAGCGCTCCGTATACTGTCAGGTTCGGCTCTCGCGGCGGATTTGCCTACCGCGATCGACACCTACACCCTTCAACCGGCTATTCCGTCAGCCGGCAGGACTGTCACTTCTCCGTCTCCACGTCACTCCATGAGGCAGTATGGGAATATTAACCCATTCTTCCATCGGCGGCGCCGTTCGGCTTTGCAGGTCCCGACTCACCCTGATCCGATTAGCGTTGATCAGAGCCATTGTCTTTCGGCGGGGTTTCTCGCCCCTTATCGTTACTCATACCTACATTTGCTTTTCCATGCGCAACAAAGGGTCATCCCTCATCTTCGACGCCGCATGGAATGCTCTATGTCTTGCGACATCCACGGCTTCGGCAGATCGTTTATGCCCGATTATTATCCACGCCAGATCGCTCGACTAGTGAGCTGTTACGCACTCTTTAAATGAATGGCTGCTTCCAAGCCAACATCCTAGCTGTCTCTGCGATCCGACCTCGTTAGTTCAACTTAACGATCATTTGGGGGCCTTAGCCGGTGGTCTGGATTCTTCTCCTCTCGGACACGGACCTTAGCACCCGCGCCCTCACTCCCTGTAAATATATATCGCGCATTCGGAGTTTATCTGGACTTGATAGGCGGTGAAGCCCTCGCATCCAATCAGTCGCTCTACCTCACGATATACTATAAAGGGCTGCACCTAAATGCATTTCAGGGGTACGAGCTATCTCCGAGTTTGATTAGCCTTTCACCTACCCTCAGCTCATTGGAAACTTTTCAACGCTTACCCATCCGGTCCTCCAGTTGGTGTTACCCAACCTTCAACCTGGCCAAGGGTAGATCACTCGGTTTCGCGTCTACCCCCCCCGACTTGGCGCCCTGTTCAGACTCGCTTTCTTCGGCTCCGTACCTTGGTACTTAACCTTGCCGGGGAAGGTAACTCGTAGGTTCATTATGCAAAAGGCACGCCGTCACGTCATTACGACGCTCCGACCGCTTGTAGGCAGACGGGTTCAGGGTCTATTTCACTCCCTGCTCGGGGTTCTTTTCACCTTTCCCTCACGGTACTGGTTCGCTATCGGTCTCTCGGGGTATTTAGCCTTACGGGATGGGCCCCGCTGTTTCGCAAGATTTCTCGTGCCCCGCGCTACTCAGGATACCACTAGGCTTCAATCGTCAGTCGTGTACGGGACTATCACCCTCTACGGTCGCCCTTTCCAAGGCGTTCCACTTGACTCTATCTTGCCACGTCGTGGTCCTACAACCCCCGTATCGCCTAGACGACACGGGTTTGGGCTCTTCCGTGTTCGCTCGCCACTACTTACGGAATCATTGTTTATTTTCTCCTCCTATGGGTACTTAGATGTTTCAGTTCCCCACGTTCGCCTCCTTTCGGGATGACAGGCCTTCAACCTGCCGGGTTGCCCCATTCGGATATCCGGGATCAAGGGCTATTTGCGCCTCCCCAGGCTTTTCGCAGCTTATCACGTCCTTCGTCGCCTCCGAGGCCAAGGCATCCACCGTCTGCCCTTGCTTACTTTCTCCCACCTCGTACTTGACGCACGGGTTGATATATCTTAAGCTCGCTCTACTTGTTTCTTCTTTTTGATGTCCAACATGTCAAAGATCCTTCTTACTGAGCCCGACTGTCGTCGGGACGGGATTGATGCCTATCCTCTCAATAAACTGTGGAGAATAACGGATTCGAACCGTTGACCCTCTGCGTGCAAGGCAGATGCTCTAGCCAGCTGAGCTAATCCCCTCATTCAGGTAGTCCCAGGCAGAGTTGAACTGCCGACCTCTACATTATCAGTGTAGCGCTCTAACCAACTGAGCTATGGGACTGTCAACTTTGCCAAGACTTACGTCCCAGCGTCATCTTTTTCTCTCCGACCGGCCTCCCGGTCTGTAAGATCTATATATAAACATAATCTCAACAGCAGCACAAGGGGATCAATACCTCGTATGACCTCGGTACGGAATCCTGAGCTCCAGAAGGTGTTCCAGCCGCACCTTCCGGTACGGCTACCTTATTACGACTTAGCCCCAGTCACCAGTTTTACCCTAGGCCGATCCTCGCGGTTACGGACTTCCAGGTACCCCGGCTCCCATGCTGACGGGCGGTGTGTACAAGGCCCGGGAACGTATTCACCGCGCCATGGCTGATGCGCGTTAGCGAATCCAGCTTCACGGAGTCGGGTTGCAGACTCCGATCCGAACTGAGACGTGGTTTGGGGATTCGCTCC